>JADMIO011124151.1_pt1 | contig 36350 bp, 26 predicted proteins | sample 8958161 | NCBI WGS metagenome assembly JADMIO01 (sample SAMN16585339, study PRJNA669376) | soil metagenome | isolation source: Crop rotation soil | place: USA: Cullars Rotation, Alabama | collected 2011
GCGCGGAGCGGCGCGCCGTCCTCACCTGCGGCGGCGCGCGCGGAGCGGCGCGCCCTGCCTTTCACGCGGGCACTGCTTCCACGTTCGCCGGCGCCGGGTTCGCCTGCATTGCGGCCGGGGCGAACCCCAGACGTTCCCCCAGCGCGATCAGAGCGCTGAGCGACTCCGCGGCGCCCGGGTCTCCCTCCGCCGCCAGCCGCGCGAGCTCCGGCATGGCGGAAAGTTTCAGGCTCCAAAACGTGTTCTGCGCCTCCGCGAGGTTCAGTCCCAGGGGCAGCGGCGCGACCAGGGAGGCGATCTCAGTCAGTTCATGAATGCGGGGCAAGTCGTCCGGTTTGTCGGCGATCTCCCGCGTCAGCCGCTCCATGCGCTGCTTGATCACGTAGCTCAGATCGGCATTCAACACCTCGGGGCCGCGCGGTTGCGCCTCTTGCAGGAGCTGCTTCAAGGCTTCAAGGTCGGCATGCCCGTTGGTGAATTGCTTGCGAAGTTCGCGATGCAGCGTCAGGTCCCACGCGACCTGCAATCCCGGCGGCAGCGGGGCGCCAATGCCTTGCAGGAATTTCATGAGCGGCGCGTAACGTTCGGTGATCAGCTGGAACCGGCTTTCCAGATCCTCGCGCGCCGACGCCAGGATTTCATGGACGATCCGCCGCTGCTCGTCCTTGAACAGCGATCTCAGGGAATACGAACTCTGGCCGAAATGATGGTCGATCAGCCGGATGACCTGCGGGAAATCCGCGTTCTGCTGGTAAGCCTCGCTCAACTCGCGCGCCATCGTTTCATACGCTTCGGCCGACGCGAATTCGGCGACCCCGCCGATGAGATTGTGTTCGCCCATGTACAGAATGGCGTAGCTCAGCGTGTGGGTTTCCTGCGTGATCTCCGAAATGACCCGCACCCGGCCGAGTGCGAGCCTGGTCTTGCCCGAGGAAAACGAGTGGCGCTGCTCGTCTGTGAACGTGAACGAGAAAACGCGCGTCGCCTGGCCGTATTCCTGGAACAGCGAGCTGATCGCATAATGCGCCGCGGCCTTCGGCCAGTCGATCATCGCGGGCTTCACGAACTTCTGGTAAATCGCGCGGCCGTCGCCGTGCCCCGGGATATTGCTCTTTGCCCTTTCTAGCCGTTCGAGGAAGGCCGGCTCGGCGTCGTCGCCGAAAATCTCGGATGCCAGCTGGATGACGCGCGCGGCGTATTGAATGACCTGCACGGTCTCGATGCCCGACAGCTCGTCGAAGAACCAGCCGCAGCTCGTGTACATCAGCATCGCGTGGCGCTGCAATTCCATGAGCTTGAGCACGGTCACCTGTTCCGCTTTGGCCAGCGGGCGCCGCGCCTCGGCGGCAAAGAACTTTTCGCGGCTCGCGGGCGAACGGTCCAGAATGACGCCGATGTATTCGTTGCGCGCGCGCCAGGGATCGTGCAGGAACTCGCCGGCCTTCGCTTCGAACCGCGGCGCCATTTCATCGCGCAGCCAATCGAGCGCTTCGCGCAGCGGCGCGCGCCAGTGCTGCTTCCAGTCCCCGTGGCCGCCGCTGTTGCAGCCGCAGTCGGCCATCCAGCGGCCCACGCCGTGGGCGCAGCTCCAGGCGCTCTTTTCATGGATCTGCACGTGATACTCCGGCGGATGTTTCTCCAGGTACTCGCCGTAGTTCGTCAGCCGCGCGAGGTTGTTCTGCTCGATGTATTGCAGCGCGTAGGCCAGCGCCATTTCGCCGTGGCGATGATGGTGGCCGTAGGATTCGCCGTCGGTGGCGAGATGCACGAGCTGGTCCCAATCCCGTTCGTCGCTGAACGCGCCCACGATGCGGTGGGCAAACTTTTCGCCGCTCTCCAGAAGTTTTTCGAACGCCACGGCCTGCGACACCGGCGCGTCGTAGAAGAACAGGCTGATCGTCCGCTTCGACGGCAGCTTCATCTGGTAGGCGCGCGCGGGATCGATCCGGGCGCCGTTGACGTCGTGCCAGGTGCGTCCGCCCGGTTTGCGGATGCGGCTGGCCTGGTAGGGCGACAGCACGGTGAACTTGATTCCCTGTTCCGCGAGGGCTTCGAGCGTCTCGGTGTCCGCGGCCGTTTCGGCGAGCCACATGCCTTCCGGTTTGCGGCCGAAGCGGAATTCAAAATCGCGGATGCCCCAGTAGATCTGCGTGAACTTGTCGCGCGCGTTGGCCAGCGGCAGGATCATGTGGTTGTAAACCTGCGCCATCGCGGAGCCGTGGCCGGAAAACCGCTCGCGGCTCAGCTGGTCCGCGGCGATGATCGCTTCATGAATGTCCGGCATCTTGTCGCGCATCCACGCCAGCAGGGTCGGGCCGAAATTGAAGCTGATGCGGGAATAGTTGCTGATGATGTTCTCGATCCGGCCCTCGCCATTGAGGATGCGGGCGGACGCGTTGGGCGCGTAGCATTCGACGGTGATCCGTTCGTTCCAATCGTGCCACGGCAGCGCGGAATCCTGCAGTTCGACGGATTCCAGCCACGGATTTTCACGGGGCGGCTGGTAGAAATGCCCGTGAATGCAAATATACCTGGTCATCGGGAAAACTGTGGAGGAAGGAAACCTGGCGAAAAATGGGGTGATTGCCCAACGGGCGCGGCGCGCGCGGAGCGGCGCGCCCTACCGGCGGAGCTGGGAAAAAATTCGTCTGAGCTCCGGCTTTCGAAACATCTCCTCGAGCGTGAGCCGCGCTTTCCGGCGCCAGTTGGCCCGTTCGATGGAAGTGCCCGGCACGTTTTGAGGAAGGGTTTCGAGCCACAAATCCTCCAGGCTGACGAGCACCAGTTCGCATGGGCTTTTGGCCAGCCAGCGGAGGCAGGCTTCGAGCACCGCCCAATCCGCGACGCGCTGGGAGTTCTTCAGCCCGGCATGTTGAACCAGAAACTTCACGAGCGCCTCCTTCAGCCACCGCCGCTCTTTTTGTTCCTGCGGCATCCGGTTTTTGGGGATTAGCCCGAGTTGCCGCCGGTCGTCGAGGTCGAGCCCTTTCAAAAACGCGGCGAACGGCGGCATGTCGTGCGTATTCAGGCTGGCCACCGACAACGCGGGCGGCTTCCGCAAAGCCGCCTTCGCATCGGGGCGCGATTCGTATTGCACGACGAACATTTCGCGGAGCCGGTGACGCCGCATGCTCTCGTTGACCTCCGGCGGAACGGTTCCGAGGTTTTCGCCGACGAGCCGCGTCCGGTGACGATGGGATTCGAGATTGAAAATCGCGTGGAGCTCTTCGGCGGGGTAACTCACGTAGACGCCGCGCGCCGCAGGAAAACCCTGTGGGATCCAATAGAGCCGGTGCAAGCCCATGACGTGGTCGATCCGCAGAATGCCGGCGTGTCGCATCTGGAAGCGGAGGTAAGCGAGCACGTGGCGATAGCCGGACTCGCGGATGCGTTGCGGATGCAGCGGCGCGAACCCCCAGTCCTGTCCCTTCGTGAAGAAAAGGTCGGGCGGAGCGCCGGCGTTCGCTCCGAGGACGAAGCTGTCGCGCTCCCGCCAGACATCGTAGCCGTCCGGGTTCACCCCGAGCGGCAGATCGAGATACAGCTTCACGCCGCGGCGCCGGCCGGCGGCGGCCAGGCGGTCGATCTGCTCCTGTGCGAGCCACTGGGCGTAAAGGTGAAACCGTTTCACGGCTTCGTCGTAATCGCCCGGCGCGAGCCGTCCATCCCGCAGCCGCTCCGGCCACTGGCGCCACGAAGTTTTGCGCCGGTCGCACACGGCCCGGAAGGCGGCGTAATCTTCGACTTCCGGGCGCTGCCGGACGTACCGGTCGAACGCTGCGCGCCGCGACGAGGTCCGGCTGAAAAAATATTCCGCGAGGCGTTCCAGGACCTTTCGCCGCGCCGCCCATTGCGCGGCGTAGTCAATGGCGTCGCTCGCGCGAAACGCGCGCAATTGATTTTGAAAGCCGGTGGAACGGACCAGCCTTTGGGCGGCTTCGCAGCGCGGGAATTCCGGGACGCGGATCAGGTCCAGATAGAATTCGTTCCAGAACAGCCGGCTCGCCGGGGAGTACGGGCTCGGTTCGCATCCCGGAAAATCCAGGAACGCGGCGAGCACAGGCAGCGTTGCGGCCACCGTGCCGCCCAGCGATGCCACGCGGGCGGAGAGCTGCTGCCAGTCGGAAAAATTTCCGGCGCCCCAGCTTTGTTCCGAGTGCGCGGCATAGAGCGGCAGGAAAGCCCCCCAGCTTTTTTTCATCCGCGCGCCGCAGCTCCGCTCCGGCGCGGAAATGAGCCGCGTGCGGCCGACGAGGTTTCCCGCGGCGATTTCCAGTTCGTGATAGCCAGACGGCAGCGCGGGCAGGGCGAGCTGCTGGGTGACGAAGCGTTCGCCTTCGATTTCCGCGGGACGCCTTGCGGTCGTGCGGGGCCGAAGGTTGCGGACGCCGCCGTTTTCCAAGCGCAATCGAAGCCGCAGCGGTGTCGCCGCCTCGCGGGCCGGCAGGTGCAGTTCCACCTTCGCCGGCCGTTTTTCCCAGGCGACGGCGACCGGTTCGACGAGCCGCGAGTGCCGACGAAACCTTGTTTCGCGCAGGCTATGGCGGATTTCGCGCGTGTTGCCTGCCGGGACGCCGAGGGCTTTCAGGACCGCCGTCAAAACCTCAGGAGCGGCCCGCTGGCCGGCGCCTCCCGCGTCCACGTAGGCAACCTGGAGGCCATGAAGACGGGCAAGTTCGCAAAGGTCGGTGAAGTCAGCCCGGTTCATGGATCTGTTGTCGCCATTCGTGATACGATCGCGTCAGTTTTTGCAACGAAGGAGACCGATCGCGGTTCATGCTTTGTCTGTGGGGCCGATGATCTGGAGGATGCCCTGCAGCGGCACGCGGATCATTTCGGAATGGCGCTGCAGTTCGCGGCTCATTTCAATGATCGCCTGGTCGAGGACGAAAGCTTCGAGAAGAATCGCGACTTCCTGTTTCGTCTTCGGCAACAGGCCCGACGACGCAGTGGCGGCGCGATAGGCGCGCAGGAAATCCGCGCAGACGCGGCGTTCCCAGAAGAGGCCCCACGGTTTGAGCGCGCGAAACTGTTCCTCGCGCAGGCTGCCGGCTTCGAGTTGATGGCGGAGGGCGGCGTTAATGACATAGTGAAACGACCGGATCATCGCCGCGACGTCGCGAAGCGGAGACCGCTTGATCCGCCGCTCGCTCAAGGTCCAGGCCGGTTCGCCTTCGAAATCGATGATGATGAAATCTTTTCCGGTGTGCAGCAGATGGCCGAGATGATAATTGCCGTGGGCCCGGATGCGCTGGGCTTTGATGGGCGCCTGGTGCACGGCGCGGTACCGGGCGAGAATAGTGTCCTGCATCCCGAGAACTTTCTCCGCCAGCGGGCGCGCCGATTCGGGAATTCTTTTCAACTCGCGTTTGAGCACGCGGAAATGCTGCGCCAGATGATTGCGCAGCGACTGGTAGAGCGAGCGCTGATAAAAGGGTGTGAACGGCTCCGGCGCGAAGTTCGGGTTGTCACCGTCCGAAGCCAGCGCCAGGTGCAGTTCGCCGGTGCGCTGCCCGAGCAGGCGCGCGGCTTCGAAGTAGGAGCCGATGATTTCCACCGCCGCGTCGGGAATTCCCTGTTCGGACATCTCGACGAGCGAAAGCACGGTGGACCCGTCGTCACGCGCTTCGGTCGGGAGGGTGCGGACGCGGTCGAAGTAGCGCTGCAGCGCGTCGAGCGTGAACTGCCAGCCGGTCGTGGCGTTGTGGATGTAACCGGTCAGGATCCCGAGGCACGAGCGCTCGCCCTCTTCGCGTTGAAACTCCACGGCGCCGGCAAGGGGTGGGACATGCGGGAACTGTTTTTCAGCGAGGAACTGCGCGGCTTCCAGCCCCGGATGGACGCCGGCCTCGATGCGCCGGAACAGTTTCAGGATCAATTTATCGCCGAAGGTGAGCAGCGTGTTTCGCTGGTCGGTTTTGGACGCCGCCGGGTCGGGCACACCGTGATTGGCGATCGCGCGCAGAGCCGGCGTGGAAAAGCCGCTGAGACTGTCGCGGCTGCCGCGCAGCGTCCGCCGGCGGGCCATCAGGTCGAACAGCATCCGCCCGAAATGTTTTCCCGCCGAGGCGTCGTGCAGGATCCCGTCCGTGCCCGTTGCCTCGATCCGCGCGCGGGCGAGGACGAAGTGCGGCGCCTCCCGCTCGATCCGCGCGGCTTCGTCGCTGCTGGCAAACGCGAGCGGCAGCAGGTATTCCTCCGGCTCGCTCTGGGCGTAGTCGACGAGCAGGAACGCCAGGAAAACTTTGTCGGAATCGAGCGGCAGCGGGACTTGTTCGCGAATGCGGGCGGACTTGATCTCCCCTTTGTCCGCGAACCAGCGCCGCTGCTGGAGGTAAGCGGGCAGGCACGATTCCAGGTTGCCGCGTCCCTGGCCGACGACGAATTCCTCCCAGTGCCGCTCGGCGCGCAGGTGCTTGCAGATGCCCGCGGCGAGCTGCGACCGGTCGCGCGCGGCGGCCGGCTCGAGCGAAAACCAAAAGGCGCCGTGGGGATTGATGGTGAGCGGATACGGCGCGGCGCCGATCGCCGGGAAATCGGTGCGGCCGAAAAGCTCGACCGGCACGTGGCCTTGAAAGCGGCCGAGGTCGAGTTCGACTGGCTGGGGAAACCGGGAGAGGTTCGCGACGACGAGCACGGCCTGGTTTTCGTAACGCCGGACGAACGCGAGCACCTTGCGGTTTTCGGGATGCAGAAATTCCAGCGAACCCAGGCCGAACACCTTCCAGCGCTGGCGGAGCGCGAGGACGCGCTTGGTCCACCAGAGGAGCGCGTGCTGGTTGCGGAGCTGGGCCTCGACGTTGACGGCTTCGTAGTGATATTCGGGGTCGAGGATGATCGGCGCGTACAGCGCCTGCGGAGAGGCGCGGGAGAAGCCGGCGTTTTTGTCCGAGCTCCATTGCATCGGCGTGCGGACGCCGTTGCGGTCGCCGAGGAAGATGTTATCGCCCATGCCGATTTCGTCGCCGTAATAAATGACCGGCGTGCCCGGGAGGGAAAGCAGGAGAAGGTTCAGCAGTTCGATGCGCTTGCGATCGTTGCTGAGCAGCGGCGCCAGGCGGCGGCGGATGCCGAGGTTCAGCCGGGCCTTGGCTTCGGTGGCGTAGACGCGATACATGTAATCGCGCTCCTCGTCGGTGACCATCTCGAGCGTGAGTTCGTCGTGGTTGCGGAGAAAGAGCGCCCACTGGCTGGTCTCGGGAATTTGCGGGGTTTGTTCCAGGATGTCGGTGACCGGGACGCGGTCCTCGAGCCGCACGGCCATGAACAACCGCGGCATGAGCGGAAAATGAAACGCCATGTGGCACTCGTCGCCCTTGCCGGAGCCGAAATAGGTGACGGCTTCCTCGGGCCACTGGTTCGCTTCGGCGAGGAGCATGCGGTCGCCGTATTTGGCGTCGAGGTGGGCGCGGAGTTTTTTCAGGTAGGCGTGGGTCTCGGGCAGGCTTTCGCAGGAGGTGCCCTCCCGTTCGTACAGGTAGGGCACGGCATCGAGGCGGAACCCGTCGACGCCGAGGTCGAGCCAGAACTCGAAGATGCGGAGAATCTCCCGGTGGACGGCGGGGTTGTCGAAATTGAGATCGGGCTGGTGCGAATAGAAGCGGTGCCAGTAATAAGCGCGCGCGACCGGGTCCCAGGTCCAGTTGGACGGCTCGAAATCTTTGAAGATGATCCGCGCCTCCCGGTATTTTTCCGGCGAATCGCTCCAGACATAAAAGTCGCGCTCGCGGCTGCCGGATTTGGCGCGGCGGGATTTCTGAAACCAGTGGTGCTGGTCGGAGGTGTGGTTGAGGACGAGCTCGGTGATCACCCGCAAGCCGCGCTCCTTGGCTTCGCGCATGAACGCCTTGAAGTCGCCAAGCGTGCCATAGATCGGGTTGATGGAATAATAGTCCGCGATGTCGTAGCCGTCGTCTTTGAGCGGCGACGGATAAAACGGCAGCAGCCAGAGCGCGGTAATGCCGAGGTCCTGAAGGTAATCGAGCTTTTGCGTGAGCCCGCGGAAGTCACCGACGCCGTCCGCGTTGCTGTCCAAGAACGCGCGGACGGGCACTTCGTAGATGACGGCGCTTTTGTACCAGAGCGGATCGAGTCCTTCTCGAGAAACGACCGCCCGCTTGACGCGCTTTTTCTTCGGCGCGTCGATTTGCGGTTCCCGGTTGGCCATGAGTACAGTCAACATACCTGGCTTACCCCGAAGCGCCAGTGTTGTAACTGGGGCGGATGCCCTATGAGCGCCGCAAGTCCGATTATTTCCACAAAATGGAAGCCAGCCAAAGCAGGAACATGACGATACCTCCGGTGAAACTCAACCGGCAGCCCCAGTAATAAAGATGGCGGTGCGATTCCGGAACGGACCGGCCGCCGAGCGTGAAGAAACGACGCTGCCGGTAGAGCGGCAGCTTGGCGGCGAACAGCAACGCCGCGCCGAGCAAAGCGATGAGCATGGAGACGATGGCGGACCAGGCCCATGCCGGTCCGGGAAGCGACGAAATCAGGTTAAAAAGAAAAGCTGCCGCGCACCAAAGTGGGGCCAGCAGCATCAGGAGGTCTGGCGGAAAGTTTCTGAAGGAATAACGGTTCCGGCCGGAAGCGGCGGATTCTCCTTTCGTCATGCCTTCATCAAAGCACATTTGGAAATACACATCAAGGCGCGCAGCGCCGGCTTTTTTAATTCCGCGTGGTCTGCGTGATCTGCGGGAACACTCCGCTCTGCGTGTTTCCCGGCTCCAGCGGGCGGGGACCGACAGCGAACGACCGCTTGCCTTCCGCGTTCTTCCTCTGCACATTTCGCATCAATCATGAAGCCGTCCAGACGAAGCCTCCTTTGCGTCACGCTGCTGGCATTCGCAGTTCTGTTTTATTTTCCGGCGACGGCTGAATTGCTTCCGCCCGGGTTCCGTCCGCTGCCGCTCGGAGTCCATGCGCTGGTCGGCGGAAGGATCGTGGTCCGGCCGGGCGACGCGATCGAGTCGGGCACGGTCGTGATTCGCAATGGGCTCATCGAGGCGGTGGGCCGGGACGTCGTTCCGCCGGCGGACGCGCGGATTTGGGACATGGCCGGCACGACGATTTACGCGGGATTTATCGAGCCATACCTCGTGCTCAACGCGACGAACGCGCCGGTGTCGACCACGGATTCGGAACCGTTGACGCAGGCAAGCCTGACCGCGGGCGGAACTAAATTTTACGGCGTAGCGGGAGCGCAAATGGACATGGGAAATCCCGGGCCGGGGTATGCGATCGCGCGGATCACGCCGGAATTTCGCGCGGTGGAACGGTATTCGCCCAAAGAGAGCAGCCTGGAGGCATTGCGCGAGGCCGGTTTCACCACCGGCCTGGTCGCGCCGTCCAAGGGAATCATTCGCGGCACGAGCGCGCTGGTGGCGCTGACGGAAGAGGACCCAAACAAGGTGATCCTCCGGCCCGACGTGTTTCAGCACATCGCCTTCGAGACCGGCGGGGGCGAAGCGCGCGCGTATCCGAGTTCGCTGATGGGCGTGATCGCCGTCATCCGGCAAAGCTTCTTCGACGCGCAGCACTATGCGCTGGAGCGCGCGGACTATGAGAAACACCCGCAGGGCCGCCGGGTGCCGGAGTTCGATCCGGCGAAAAACGCGCTGGTGCCGGCCGCGCAGGGGAAGGCGCGCGTGCTGTTCGAGCCGGGCAGCGCCTTGATGGTGGACCGCGCGGCGCAGCTGTCGCGGGAACTCGGGCTGGAGTATTGCGTGGTGTCCAGCGGACAGGAATGGCGCCGGCCGGACCTGGCGAAGGCGACCGGCGCGGCGTTCATTGTTCCGGTGAATTTTCCATCGCTGCCAAAGCTGCCGAGCGACGACGACTGGACCCAGGTCTCGCTGGACCAGCTGCGCGCTTGGGATTGGGCGCCGGAAAACCCTGCGTTGCTGCGGCAGCAGGGGCTGGAGGTGGCGCTGACCACGTACGGGCTGGGCGACAAAAAGAATTTTCGCAAAAACATCCGCCTGGCGCTGGACCGCGGATTGTCCGAGGAGGACGCGCTCGCGGCGCTGACGACGGTACCGGCGAAGTTGTGCGGCGTGGAGGAGCTGCTGGGCACAATCGAAGCGGGCAAGCTCGCGGACCTTGCAGTGGTGGAAGGGACGAATTATTTCAACGCCGACGCCAAAGTGCGCGCCGTGTGGATTGATGGCCGGATCTATCCGGCGGCGCCCGAAGAGCCGAAGGCCGGCAAGGCGGAGGAACCGCCGAAAACCGCGAAGGCCGCGGCGGCCGACCCCAATCCGGACGTGCCGGCGAAGGAAGAGCCCGAGAAACATCCCGCGCTTCCGCCCGGCGGCCAGCCGGAGCCGAAATCGGAGGCGCCGGCGACCAACGCCCTGGCGGAGGCGGCGCACGACGCGGCCTCGGCGAACGCGCCGGCGGCGGAGCCCGAGGCCGCGGAGAAGAGGGAAAACAAGCAGGACCAGTTGCGCGAATTGCAAAAAAAGCGCGTGGCGCGGTCGCCGCTGGAAGGGCGCGGGCCGATTACAAATCCGCCGGCGATCCTGATTCGCAACGCCGTCATCTGGACCTGCGGACCGGCGGGAATCCTGACGAACGCGCAGCTCCTGGTGTCGCACGGAAAAATTTTGAGCGTCGGCGACATTCGCGCCGAGCCCCCGGCAGACGCCCTGGTCATTGACGCCGCCGGGCGGCAGATCACGCCGGGGATCATCGACTGCCATAGCCACAGTTTTGTCGTGGGCGACGTCAACGAAGGCACGCTTCCCTCCACGGCGATGGTGCGCATTCGCGACGTGGTGAATTCCGAGACGGAGAATTTTTACCTGCAGCTGGCCGGCGGCGTGACGACGGCGAACGTGCTGCACGGTTCGGCCAATCCGATCGGCGGGCAGAACTGCGTGGTGAAACTGCGGGACGGCGAGAGCCCGGAGGGCGTGATCTTCACGAACGCGCCGGAGGGAATTAAATTTGCGCTCGGCGAAAACGTGAAGCAGTCCAACTGGGGCGCGGGGAACACCACGCGGTTCCCGCAGACGCGCATGGGCGTGCGAACCTTTCTGCAAAACCGCTTCACCGCGGCCCAGGCCTATCTGCGGGAGTGGGCCGCGTATTCGAACAAACTGGCGCGGGCCGCATCGCCCACCAACGAGCCCGCCGCCGCGCTGCCGCCGCCGGCGCGCGACCTGGAGCTGGAGGCGATCGGAGAAATCATCCAGGGCAAACGGCTGATTCATTGCCATTCGTACCGGCAGGACGAAATCCTCATGCTGCTGCGCCTGATGGAGGGTTTTGGCGTGCGGGTGGCCTCGCTGCAGCACGTGCTCGAAGGGTACAAGGTCGCCGACGAAATCGCGGCGCACGGCGCCGGCGGCTCGACTTTTTCCGACTGGTGGGCGTACAAATTCGAGGTCTACGACGCGATCCCTTACAACGGGAGCCTGATGCGCGACCGCGGCGTGGTGGTGTCGTTCAACTCCGATTCGTCGGAACTCGCGCGCCGGTTGTACCTGGAAGCCGCCAAGGCCGTGAAGTACGGCGGCACGCCCGAAATCGAGGCGTTGAAATTCGTCACGCTCAATCCGGCGAAGCAGCTGCATATCGACCAGTACGTCGGCTCGCTGGAACCGGGCAAGGACGCGGACTTCGCTGTCTGGTCGAAGTCGCCGCTCGACGGGGGCACGATGTGCGTGGAGACGTGGATCGAGGGGCGGAAATATTTTGACCGGTCGCTGAATGACACGCGGACGGCGCGGCTGCGAAAGGAGCGCGACGAGCTGCTGGCCAAGGCGAAGCAGCTTTTGAAGCTGCAGGGCCGGGGCGCGGCGGGCGGGGACGACAAGGACAATTCGTTCTGGCGGGTTTCGCTGGAGCACGAGTTCTACGGACGCGACCGGCATTGCCTGGACGGCGTCAGCGAAGGAGGAGACCGATGAGAGCAGAATCATTCTTTTGGCGGGGCGCGGTGCTGGCGCTGGCCTGCCTGGGCCTGGCGGTGTCGCCGGCGGAGGCGGAGAGCACGCTATTTTACAACGCGATCGTCCACACCGGTTCGGGCGAGACATTCACGAACGGGCGGGTCGTGATCGACGGGGAAAAAATTTCGCTGGTGCTCGACGGCAAAAGCACGCGGCGGCTGACGGTGCGGCAGGTGGTCGATTTGAAGGGCCAGCATCTCTATCCCGGGCTGATCGCGGTGAACACGGTGCTGGGATTGACGGAAATCGAAGCGGTGCGGGCCACGCAGGATTCGGCCGAGGTCGGGGAGTACACGCCGGATGTGGAGTCATGGATCGCGGCGAACCCGGATTCGGAACTCCTGCCGGTTGCGCGGGCCAATGGCATCGCCTATTTCGAGCCGGTGCCGCGCGGCGGCGTGGTTGCGGGGCAATCGGCGCTGCTCGCGATGGAAGGCTGGACGGTCGAGCAGCGGGCGGTGAAGCGGCCGGCGGCGCTCCACGTGTTCTGGCCGGCGATGCAGTTGAACACCGGGCAGCGGGAGCGCGGGCGCAATCCGCCGGGTTCGAAATCGATCGAAGAACAGGCGAAGGACCGCCGCGCCAAAGTCCGCGCGGCCGCGGACTTTTTCGAGGAGGCAAAGGCATACGCCCAGGCGAAGGACGCCGCGAGCCGGGGGCAGGCGGCGGCGCCGGAAAAGATTCCGGCCTGGGAGGCGATGCTGCCGTACGTCCGCGGCGAATCGCCGATCGTGGTGCATGCGGATGAAGTGCGCCAGATCCGGTCGGCCGTCCGTTGGGCTGCGACGAATCATTTTCGAATCCTTCTGGCCGGCGGCCGCGACGCCGCGATGGTGGCCGGTTTGCTCGCGTCGAACAACGTGCCGGTGATTTTCGAGGACATCTTCGCCATGCCGACGCGGGACACGGAGTCTTACGACGTGCACTTTCGCGCGCCGGAGGTGTTGCGCCAGGCGGGGGTGAAGGTCGTGTTCAGCGTCGGCCTCGACCCCTTCGGCGCGCCAATGGCGCGGAACCTTCCGTATCTGGCGTCGCAGGCGGTGGCGTTTGGCTTGCCGGAGCAGGAGGCGTTAAAGGGGCTCACGCTTTACCCGGCGCAGTTGATGGGCGTGGCAGACCGGCTGGGATCGATCGAGGCCGGGAAGGAGGCCACCTTTTTCATTTCAGATGGAAATGTTTTCGATCTGCGGGCGAACGTGAAGCGGATGTGGATTGCGGGAAAGGAAGTCAGCCTGGAGACGCGGCATACGCGTCTTTACGAGCGATATCGGAACCGGCCGAAGTGAGTGGGGAACCGCGCACGCTGAAGCGTGAACTCCGGCTAGATGCCGCGCTTGTTGATGATGCGGTTTCCCTTGCCGAGAACAATCACACGCGGCTTCCACTTTTTCGCCTTCGATTTGCTCGCCGTGGTGAAGCTCATGATCGTCAGCAGGTCGCCCTTTTTTCCGAGATGCGCTGCGGCGCCGTTCAGGACGATCTGGCCGGACCCGGGATCCGCGGGAATGGCGTAAGTTTCAAACCGGTTGCCATTGGCCATGTTGCTGGCGAGGATTTTTTCGTACGGAACCATGCCGACTTCGTCCATGAGGTCGGTGGAAATGGAAAGGCTGCCTTCGTAAGCGATGTTCCCGCCGGTCACGGTGGCGCGATGAATTTTCGATTTGAGCAAAATAAACTGCATGGCTGCTTTCAAGGATGGCTTTGGTCGCGCTCAAACGGCCGGGTTGCCGGCCGGTTTGAAGGCGAAATAATATAGGGTTTCTCCCGGCTGATTCAACTTTTGTTTGGAGCTTTCCCGTGAGGTCGCAGGCTCGGCAGCAATTATTTTACGAGCGGCGCGGCGGGAAGGAAGATCGTGAATTTCGTGCCTTCACCGACCCGGGTATGGACGTGCAGCGCGCCTTTGGCCTCCTTCACCAGGCGCTGGACGATGTTAAGGCCAAGCCCGGTGCCGTGTTTGGAGCCTTTGGTGGTGAAGTACGGCTGAAAGATTTTTGGCAGAATTTCCGCGGGAATGCCCGGCCCGGTGTCGCTGACGGCCAGCTGCACCAGCGGCGCGGTATTGGCGAAGCTTTCGACGTTCAGAAAACGGGTTTCAGAGCTGTCCTTGAACGCCGTCAGATCGAGCGGCTGGCTCAGAAGCCGGCCTTCGACGTGGACACGGTGGATTTTGGACGAGCATTGAAAGGCGTTGACCGTCAGGTTGAGCAGGATCTGGATCAGGTCGGTGCCGTTGATCTTCACGCCGATATCCTTCGGCAGCGGATCGATGGAAAACTCGTTGCTCATGACGCTGGGATGGACGTGCACGAGCTGTTTGAGATCCGAGAGCAATTGATTGACGCCCACGCGTGGCGCGTCGTCGTTTTGCTGGCGGAGAAAACTGAGATAACGGCGGGAAATTTCGATGCAGTTAGTCACCTGGCGGGTGATGATTTTCAGCCGGTCCTTGATGAACTCCAGGTCTTCGGTGCCCATGCGGGAGGCGTTGCCGAAACGCTGGTTCATCAATTGGACGAAGCCGGAAACAACGGTGAGCGGACCATTGATGTCGTGGATGATGCTGGCGTAGATCTCGCCGCGGGTGTTGGCGATCTGCTCCTCGATTTTTTGATTCTGCAATTCCGCGAGCAGTTCCTGAAGCTGTTCGGCGTTGCTGTTGATCTCGCTTTCCAGCGTCCGCCGCTGCATCGCGTTTGCCACGGCGGCGCGGATGGTCGAGACATCGAACGGCTTGTTGATGTAATCGCACGCCCGCAGCCGCAACGCCTGGCGCATCGTGTCGGTGGTTTCGAACGCGGTCATCATCACCACCTCGATGGCGGGATTGACGAATTTCAGGCGTTCGAGAACCTCAATGCCGGACATGCCGGACATGCGGATATCGAGCACAGCGACGTCGATTTTGTGGTTTTGGGCCAGTTCGATCGCGCTGGCGCCGTCGCTGGCCATGAGGATTTCGTATTCGTCTTTGAAAACCACGCGAAGGGATTGCCGCGGCCCATCTTCGTCGTCGACGACCAGCAAAGTTCCCCTCCGCTTTGGCACAGGGGCGATTTGATCAGTGTCTCCCCGGCCGGGAGCGGGGATATCTACGTTTTGTTCGGCGATCACAGTTTAAGAGCTCCGATAGAACCGAGCGACTTGCTTATTTCTACAAAAACAAGGCTGTTCTACAAGCAGAAACCGAGCCTGATGGACGCTTCCCTCGTAAAAATCTGGTTGTGGTCGCGATGCCGCTATGAAATCCTTCCGGCCGGCCATGAGCGAGTTCAAATTTGCCTGTCCTGTCTGCGGTCAGCACATCACCGCCGATTCGAAGGACAGCGGATCGCAAATTTCCTGCCCCACCTGTTTCCGAAAAATCGTGGTTCCCCAGGCCCCGGCTTCGAGCGACCCGAAATTCGTGTTATCGGCGAGTGAAGCGAACCGTCCGCGTCCGCCCCAATCCACGGTCCCGCCGCACGTTGCGTCGGCTCAGAAAGGCGCCGGCTCTGCTCCGGTTCCGGGAACTCTGGTTGTGCTGCTGGGACTGGCCTGCGTGGCGGGAATCACGTTGTTTGCTTTTCGAGGCCGGATATTTCGAATGAAACCCCCGGAGCATCCTGAAAATGCCGTCGAGGCGCAATCCGGGACGGCCAGGCTTGCGGATACGAACGTCTATTGGAGCCTGGAACTGACGAATGCAGTGTATCCGGACGCCATGGCGTTCGGAAAAATCGACGGGAAGGATTTTCTGTGTGAGCGGTCGAGTTTTGCCATGCAAACCGGGCAACTGACATTGCGAACCGGCCGCAGCGGACCGGTGGATTTCGGCGTCCAGATTTTCTTTGCGGCGCACCAGCCGCAGGATCTCGCCGGGCGTAAAATTCGGATCAACACCAACGACGCGGTGGCGCCCAGGATTTTGATGAAATGGAAAAGCGGGGACCAGCCGATCACTCAAACTTTTACCGGCGGATATTCCCTGCGGATGGAATTCGCCACCTTGACGGGCAATCAGTTGCCCGGGAAGATTTACCTCTGCCTGCCGGATGAGCCGAAAAGCTATGTGGTTGGGAACTTCACGGCTGAAATCCGCAGACCGCCCCCGCCCAGGCCGCCCGGGCCGGTCCGCCGCTGAGGCGGTTATCTCCGCGCCAGGTCCCTATCTGCAACGAGCTCGAGCCAATTCGGGCTCGCGAGTCGAAGCGCCGGGACAAGCTGTAAGAAAACTAGACAAGTCTTTCCGGATTGCTACGGAGCCCGATTTCTTCCGGTCATGAAAACTGCAAAAGGAAGCTTACTAAAACCACTTACTTCGTTTTTGGGGGCATAATAGCTGCTGATTTGAGGCGTCCGGCAGCTGGCGGGTTTTTCGAGGGCATCGACGGTTTTGCGCTGCAGAAAACGCAACTCATAAACAACTATGTTTTCATTGCGAACGGCAAAGTTGAGTTTGCTGGTCTGGCTGACAGCACCGCTGATTGCTTTCAGCGCCGAGGAACCGGCTCCGGCCGCCGCCTCTCCTGCGACTGCCGCGACTGCTGTCGAAACCGCGGTTGTCGAGGCTCCCGTCCAAGGAAAGGCCGAGGCTCCCGCCCAAGGGAAGGTTGAGGGACAGATGGATGGTTCCCAACCTCCGATGCCTGATTCCACCAACGTAGCGGTCGATCTCGCGAAAACTCCCATGCTGCCGGTTGAACCCGCCGTTGCAACCAACGTTGTGAATGAAAAACCGGCGAGCCAAAATATCCAAGTCCTCGCCCGTTCCTCCCGGCTGAACTTCCAGAATGCCATTCTGTGGATCGGGAGCATGGCCGCAGTGGCTGGGGTGGCGATGCTTTGGGTGATGCTGTTGCGCCGGAGAGTTCACGAACAGACGGCTATCCTGCAGCAGAACGAATCGAAGTTCCGTTCGCTCGTCGAGCAGTCGCTGGTCGGCGTCTATGTGATTCAGGATGACCGCTTCCTGTACGTCAATCCCCGCATGGCCGAAATTTTTGGGTATACGCCGGAGGAGATGATTGAGACCTGCTCGGTTTCCGACGCGGTTTGCGAAGAGGACCGGGCTCTCGTCCAGGAACACATTCAAAAACGCCTCGACGGCGAGGTGCTGACTGTCCATTACAATTTCCGCGGCGTGCGCAAGGATGGTTCCCAGATTTTTGTCGAAGTGCTGGGCAACCGGACCGACTACGAGGGCGAACCCGCCGTCCTCGGCACGTTGCTCGACATCACAGCCCGCAAAGAAACCGAGGAGCAGCTGGTTCTTCAGACTTCCGCGCTGGAATCCGCCGCCAACGCCATCATGATCACCAACCGCGCCGGCCAGATCCTTTGGGTCAACCCCGCGTTCACACAAATCACGGGTTATACCGCCGCGGAAACGGTGGGCCAGACGCCGGCTCTGCTCAAGTCGGACGTTCACGACGACGCTTTTTACGAGAAGTTGTGGCAGACGATTCTCGAAGGCCGGCAGTGGCATGGCGAGATCGTCAACCGCCGCAAGGACGGTTCGCATTACCATGAGGAGATGACGATCACGCCGGTCCTGGACGCCCAGGGGGAAATCCGGAACTTCGTCGCCGTCAAACAGGACATCTCCGAACGCAAGCGGGCCAACATGCAGCTGGCCGAAGCCAGCAGCCTGCTCGATGCGCTGCTCGAAAATATTCCCGATTACATTTACTTCAAGGACGCGGGGTCCCGCTTCGTGCGCTGCAGCAAGTCTTTTGAGAAGCTGTTCCATCTCGAGGACGTCAGCACTTTGAAAGGCAAGACGGACTTTGATTTCTTCCTCAAGGAACATGCGCAGCCGGCGTTCGACGACGAACAGGAAATCATCCGTACCGGCGTTCCCATTATCGGCAAACTCGAAATGGAAGCGCATCCGGACGGGCGCGTGACGCAGGCGCTGACGACCAAGATGCCCTGGCGCGATCGCAGCGGGAAGATCATTGGGACGTTCGGCATTTCCAAGGACGTCACCTCGATCAAGGAAACTGAAGCCAAGCTGGAATACGAGCGGGACCTGTTCCGCGCCCTGCTGGATAATTTTCCCGACGTTATCTGCTTCAAGGACCTGCAATCCCGGTATGTGCGCGTCAGCCGGTCGAAGACCGAAGGATCGCTGGCGATCATGCAGGCGCAATTCCGTGCCGCCAATCCGAATGCCAAGCCGGAAGAGATGCCGAAACATTTCGGGTCGGTGGAGAAATTCGCCGATTGGCTCACGGGCAAATCGGACTTCGACATTTTTGGCTCCGACCGCGCCCGCATCGCTTACGAGGACGAGCAGGAAATCATCCGCACCGGCAAGCCGATCGTGGCCAAGATCGAGCGGATTCCGCACCCCGACGGCAAAATCACCTGGTGCATTTTGACGAAGATGGCCTGGCGGGATCGCGAAGGAAAAATCATCGGCACGTTCAGCGTGTCGAAGGACATCACCGCCCTCAAGGAAGCCGAGGCCGAACTGGAGACTACTCACAAGCGGCTCCTGGAAACTTCCCGCCTTGCGGGCATGGCCGAAGTCGCCACCGACGTGCTGCACAATGTCGGAAACGTGCTCAACAGCGTCAACGTTTCCTGTTCGCTGACCATCGACCGCGTCAAAGGGTCGAAAATTTCCAGCCTGGCCAAGGTTTCGGCGTTGATGGAAGAAAACCGCAACCGGCTCGGGGATTTCTTCGCCAACGATCCTCGCGGACAGCAGATTCCCAGTTACGTTGCCGCGCTGACGGAGCATTTCGGGCAGGAGCAAAGCGCCCTGTTGCAGGAATTGGAACAGCTCATAAAACACATCGATCATATCAAGCAGATCGTCGCCATGCAGCAGAGCTACGCGAAGGTCGCCGGGGTGATCGAAGCCATCGATCCCGCCCAGTTGGTCGAAGACGCCCTGCATATCAACGCCGCCGCGCTTACCCGCCATGACGTGCATGTCGAACGCGATTACCAGGAGGCGCCGTTGGTCCACACGGAAAAACACAAGGTGCTGCAGATTCTGGTCAACCTCATCCGCAATGCGAAATATGCGCTCGATGACGCCAAACGCACCGATAAGATCATGATCATCAAAATTGTCCCGAGCGACGGCGACCGCGTGAAGATCCAGGTGATAGACAATGGCGTCGGCATTCCCGCTGAAAATCTCACGCGTATTTTCGGCCACGGTTTCACGACGCGCCGCAACGGCCACGGCTTCGGCCTTCATAGCAGCGCTTTGGCGATCAAGGAACTTGGCGGCTCACTGCTCGCCGAAAGCGATGGCGTTGGCAAAGGCGCCACCTTCACTCTTTTGCTCCCGCAAAAACCCCCGCAGGCCCAGGAGAAAGCGGCATGAGCCAAAGGTCCTCAGCCGCGCCTCCGCGAATCCTCGTCGTCGATGACAATCCGTCCATCCATGAGGATTTCAGAAAAATTCTAGGCGCCCGTCCGGCCACCCAGACGCACCTCGAAAGCGTCGAGGCGGCCCTTTTCGGCCAGAATTCCGGATCGGACGAACGTCCGGGTTTTCGGATCGATTCCGCTTTTCAAGGCCAGGACGCACTCATGCTGGTTCAAAAAGCGATCCAGGAAAACGATCCCTACGTGCTCGCTTTTGTAGACGTGCGGATGCCTCCCGGCTGGGACGGCATTGAAACGCTCGAGCACATTTGGGATCAGGCTCCCGACATGCAGGCGGTGATCTGCACGGCATACTCCGACTATTCATGGGATGAAATGACGCTGCGGCTGGGTGAAACCGACAGCCTGCTCATTCTGAAGAAGCCGTTTGAAACCGTTGAAGTCCTCCAGGTGGCCCACGCGCTCGCGCAGAAGTGGGCCCTGGGGCGCCAGGCGAAGCTGCGGATGGAAGATCTCGACCGCATGGTCCAGCAGCGCACCGCGGAATTGCAGGCCGAAATGGAGGAGCGGACGCGGGTTCAGGAAAAATTGCGCGCGAGCGAGGAACGTTTTTCGAAGGCATTTCAAGCCAGCCCGATTCCCCTGGCGCTCTTGTGCTGCGCGGACGGGCGGTTTCTCGATGTCAATCGGAGTTTTATCGAACTCTCCGGCTATCCGGGCGATTTGCTCCTGCAGCGCGGCGAAAGGGATCTGCAATTATGGGTGAAAGGCGGCGGTCCCGGCGGAATGGTTGATCCGGCGGCGCTGGCCGCCAATACCCGCTTGCGGAACCAATCGCGCCGGCTGCGCCGCAGCGACGGAAGCATCCGCCATACGATGCTTTCGACGGAACCGCTGTCGCTCGGCGAGAAGCCCTGTCTGTTGTTGATCGCGGAAGACGTGACCGAGCAATTGAAACTTGAGGCCCAGCTGCGGCAGTCGCAGAAGATGGAAGTCATCGGCCGCATGGCCGCCGGCATCGCGCATGAGTTCAATAACCTGCTGACGGTCATCCAGGGCGACGTCGGATTGCTGCAAACCGCACCCAGCAACGTAGATCGCCGCGGGTTGCTCGATCAGATCATGCAGGCCTGCCAGCGGGCCGCCACGTTTACGCGTCAATTGCTGGCCTTCAGCCGCAAACAGGTTCTTCAACCGCGGATCCTCAACCTTGGCGACGTCGTCCAGCGGATGAGAAAAATGCTGAGCCGCCTCATCGGCGAGCGGTACGAAATCTCCCTGCATGTGGCGCCGGATCTTCCGTCGGTGCTGGCGGACGAAGGCGGCGTCGAACAAATCCTCATCAACCTGGTTCTCAACTCGCGCGATGCCATGCCGGACGGCGGCACCATCGACATCGGCACGGAATTGGAAACCGTGGATGAAGTCGCGGCCTCGGCAAATCCGGAAGCGCGGGCCGGGCGGTTCGTCTGTCTGAAGGTCTGCGACCGCGGCTGCGGCATGACCGCGCAGGTGCTGTCGCATATTTTCGACCCGTTCTTCACGACGAAAGACGTGGGCAAAGGCACCGGTCTGGGGCTTTCCACGATCCACGGGATCGTCAAGCAGCACGAAGGCTGGATCGAAGTTGCGAGCGAAGTGAATCGGGGTTCGCTGTTCAAAATTTATCTTCCCGCCTGCACCGGCGCGCCTTTGCCGGTCCGCGCCGTGGAAGCGCCACCGTTGCCGGAACCGGGCAAAGGGGAAACGGTGCTGGTGGTCGAGGACGAAGCCGCCGTGCGCGAACTGGCCTGCGCGGCTCTGGAAAAACGCGGCTACCAGGTGCTCAAGGCTGCCAGCGGACCGCAGGCGATCGAAGTCTGGGACCGTTGCCCCACGCCGGTAAGCCTGCTGCTGACCGACATGGTCATGCCCAGCGGCATGAGCGGCGCCGATCTGGCGCGGATTCTCCAGGCGCGCAACGCGAATCTCAAAGTGATTTACACCAGTGGCTACAGCCCCGAAATCTGGCGCAAAGATTCGTTGCTCACGCAGGGAATCAATTTTCTGCCGAAGCCTTACAACCTCCAGTCGCTATTGAATGCCGTCCGGTTGTGTCTCGATGGCGGAAAGCTGCCGTTTTACGAAACCCGGCCGGGCAAGACGCACACCGCGACCACTTCGTAATGGAATTTCCGTTCCCCCGGTAACGGCCCATCCGCCAGTTCCTCCAACACGCGAAAGCGTGAATTCCGGCAAAGCAAAAAACCGCAGGCCAGCCTGCGGCGTTTCGGGAAATGGATTCTGCCCTAGCCTCCGTTGTCGCCGATCGCTTCGACCGGGCAGCCTTCCTTGGCTTCCTTGCAACGGGCCTCTTCCTCCGGATTCTCCGGCTGTTTGTAAACGTAGGAATACCCGCCGTCGTCGTTGCGCCGGAAGTTGTCCGGGGCCGTTTCACGGCAGAGATCGCAATCGATGCACTGATTGTCCACGTAATACTTCCCGCCCGTGTTTTCTGGATATTTGTTAGCTGCGTCAGCCATAAAGTTAAATTCGATTCGAATTCGTTCGAAATATGCGGGCGGCCTTTCCCGATGGCAAGCCCCTTTTGTTAGAACCCATTTCATAAATAGGAAGGGGGTGCGTTGCCGGAGATTTGGCGCTGCTGCAAGGCGCGAGGAGGAAGAATATCCGCGTGGATCTTCGACCGACGAGCAACGCCGCAGCAGCGCCAAAGATCTGGCAACCCTCCGGGCTGAGTTCTGGCGGGCCGCTGGCTGCGTTGCTCCTCGGTCACAGATCCAGATGGATATGCTCCCTCGTCGCGCCTTGCCAGCGGCCCGCCAGAACTCAGCGCACCCCCTTCCTATTTATGAGATGGGTTCTAGTCACAAAATCCTTTCCATCTTTCCGGCCGCAACTATTCTCTCCGCACATGCAATCCAGCGGTCCGCGCAAAACGAAGATCATCGCCACGCTCGGGCCGGCGACCGATTCGGCCGAGATGATCGGCCGGTTGATCGACGCCGGCGTGAATATTTTCCGCCTCAATATGTCGCATGCGCCGCACGATTGGGTGCGGCGGGTCGTGAAAGACATCCGCGCCGCCGCGTCCGCCCGGCGCCGTTTTGTCGGCATCATGCTCGACACCCAGGGCCCGGCTATCCGCACCGGCGATTTGGGCGTGCCGCTCGATTTGCAGCCCGGCCAGAAGTTTACGCTCACCGTCCGCGGCGAACGGAGCGAGGAGGAGCGGTCGGTGGACGTCAATTACGCCAATTTCGTCAACGACATCAACATCGGCGACGTGGTGCTCATCGACAACGGCGCCATCGAAATGAAGGTCCTCGCCAAAACCGGCAACAAGGTCGAGTGCGAAGTCCTCACCGAAGGCAAGCTCGGCAGCCGCCGCCACATCAACCTGCCGGGCGTCAAAGTGAGCCTGCCGGCGCTCACGGCGAAGGACATCGTGGATATCAAGCTCGGCCTGGAGGTCGGCGTCGATTTCATCGCGCTTTCATTTGTCCGCGAAGCGCGCGATCTGCTCCAGCTCCGGGAATTGTTCGGCGAAAACAAACCGCACCCGCTCGTCATCGCCAAGATTGAGGACCAGCAGGCCGTGGCGAACCTGGAGGAAATTGTCCGCGAAGCCGACGGCATCATGGTGGCGCGCGGCGATCTCGGGATTGAAATTCCCTATGAGGAACTGCCCATCGTCCAGCGGCGGATCGTGAAGACCTGCCTGCGCCACGCCAAGCCGGTCATCGTCGCGACGCACATGCTTGAAAGCATGATTGAATCGCCGATGCCGACGCGCGCGGAGGTGACGGACGTGGCGAACGCGGTTTATGAACAGACCGACGCCATCATGCTCAGCGGCGAAACGACGGTGGGCAAACATCCGCTGCGCTGCATCGAAGTGTTCGACCGCATTGCCAGCCGGATCGAGCGAAGCGGCGGCGCCAACTTTTTCGAGCAGGCGGTCATGACGAGCCCGCGGCAGAAACTCGTCAAGAGCGCCGTGGTCATGGCCAATGAGCTGAAAGCCGAGGCGATCCTGGTTTTCACGCGTCACGGACACATGGCCCGCCATACGGGCTGGCTGCGGCCGCGGCACTCGCCTATTTACGCCCTGTGCGCGCGGGAAGAAGTCGCGGGCGGGCTGACGTTGAGCTACGGCGTCACGCCCGTGGTGGTTCCGTTCGACATGATCAATCCGGAGAACACGATCGAGACCGCCTTGAAGACCCTGGTGACCGAAGGCCGCCTGCACAAAGGCACCACCGTCGTGGTCATCGGCTCAATTCTCGTGGGCGAGCAAATCGTCGACGCGATACAAATGCGAATTGTCTGAGGAGCGCGGACCGTCGTCCGCGCTCCCGGAAACGTGTCATTCCCAATGTCCGGGGGTCCACACCCAGCCGCGCTGGGCCGGATCTTTGTCCCAATGTCCCGGCATCCAGACGGCGTCGGTGCGCGGACGGTTTTCCCAGTGTCCGGGGACCCAAACCCAGCGGTTGCCGGAGTAGGCCCAATAGCCTTCAACCCAGGTATGCGTCGGGCCGGGCGAGATCGTGCGGACTTCCTGCCGCGGCGGCGGCGGTTCTTGCTGGACAATGATGGTTCGGCCCGTCGGCGCCATGGCACGATGACTGTAAATGCAGCCGCTGCACAGGAGCATGCCCACCAGCGGGAGAAGCAAGCCAAGTTTGATTTGTTTCATAATTTTCCCTTCGGCTTCGCCGGCCGCGCGGCCGGCGGGAGTTCAGTGGTTTTGGGAATGTGCCATGGGCTCACGCAAAAGTGGATGGGGCCGATTGCTACCCGGAGCTATTCGGGATTGCGATTTACGGTTTGCTTTCAATGAACGGCGGGCTTGAGCCTCCCGGCTTTTTTGGTATCTTCGATCCATGCCCCTCTACGAGTTTCAATGCGAGAAGTGCGGGAAAGAGAGCGAAGTCCTGGTGCGTTCCAGCGATTGGAAGGGGACGGAGTGCCCGCACTGCGGTTCGACCCGGCTCGCAAAAAAATTCTCGACCTTCGCCTCCAGCACCGGCTCGGAGGCGCCATCCTGCAGCGGCAAGCCCAGTGCCTGCGGAATGTGCGGAACCGGGCGTCCGCATTCGCATTAAAGCCGGACAGCGGCCGTTTGCGCAAAGGAACGAAAGGAACGAAGGCTTCCCGCCCGGTTTATCCCGGGCCGGCTCCGCACACTTCCGCCGCGGTGATTTTTTGCAGATCGGACACCGCCCAGTCGGGCCGGTGTTGCTGCAATTCCTCCAAGGTTGCCCCACCCGTTGCCACAGCGAGCACCTTGGCTCCGATCGCCCGGGCGCAACGGATGTCCAAGGGCGTATCGCCAATAACGGCCACCTCGCCGGCCTTAAGATTTCCTCCCAGCAACCGGCTGCCCCGGCCTCGGGCGACGGCGGCGATCTGATCGCGATTCTCGCTGTCGTCGGCGAACGCGCCGGTTTCGAACAGGTCCCAGAGCTCGAAATGACGAAGCTTGATTTCGGCGCCGAGCCGGATGTTTCCGGTAAGCAGGCCAAGGAGCGGCGGATGGGGCAGGGCTTTCAAGGCATGAATGAACTCCGGCACGCCCGGGCAAGGTTCGGTGCGGCTGTGGGCCAGGATGTGGTCCAGCCAGAAAACGTAGCGCTCGAAAAATCGCAGGAAGTTGCCGCGGGTCGGCGCGATCTGATGATATTGAAAAAACTCCCGCACGAGGCTCGTGTCGGTGCGGCCGGCGAACTTCAATTTCTCGAACCCGTCGCGGGCGTTGAATTCCGTTTCGAACACTTTCGCGAACGCCTTGACCCCGGCCCCGCCGGTGCGGACCAGCGTGCCGTCGATGTCAAATAGCACCAGACGAATCATTGGGCGCAGACAGTAAGAGGCTTTGCCTGTGGTAGCAACGCCGTTCGTGTTCTGGGATGGTGCGTGTTCGCCTGGTCGGAGTTTTATCCGCAGATTGCGCAGATTTTCGCAGAGGTTTTATCTGTGAAAATCTGCGCAATCTGCGGACACAACCATGGCGCTATCAGCGCGACCGCCGGTTCCGGTCCAAGGTGCAGCACGATCCGCGTTCTGCGCCACCTATTGCCTCCAGGACCGAAGCCGCCGGGATGTTGCGGGTACTACAAAAAAAGTTACTGCATTGCCCGGGGGGATTTGTATTCTGCGGGCGTTTTTCCTGACATGGGCATGAAAGGGTTTCGGGCATTCACATTGATCGAAGTGCTGGTGGTGATCGCCATCATCTCCGTCCTTGCCAGTCTCCTGTTGCCGGCGTTGGCGCGCACGCGGGACAAGGCGGGGACCTCCGGGTGTTTGAACAATTTGCGGCAATGGGGATTGGCGACGCAGCTTTACACGGTGGACAACGACGATTATCTGCCGCCGGAAGGAAAGCCCACGCCGTTGGATTCGGATCTGAGCGATCCGAAATATCAGGCCTGGTATGTTCAGTTGCCGGAGGTCGTGCGGCTGAATCCTTATGCAGATGTGGAATGGCGGAAGGACCCGGCGATTGAACCGGGCCGGTCCCTCTGGATTTGCCCGGCCAATCGGCGCCGGGCCAACGTGACCGCGAACAGCCGCAACTTGTTTCACTATTGCCTGAACGATTACGTCAACGGCACCGGGGCCGGCAGCGGCAATCGCAAGATCAAGATCAGCGCCGTCTTCCGGCCGTCGACCCGAGTCTGGCTTTTCGATTCCAAAAACCTTCCCGCGCTGGGCGAGGAGAATTTCGTCCATACCAACCTGCACAACGCCGGCGCGCAGTTTGTCTTTCTCGACGGCCATGCTGCCCGGTTTCGGAACGCTGAATACTGGGATTTTGCCGCGAACAAAGGCCGGACGAACAATCCCAGCCTGGTGTGGGCGCCATAGCCGCTCCTGAATTTTTTCGGAAGGTATGCGCGGCTGTTTTTCCCTCCTTTTTCTGGGGTCCTGACCCTATATCCGCGGGAAATGCTTCCTCGGTAAACTTGCTGTGTGGATAAAGAGGACCATGAATTTGAACCGGGTAGGGGAAAGGGCCCCGGCGGGTTTTCGGAGGCCATTTTGTTGGTGGAAGACGATATGCACGACGTCGAAGCGATGCGGATCGCGCTGCGGCGGGCGGAGTCGTCGTATCAATTGGTAACCGTTTCGAACGGCCGCGACGCGATTAAATACCTGTCGCGAGCCGATCATTTCGCCGATCGCAAACGATTTCCCGATCCATGCCTGGTGTTGCTGGATTTGTCGCTGCCGCTGGTGACCGGGTTCGAGGTTCTCGCCTGGATGCAAAACGAGACCCAGCGGGACCTGCCGCCGGTGGTGGTGCTTTCCTATTCCCGGCTCGAGCACGACCGGCGCCTCGCGTTGAAGCTTGGCGCGCGGGGCTATTACGTGAAGTCGCCCGACCTCAACGCTACCGTGGCCCTCGTGCGCAGTTTGCTCGTGCTGAATTTTCTTCCCGCCGGCGCGCCCATGGAATCGCTGCAGAACTGAGCTTGGGTTCCGGATTTCCGCTCCGGCTATGGCATGCGACGACGTTTGTGCATACCACAGTTGACGTGATTGAAGACATCAACAAGAAAATCACCAAGTTCGATGCAGAAGGGAAATGCGGACGCTGTATAAAGAGGTTAACGATCGGTTAACATGGAGGTGAGCCGGGAGTTCTAAATTGGCGAGGTAACATTGGTGCCCGCTTACGAAAAATTCACACATTACAATCCAGATACTCTCCAAGATTCGACTCTTGCAAAGAGTATTGCAAAAAAAGCCTCCGCATATAAAAAGGCATCAGATTTCCTTGAGACTATAAAAGGTAAAATGTGCAATGACGGTGAGATCTTTCATCGTTTGTGATGCAGGCGCAGGACCTTAGGGGGCAGATCTTGTTCAACAATTAGCAGAATTTGGTTCTAAAGTAAAAGTTACTGTCTACGCATGTCCGGTCGGGTACCTTTGGGGTGATCCAGCTCCGCTGGAAGGAAGTAAGTCAACCAAATGATGCCAATCATTCCATGAGACAGCTTATGATGTTGATCAGAAAAGTCACACTGGCCGTACTGTTAACAACGTGCCTGTCATGTACACGAAACGATTCGCAAGAACAACAGATGACCATATGCTACAACCAAGCGGACCGAATCTGGAGTCAGATTATTGACCTCATGACACATGAAAGCGTGAAACGCTATTCTGTTGAAGATGCTGTGAAGCGTATTTGCGAAAAGAGAACAATTGACGAGATGAAATGTGATATCCGGAGAAGTGCTTGGATGTACATTAATCCAGACTCTGCTCTTTGGAATAGTCCTAGCAAAGCTCCAACAGATATTGCCATTTATTGTCCTGAGCCGTTTTTCATCGTAAAAACGGGGAGGACTAATTATGTCGGAATTACTTTTGCTGGCCAAAAGGTGCTCTTTAACAACACTCCATAATGGAAGCCAATTCCTGTGTGGGAATACGGCAATGTGAATAATATCCCATGAAAGGATCGGCCCGGCAGGCGGGAAAAAGAAAAAAGGTGTCAGTTCAGTATTGTAAATTTGCACCGAAGGGTTGGTGGGGTCGCAATCCGGCAGATTGACTTTCGACCTTAGAAAAAGGTCGGTTCTATTGTAAACTTTCTCCATGGTAATCCGAGCAACCCATCGGATTGACTTTTGATGTTGCGTGCTAAGACGGTATGGGTCACGGCCCGCAAGTTGAGAGTGGAGTGTTCCGAGGCGATTATCACGTCATGAATCATGGTGACCGGCATGGAATAATGTTCCTTCCATTCCCTGCCGCGCACGCTGCAGCGTGAATTCTCGCTACGGCAGGCGGTAAACGCGGAAATAATTCCCCGGCCCCACCAGGTTCGTTACCAGCGACAGCGTGGCGTTGGTCGCCAGCAGGTCATCGGCAAACGTCGTCCAGTTGGACAGGTTTGAAGAAATCTCCACCCGGTAGCGCTGTCCCGCAACAGCCTGCCAGGTGAGCGTGACAACCGGGTTCGGTCCACCGATTGACAGCAGCCGGAAGGGCTGGTCATATGGATTTCCAAAAATCATCAGCACTGGCAGATGGTCGGACGCCGTATCGTCATCTGCCGCCAGCAACGGCGGCGGCGGGTTGGACAACAGGTCGGTGCGGAATACCTGGCTGAAGATCACATTCGAATACAGCAGGCCCGAGGGCAGAATGTAGTCGTAGCGCCGCGTCAACGGGAGGCTTTGAATCGAATACGTCAGCTCGCTCCGCGTCGCCGGGTTGAAAGGTCCCGTCAGCTGCAATCCCGTCGGCGAACTCGCCAGCCGCTGGATCGGTCCCTGGCTGCCCACGGATGGCCGGTCGATGTCCTCATTCATGTCGCCGGTCAGCAGGTACGGCCGCAACCAATTTGTCGTCAGGAAGCCGGTCGCAAAAAAGTTCGAGACCGCCCCGGCCTCCGCCGCGCGCTTGGCGGAATCGTCCGCCGACCCGGCGCCGGATTTCAAATGGACGGTGAACACGTGCAGGTGCTGCGGAAAACCCGGGACCGCGATCTCGGCTTCAAACAAGTCGCGGGTATACCCGCTCGCGCTGTAGCCAAACGGGGTCAGGTCCGACCCGTGGAGCCAGCTCCGCGACGCGACGATCGGGTAACGGCTGAGCACCACGCTGCGGATAAACCCGTCGGAGGCGGAATTGGTGGCGAGGAAAAATCCCGGGCGAAACGCGGTGATGAAGTTCGTCATCTGCGCCGTGCCGTTGTTCGTCACCGGAATTTCCTGGAACGTGATGATGTCCGGATTGAGATATTGCACCTGCCGGCCGATGGCTTTGACGTGCGGCGTGTTCGTGCTCCAATTGGTCGTGCCATTGCCGTGGCAGTTGTAGTCCAGGAGCGTGAACGCCGGAAGCGACGTGGCCCAGATGCTCAGGCTGGCCGGCGCGCTCCCCGCGGCGCCGAGGACGTTGGTCACCACGACGGCGTAGCCGCCGGCGTCGGCGAACGAAGCATGGCTCAAGACCAGCGCGGCGTTCGTCGCTCCCGGTAGGTTCGTGCCGTTGTGCTGCCATTGGTACGACAACGGCCCGGTGCCGGTCGCGGCGGCCGTCAGCGTGGCCGTCGAGCCTTCGGTGACGGCCTGGTTTTGCGGCGCCGACGTTATCGCTGGCCACTCCACCGCCGGCGCGCCGGGGACGACGTCGGTGAAAGCAGTCCCGACGCGCAGGTCGTCCACCGTCATGACACCTTCCCCCGTCTCCTGCCGAAAGGCGAAGGCGACGAGGCTGTTGCTTGAGCTGCCTTCGGCCGTGGAAACGCCGGCGTCGGTTTCGGCGGACGGGTTGATCCAGAGAGTGGCGGCGCCGTTCGTGTTGATGAGGCGCACGACGACGGTGTAATCGGTGTTCAAACTCAGGTCGGTGCTGTTCGTCACGCCGGCGGGACTTGCCGAGAGCGAGGAAAGGCCGAGCCGGAATTTATTGTTTCCGGCGCCGCCGGTGAGCGCCCAGACGCGGGCGCGGAACGAGCCGTTGGTGTCCATGAAATGCGCGAAATAATTTCCCGCCGCCGCCGGCAGCTGGCTGAAATTCACGACGAAGCTGGCGTAAAACCGGTTGGTGCCGCCCTCCGGATCGTATGGCTGTCCGCTGAGATACGCGCTGCAATCCTCGGTGTCGCTGCGGGTGACGCTGAGGCGGCCGGACGCGACCCCCATCTCCCCGGTGGTGCTGCCGCTGTGGTGCATCCATAGCCCGCCGCTGACGGTGATGAGCGGACCGTCGGCGTAATTGAACGAATCCGACAGCAGAACGGCGGCCTTCGCCAGAATGGCGGAAAAGAACAGAACGGCAGAACTGAGTGCGGCCTTTTTCACAACCGGTCCGCCACCATGTCACGGCGATCTGCTGGAGTTCAAGCTTTAGCGCGCGCTGGAGTTCACGCTTCAGCGTGCCGGGCCCGTCCGGCGTTTGGCATGCTGAAGCATGAACTCCAGCTCATCGCTTCCGGTTGTATTCTTCCCGCGAATACTTTTCCGCCGCCAGCGACGCGGCGCGTTCGGCGAGCGCCTGGTCCGGATGAAATTCAACCCATTCGATCCCGTGCTGCCCGCGTCCGGCTTCGCGCATCGCCCGCTCCCAGTCGATTCTCGCCAGCCGCAGCGGAGGAGGCTGCACGGAACCCTGAACGAGCAGCGCGGTTTTGCTCCGCCGCTGCGCCGCGCCGGCGATCTTGCGGCCCCGCCAGAGGACGTCAAATTTTTCATGGCCGATGAAACATTGCCCCGGGCCGGCTTTGCGGCAGCACGAGGCCAGCTCGGTTTGAAGGTCCAATTTTTCAAATGCCGTCCGGACCCATTCATGCACGCCCCGATAGCTTTCGATCGCCGCCTGTCCATACCAGGGATCCGATGGCGGGAAGGCCAGGCTGTAAGTCCAGTCCGCTTCATGCGGCACCAGGCCGCCGCCGGTCGGACGCCGCACGAGCGGCCGCAGCGGCGTCGCGCGTTCGATCTCGGAGAATTTTTGGAAGTAGCCAAAAGACGCCGCCGGCTGCGTCCACGCATAATATCGCAACACCGGCCGCCGCAGCCGCGGCGCCGCCTCAAGCAGCGCTTCATCGAGCGCCATGTTGAACGCGGCGCTGCCGGGGCCGGATTGGATGAAAAACCACGTCGTCATGCACGGTAGGGCGCGTCTCTCCGCGCGCGCCGTTTTCGCAGATCAGGCGGCGCGCGCGGAGCGGCGCGCCCTACCCATTTTCATTTGGGTCCATTCGCAGTTCTTTCTTTTTTGCCACCCCAATCCGCGGGCACAACCCGCGCACTTCGCAGTTCGGGCAGTCGGGATTGCGCGCGTAGCAACGGCGGCGTCCGTGCCAGATCAGCAGGTGGCTGAAGAGCGTCCACTCCGCTTGCGGCACGAGTTTGATCAGCGCCAGTTCGATTTTCACCGGGTCGGTCTCGGCGGTCAGCCCGAGGCGTTGCGACAGGCGGGCGACGTGGGTGTCGACGACGACGCCGACATTGATATGGAACGCGTTTCCGAGGACGACGTTCGCCGTTTTGCGCCCGACGCCGCCGAGCTCGGTCAATTCCTCCATCGTGCGGGGGACCTTGCCGGAGTGTTTCTCGACGATCGATTGCGCCGCGGCCTTGATGTTCCGCGCTTTGTTCCGGTAAAAGCCGGCTGTCTTGATGTCCTGTTCGAGCGCGGGCAGGGGAGCTTCGGCGAAATCGCCGGCGGACCGATATTTTTTGAACAGGTCTGCGGTGACGAGGTTGACCCGTTTGTCGGTGCACTGCGCGGAAAGGATCGTGGCGATCAGCAGTTCAAGCGGGTTGGAATAATTCAGCTCGCAATGCGCGTTGGGATACGCCTGGCGCAGGCCCGCGATGATTTTTTTTGTGCGGGCGATTTTGGCTTCGAGGCTTTCGCGCGGCATGCGGGGAGATTCAACAGGAGTTCGGCGGTTACATCAACTCCGCAGAAGGGCCGGCGGCTCGTCCGCGAGGACCGGGGAAAGCGATTCGCGGCGGGGCGGTCCGCGCGCCGCTCAGCACTTGCACAATTCCGAGTCCTGAATCTCCCGGGGGGTCTCCACCTGGCCCGGCTTCTCGGGTTCGACCGCCTCGGGATATTCGAAGATTTTCCCCTCGTAATTCCGGATGATCACGCGGTCGGCATTTTTGCAGAGAACGTATTCCGGATTCACCGGCACCTTGCCGCCGCCGCCGGGAGCGTCGATGACGTATTGCGGCACGGCGTAGCCGGTCGTGTGTCCGCGCAGGGCTTCCATGATTTCCAGTCCCTTGCGAACGCTGGTGCGCAGGTGCGCCGAACCGGAGATCAGGTCGCACTGATAGAGGTAATACGGCTTCACGCGGCACCGGAGCAGCTTTTGCATGAGCGCCTTCATCACTTCGGCGTCGTCGTTGACATTGCGCAGAAGCACGGACTGGTTGCCGAGCGGAATGCCGGCGTCGGCCAGGCGGCCCAGGGCGTCGCGGGCTTCAATCGTGAGCTCGCGCGGATGGTTGGAGTGCACGCTGATGAACAGCGGGTGATATTTCTTCAGCATCGCGCACAGTTCCTGCGTGATCCGTTGCGGCAGGAAAATGGGAATGCGGGTCCCGATCCGGAGAAATTCCACATGCGGAATCGCCCGGAGCCGGCTGAGCAATTGTTCCAGCTTGTCGTCGCTGAAGAGCAGGGGATCGCCGCCGCTGAGCAGCACGTCGCGGATCGACGGGTTGGCGCGGATGTAAGCGATCTGCCGGTCGAACTCGGGATGGAAATCGTAGCCGGCCGCGTTGCTCACCAGCCGCGACCGCGTGCAATAGCGGCAATACGCGGCGCAGCGGTCGGTCACGAGAAACAACACGCGGTCCGGGTAACGGTGCACCAGCCCGGGCACCGGTGAGTGCGCATCCTCGCCCACGGGATCGGTCATCTCCCACGACGCCGTGCGGCTTTCCTCGATGCGCGGGACGACCTGCCAGCGGATCGGGCAGTTTTCGTCGGCGGGATCGATCAGGTTGAAAAAGTACGGCGTGATGCCGAGCGCGAGCTTGTGGTTGGCGAGCTTGGCGCCGGCAAATTCCTCCGGCGTGAGCGTGGGCATCAGCCGCTGCAGCTGTTCGGCGCTCGTGATCCGGTGCTTGAGCTGCCAATGCCAGTCATTCCAATCGGCCTCCGGCACGTCTTTCCAGCAGCCGCGTCCGGCGGAATGAAATTGCTTGAGAGATTGAAGGCCCGAACTCGCTGGCGGCTCCTCGCCGCTTTCCCTTGAAGTCTCGCTGTGCATTTTTGGTTAAAGGTTAGCGCACTATAAGTTTGATCAGACACCTGTCAAGCAAGCCGCGGAAAAAGTTATCGGACTGCCGCGTTCCCGCTGGCGAATAGGACGTTAGGGCCGTCGCGGCGGCGTGGGGTGTTTCCAGCAGACGCCCGTGGGCGGCTAAACGCTCATTGCCGGGGCGGACGAAAAAGGTATAAAGAGCGAAAGGTTCCGTTATGAAAACCGCCCCAGCCCGTCCCAGCGCAAACGCCTTTACTGTGCTTGAATTGCTGGTCGTCCTCGCCATCCTCGGTTTGCTGCTCGCCTCGATCGCCCCCCCTTCGCGAAAGAGACCCGGGAAGCCGGGTTACTCGCAGGTGACGTGCATGAATAATATAAGGCAGCTTTCGATCGCGTGGATAATGTACGCCGACGACCATGACACGCTTCTGGTTCCCAATCGTCCACTGACCCCCGCCACGGCTGAATCTACGAACAATTGGGTCGGCGGCATACTGGATTGGTCGGAACGCAGCTCAAACACAAATGTAAGCGTTATCCGTCAGGCAAAGTTATTTCCTTACGTCCGATACGAAGACGCCTTTCGCTGTCCCGACGACCTTTCAATGTCTGCGGCAGGCCTGCGGATCAGGAGTTACTCGATGAATGCATTCGTCGGCGATACCTACGATAAGGTTACGGATGGCTGGAAGCGGTTTGTTAAACTCAGCGATTTCAAAATGGCCAGTCCGCAAACGTTCCTTTTCATAGAGGAGCATCCGAATAGCATCGATGACGGCTCATTCGTCAACGACCCGGCAAAGCAACGGGCATGGATGGATTTTCCAGCGCTGTTTCATCCCGGAGGAACCGTCATCGGCTTCGCGGACGGTCACGCGGAGATGCATCGATGGGCTTGCGCGAGCACCAGGCCGCCGGTCCGAGTGAACGGACCTAAACCCCAAGGCGTCATCCCGAGCAATGAATCGGGTGAAGACCTCGCCTGGCTTTTGGAACACACGACCCGGAAAGCGGAAAAATAATTCAGGCGCCGGCTTAACGCGCCGCCCCCGCCGATACTGCCATCGGGTTTGGCACCGGCCGGAACGTTTCCAGCCGCAGGTCCAGCGCGTCCAGCCGGCGAATGGCCTCCTCCGCCTCGCGGTCCATGAGCGGCGCCGCTTTTTTGCCCGGCGCGAGGATCGGCCCGAAGGCGTTGCGCTTTTCCAAATAGACGCGGAGGGTTCCGCGGTAATCATCCGCCAGCGGCGCCAGTTCCGGCGACGCGTGCTGCCGCAGGAGGTCGAGCTCCCATAATTTCCGCTTCAAGGTCTCCATTTGCGGCACGCGGTCCCATTCGCGAATGATGATCTGCAGCGTCACCTGGCTTCGCAGCAGGGAATCGTCGCCGCGGGCCTGCACCTGCACCGGCGCGCGCAGCAGTTCGTCGAGTTTCTTCCAGCTTTCCTCGAAGGTCCAGAGCTGGCTCAGGTCGCGGCCGGTGAATTGCACGAGCTGCAACGCCCACCATTTCTCCACGTCGAGCCCGCGGGGAAACTGGCCGGCGAACACTTTCAGAAACGCGAGCTGCCAGTTCAAATGCCGCGGGAGTTCGGCCAGGAACGCTCGGAGGGCCGCGGCGCCGCCCGGCAGCTCCAGCAGCTGGTTCACGAACAACTGCGCGCTGCTGCGATATACTTCTCCGGCCTCCCCGGACAACTGGCCGTCCGCCGGCCAGCTCAACTGCTGAAAGGTCAGCGGCGGACGCGCGGCCAGGATTTGCTGGGCGCGCGCGAGCGGGCTTGGGCGGCGCGCGTCCAGCAGCGCCGGCGAGATCGTCAGGCCGTTCAACCGCCAGCTGGGCGGCGGCAGCATGATTTCCATTTCGCTCGAAGCCCGCAGTTCCTGCGACAGCCCTTCGGCCAGCCAGGCTGGAACCTCGGCCGATTGCCCGGTCGCCTGGCGGTTCGCCACTTCCAGCAGCAACACGTGCACGATAGCGCCGATGAACCGGTTGCGCTCCAGCACGTCGGGCAGTTCCATGTTGTAGCTCCAGCCGTCGCGGTTTTTTTCGGAGCAGATGGTGATCGGTTCGTCGGACGCTTCCGCCGGACGCAGCCGCACGAAGATTTTTCCGCGCCAGGCGCTGCCCGCGCCCAGGCGGCGGTAAAGGGCGTCCTTGATGCGCTCGCAGGAAACCGCGAGCAGCGTCGGTTCGAGCGCGATGAAATTGATGTTGGTCGCGATGCCCGGAAAGCGCGAGCGCAGCGTGACCGATTCCGAGCCGAACACGACGAACTGGTCCGAATGGCTGCGCGTGACCGGCCTGGCGCCCGGGAGGACCTGCGCCTTCGCGGTGCTCGCGACGGCGAGCGCGGCGGCGAGGGCGAAGGCTTTCATGGGATCAGCGGCGGGCAGCCGCGGTGAGGTTCACGATTTTGCGGCGGGCTTGGATGGCTTGCTTTCGGCCTTCGCCGGTTTGCCGTCGCCGCCGGACTTGGTTTCCCCGGCCGGCTTGGAGGTGGCGGAATCCTTCTTCGCGGCTTCCTTGTACTTTTCGCTGCGGTAATCGGTGATGTAAAAGCCGCTCCCTTTAAAAATCAACCCGGCGCCGGCGCTGATCTTCTTTTTCACCTTGCCCTTGCCCCATTTCTTTTCGGCGCACAGTTCTTTAGGGCAGACGGCGAGCGGCTTTTCGGCAATCGATTGGAACTTTTCAAATTCGTGCCCGCATTTTTCGCAGGCGTATTCGTAAGTCGGCATGGCTCTCTCTATTTATGATTTATTACGGATGATTTTAGCCGATCCGCGAGGGGGCACAAGGAGAGACCGGTGGCGGTAGTGCCTTATTTGATTTGCGGACCGGTTTTATTTAACGCAGAGAGAGCCGCAGAGTATTAATATTTTCTCTGCGTCCGCTGCGTTAAAATGAAATGGTTTCCTTAATGAAGGCGCTGCCCCGAAGCCGGTATTGGTACATTACGATCTCTACCCGCCAATGCAGCTCATCGAACGCGACGCCGGGACGAAGTCCGCCTCGCCGATGCGATGCCGCGCCTCCTTTTGCCACACGACGCTTTTAAGCCATTCGCCCAGGTCGGCGTCGGAATGCCCATTGCGCAGCCGGGCGCGAAGGTCGTGCTCGGTCGCGCTGAACAGGCAGGTGCGGATCTTGCCGTCGGCGGTGAGTCGGATGCGATTGCAATGCCCGCAGAACGGCTCGCTCACCGGCGCGATAATGCCAATCTCGCCGCGGCCGCCGGCGAACGTCCAGCGCTTCGAGGTCGACGACGGATTGTCGGACGCGGCGGGTTGCA
>JADMIO011227212.1_pt1 | contig 36349 bp, 29 predicted proteins | sample 8958161 | NCBI WGS metagenome assembly JADMIO01 (sample SAMN16585339, study PRJNA669376) | soil metagenome | isolation source: Crop rotation soil | place: USA: Cullars Rotation, Alabama | collected 2011
CACCCGCTGCCGCCGCACCCGCTGCCGCCGCACCCGCGCCGGCCCCGGCAGTTCCCAAACCGACCGGCGGCCAGCCGCTCGGCGCGATCCAGCTTCTGTCGGGCGGCAACGCGGGCAAGGAGCTCGAGCTCACCAAGCCGCTCACCACTCTCGGCAAGCCCGGCGTGCAGGTCGCCGTGCTGACGCGCCGCCCGCAGGGCTATTTCATCACGCACGTCGAGGGCGCGAAGCGCCCGACGGTCAACGGCGCTGAGATCGGCGCCGCGCCGCACTCGCTGAAGGATCACGACGTCATCGAGCTCGCCGGCATCAAGATGGAATTCTTCCTGAAGTCTTAAGGCGGTCCTGAAACAGCATCTCGCAAGGATCGTTCTCGGCCTTGCGGTCGCGCTTTTCTTCGTAGGCTACGCGCTCGAGCTCTATCCGATCGCGTTCATCGCCCGGCTGGACAACATCCTGTACGACGCGCGGCTCGCCATGACCATGCCGCGCGAGCCCGAGCGGCGCGTGGTGATCGTCGACATCGACGAGAAGAGCTTGGGCGAGATCGGCCGCTGGCCGTGGAGCCGCAACATCATGGCCGACTTGGTCGACCGGCTGTTCGAGCGCCAAGGCGCCGGGCTCGTCGCTTTCGACGTCGTTTTCGCCGAGCGCGATACGAGCTCCGGCATGGACCTGCTCGACCGCCTCGCGCAGGGCGAGCTGAAGGACGTCTCTCAGTACCAGCGGGCCTACGCCGGCCTCAGGTCGAGCCTGGATTTCGACGCACGCTTCGCCGCCAGCCTCAAGGGGCGTGCGGTGGTCCTCGCCCATTACTTCAACAGCAGCGACAACGCAGTGCGCGCCAACGAGTTGCCCAAGCCCACGCTGCCGACGGGCGCGTTCTCCGGCCACGCCGTGGAGTTTTACGAATGGAAGGGCTACACCGCAAACCTCCCGGTGCTCGCCGCGGCCGCTTGGGGCGGCGGCCACATAAGCCAGGTCCCCGATGACGACGGCGTCCTGCGCCGGGTGCCGTTGATCGCCGAATTCGAGGGGCAATACTACGAAGCGCTCTCGCTCACGGTATTTCGCGCGCTCATGTCGAAGAGCCTGGGCGCGACGCAATCGGTGGAACCGGCGTTCGGCGACCGGCGGCTCGAGTTCCTGCGCGTCGGGCCAGCGAAGATTCCCGTCGACAACCACGCCGCAGCGTTGATTCCCTACCGCGCCAAACGCTTCGAGTACGTCTCCGCCGTCGATGTGCTGAAGGATCGCGTCGTGGCTGGCAAGCTCAAGGATAAGGTGGTGCTGGTCGGCACGAGCGTGGCGACGCTTGCCGACCTCAGGGCCACGCCGGTGAGCAACGTGCTGCCGGGGGTCGAAGTCCACGCCAGCCTGATTGCAGGCATGCTCGACCAGGAATTCAGGCACCAGCCGTGGTACGCGATGGGCGCGGAAGTGCTGATGGTCCTGATCGGCGGTGTCGCGCTCGCCCTTCTGCTGCCGGTACTGTCTGCCCTGTGGGCAACCGCGCTGGTGCTCGGCGCGACCGCGGTCGTCGTCGGCCTCAACGTCCTGGCGTGGCAAGGAGGGCTCGTGCTACCGCTCGCCGCCTGGCTGCTCATGGTGCTCACGCTGTACACCGTGAGCATGGCCTACGGGTACTTCGTCGAGTCCCGCTCGAGGCGCCGGCTCGCCAGGCGCTTCAGGGAATACATCCCGCCAGAGAGGGCAGCCAAGCTCGAGCTCGACCCCGATCAGTACGACATGCCGACCAGCGCCGAGCTGACGATCCTGTTCGCGGACGTGCGCGGCTTCACCGCCATTTCCGAACAGCTGAACCCCGAGGCGCTGCGCGAATACATTAACGACTACCTCACCGAGATGAGCGTAATCATCCGGGAGCGGCACAAAGGCACCCTCGACAAGTACATCGGCGACGCGATCATGGCGTTCTGGGGTGCGCCCACGCCCGATCCCAAGCACGCGCGCAATGCCGTGCTGGCGGCGCTCGATATGCAGAAGGTGTGCGCGGCGCTGAACGAGCGCTTCAGCGCGCGCGGCTGGCCTAGGCTCGGCATCGGAGTGGGCGTCAATACCGGGACCGTGCGCGTGGGCGACATGGGGTCGAAAGTGCGCAGCGCGTACACCGCGATGGGCGATGCCGTGAACGTCGCGTCGCGGCTCGAAGGCCTCACCAAGTATTACGGCGTCGGCATCCTGGTCGGCGAGGCGACGCGTCGCCAGCTCGACGAGGTGGCATGGCGCGAGGTCGATCGCATCAAGGTAAAAGGAAAGGACGAGGCGATAACTGTCTATGAACCACTTGGCAGGGCCGCGGCTCTGGAGAGCGCCTTGCAGGAAGAATTACGCATATGGAACCAAGCTTTACGCGCTTATCGGTCGCGTAACTGGGACCTCGCCGAGGTCAACCTGATCAATTTGCAACAACTCGCGCCAGGCTGCATCCTGTACCACGTGTACGCAGAACAAATCCAACGCGCACGCAGTACGCCGATGACCGCCGACTGGCAGCCGGTCACGGTGTTCGACGAGAAATAGCCGACGCCCATGCGCCTGCGCGTGCTCGGCTGTTCGGGCGGCATCGGCGGGCGGCACCTGCGCACCACCTCGTTCCTTCTCGACAGCGACGTCCTGATCGACGCCGGCAGCGGCGTCGGCGACCTGACGCTCGCCGAGCTCTCGCAGATCGACTCCATCTTCATTACCCATTCGCACCTCGACCACGTCACGTCGATCCCGTTCCTCGTCGATACGGTGGGCGGCATGCGCTCGAAGCCGCTGGTGGTGCACGCCACCCGCGCCACCATCGAGATCATGAAGAACCACCTCTTCAACTGGGCGATCTGGCCGGACTTCAGCGAGATCCCGTCCGCCGAGGCCCCGTTCCTGCGCTACGAGGAGGTCGCGGTCGGCGAGACCGTCAAGCTCGGCGCGCGGCGCATCACGCCGCTGCCTGCGCGCCATACCGTGCCGGCGGTCGGCTACCACCTCGACAGCGGCCATGCGAGCCTGGTGTTCACCGGCGACACCGGGCCGAACGACGCCCTGTGGCGCGAAGTGAACCGCATCTCGAACCTCAAGTACCTGATCATCGAGACGGCGTTCTCGAACAAGGAGCGCCAGCTCGCCGACATCTCGCGCCACCTCTGCCCGGCGACGCTCGCCGACGAGCTGGCCAAGCTCGAGCGCGATGCCGAGATCTACATCACGCACATGAAGCCCGGCGAGATCGAGCCGACCATGCTCGAGATCGAGGAGTGCGCGGGCAAGTTCCGCCCGCAGATGCTGCAGAACAACCTGGTGCTGGAGTTCTGATGCTGCGCACGCATGCCACCGCCGAGGAGCTCGGCGCGCTGGCGCCGCTGGCCGGCCTGTCGCCGGACCGCCTCGCCGAGCTCGCCGCGATGGCGGTGATCGAGCGGGCGCCGCGCGGCTCCGACCCGCTGCGCGGCCGGGACTCCGGCGGATCGCTTTTCCTCCTGCAGGGCGAGCTCCTGCTCTACTTCGAAGGCGGCGGCGGCGTGCTCCTCGTCGGCGCGACGGGCGAGGGCGTGCACGCCGTGAATCGGCGCCGCGAGCCGGTGGTGCGCTCGAAAGCGATCACCGACGTCGACCTGCTGGCGCTGGATGAGGACATGCTCGACACGCTCGCCACCTGGGACCACGCGGTGCGCGGCGACGCCCGCTTCGTGAGCGGCGCCTTTGCGCTTTCCAGCCTGAAGAACGGCGCGCTCGCCCAGCTGCCGGCAGCGCACATCGAGGAGCTGCTCAAGCGCTTCGAGCACGTGCCGATGAAGCGCGGCAACGTCGTGATCCGCGAAGGCGAGGAGGGTGATTTCTACTACCTGGTCGGCTCGGGCCGGCTGCAGGTCGACCGCCTGGTCGGCGGCGCGCGCGTGGTGCTCGCGGAGCTGAAGAGCGGCGATGCCTTCGGCGAAGAGGCGCTCGTCTCCGAGGCCAAGCGCAATGCCACCGTCACCGCGCTGTCCGACGGCGAGCTGCTGCGCGTGAAGCGCAGCGACTTTGACGAACTCTTGCGCGAGCCGCTGCTGCGGCGCCTGTCGTTTCGCGATGCCGTGCAGAAGGTCGGCTCGGGCGCGCTGTGGCTCGACGTGCGCTATCCCTCCGAGTACCAGTACGACAAGCTGCCGGGCGCGATCAACGTGCCGCTCGCCGAAGTGCGCAACATGTTCTCGGTCCTCGACCGCTCGCGCGAGTACGTCGTCTACTGCCAGAGCGGGCGGCGCAGCGCCGCGGCCGCTTTTCTCTTTGCCCAGCGCGGCTTTCGCATGTGGCTGCTGGAGGGGGGCCTCAAGCAAGCCGCCGAACGGCGTCCCTGAGCGTCTTCAGCGGGGGAAAAAGCCTTGGTAAATCAGGGCGTATGAAGCTATCATGCCAATCGAGCTAGAAGCGGATCCCGGGGGTCCGCCCGACGAGCAGGGAGGTTCGAAATGAGCGCAGTTCTGAATCAGCCGGCGGCGGCGCATACCGACGTTGCTGCACGCCTCGCGTTCCAGAAACAGCTCCAGAACGTCACGAACAAGGTCCACGCCACCAACAACATCGACGAGATCATGCTCGAGGTGAGCGCGGATATCTGCACGCTGTTCAACGCCGACCGCCTGACGATCTACTCGGTGAGCGAGGACAAGGGGTCGATCGTCTCCAAGGTGAAGACCGGCCTCAACTCGTTCAAGGACCTGAAGCTGCCGATCGCCGAGCACTCGCTCGCCGGCTACGTCGCCTTCGCCAAGAAGGCCATCAACATCAAGGACTGCTACGACGACGCGGAGCTCCGCGGCATCAACCCCAACCTGCGTTTCCTGCAGGAAGTCGACAAGCGCACCGGCTACCGCACCAAGCAGCAGCTCGTGGCGCCGATCCTCGAGCAGGGCACGAACGAGCTGATCGGCGTCATCCAGATCATCAACAACAAGGCCGGTGTTCCCTTCGGTTCGCTCGCCGAGGAAGGCGTGGCCGAGCTCTCGCAGACCATCGGCATCGCCTTCAAGCAGCGCTCGAAGCCGCAGCTCGCCAAGACCAAGTACGACTACCTGATAGCCGACGCGGTGCTGTCCGCGGGCGAGTTCGAGCTCGCCGCACGCCAGGCGCGCAAGAAAGCCATCGACATCGAATCGGTGCTCACCGACGAGTTCCAGGTCAAGGTGCCGGCGATCGGCGCGGCGCTGTCGAAATTCTTCGGCGTGCCCTACGAGGCGTTCAAGTCCGACCGCGTGAAGCCGGCCGAGCTCCTGAAGAACCTCAAGCGGGAGTACGTCGAGGGCAACCAGTGGGTGCCGATCGACGACACGAAGGAAGGCCTGGTCGTGGTGTGCCTCGACCCCGAGCGCATCCGCTCGTCGCGCATCGCGTCGAACGTGTTCCCGAAAGCACGGATCATCTACCGCGTCACGACGCAGAAGGACTGGAAGGAGACGATCAACCAGCTCTACGGGCAGGAAGGCAGCACCGGGGCGGACCTCGGGAACGTCGAAGACCTCCTCTCCGGCATGGAAGACGAGTCCGTCGAGGTCGTGGGCAGCGGCGAGGCGACCGACGAGGCTTCTGCCGCGGCGGACAACGAGCTCGTCAAGCTCGTCAACAAGGTGATCGTCGATGCCTACAACCAGAACGCGTCGGATATCCACATCGAGCCTTATCCCGGCAAGGCGAAGACCGAGATTCGGTTGAGGAAGGACGGCTCGCTCGGACCCTACATCGAGATTCCCGCGAGCTACCGCGCGGCGATCGTGGCGCGCATCAAGATCATGTGCGACCTCGACATCTCCGAGAAGAGGAAGCCCCAGGACGGGAAAATCAAGTTCAAGAAATTCGGCCCGCTCGACATCGAGCTGCGCGTCGCCACCATCCCGACCGCCGGCGGCGTCGAGGACATCGTCATGCGGATTCTCGCCGCCGGCGAGCCGATTCCGCTCGAGAAGATGGGCTTCACGCCGTTCAACCTGGAAAAGCTGCAGAGCACGGTGAGCAAGCCCTACGGCCTGTTCTTCGTCTGCGGCCCGACGGGCTCGGGCAAAACCACCACGCTGCATTCGGTGCTCAAGTTCCTCAACACGCCGGACACCAAGATCTGGACGGCCGAGGACCCGGTCGAGATCACGCAGAAGGGGCTGCGCCAGGTCCAGGTGAACAAGAAGGCGGGGCTCGACTTCGCGGCGGTGATGAAGGCGTTCCTGCGCGCCGACCCGGACATCATCATGGTCGGCGAGATGCGCGACAAGGAGACCACCGGCACGGGCATCGAGGCCTCGCTCACCGGCCACCTGGTGTTCGCCACGCTGCACACCAACTCCGCGCCGGAATCGATTACGCGCCTGCTGGACATGGGCATGGACCCGTTCAACTTCTCCGACGCGCTGCTCGGCATCCTGGCGCAGCGCCTGGCGAAGCGCATGTGCTCGTGCAAGCAGGGCTATACGCCCGAGCCGGCCGAGCTCACCGCATTCCTGCGCGAGTACTGCGAGGAGCTGATGGCGACGCCGAAGTTCAAGGCCGACCCGAAAGGCTCGATGGAGGCGGTCTACAAGGAATGGGTCAAGAACTACGGCAACGACAAGGGCCAGCTCACGTTCTACAAGCCGGTGGGCTGCGACAAGTGCGGCGGCTCGGGCTTCAAGGGACGCTGCGGCCTGCACGAGCTCCTGATCGCGACCGACAAGCTGAAGAAGCTCATTCAGGAGCATGCGCGCGTCGCGGAGATGCTGGGGCAGTGCCTGGACGACGGCATGCGGACCCTCAAGCAGGACGGCATGGAGAAATGCCTGACCGGCGTCACCCACATGAAGGAAGTACGCGCCGTTTGCGTCAAGTGATGTAGCGATGAGCGCTTCGATCGACAGCACCCAGGGCCTGCGGTTTGCGGCCGGCTCTCGGGTCGACGCTGCCGACGACCTCGTCCAGCGCCTCGACCAGCTGAACGCCATCGGCGCCTCGCTCTCCGCCGAGCGCGACATCAATCGCCTGCTGGAGGCGATCCTCACCGCCGCGAAGACCATCACGCGGGCCGACGGCGGCACGCTCTACCGCGTCACCGAGGAGAAGAGCCTGCGCTTCGAGATCGTGCGCACCAGCTCGCTCAAGTTCTACCTCGGCGGCACCACCGGTAACCCGATTCCGTTCTACCCCGTGCAGCTCTACAAGGACGGAAGACCGAACCACGCCAACGTGTCCGCCTATGTCGCCCTGACCGGCAAGGCGGTCAACATCGAGGACGCCTACAAAGCCGAGGGCTTCGACTTCACCGGCACGCGCGGCTTCGATTCCAAGACCGGCTACCGCTCGAAATCCTTCCTCACGGTGCCGATGCGCAACCACGAGGGGGAAACGATCGGCGTGCTGCAGCTGATCAACGCGCAGGACCCGCATACCAACGAGATCGTGCCGTTCTCCTCGTCCGACCAGCGCCTGGCGGAGTCGCTCGCCTCGCAGGCGGCCGTGGCGCTCACCAATCGCCTCCTCATCAACCAGCTCGAGACGCTGTTCGAGTCCTTCATCAGCCTGATCAACGGCGCAATCGACGAGAAGTCGCCCTACACGGGCGGCCATTGCCAGCGCGTGCCGGTGCTGACGATGCTGCTTGCCGAGGCGGTGAACGAGACCAAGGCCGGCCCGCTCGCCGACTTCAACATGAGCGACAAGGACCGCTACGAGCTGAAGATCGCAGGCCTCTTGCACGATTGCGGCAAGGTCACCACGCCGGTGCACGTCGTCGACAAGGCGACCAAGCTCGAGACGATCTTCGACCGCGTCAGCCTCATCGACACGCGCTTCGAGGTGCTGAAGCGAGACTTCGAGATCGAAGCGCTGAAGGGCAAGCTCAGCGACAAGGAACTGCGCGACCGGCTGCGGCAGGTCGAGGAGGACCGGCGCTTCCTGCACGTCTGCAACATCGGCGGCGAGCGCATGAAGGACGAGGACATCGCCCAGGTGAAGCGCATCGCCAAGTACCGCTGGCGCGACCTCTCCGGGCACGAGGCCGACTTCCTCACCGAGGACGAGGTGAAGAACCTGACGATCCGCGCCGGCACCCTCACCGAGGAAGAGCGCAAGATCATCAACCACCACATCGTCGCCACGATCAAGATGCTCGAGGCGCTACCCTGGCCCAAGCATCTGACCAACGTGCCCGAGTACGCGGGCGGCCATCACGAGCGCATGGACGGCAAGGGCTATCCCAAGGGCCTGACGCGCGAGCAGATGTCGGTGCAGGCGCGCTGCATGGGCATCGCCGACATCTTCGAGGCGCTCACCGCCAAGGATCGCCCCTACAAGAAGGGCAAGACGCTGTCCGAGTCGCTCGAGATCCTCGGGCGCATGAAAATGAACCACCACGTCGACCCCGATCTCTTCGACATCTTCGTGCGGCGCAAGGTCTACCGGCGCTACGCCGAGATGTTCCTCGACAAGGAGCAGATCGACGACGTGGACGAGTCGAAGATCCCGGGCTACGCCCCCTAGGCAGGGCTGCCGGCGCACCATTTGCGCCACATGTCGCGGTACGCCTGCTCCAGGTCGCGCACGAACCGCTCCTCGTCCATCAGGGGCGATGCGCGCATGCGCGGGCGCAGCGAGCCGCGCAGCTCGGCAAGGAGGTCGCGCTCGCTGGCGAAGCGCACGGCGCGGCGCACATAGTCCTCCGGGCTCGTAGCGATCCAGTCGGTCAAGCCCACGTTGCTGACCACGCTCGCCGCGCTGCGCGAGACCGAGCGCGTACCGGGCGCCGTGACGATGGGCACGCCCATCCACAGCGTGTCGCAGCTCGTCGTGCCTCCGCTGAAGGGCAGGCTGTCGAGCGCCATGTCCGCTTCGGAAAAAAGCCGCAGGTATTCCTCGAGCGGCGCGTAGGGAACACAGGTCACGCGCTCGCGCGAAACCACCAGGTCGCGCAGCAAATCCTCCTGGGCGCGGCCGCGCGCCACGCCGACGACGAGCAGTCGCGAATCCGGCACTTGCGCGAGGATCTCGGCCCATAGGCGACGGGCGGCGCGAGAGATCTTGGCGGCTTGGTGGAACGCGCCGAAGGTAACGAAGCCCCTTTTCGCTGACGGCGGCACGAGCGCCGGCGCGGGCGAAAGAAACGGCCGGTAGCACCATTGGCAGTTCGGCAGGCGGGCGAGCGATTCGGTGTGGAAGCGCTCGGTGGCGCCGGGCGGATCGGCGAATCGATCGGTGATCCGGTAGTGGATGCGCGTAAGGCCGGTCGTGTTCAGGTAGCCGAGCCAGGTCGCCTGGACCGGCGCCGGACGCTGCGCCATCGTGGCGAGCTGCAGCGTGCCCGAATGGCCGCTCAAGTCGACCAGGATGTCGATGGCGTCGGCGGCGATCGCCTCGGCGAGTTGCGCCGGCGACTGGCCCGCCATGGGACGCCATACGTCGGCCTTCGCGGCGAGCTGGCGCGTATAGCCGTCCACCGAGTCGGCCGTCGAGTAGCAGTAGATCTCGCAGGAGGTGCGATCGTGGCGCTCGAGCACCGGCAGCATGAAGAGCGTGACGACGTGGTAGCGGAAGTCGCCGGAAAGGTAGCCGATGCGAAGACGCCGCCCGGGATCGCGCGAATTAGGAAACCGCGTTCGCGCCGGGAACGCGGCCTCGAGGCGCTTGCCGAAGGCGGCGTGCCGGGCGAAGAGCTCGGCATCGGAAATGCTGTCCGAGCCGAACAGCGCGAACAGCTCCGCCGACTCGAGGCCGAAGTCATTGGGATTCTCCCGCCGCGCGCCGCGGTAGACCTCAAAGGCCTCGTCGCTGCGGCTTTGGGCGGACAACACCTCGCCGAGCATGCGGTAGGCGCCGGCATGGCCCGGTTGCGCGGCAATGGCGCGCCGGAAAGCGGTTTCGGCCTCTTCGAGCCGCAGTTGCCTGCGGAGCAATGTGCCGTAGTTGAACTGAGCGTCGGCCCAGTCCGGCCGGTGTGCGAGGACGACCTCGAGCTCGGCCGTTGCGCCGGCGGTATCTCCCTGCGCCGCAAGGACGTCCGATAGCGCCGCGTGGGCGTCGGCATTGTTCGGATCGACGGCGATGGCGCGCTTCAGCACGTCGCGCGCTTCGTCCAGGCGATTCAGCGCGCGCAGCGTCGCCGCGTAATGGAAAAGCGCGCCAAAGTCATCGGGCCGCTGCCGCAGGCCGGCTTCGAGCTCGGTGGCGGCATGCGCGTAATTGCCCTGCGAAAGATGCACGAGCGCAAGTACGGTGCGCGCCTCCGGGAACTCCGGACGGCTTTGCAGCGCGCGAGCGAGCAACTCCGCCGCCCGCGCCGACGCACCGCGCCCGTACAGGAGCTTGCCGAGGTTGTAGTTGGCAAAGGCATCGCCGGGTGCGCTCTGCAGCGCTCGTTCATGGCTGGCGATCGCGCCGTCCATGTCTCCGAGCGCTTCCAGGCCGATGCCGAGGTTGACGTGCGCCTTGGCGTACTCCGGAGCCTGCGCCACTGCCTGCCGGTACAGATCGCATGCCCGCCGAAAGTCGCCGGCACGCTCCGCCTGATTGCCTTCGTCGATCAGCCGGTCGGCGGCGTCGCTGCCCTTTTTTGACCGCCACCCAAGCACGCGGGGATTCTACGCGCAGAGGAGGGTGACCAAAATTGGCAGCGAGCGACAGAAATGGGCTATCCCATTGGAATTAAGGCACGTTTTCCGTCAAAAATCCCTTGTCGTGCGGACTCTTCGCGTGGCATAAACGTTGCGGCTTTCAGGCCAGATCGGGTGCCAAGACCGATCGTTTTTCAACCCAAGGGGAGTACCGATGAGAACACTGCAGAAGGGCTTTACCCTGATCGAGCTGATGATCGTGGTCGCGATCATCGGCATTCTGGCGGCGGTCGCGCTGCCGGCGTATCAGGACTACACGATCCGCGCCAAGATGTCGGAAGTGATTCTGGCGATGAGCTCGTGCCGTACGTCGATTACCGAGGTGTACCAGTCCGGGCCGGGCACCGCGCCGGGCAACGACGGCTGGGGCTGTGAGATCACCAGCACCTCGCAGCAGACGAAATACGTCAGCGCCGTGCACACGGACCCGAATGGCAAAGTGCTCGCGACAGTGCAGGGCATCTCGACCGTGGTGAACACCTCGGTCGTCTCGCTGCTGCCGCTGTCGAACGCCACCACGCCCTCGACGTTCACGGCCGGCTCGAGCCAGACGCTGTACGGCTGGCGCTGCGGCGCCTCGGGCGACGGCACGACTGTGCCGGCGAAGTACCTGCCCGGCTCCTGCCGCGGCTAACGCAAGAGAGACCTAGTCTCAGAAAAGGCACCCTTCGGGGTGCCTTTTTTTTGCCCAAGTGACGTTTCGCGGCTCCGACATTTGGCGGAAATGTGATCTGGGTCACAAGATTCCACATCCCGGCCTATGGCATGAAGATTGCTGCTACAGGGGTGCACCAACACCAACCTTTGGGAGGTATCAAATGAGGACGCTGCAAAAGGGCTTTACCCTGATCGAGCTGATGATCGTGGTCGCGATCATCGGCATTCTGGCGGCGGTCGCGCTGCCGGCGTATCAGGACTACACGATCCGCGCCAAGATGTCGGAAGTGATTCTGGCGATGAGCTCGTGCCGTACGTCGATTACCGAGGTGTACCAGTCCGGGCCGGGCACCGCGCCGGGCAACGACGGCTGGGGCTGTGAGATCACCAGCACCTCGCAGCAGACGAAATACGTCAGCGCCGTGCACACGGACCCGAATGGCAAAGTGCTCGCGACAGTGCAGGGCATCTCGACCGTGGTGAACACCTCGGTCGTCTCGCTGCTGCCGCTGTCGAACGCCACCACGCCCTCGACGTTCACGGCCGGCTCGAGCCAGACGCTGTACGGCTGGCGCTGCGGCGCCTCGGGCGACGGCACGACTGTGCCGGCGAAGTACCTGCCCGGCTCCTGCCGCGGCTAACGCAAGAGAGACCTAGTCTCAGAAAAGGTACCCTTCGGGGTACCTTTTTTTTTGGGGGGGCCGTCGGAAAAGGGGTATGACCGAGCTGACCATTCTCATGCCTTGCCTCAACGAGGCAGCGACTGTCGGCGACTGCGTTGCGAAAGCGCGCGGCTTTCTCGAGCGCGCCGGGATTGACGGCGAGGTTCTGATCGCCGACAACGGCTCGGACGACGGTTCGCCGACGCTCGCCGGGCGGGCGGGGGCGCGGGTCATCGAGGTTGGCAGGCGCGGCTATGGCGCCGCGCTCACCGGCGGCATCGCCGCGGCCCGCGGACGCTCCATCATCATGGGCGATGCCGACGACAGCTACGACTTTACGCAGCTCGATGCCTTCGTCGCCAAGCTGCGCGAAGGCTATCCCCTCGTCATGGGCAACCGCTTTCTCGGCGGCATCCAGAACGACGCCATGCCTCGGCTGCACCGCTACCTGGGCAATCCGGTCCTGAGCTTCATCGGCCGGCTCTTCTTTGGCGCCAAGGTAGGCGATTTTCACTGCGGCCTGCGCGGCTTCGATCGCGATGCCGTGCAATCGCTCAACCTCAGGACGACCGGGATGGAGTTTGCGAGCGAGCTGGTGGTCAAGGCATCCCTTGCGGGGTGGCGCATCGCCGAGGTCCCGACCACGCTGCGTCCCGATGGGCGCGGGCGGCCGCCGCATCTGCGAAGCTGGCGCGACGGCTGGCGGCATCTCCGGTTCCTGCTTCTGTTCAGCCCGCGCTGGCTGTTCCTGTATCCAGGGCTCGTATTGCTTACCGTGGGTATCGCCCTTACGACGACCCTTTACTTCACACCGCTTCGATTCATGGGTGCCGGACTCGACATTCACAGCATGCTGTACGCGTCGGCCGCGGCGCTGCTTGGCATGCAGCTCTGCCTGTTTGCCTTGTTCGCCAGGGTTTCCGCGCAGAACGCGAACCTACTGCCGAGGCGACCGGGGCTCGAAAGGCTCCTCAGGGCGCTGACCCTCGAGCGCGGCTTGCTCGCCGGGCTCGCCATCGCTGCCGCCGGTTTCTTCTGGAGCGCGGTGGCACTCTGGCAGTGGCGCGGAGCCGGGTTTGGCGCGCTGGATCCGCGGGTCGTCATGCGCGACACGATTCCGGCCGCCGCGCTGATGGTCGCCGGCATGGAAATCATGCTCGCTTCGTTCCTGCTGAGCGTTCTCGGCCTGCACGAGAACGAATGACGCCGGATGCCTGAGCTTTCCGTCGTCGTCCCGGCGTTTCGCGAGCGCGAGAACATTCCCGATCTGCTGCAGGCACTCGAGCGGGCGCTCGCCGGTCTCGACTGGGAGACCATCGTGGTCGTCGACGACGCGCTAGACGGCAGCGAACAGGTGGTGCGCGAGCGCGCGCAGCAGGACCCGCGCGTGCGCTGCATCCACCGCATCGGCCGGCGTGGTCTCGCTTCGGCCTGCATCGAAGGAATGCTGGCGAGTTCCGCGCCCTACGTCGCGGTGATCGACGCCGACTTGCAGCATGACGAGACGCTGGTGCCGCAGCTCCTCGCCAAGGCGCGGGAGGAGGACGCCGATCTCGCGGTCGCGAGTCGCTACATGCCTGGCGGCAGCACGGGAGGGCTCGCGCCCGAGCGGGTGCGTTTGAGCCGCATGGCGAGTGCGCTTGGCGCGAGCCTCGGCAAGGGCCTCACCGACCCGATGAGCGGGTTCTTCGTCGTGCGGCGGACATTTCTCGAGCGCGTCGTGCGCAATCTCTACGGGCGCGGTTTCAAGATCCTGCTCGACCTCATAGCCGCGGCGCGCGGCGATATACGCATCGTCGAACTGCCCTACCGCATGCGCAGCCGCGCTTACGGCGAAAGCAAGCTCGGCGCGCGTGTCATCGCCGAATTCTTCATGCTGCTGCTCTATCACCACACCGGGCGCTTTCTGCCCGCGCGCTTTTTCCTCTTTACCGCGGTCGGCGTGACCGGCGTGGCGGTTCATTTGTGCACGCTATGGCTGCTCTTCCCGCTCACCGCGAATTTCCTCCTGAGCCAGACGATCGGCACTGCGCTCGCCATGACGAGCAATTTCTTCCTCAACAACGCTTTCACCTACGGCGACCAGCGCCTGCGCGGACGTGCGCTTTGGCGCGGCCTCATGAGCTTCTATGCCGTGTGCGGCATCGGCGCCCTGATCAATCTCGCGCTCGCCGAATGGCTGTTCCTCACGGCCTTTCCGTACTGGCTGGCAGGTCTCGGCGGCGCGGTGGTCGCCGCTCTCTGGAACTTCTTCGCCAGTGCCTCCTTCACGTGGGGCGGCTCGAGCCCCGCACGTCGCTGATGCCCCCTGCGGAAGTATTCCGGCCGAAGAGGGCGGACTGGCTGCAGGCCGCGTTGGTGGCGGCCGCGCTCTTCGCGCTTTACGCCGCGACTGCGCCGCGCAGCGTGGCGCTCGAGGACGACGGGCTCTTCATCCTGTCGAGCTACTTCCTCGGCATCGAGCACCCGCCGGGCTATCCGCTTTTCACCTGGATCGGGCACCTCTTCACCTATCTGCCCTTCGGTTCCGTCGCGTATCGCGTGCACCTGGCGAGCGCGATGTTCGGCGCCCTGACCGGCGCCGCGGCGTGGCTCTGTGCGCGCTCGCTGATCGAGGGCCGCCTGCCGGCCTACCTTGCGGCTTTCGCGCTCGGCGTATCGCCTGTGTTCTGGTCGCAGGCGGCCATCGCCGAGGTCTACACGCTCAATACATTTTTCTTCCTCGTGCTGGTCTTCATGGGACTGCAGGGTTCGGTACGCCTGCTGCCGTGGATGGCGTTCGTCTTCGGCCTGAGCCTGAGCAATCACTATCCGCTGATGTTCCTCGTCGCGCCGGCGTTCCTCATTCTGCTGTGGCCGATGCATCGGGTGCTGCTGCGGCGTTTCCCTTTCCTGCTGGCTCTCGTGGTGCTCGGCCTCGCGCCGTACGCCTGGATGGTGTGGCGTTCGTGGCAGCCGTTGCCGATCAGCTTCGATGGCCCGCTGGAGAGCCTCCACGAAATCCTCTTCTTCATCGGCCGCAAGGGATACGCCGGCATCGATCATTCGGTTTCCGCCGGCTGGCTCGACCGCGTGCGTTTCTTCCGCTTCCTCGGCGCCGAGTTGTTCGTGCAGTTCGCCGTGGTCGGCACGCTGCTCGCGGTCGCTGGATTCCTCGTGCAGTGGCGCGTGCTCGGGCGACGCGTGGCCGCGTTTCTGACGGTGGCATTCCTCGGGCCTTCGGTGCTGCTGCTGCTTCTCCTCGGCTTCGATTACGACTCGTTCCGCGCCCATGTCTTCCATGTCTATCCGCTACCCGCCTACGCGGTGTGCGCGCTGTGGATGGCTCTCGGCTTCGCCTGGGCGGCCGCACGCTATGCGCTTCGACCGGCGCATGCGGCGATCGCGGGAGCGGCACTCCTTGCCCTGATCCTCGCGGTCGGCGCGCGCATCAACCTGTTCGACGCCGACGACTGGGGCGCGCGCTACGCGAAGACGATATTGACGACCTTGCCCAAGAACGCGGTCGTCGTCGTCACCGGCGATCCGGACCTCGCGCCGATGGCCTACTTCCACCTGATCGAGGGCTGGCGGCCCGACATCACACTGTACGAGCCGAAGGGCCTGATCCTCGGCAATCGCCTGTTCCACCCGCTGCGGACCCCGGACGAGATCCGGCAGCGCATTTTGGACGCGATGGTCGACCACGAAACCACGCCGGTCGTGTTCACGCTGGAGACGTACCCGCGCTACGCGCAGCGCGATCACTGGCTCTATGTCGAGGTCGACAAATCCTCCACTGACACGCAGCGGGTCTCGGTCGACATCCCGCGGGAGGCGGTGCGCTTTTTCGAGGAGTCGGTGCGCGATGCCCACGATGTCAATGCCTGGGTGGCCTTCATCCAGGGCGAGCTGCGCCGCCATTACGCCATGCTGCTTGCGCGATCGCTCGAGCGCGGCACGCCACCGGATGCGCGCACGCAGCGCGACCTCGATCTCCTGGGCAAGGACTTCTACGGGGCGCTCGGCATCGCCGAAGGCCTGATGGCGAACAAGGAGGGCTACGGCGCCGGCGCCGTCGGCGGCTTCCTCGACAAGGCGAGGGCCGCGATGCCCGCCGACGTCCCGAAGGAGCACCTGTCGCGCTTCTTCTATATCCGCGGCGTGCTGCGCGCGAACGTCGACGACCGCCCCGGCGCGGTGCGCGACCTCGAGACATCGGTGTCGGTCTGGCCGGCGCCCGACAACGCCGCCTTCGCGGAGCTGCAGAACCAGTATCGCCGGATGGGGAACGAGGCGGCGGCGAATGCGGTCGGGGAGCGCGTGAAAGAGCTCAAGCCGCGCAGGGTCAGGTAGCCGGGGACGCGATGCCACGCCCGTTGCCGTGGCTCGTCTTCGGCCTGCCGGCCGTCCTTTGCGCGGCGTGGGCGCTGCACGCCGGCAAGGACGTCAACTGGGACCAGCTCAACTATCACTATTACCTGCCTTTCGAGCTCCTCGCCGGCCGGCTCGGACAGGATTTCTTCGCGGCGAGCGCGCAGAGCTACCTCAACCCGGTCGGCTACCTGCCGTTCTATCTGATGGTGGCTTCGGGCTGGCACAGCGTGCTCGTTTCGGTCGTGCTCGCGGCCGCGCACAGCCTGAGCGTCGGCCTTCTCTACCTCATCGCCCGCGAGCTCTTCGCGCACTTGCCCGAGCGCGAGCGCGGCACCTTCTCGTGGCTCGCCGCGGCGCTCGGCGCTGCCAGCGGCGTCTATTGGATGACGGTGGGCTCGAGCTTCCTCGACCCGCTGCTGGTGCCGCTCATGCTCGGCGGCTTGCTTCTCTTGCTGCGGGGGCGGGCGGCGCTCGCCGGTGCGCTGTTCGGCGCCGCCGCGGCGCTGAAGTATTCCAACGCGGTATTCGCGCTTGCGGCGCTGCCGCTGGCGCTCGCCCTGTCCTTGCGCGCGAGCCTGGCGTACATCGCCGGCGGATTGGCGGCAGTTGCGCTGCTCGCGGGTCCGTGGCTCGCCGCCCTGCAGCGCGAGTTCGGCAATCCGGTGTTTCCGCTGATGAACGCCTGGTTCCGCTCACCCGACGCGCTGCCCATCAACCTGATCGGCGAGCGCTTCGGCGTGAGCGGCCCCCTTGCGCTGCTGGCCTTTCCGTTCCGCATGGCGACGCTCGACCCCGGGGTCTATTCGGAGAATTTCGCCCCCGACCTGCGCTTCGCGGCCTTGCTCGTCGCCGCGCTAGGGCTGGGCGTGCGGCGCGGCGCGCTGCAAGGCGTCGACTGGCGCGTGCTCGGATTCTTCGTCGCGGCGCTCGCCTTGTGGCTCGCGACCTCGGCGAACGCGCGCTATGGCCTCGTCGTGCTGCTGCTCGCCGGGGTGTGCCTCGCACGCGTCGTCGAACGCGTGCTGCCCGGGCGTGCCGCCCGCATCGCGCTCGGCGTGCTGCTCGCCGTTCAGCTCGGCATCACCTTCATCGCCTCGCCGCCGCGCTGGTTCCTCGCCGAGACCTGGTCGCGCCACTGGTTTCCCTATGCGGTTCCGGAGCGCGCGCTGCGCGAGCCGGCGCTCTACCTCACCGTCGAGATCCTGCCGATGGCGGTGATCGCGCCTTTCGTGCACCCGGCATCCTCGTTCGTGAACTTTCGCGGGCAGCACAGCCTTCCGTCGGATGCGCCGAAGCTCATGGCCCTCCTCGAGCGCCATCGCGGCCACGTGCGGGTGCTTGGCCGCGAGGTCCGGGTGCCGATCTACGACTCACGGCTGCGCCGGCTCGGGTACCGCGTCGATCCAGCCGACTGTTTCGCGATTCCCTGGCGAGCCGATGACCAAGATGCGCTGTCCCGCGCGGCAAACTGGTTCGCCGGCGAGCCGAAATCGGCCGAGCCGCTCTCGCTTGCGACCTGCGCGCTGCTGCCGGCGGCGCGAGACCCCGCAGATGTCGAGCGCGAGCACAGCGCCTCCAAGGTGTTCGACCTGGTGGAAAGGACCTGTCCGAAGCTCTTTCGCGGGCAGACGGCGGTTACCGAGGCATTCGGCTCCGGCTGGTCGCGCCTCTACAACGGCTTGGACGCGCGGCTGGAGTTGTCCGGCGACAAGCTGAGTCTCAATCGATACCGCGCCGACGTCCAACTCGACCTCGGCAAGCTGGCCGATTGGCAGCGTGTCGCCCCAAGCTGCCCGGCAGGCGGGTAGTCGATGATGCTTTCGCTCCTCACGGGCGCGACCGCAGTACCGCTCGCGGTGCTGTTCTGGCTGAGCGGCGAGGCCTCATTCCTGGGCGCGTTTGTGGCGATGGTGCTGACGACAGTCGGCGTCTTGTCCATCGGCTGCGCGCTGCACCGTGCATTGCGTCTGCCGGATCTGTCACCCGCCGCGGCCTGGGTCCTCGGCGTGTTCGCCATCTCGCTCACGCTGTACGCGCTCGTGCTGTGGCTCGACCTGCGCGTGACCACCGCGGCTGCCATGCTCGGCCTGGTGGCCGCCGGACTGGCGTGGCGGCAACGCTTATGGCGCGCGCGCATCGATCCGCGCGAGCTCGCCGGCACGGTGCTGTGCGGCGCGGTCACGCTGCTTTGGTGCCACTACAGTGCGAGCGCGCCCGCCACGCTCGCGCGCCACGGCGTGCTGCCGGTCTGGGTCGACTACCTGATCGACGGCGCGGTGATCTCGAACCTGGGTGATCCGCTCGCCCAAAGTGCCCAGTCGATTGAGCTGGCGGGCTTTCCGCAGCCTTTCTATCACTACGCTTCTTATTTGCTGCCCGCGGTCTTCGCACAGCCTTTCGATCTTCCTGGCTTGCCGCTGGCGACTTCCGTCTGGCTGCCGCTCGGGTTTTTCACCATGTGCGCGGGCGCCTTTGCCTTCGGACAGTCTGTCTCCGGCCCGGCCGGCGGCATCGCCGCCGTCGCCGCGCTGGCATTGCTGCCCGACGCAGGCGGCTATGGCCTGCACAACGCGCTGTTCGGCTTCGATTTTCATGTCCTGACGCGCGCCAACGCGGCTTACGGCGTTGGCATCGCGCTCGTCTCGTTCATGTTGCTCCAGCGCTGGTGCGAGGAGCGCCGGCCGGTACTCCTCGCCGCCTGCGTTGCGCTCGCGGCGGGACTGCTTGTCATTCGCGCGCACATCTTCCTGCTCGCGCTCCCCGGCGTGCTTGCCGGCGCGGCGGTTGCCACCGCGCAGTTCCGGCGCCATCGCTTGATTTACCTCGGTGCCGGGTTGGCGCTGCTGGCGGCGCTCTACGTCAGCATCGACTGGCCGCGCGCACTGCGGCCCTTCCTCGTCAGCGTGCACGACCAACCCGGAACCGCCTACGCCGGCTGGTACGAGTCTCTGCTCGAGCACTACGGCGAGCGCGTCGCCATCCCGCTGGGCGCGCTCCTGGTCTTTCCGGCTTTCCTCGGCTTGTTCACGCTCCTCTTTCCAGTCGCGCGGTGGCTTCGCACTCGCTCAGCGGCGCTCGATGCGGTGCCACTTCTCCTCCTCGGCGGTTACGCCGTGCTGCTGCTGCTTGCGCCCATCCCGGCAAATGGCGACCCGACCGAGTTCACCCATCGGCCATTCGCGCTCGTCTACGCGGTCGTGAGCATCTGGACGATGGCTGTGCTCGCGCACCGCGTTCCCTTCCGCTGGCTCGTCGCCGCGAGTGCCGCGGCGGTAGCCGCCTTGTGGCCGGGCAGCGGACTTTGGAGGGAGAGCCCGCCAATGAGCTGGGGCTGGAATTACTACGCGCGCGCCCTGACGCCGGGTCTGGCCGAGGCGGCGGCTTTCCTCCGGCGGCAGGCGCAGCCCGGCGAGCGGTTCGCAGTGGCGCCATTGGAGCGAGGCTGGGCGCCGATCGAGCGGCCTGGCTGGGTGCCGAGCGACCGTGCGGTGGAGCTCGCGGCGCTGAGCGGCATCCCTGCCTACCTCGCGCGTCCGTACCTGCCGATCCTGGAAGGCGGCGAGCGGCGATTGGTCGCCGAAGCGCGCCTTGCTGCGCTCGAGGCGATCGAGCGCGAAACGCAGCCGCGTGCCGCCCTGGAGCGCTTGGCCGCGCTCCATGTCACCTGGTACGTGGTCGTAGGGGAGAAGGGGCCGCGCTGGGACACGGGCCGCAGGCTGCCCGTATTCACCAACCGGCGCGTCGCGGTCTACCGCACCACGAGCTTGTAGAACGCGAGCCGGGCGAGCGTATTGGCCTGCGACATGGCGCGGCCGCGCATGCGATCGAGAGCGCTCGTGCCGAAGGCGGGATTCGCGCCGACCCGGGCGACAAATGCGCGGAAATGCGCCGCCTGGCCGGCGCCGATGTCGAGGCTCCATGAGCCGTGCGCGACGCGGAAGGAAGCAAGCCGCTCAGGCAGGTAATAGGCGTCGCCGTGCAGGAGCAAGCGAAACCAGCAATCGAGGTCGGTGACGTTGCCGATGCTCGCGTCGAACCCGCCCACCAGGCGGCCGAGCGCCGTGCGGAAAAGCACGCCGCCGGGCTCGCCCATCAGGTTCGTGCCGCGCTGGATGCAGTTGCGCAGCACGGTGCGCGCCGCGATCACGCCACGGCCGCGGCGGGCGTAGCCGCGCGTCATCAGCGGGCGCGAGCGGCGGTCGATGATGTGCCGCGCGCAGAAGACCAGCGCGAGGCGCTCTGCGCGATCGGCGACCAGCACTTCCACTTCGCGTGCCAGGCACTCGGGCGCGAGCAGATCGTCCTGCGGCAGCAGCTTGAAGTAGCGCCCGCGGGCGAGCTGCAGGCAGCGGTTCCAGTTTGCCTGCACGCCGGCGTTGCGCTCGTTGCGCAGAAAACGAATGCGGGCGTCCTGGTAGCGGCCGACCACTTGCGCGGTGTCGTCGGGCGACGCATCATCGATCACCACCAGCTCGAAGTCGGCAAAGGTCTGCGCCAGCACCGACTCGATCGCCTCGCCGATGTGCGAAGCCCCGCGATAGGCGGGAATGCACACCGAGACGGCGGGCGCGCCGCTCAAGGGGGGTCGGCCGGCTCGCCGAAGCCTTTCCGCGACTTGATCACATACTGCGGCTTGGCGGTCATGTGCAGATAGGCGCGTCCGAGGTATTCGCCGATCGCGCCGATGGCGAGGAGTTGTACACCGCCGACGATCAGGATGAAGACCACCAGCGACGCCCATCCCGGCACCGGGATGCGCTGGAACAAGAGCTGCTGCACCACCAGGTAAACCGCGAACAGGAAGCCGAAGGCGGCGAAGCCGATGCCGAGCCACGACGCGACGCGCAGCGGCACCACCGAGAAATTCATCGCCACCTTCGCCCAGAGCGAGATCGACTGTCGCAGGCTGTAGTGGCCGCGGCCATCGTGCCGCGCGTGGTGCTCGAGCTCCACGCTGCCGACGTTGCGCGTCACCATCAGAGCGAGGCCGTCGACATAAGGAAAGGGGCCCTCGTAGCGGATGACCTCGCGCGCTACGTCCGCGCTCATCGCCTTGAAGGACGAAATGCGGATGCCGGGCGGCACCCCGAGGAGCGCGCGCACGGTGAAGTCGCGGAAGCGGCTGCCCGCCGTCTTCCACAGCGCGTGCTGCGGCTGGCGGAAAGCCGCATAGCAGAGGTCGCACCCGTCGGCGAGGCTCGCGGTGAGCTTGGCGATGTCCTCGGGCGCATGCTGCAGGTCGTCGTCCATCACCACGACGGCTGCACCGCTCGCCGCGCGCAGGCCCGCCATGATGGCGTTGTGCTGCCCGCTGTTGATGCGCAGGTTGATGCCGCGCACCGCCGGACGCGCGTCGCACGCCTGCTCGATCATCGACCACGAGCGGTCGGTGCTGCCGTCGTTCACCAGGATCAGCTCGTAGCTGCGCACCTCTGCGCGTGCCATCGCTTCGGCCACGCGCCGCGCGAGCTCGAGCACGATGCGCTCGCTGTTATAGACCGGGACGACGATCGACAGGTCCATCGGCGGCGGTGCGGAAGACGAAGAGCTTCAGCAGCGCGAACGAGAGCACGGCGCAGGGCGGCGCGGCGAGAATGCCCGCCAGGTAGGCGTTGACGCCGAACTGGTCCAGGGTCCTGAGGATCAGCAAGCTGAAGAGATACACGATCACGTAGCTCCCAATGTAGCGCACGAGAGAGCCGCTATAGCCCCGGCCGAACACCATGGCGCTGGTCGTCTTGTAGCTGAACAGCACGCCGCACACGATCGACACGCCCGAAGCGACCGCGTAGCCCGCGCCGAAATAGATGCAGGCCGCATAGGTTGCATAGCCGAACGCCGTGTTGATTCCGCCCGTGACCAGGAAGCGCAGCGCCTGTTGCAGCATGTTGTTTTAAGCATAATAGCCGCGCCGTGCGCCCTAGATGAAAAGAACGCTCGCCACGACGCTCGCCGCCGCCGTCCCGCTGTCGGCTCTGCTGTGGATGAGCGGGGCCGTGTCGGCCCCGCTTGCTTTCGGCGCGGTAACCCTGTTTGGTTTCTTCGTCGTGCTGTCGGGCGAGCTCGCGCTGCGCGCGCTCGAGGCGGCGGACCTGCCCGCGCCCGCTGCTTGGGTGGCCGGTGTGTTCACGACTGCGCTGGCCGTCTACGCCTTGGTGGCCTGGGCCGGACTGCTGGCGGTGACCGCATTTGCCGTGTGGGCGAGCGTCCTCGTCGCGCTCGCGCTCTTCTTTCCCGAGCGCGGGCCGACAGCGCGGCTCGACCGCACGGCGCTCGTCGGGCTCGCGCTGTGCGGCTTGCTCACGATGATGTGGTGCCACGGCATAGCGCGGGCGCCGGTCGAGCTCGCCCGCGACGGCAGGCTCTTTGCGTGGATCGACTACTTCGTCCACGGCGGCATCATCTCGCAGTTCGGCGATCCGCTCGCCGTGCGCGGCTCGATGTTCCTCGCCGACCAACGGCCGCTCCTGTACCACTACGCTTCGTACATGCCGCCCGCGGCGCTGGCGGGGCTGCTCGACCAGCCCGGTCTTGTGCTCGCCACCTCCTTCTGGCTACCGCTCGGGGTGCTCACCCTGTGCACCGGCGCCTACGCGTTGGGCGATGCGCTCGCCGGGACGAGCGGTGCGCTCGCTGCCGTCGCGGTGCTGACGCTGCTGCCGGACGCCTCGACCTACGGCCTGCGCAACGGCTTTCTCAGCTTTCACTTCCACATGCTCGTCACGCCGGGTGCCGACTTCGTGATCGGCCTCTTTTTCCTTTGTGCGGCCTTGCTCTCGCGCTGGCAACCCGGAGCGTCGGCGCGCCCGCTTCTCGGCAGCGCGGCGCTCGCCCTAGGTGCACTCTGGTTCCGCATCCAGGTCTTTGCCGTGGGATTTCCGATGTGGCTCGCGACCGCTGCGTTCGCGACTCGCGCTGTGCGGGCGAGGTGGCTCCTTTACACGGGCGCTGCGGCGCTCGCCTTCATCCTCTTTGTGTTCGCTTTCTACGCCGCGACCGACTCGGATGTCGCGCTGCACGTATTCCTCGAGGTGGTGCACGACCGGCAGGACCCGACCGCCTACTCCGGCCTGTACCTTCCCTTGCGCGATACGTTCCTCGCCATCCCGCTCGGCATCCTCCTCATGTACGTCGGCTCGCTCGGCGCCTTCGTCGTGCTCTATCCGCTGGCGCTTTGGGTCGCGCACCGCGCCCGCGCGCTGCGCCCGATCGATGCCTTGCCGGCATTCGCGCTCGTCGCGTACCTCCTGGTGATGCTCACCGCTCCGATCGACAAGCACCGCGATTCCACCGAGTTCACGGTGCGGCCATTCGTGCTCGTCTATGCGAGCGTCGCGGTGTGGACCGTTTGCCTGCTGGTGCGCGCGGTCACGCTGCGCTGGCCGCAACGGGCAGCCGACGCCCGGCGCGCGCTCCTCGCCGCGAGCCTGCTCATCACGCCGGTCCTCTGGCAGGAGACCTTCGCCATGGGGCTTCCCAAGTTCGACTGGGGCTGGAGCTTCTTCGCCAAGACCGAGCCCGGCCTCATCGAGGCGGCACGCTATGTGCGCGCGCGGGCCCGGCCGGGACAGGTCTTCGCGGTGCGCGGCCTGCACCTGAAATGGGCCGCCACGGATCCGGCGGTCCAGTTCATCTCGCTCAGCGGCATGCCGGCCTACCTGTCGTACACGTCCGCCCACATCATCGAAGGGAAGGATCGTGCCCGGGTGGCGCTCGATCGCTGGGCCGAGCTCGCCCGTCTCGACCGGGCGGCCTCCGCGGACGCGGCTCTCGCCGGGCTGCGCCGGCTCGGCATCGCGTGGTATGTCGTCACCGACGGCGCCGGCCCGCCCTGGGATCGAGACAGGCGCCGGGCTGCGTTCATCGACCGCCGCGTCGCGGTTTACGCGGTTCCCGCGCGCTGACATGGACCGCCGCGCCACGCCGCGCTTCTGGCAGCCCGACTGGCTGGTGCTGCGCGACATGGGGCGCGTGCTGCGCGGCTTCATCGCCGATCCGGCGCTTGGGTTGCGCGAGGCGCGCGTGCTCGATTACGGCTGCGGCACCCGCCCCTACGAGCCATGGTTCGCCGCCGCGGGCGCGCAGTACCGCGGCGCCGACATCGACTCGGCGCACGAAGTGCGCATACGGCAGGACGGGACGCTCGAATGCGCCGATGCCGAATACGACGTCGTCGCGTCCTTCCAGGTGCTCGAGCACATCTGGGACCTCGATGCTTATCTCGGCGAGGCGCGCCGCGTGCTGAAGCCGCAGGGCCGGCTCCTGCTCTCCACCCACGGCAGCTGGCTCTACCATCCGCATCCGGGCGACTACCGCCGCTGGACGGCCGAGGGACTGCGGCGCGAGGTCGAGTCGCGCGGCTTCCGCCTGGAGCGCATCGACCCGGTGATCGGGCCGCTCGCCTGGACCACCGTCTTTCGCTCGATCGGCGTCGCGCACGCGCTGAAGCACGTGCCGCTTGCGGGGCCACCGCTCACGGTCGCGGCCGCCGTGCTGTACAACGCGCGCGCATGGCTTGAGGACCGCATCACCCCGCGGGCGATCACCGCGGTGAATGCCTGCACCTATATCGCCCTTTTCCGCCGTACGTGATCCGCGTCGTCAGCCGCTTCTTCACCGTGGGCCTCGCTTGCGCGCTGCTGCATAACGCGATCATGATCGGCGGCGACTGGGCGGGGTTGCACTACGTGGTTTCCTCGTTCATCTCCTTCGGCGTGGTGGTCCTCTTCGGCTACTGGCTGCACAGCGGCTGGACCTTCCCCGGTGCCGAGCGCGGCCGCGTAACGCTCGCGCGCTATACGCTCACGATGGCCTTGAACCTGCCGCTGTCGCTCGCCGGCATGTTCGTTTTCGTCGACCTCGGCGGTCTCCATGTGCCGCTCGCCGCGCCGCTCGTCACCGTACTGCTCGCCGCGTTCAACTTTGTCGGCGGCCGCTGGGCCTTGCGCGTGCGCGCTCAGTCGAGACGCCAGACCTGACCGTACGGCGCCTCGTGCGCAAGCCGCGCGCGGGGGAAATGCTCGCGCAGCAGCTTCTGGTCTGCATCGTGCCCGCGGCTCAGCATGAAAATGACCGGCGCGCGCAGGAAGGGATCGTTCTGCACGAAATCCTGGGTGTAGTAATCGACATCGAGGTTGACCAGCACGAGCTGCGGCACGTTCTTCTCGAATGCGGGACGCCGTGACAGGTGATCGGTCATGAAGGAGTCGATCTGCGCCCAGCGCAAGGGCGTGGCGAGCACCAGGCTCAGCAGCGCAGCCGCAGCCGCATAGCGGCTTAGGGCGCCATTCTCTAGGCGTGTTATTGCCAGCGCGGCCAGGATCGGCAACGCAGCGAGGGCAGGGTGCAGGTAGCGCACACCCCATCCATAGCCCTGGTCGAACCACACGAAGAGGTAACCGGCCAGCGTCGTCGCGAATGACAGGCCGAGGAGCCGCAGGCCGATTTCCCGCCGGGCGAGCCACCAGCCGACCACCATCAGGGCCGGGAGCGCCGGAACCGTCCACAACCATAACTTCACGAGCTCGGCGGCGCGCTTCGCGAGCGTGGCGATGCCCGGCTCGGTGAAGACGCGGGCGAACTGCACTTGCCAGTAGGCGAGGCCCTCTGCGGACGGCGTCGCGAACCACAGCGGGCCCTGGACGTGGCGCATCACCAGCCACCAGCCCGCTCCGATCGCCACGGTGATCGGCGCGTACCCTGCCGCGAGGCGCAGCAGGGCGCGCCAGCCTTCGCGCCGCGCAATCCAGAAGATCCACGGCAGCGCGACGAGCGAGTGCGGCCACGGGTTGTGCAGGACAAGCGCGAACGAGCCGACGACGCCGGCGAGGACGAAGCGCCGCTCGAGGAGCAACCATACGTAGGCGAGGTTGAGGAAGAGATGCGCGGTCATCGAAAAATAGCCGAGCGCCATGCCGGTGAAGGCCGGCGAAGCGAGGGTGAGCAGCATCGCCCAGCCTGCGGCCTGCGGCGCAGCGACGAGGCGCCGCGTGAGGCGCCCGATGAGCAGGAGGGCGCCGCTCGCGAGCATGGGATTGCAGGCCCATGGCATGCCCAGAAGGACGAACGGGGCGAGGAGCAGCGCGAACCCCGGCCAGTACACCGAGACCACGCTGCCCGTCTCCGGCGAGGCATACAGCCACAGGTTGAGGTAGGGCCACGGCACCAGCCAGCGCAGGAGCTCGGGCGGGAATTGCGCCGTCAGCCGGCCCGCGGCGAATGCTTTCGCCTGCAACAGGATCAGGTGCTCGTCCCCGGCGAGCGGGTAATCCTTCGCAATGAACAGCTGCCCTGCGCATAGCGCCACGAACGCGACCAGCGCTGTCGTCCGCGGCTTGCGCCCGACCCATTCGACGAGCGCGAGGCCCGGCCGCGCGAGCGGCGGGAAAGCTGCGGCGACGACGATCAGGACGAGCAGCCCGGCGCCGGGTAGATCCTGCGTCTGCAGGAGATAGTCGAAGATGTAACGGCGCTGCGGCTCGTGCGGAAAACCCGTGTAAAGGGCGATGAACGCGGCGCAGAGAAGCGCCGCGAGCACGCCGGCAAGAGCAAGGTGGCCGCTCCTCACGCGGCGCAAGCGCGAAGCAGCTCGGCGTAGCGCGAGACGCATCGCTCCCAGGACCAGTGCTCACGCGCGAAGGCGGCGACGCGCGGCCGCAGGTCCGCCGGGGCCGTCGAGCCGATGAACGCTTCGATGCGCGCCGCCCAGCGCGCCACGGTGCCGGCGTCTCCGACACGCTCGCGCAGCAGCACGTCGCCGGAGCCTGGCACCCCCGCAGCAGTGTCCTCTCCGACCAGTGCGGGGGTACCGCACGCCATCGCCTCCTGCACCGAAAGCGGAAATCCTTCGCCGACACTTGGCAGGACCAGGAGGTCGGCGGCTTGGTAGAGGGCGGCGAGCTCGTCCGCGCCGGGACTTCGCACCACCGTCGCGTTCGGGAGCGCCCAAGCCGCGGGATCGAGGGGCCCCCAGCCCGCAAAGAGCCAATGCGCGCGCGGCAGGCGCTGCGCCAGCCCGCGCAGCACCGGCAACCCCTTCTTTTCCACGAAGCGACCGAGGAAGAGGAACAGCGGCTGGTCGGCGGCGATTCCCAGCTGCAGGCGATGCATTCGCCGCTCGTCGGGGCTCGCGGGGCGAAACCGCTGCGTGTCGACGCCGTTCTGCACGAGCAGCGCCGGGCGCCTGAACTGCGCCCGCGCGCTGAAATAGCGGCGCACGGTCTCGCTCTCGAATACCACCTGGTCGGCGCCCCCCAGCACGAGCGAACCCAGCAGGCGGTTGGCCGCCCCGTGGGTCCCGCGCAGCAGCGGATTGCGGTAGGGGACAAGGCCGATGTGCTGCGTGACGAGCACGGGCCGGCGCGCCCGGCGCGCCGCGAGAAAGGCTACGAGGTTCGGGAAATACAGGCAGTCGTGCAGATGCACGACATCGCTTTCCCTGCAGCTTCGCGCCAGTCGGCGAAGCGCGGCGGGACTCCAGACGGGGTACGGCACGCCGGCCGCCCTCTCGAGCCCGTTCCACGCCGCCGCCGGCGTCGTGGTCAACCCGGGCGCCGCCGGCGCGGGATCGCAATCGCTCGCGTGCCAATCGAAGGTCGCCACGCCGGCGGCGGCGAGGCGCTCGGCCAGCGCTCCCGCGACGCGCTCGACGCCGCCGCGATGCGCCGGGTAATAGTGCGTGACCAGCGTGACGCGCAGCGGCGGATGTCCGCTCAGCGCGCGCCCAGCCACTCGCAGGTCCGGCGCAGTCCGTCGTCGAGAGAAGTGCCGGCGCGCCAGCCCAGGTGCCGCGCGGCGAGCGATGCATCGAGCACGTTCGTCGGCACATCGACGGCGCGCCCGCGGCTGTACTCGACCCTGACGCGGCGACCGAGCAGCTGCCCGATCGCGGCGACGAGCTCGTTCAGGCTGGTCCCTTTGCCCGAGCCGATGTTGAAGATGCGCGGTGCGCCCTCGAAGCTCGCCGCCTTGAGCATGGCGTCGACCGCATCCGCGACATAGACATAGTCGCGCACCACCGAGCCGTCGCCCCAGATCTGGATCGGCTGGTCGTGCAGCGCCTGGTCAAGGAACACCGCCACCGCGCCCTGCGCGGTATCGAGGCGCTGACGCGGCCCGTACAGGTTCGCGGGCCGCACCACGCGATAGTCTAGGCCGCGCAGCCGGTGGGCGAGCGCGAGGTACTTCTCGACCATGAGCTTGTGGATACCGTAGGAGGAGATCGGCTCGGTCGGGTGGTCCTCGCTGATCGGCGTGGCGCGCGGTACGCCGTAGACCGTGCCGCCCGAGGACACGAACACCAGCTTCCGCACGCCCCGGTCGCGGCACAGGTCCATGAGCCGCAGGCTGCCGAGCACATTCGACTCCACGTCGTAAACGGGATGATCGCTGGAGTTTTGCGGCAGCGTAGTGGAGACCAGGTGAAAGACGACCTCGACGCCGTCGAGCGCCGGAACCAGCGCCTGCGGGTTGAGAAAGTCGCCGGTGAAAACCTCGAAGCCCCGGTCGGGCGCGAAGAGCGGCAGGCGGTCGCCATGGGGACGATCGAAGATGCGCACGTGGCGGCCTTGCTGCGCCAGCGCCTCGGCCAGGTGCGAGCCGATGAAGCCGGCGCCTCCCAGCACCAGACAGGGTCCCATCAGTCGAGTTTACAGGCTGGCGTTGCCCTTCACGCCGACGAGGTTGGCGTAACGGCGCCCTTGCGTGCGCTCGAGCAGCGCCCGGGGATCGTTCACCGGCGCGAGATCCCTGCCGAGCTCGTACAGCCGGAAACCGAGATCGCGCAAGAGCTGCAGGTACGCGAGCCCGTCCGCGCCGCAGCGCGCGAGGCCGTAGGGCCAGAATTCCGTCATCAGGACGCAGTCCGTGCTCGCCGCGAGGAGACTCTTCGCGCCGCCGATCACCTGCGCCTCGGCGCCCTGCACGTCGATCTTGATGAACTGCGCGGAGGCGATGCCGCGGCTCCGGCAGATGTCGTCCAGCGTATCGACGGCCACCGTCTCCGCGCCGCGCAGCAGCGGATCGGGATAGAGGCGGTTGTCGCCCTTGTTCTCCGGGTTCTTGTAGAGCGTGAGCGTCGCGGACCGATCGGACGCGGCAAGCTCGCAGATCTGCGCGCTGCCATTGGCTTCGATCGTCTTCTGCAGATAGCGGCGGCTCTCGCCATCCGGCTCGATCGCCAGCACGCGCCCATGGAATCCCGGCGTCGACAGCGCGAGCGCGCTGTAGAGGCCGACGTTCGCGCCGACGTCGATGAAGGTCATGCCGGGCGCGAAGCGCGAGCGGAAGTAGGCGATCTCCTCGCGCTCGTAGACGCCGAGCGTCAATGCGCCCGAGATCACCGGGTCCTCGGGATTGATCCAGACGGTGGCCGCGCCGACGCGCACCTTCTGCGGCAGCAGCGCCCGGATGGTGGCATTCGCCGCGCGGCGCAGCGGTCGCGGCCGCAGCAGCACCGTGTAGACGAACTCCGCGATCGTCATGGCTGGATGCCGGGATTGTGCCCGACGCCGATGAGCCGCGGCCGGCTCGCCGCGAGCGGCGGCACGGTCTTCAGCGAGCGCAGATGGCGCTCGAGCACATCCCAGACCGGCTCGCCGCTCACGCCTTCGCGCACCGGCGCCCAGCCGGCCACCTTGTAGCGCTTGCCCGCATCGACGGGCTTTGCGCCGACGCGCAGGTCGGAGATGCGCCGGCCGATCTTCTCGCGCGGCGCGATCGCATAGTCCATGCCGCCGACGCGCACCATGTCGCCGCCCTGCTGCAGGTAGGGATCGGCGTTGAAGAGGTTGTCGGCGATGTCCTCCAGGATGCGCTTGATCTCCGTGCCGCTGAATTCGCTCACCGTCACCTGCGGATAGGTGATGGCCGTCTGCGCCATCAGGTCCTCGCGCGTCAGCGCGTCGCCCGGAAGCAGCGTCGTCCCCCACCGGAAGCCCGGCGAGAAGGCGATCTCGGCATCCTTCTGCGCGCGCAACGCCTGCAGGATGAGCTCGTCCATCGTGCCGTTGAAGTTGCCGCGGCGATAAAGCAGCCCCTCGGTGCGGGCGAACGGCTCGGCTAGCCTGGCCGCGTACGGTGCCCGCGCCTTGGATACGTAAGCAGCCATCTCGGCGTCCGCGGGAAGCAGATTGGCAAACACCGGGAGGAGGCGATAGCGGTAGTCCCGCACGCCGCTCGCGCCGACGTCGAGGTCGAGCACGCCCACGAACTTGCCGTGCGAGCCGGCGTTGGTGACGATCGTCTTTTCCACCAGCACCGGACTCGGTACGCCATCGTGCGTATGGCCGCCGAGGATGGCGTCGATGCCGCGCACGCGCCGCGCGAGCTTCAAGTCGACATCCATGCCGTTATGCGAAAGGAGCACGACCGCCCGGGCGCCCTTCGCGCGTGCCTCGTCGACCAGCTTCTGCAGGCGCGCTTCCTGGATGCCGAAGGACCACTCCGGGAAGTAATGGCGCGGATGCGCGATCGGCGTATAAGGAAACGCCTGCCCGATGATCGCGATGCCGTCGCGCAGCGCGTACGGCGTGAACACCGGGTCCTCGAAGTCCACGGTGCGCACGTTCTGCGCGAGGAACTGGATCGGCGCGAGCTCCTTGACCGCCTGCAGCATGCGCTCGGCGCCGTAGGTGAACTCCCAGTGCGCCGTCATGTAGTCGACGCCGAGCAGGCGCTGCGCGCCGATCATGTCCGCGCCGCGGGTCCAGAGCGACGTGGCCGATCCCTGCCAGCTGTCGCCACCGTCGAGGAGCAGGGCGTGCGGTCGCGAGGCACGCAAGCGCTTCACCAGCGTCGCGATATGCGCATAGCCGCCCATGCGACCGTAGCGATGAGCGGCGGCTTCGAAGTCCAGATAGGTGAAGGCGTGCGCCGCAGCCGTGCCGCTCGCTATGCCGTAGTGCTCGAGCAGCGCGTCGCCCACCAGGTGCGGCGGCTGTCCGTCGCCGATGTTGACGTTGGGCTCGCGGAAATGGATCGGCAGGAGCTGCGCATGCACGTCGGTGATATGCAGCAGCGAAACGTTGCCGAAAGGCGGCACGTCATAGAGCGAGGCCGCGGCCTGCGCTTCGCTTGCGCGCGGTCTGAGGGTTGCTCCCGCCGCCAGGGCCGCCGCGAGGACCCGCAGGAACGCGCGGCGCTGCAAGCTACTGGTTGACCGGCGACGCCGGATCGAGCAGCAGGCCGACCAGGTCCTTGATCTGTTGCGGCGTCAGCGTGCCCGAGGTGCCGAAGCGCGGCATCTGCGTGCAGAGGTTGTAGGCCTTGGCGTTGAAGATCTTGCCGTAGACGTAGCGCTGTACGTCGGCGCCGCTGCCGCGCGTTCTGCCGAAGCCCTTGAGGCTCGGGCCGATCGTGCCGTGCGACATCTCCTTCGGCGAGAGCTCGTGGCAGTTGTAGCAGCTGCCGCCGGCGGGCTGGTCGGGCTTGTCGTTCCACGTCTTGCCGCGCCCGCTCTGCGCGATCGCCTCGCCCTTCTTCCAGTCGCCGATCAGGCTGCCCTCCGGGAACGAGATGGTCTTCATCTCGCCGGCCTCGAGCGATTTCGCTACATCCGCCTTTGGATGGTCTCGGCTTTCCGTGCAGGCGCGCTGCACATCGTCCTGGTTCAAGCGATCCATGCCGGCCTGGCCGCGCGGATGCAGGTCGCGCTGCAGAACCTTCTGCACGTCCGCGGCCGTCGGTTCCGCCGCGGCCGGCAGCGCCACCATGAGCGCGGCGAGCGCCAGGGCCCTCATCGCTTGATCCCCGGGCCGTTGTACGTCTCGCCCTGCGCCGTCGCGGTGAGAAAGTGGATCAGCGCCACCGTCGTCTCGGAGCCGAAGGTCGGCTCCGGCGTGCGCATCTGGCGGAAGCAGTCATTCATGCGCCATTGCAGGGTGACGAACTGGCTGGTCGAGACGCGATACGCCGGCCAGCTCGCCATCACCGGGCGGGCGAACTGCGGCTTGTAGAGCACCGGCAGGTCCTGCATGCGGATGCGCACGCCTTCCTGGCCGTGGCAGCTCGCGCAGGAGAAGTCCCACGCGCCGGTGCGCTGGAAAAAGATCGCGCGGCCGAGCTCGACGCTTTGCTTCTCCTTCGCGTGCGACAGGCCGGGCTCGAGCTTCATGCCCTTCGACTGCGCCGCGATATAGGCCGAGAGCGACTCCATCTCGGAGGGCTTGTCTGCCGAGCCGAACGGGTGCTTGGTGACTTCGTCGGCGCTGCGGCCCTGCAGCGTGGTCATGCAGTAGAGGAGCCGCGTCTCCAGGTCCATGACGCGGTCGGCATCCTTGAAGTAGCGCGGCAGGGCGGCGTACGCGCCCTTGAGGACCCCCGGGCCGCGGCCGAGGTCGCATTTCTCGAGCGACACGTTCTTCGGCCCCTGCGGCTTCTTCCACAGCGTCTCGCCGTCGAGCTCGAAGAGCTCCGCCGGGCTGCCCTCCGCGATCATCTCGCGGTAGCGCTGGATCTCTTTCGCCGTGTCTTGCGCCGACGCGACGCTGGCGAGGAGCCCCGCGGCGGCGAATGCAAAGAGCTTCACGCGACGTCGACTTCCGTGCGGTTCGACTCGCCGTGGTTGTCGAGCCAGCTGACCTCGATCTTGTCGCCCTTGGCGCCGCCCTTCAGGCGGAAGGAAAACACCGGGTTGCGCGAGATCGCCTGGCTCGTCTGCGCCTCGATCACCGGCCTGCCGTTCACCTTGACCGTCAGGTTCTGGATGAAGTGCATCGGCACGAGCTTGCCTTCGGAGTCCTTGCGCTGCCCGGTCTCCATCGGGTGGGTCATCAGCACGCGGATGTCGGTGAAGCCCTGGCCGAGGCTCGCGCGCATCTTCATGGGTCCTGGCATTTCTGAATTCTCCTTAGCCGCCGCAGCCGCCGATGGTCACCTTCACTTCGCGCGTCGTCACGTAGTACTTGCCGGCGGCCTCGGCAATCACGCGCACGTCGGAGGTCTCGCCCACCTTCGTATTGAGCTTCACAAAGGGCAGCGCGCCCTCCTTGAAGTCGAAACGCGAGATGAGCGGGAACGGGTTCTTGTCGATGACGACGATCAGCGCCGTGGTGCCGGGGATGGCGCTCGAGATCTCGATCGGCACCACTGCGCCGTTCTCCGCGATCTCCGGCAGCTCGACGCTCAGGTCCTTGCTCGGCTGCGCGTTGGCGATGCCGAGGCTCTTCAGCGCATCACCGGCGCTCTTGGCGCTGAACGCTTCCTTGTTCCAGGCGGCGAGCGCGGCGAGCGGCCGGGCAATGCCCAATACCAAAACGGCGACGAGCGCCCTGCGAATGGTGTTCATGGCCGAATTCTAATGGCGCGCGCGGCGGAATACCCCTGATCGGCCTCCGCTTTTTTCGTCCAGCCGGACGTCGCTCAGCGTCATGCCCCGATCGACCGCCTTCACCATGTCGTAGATCGTGAGGAGGCCGACCGACGCCGCGGTGAGCGCCTCCATCTCCACGCCGGTGGGGCCGCGGCACTCGACGCGCACGACGATCTTTACCGCGGCAGGCCTGCGGCTCCTCTTGAAGTCGACCGCGACGCGAGAAAGGGCGAGCGGGTGGGCGAGCGGAATGAGGCCGGCCGTGTGCTTGGCCGCCTGGATGGCGGCGAGGCGGGCTACGCCGAGGACGTCGCCCTTCTTCGCCGTGCCGGCGGCGATCATCCGCAGGGTGGCCGGCTGCATCAGGATGCGCCCCGAGGCCACCGCCACCCGGTGTGAACTCGGTTTGGCGCCGACATCCACCATGTGGACCGCGCCTCGGCTATCGAAGTGCGACAGCTTCTTGAAGGAACGCGCCATGGGCGGGCGATATCATAGCTGTATGCGATGGGCAGCCTGGGTCGTGGTGCTCGCCGTGGCGCTGGCGCCACGCGCCTTTGCGCAAACTGCCGGGCCGACGGCGGTGCAATCGCTGCCCGACCTCGGCAGCGTCGACAGCGTGCTCTCGCCGCAGATGGAGAAGCGCCTCGGCGAGCAGATCATGCGCGAGATCCGCACGCAGGATCCGCAATACGTCGACGATCCGGAAATCAGCGACTACCTGCAGCAGCTCGGCTCGCGCCTCACCGGCTCGCGGCAGGATTTCGAGTTCTTCGCGATCCGCGAGAACACGATCAACGCCTTCGCGCTGCCCGGCGGCTACGTCGGCGTGCACACCGGGCTCATCGCCACCGCCGAGACCGAGTCCGAGCTCGCCTCGGTGCTGGCGCACGAGGTGTCGCACGTCACGCAGCGCCACATCGCGCGCATGATCGCGCAGCAGCAGCAGATGCAGATGCCGATGATGGCGGCGCTCGCCGCGGCGATCCTGCTCGGTCGCACGCGGCCCGATCTGGCGGTCGGCGCGGCGGTCGGCGCACAGGCGGCGGGCGTGCAGTCGCAGCTGAGCTACTCGCGCGATTTCGAGCGCGAGGCCGATCGCATCGGCATCGAGCGCCTGGATAGCGCCGGCTTCGATGCGCACGCCATGGCCACGTTCTTCGAGAGGATGCAGCGCGCCAACCGCATCAGCGAAGACAGCACCATGCCCGGCTACTTCCGCACCCACCCGGTGACGAGCGAGCGTATCGCCGACGTGCAGAACAAGGCGGCGACGATGCCGTACCGGCAGCACCTGGACTCACCGGAATTCCAGTATGTGCGCGCCAAGCTGCGTGCCGAGCAGGGCGATGCGCGCGATGCGGTGAATTACTTCCAGGCGGCGCTGCGCGAGCATCGCTATTCCAGCGAGGCGGCGGCGCACCTGGGGCTCGCGTATGCGCTGCTGCGGGCGAACCAGGCGCCGCAGGCCCAGGCCGAAGTGGCGCGGATCCGCGCGCTCGGCGCCGCAAGCCCGATGGTCGAGATGCTCGATGCGCGCGCCAGGCACGCGGCGGGCGATGTGAAGGGCGCGACCGAGATCCTCGCCAAGTCGCGCGATCGCTATCCCACCTGGCGCGCGATTACCTATGCCTATGTCGCCGGGCTGACGGAACTGGGCAGGAATGATGACGCCATCGCCACGACGCGTGACGCGCTGGTGCGCTACCCGCGCGACGCGCGGATCTACGGCATGCAGGCCAAGATCTACGCGATGCTCGGCAAGCGCCTGCTGCAGCATCAGGCCCAGGCCGAGGTGTATGCGCTGCAGGGGGCGCTGCCGGCGGCGATCGAGCAGCTGTCCCTCGCGCGCGCCGCGGGCGACGGGGACTTCTACCAGCTGTCCGTGGTCGACGCGCGGCTGAAGGAGCTGCGCGCGCAGTACACCCAGGAGATGAAGGAGGCTAAGCGCTAGCGCTTGGCAGGTTCGTAGTAGGCCTCGTACAGCAGGTCGAAGGTCTTCTCCACCTCCGCCAGCAGCTCCTGCACGTTATCCGCCGAGCGCCGCACGGCGCCCTGCAGGAGCGTCTGCACGCCGGCCGCTTCCGGCACGGCCGTGCCGCCCGCTTCCAGGAAGTGCACGATGGTGCCGATCTTGGCGAGCGCCGGATTCTTGGCGAGCTCGAGCTGCGCCAGCATCTCCTCGTAGGCCACGCGGCCTTCGCTCGCGGCGAAATGCGCGCCTTCGAAGGCGAAGCCGAGCGCGCCCGAGGGCAGGTCTTCGCTCTTGTCGAGCCAGGTGAGAGTGGCCTCCGGGTCGACGAAGCGCCGGATCAGCCAGGCGCAGGCGAGACGATCGGCCCAAGGCGGCTTGCGCGTCGCCCAGGCCCGGCGCAGCAGGCGCTCGCTCGAATCGAGGCGCGTCTGCGATGAAGTGAACAGCAGCTTCTTGACCGCGGCGTCGGCCTCGGCGAGCGCGTTCTCCGCGCGCTTCCTCGCCTCGGTCGGAAAGAAATCGAGCGCGGTGATCGCCTCGAACTCGCGGCGCTGCTTGTGCAGCACGCGCGAGATCGCGCTCGGGTCGGCCTGGCCGAAGCCGACGCGCAGGCTCTCGACGGTCTTGATCAGCGCGTCGTAGCGCGCCGAGCGGTCGAACAGGCGCCGCAGGCTGTCGTGCTGCGCGGGCGAGGTCGCGCTGACCTGCAGCACCTGGGCGTTGCCGCTTTCCAGCACAGTGGGATCCGAAGCTTGGAATTCACGTGACTTGAAGTCGCGGC
>JADMIO010604060.1_pt1 | contig 36345 bp, 28 predicted proteins | sample 8958161 | NCBI WGS metagenome assembly JADMIO01 (sample SAMN16585339, study PRJNA669376) | soil metagenome | isolation source: Crop rotation soil | place: USA: Cullars Rotation, Alabama | collected 2011
CCCGCCACGGCGCGCGCCATCGCTGTCGACGAGAAGAACGCCGTGCTGGTGGAGGCCAACGGCAGCGCGTCGCTGATCGGAGACGGAGCGGCCTACTTCTTCGAGACCAGCCGCGCGCCGGAAGTGGTCCGCCCCGGCACGCCGCTGACGCTGCGGGGCGTGAATGTCTATCGCATTCGCAAGGACGGCAAATTCGACCTCGGCACCTGGAAGGGCTCGGGCGGCACGGCCTACACCATCTCGGTCGTGGATGGCGTGCTGAGCTCTTCACAACCGGGCGGCGCCAAGTATTGAGGCGCAGAGGAGGCGCGTATAATTGGCATAGATGCCCCAGCCGAAGGGCATTCTGGAAACACTTGCGGCTGGCCTACCTGTCTTCTATCTCGATAACGGAGTGGAACTTACGGAGCGCCCCGATGGGCGCCGTTTCGAAATCGGCTGGATCGTCGACGCATCTTATCCGAATAACTGCGAAATTGTCCGCGAAGTAGCCAAACGGGTCCGGTAGGTCCACTCTCACGGCGGCTATCGATTTCGAAGGGCGAGATCGCCTGCTCGACGCCGATGCAATTGCGTCGCGCTTGAATCCGACGGACATAGCTTCGCTGGGATGACGGAGAGGGTCGCCCAAGGTGATGAAAGCTCCGGCCCCGTACAGCGCTCCCTTACGGTCGCGCCTCCGTGTCAGGCGGACACTTGACACAGAGGCGCGACCGTAATGTAAGGGAGCGCTGTACGGGGCCGGAGCTTTTCGCGCGGGTTGCCAAGGGCGGGCATTTTATTCCCGATGCCGATGTTCGTCGAAGATACACCCGAAGCCTGGCGAATTCCAGAGAGGCGGTTCGTCTTGTGGATGAGGCGCACTCCTACGACAATTCCGGTGACGGTCACCGCCTCGTACTCATCGCGCGCTCTGGTGAAATCGTATGGCGCGCCGATCCGCTCCCAACCTGGCTCGATATTTGAAGTCCGGTCCAACGCTCACAAAATTCGCTTGACAACATCTACTACAGAATAGTAGCATCAAGCAGCTGATAGTAGGAGCGCAATGGCACGGACCAAATTCACTAAACTGGAGCTCCAGATTCTCGAAGCTCTCTGGGCCGCCGGGAAAGCCTCCATCCGTGAAATCCAGGAAGCCTTTCCCGAGCCGCGCCCGGCGTACACCACCGTTCAGACCACCGTCTACCGGCTCGAAGGCAAAGGCGCAGTCCGGCGCATCCGCAAGATCAGCAACGCCCACATCTTCGAGCCGACCGTCGGGCGCGAGATTACACGGCATGGGCTGCTCGACGAAATCCTCAGCTTCTTCGGCGGTCGCGCGCAGCCGATGATGGCGCAGTTGGCGGAGGCGGGGAAGCTCACTCTGGAAGACGTCCGCGAGCTGGAGAAGACCATCAAGCGGCTGGAGAAGGAGAGAAAGTCATGATCGACACGCTGGCGAGTCATCTCTGGCAATCCACCTGGTTCGCGGGCGCGGCAGCGCTGCTGGTGCTCATGTTGCGTGGGAACCGCGCGCGCGTCCGCCACGGTGTGTGGCTCTGCGCGTCGCTCAAGTTTCTCGCTCCCTTCGCACTGCTGATCGGGTTAGGCGCCCGGTTCGCCACACCCGCGCGCGTGCCCATCGTGGTGGAACGCGTCGCGGTCACGATCGCGGAACCGGTGAAACTGGTGGTTGCGGCGGACGTCCCATCGATGCCAAAGCCCGCCGTCGATTGGCGCCCGGCCGCGGCCGCCGTGGCGTGGGCGTGCGGGTTCGCAGCCATTGCGGTGATACGGGTTCGCGGTTGGCGGCGCGTGCGCGCTGCACTGCGCGCGAGCAGGCTGCTGCAGATCCACACCGCCGTCGAAGTCCGCTCCGCGCCGGGCCTGCTCGAGCCGGGCGTCGTCGGATTGCTGCGGCCAGTGCTACTGTTGCCGGAAGGTATCGTGGAGCGCCTGTCGGCCGAGCAACTCGAGTCCGTTCTCGCGCACGAGCTCTGTCACGTGCGGCGCCGCGACAATCTTCTGGCGGCGCTACACATGACGGTGGAAGCGGTCTTCTGGTTCCATCCGCTGGTGTGGTGGATCGGAGCACGCCTGGTAGAGGAACGGGAACGCGCCTGCGATGAGGGAGTGCTGAGCCTGGGCGGCGAGCCGCGCACATATGCCGAAGCCATTCTCGGTGTGTGCAAGCTGTACGTGGAGTCGCCGCTGGCGTGCGTGAGCGGAGTGACGGGGGCCGATCTGAAAAAGCGAATCGAGGCGATCATGAGCAACCGCATGGGACTGAGACTGAACTTCGCCAGGAAACTGCTGTTGACCACCGCCGCGGTCGCGGCGCTGGTTGGACCCGTTGTACTGGGTGTGGTGATTGCAACCGCGCATCTGCCGGTGTTGCATGCGCAGGTCGCGATACCTCAGGCGCCGCGCACCCCACCGGCGCAGACGATGTCGCAGCGCTCCACCGTGGGCGCCTCGCCGGACACCGCGAACCTGCGTCTGCTGACCCTGCTCTTCGATTGCGGCGCCTTGAACTCGGAAGAGCAGGAGCGCGCGCGCCGCGCGGCCATCGAGTTCGTCCTCACCAGAATGCAGCCGAATGACGTGATGTCCGTGATGCAGGCCAGTGCCGGCAAACTGGCTGTAGTGCAGGATTACACCGGCAATCCTGCGCTCCTGCAATCGGCCATCGCCGGCGTTGGCGCGCAGGGCGAGTCGCGCCTCGAATCCCGCCTGGCCACGCTCGAGCAGGCCGCGCGCATGTTGGCCCCCACGCCTGGAAAGAAGTCGCTCATCTATTTCTCTCCCGGGACCCCCAATGTCGAGGGGTACGAGGCTCAGGTGAAGCGCGCGCTACAGGCGGCGGTGGAAGCGAACGTCGCCTTCTACTCAATCGATGTGCGCTGAGCCGCACCGGCTTTCTGTTTGGAAGCAGCCAGGAGATCACGCCCGTAGCGCGGGCACTCTTGCCCGCCGCGCCGGCACTCATGCCGGCGCGTGCCGCGCTCGTGAGACACGCCAAGCCCCTCAAGAGAGCGCGCCGACAGTCATGCCGACCGCCTCGCGCTTCAGACAACCAAACTGATACAAACCGAATACGAGGAAACAAATGATCGTCAGGAGTGCAGGAACAATGACCCGTACGCCCGTAGCGCGGGCACTCTTGCCCGCCGCGCCGGCACTCATGCCGGCGTTCGTGCCGCGCTCGTGAGACACGCCAAGCCCCTCAAGAGAGCGCGCCGACAGCCATACCGACTGCCTCGCGCTTCAGACAAACCATACTTGATAACGAACCGAACGAGGAACAAATGATTGTCATGAATTCAAAGTTAGCGCGGCCTGCTCCCCTTGTGGCGCTGATCGCCGTCCTTGCGATGCCGGCAACTAGCCGTGCCCAGTCGCCAACGGAAACCGCACTGCCATATGACGTGGCCGTGATAAAGCCGAATTCAACCTGCGCCAACGGCGCAGATGGCGGCCGGGCCGGTGGAACTGCTCCCCGCATCAACTCTCCCGGCAGATTGGAACTCAGATGCCGGACCTTGGCGGATCTCATCAAAATGGCATATGTGCAATTCGCCGGCGGCCAACGTGCATTTACCATCGGCGATGCGTCCATCTCCGGAGGACCATCCTGGATCTATTCCGAGCGCTTTGACATCGAGGCGAAGGCCGAACAGCCGCAATCGCAGGACATCATGCGAGGCCCGATGTTGCAGAAACTTCTGGTTGACCGGTTCAGGTTGAAGGTTCACTCCTCCACCACGGAGATTCCCGTTTACGCGCTGACCGTGGCCAAGGGCGGCCCCAGGCTGCAGACTGCGCAGGATGGCAGGTGCGAGTCTTGGACGCCCGGCCAGCCGTTGCCCTCGGCGGCGCAGCGCCAGGCCGGCGTGGTGCCGTGCGGAGTTTTTGTTCCAACCAGGGGAAAAGATGAGGCCGCCAATCTGTACGGCGCTACCCTGGAGAACTTCTGCTCGCAAATCTCCGCGTTGTTGGATACGAAGGTCATCGACAGGACCGGAATCCCGGGCAAGTTCGATATCCAGGTGGACATCCGGCCGCTTGCAGACCAGCCGGCCTCCGATTCCGATTCCGGATCGCCCACGCCGCAGGCCAGGGCGAGAGGCGCCATGGAAGCGGCCATCTTCGCCGCCGTCGCGAAAATCGGGCTAAGACTTGAGGCAGGCAAGGCGCAGCGTGAGATTCCCGTGGTTGACCACGCGGAGAGACCTGCCCAAAATTAGGACCCTCGGCCTCCGCCGTCACCTTTTCCATCGGCCGCGCTTGCACCGTGTGACCGTTGCCCGTCGTGGTAGTAGCCTGCAGCAATGAGTTGACGATCGCCTCTTCCGTCGCCCCAATCACAGAGACAAAGAGAGCCGACACCTCGTCATTACTGTAGCGCGGGCACTCTTGCCCGCCGCGCCGGCACTCATGCCGGCGCTTGTGTCGCTAGCGTTGAGCCACGCAAAGCGCAGCGGGCAATTAGCCCAAAACTAGAACCCCTGGCCTACGGAATCACCAGATGACGTTTCAAGATCGCCGTCACCTTATCCATCGGCAGCGCTTGCACCGTGTGACCGTTGCCCGTGGTGGTAGTCGCTTGCAGCAGTGAGTTGAGGATCGCCTCTTCCGTAGCTTCAATCACGGCGAGAAACAGAGGCGACACCTCGTCATTGCTCAGCAGCTTTGCCGGCGCGCGCTGGGTAGAAAACGCGATCACGAAGTCGCCGCTGCCATTGGCGCCGCTCGAGCCCGTCCGCGCCAGCCCGAAGATCGCGCGCGCCGCCATCCGATGCAGATTCCGCGCGTCCACGGGAGCATCCGTCGCCACGATCATCATGCACGATCCATCCCCCGAGTTCGGACCGCCCGCCGCCAGCTCGCGCCCCACCGGCGCGCCGCCAATCTGCAGCGACCCGCCGAAATTCGTCTGCACCAGCGCGCCCACCATGTACGCGCCGGCCTTCCGCGACGCCGTACCAATCCCACCCTTGTAGCCGAACGCCACCGTGCCCGTGCCCGCGCCCACCGCGCCTTCTTCCACCGCGCCGCCGTGCGCGCTCTCAATCGCGTGCATCACCTCCGCGCGGCCCACGACGCGCGCGCGAATGTCGTTCAGGTAGCTGTCATTGGTTTCGCCCACCAGCGGGTTGATCGAGCGCACCTGCTCATTGCCGGGCAGCGCGAGCAAATAATCGAGCAGCCCGTCAGCCACTCGCGGCACATTCAAGGTCGAGGTCAGCGCGATCGGCGATTCAATCTCACCCAGCTCCTGCACCTGCGTCGAGCCGGCGAGTTTGCCGAACGCGTTCCCGATGAATACGGCGCCCGGCAGTTTCTCACGAAACAGATTGCCCGCATGCGGCAGGATCACCGTGACCCCGGTACGCACGTTATCGCCGCGCACCACCGTGGTGTGGCCCACCCGGACGCCGGCGACGTCCGTAATCGCATCGAGCGGCCCGCGGGCGAGCGAGCCCGCCGGAATCCCGAGGTCGGCCGCGCGCGGCCGGGCCTGGCTCCAGGCAAGCCCGGCCAGGGCGAGCAGGGTGGCAAGCGCACGCATGTGTCTGATCATAACTTGAACTCGACCTCGTACCGCGGGCACTCTTGCCCGCCGCGCCGGCACTCATGCCGGCGCTTGTGCCGCTACCGTTGAGACACACCCATCCCACAAGAGACTCGCGCCCACTGCACAACCCAACCCTTGCCCGGCGCCTCGTACCGCGGGCACTCATGCCGGCGCTCGTGCCGCTACCGTGCGACACACCCAACCCAACAGAGACTCGCACCCGCCGCACAACCCAACCCTTGCCCGGCGCCTCGTACCGCGGGCACTCTTTCCCGCCGCACCGGCGCTCGTGCCGCTACCCGTGCGACACACCCATCCCAACAGAGACTCGCACCCGCCGCGCAATCCAACCCTTGCTCCGCGCATGGTAGCGCCGGCGCTCGTTGCCGATAGCGTGAGACGCACCCAACCCTCCAGCCTTGCTCCGCGTGCCGCTTCCGCCGCCTCCATTTGACATCCTAATGAGCCCGTGCCATCCTTTATTAGGATGCCAAATGAACCCAAGGCCGGCGTGCTGCAGGGAACGCTGGACCTCATGGTCCTCCAGACACTAGCCACCCTCGGACCGCAGCACGGGTACGCCATCGGTGCGCGCATCGAACAGGTGTCCAGCGGCGCGATTCAACTGAACATGGGAACCCTCTATCCGGGCCTGCTGCGGCTGGAGCAGCGCGGCTTCATTCGCGCACAATGGGACCGCACCGAGACCAACCGTCGCGCCCGCTATTACAGCATCACCGCGGCCGGCCGCCGGCAGCTCCGCACGGAGAAGGCGGAATGGACACGCATGGCCGCGATTATGCAGGCGATGCTCGAAGGAGATGCGGGATGAGATTTCGCTTGCTGGAATGGTGGCGGCGATGCTGGACCACACTTCGACCTCCTGATGGCAGCGAACTCGAGGAGGAGCTCCGGTTCCATTTGGAAATGGCCGAAATGGATGCGTTGCGCCGCGGGCACGATGTGCGAGAGGCCCGGCTTCGGGCCGGCGGCGTCGCCCAGGCCGCCGAATCGGTGCGCGATCAAAGCGCAATCCAATGGCTCAGCGATTTCCTGCGCGACAGCCGGCACGGCATTCGTCTGCTGGCGAGAACCCCGGTCTTCACCACCGCCGCCGTTGTGTCCCTGGCCCTGGGCATCGGCGCCAACACCGCCATGTTCACGCTGATCGATGCGGTAATCCTGCGCATGATGCCGGTCCATGAACCCGAGCGGCTCGTGCAGTTTCAGCGCGATCTTTCCTATCCTCTGTTTCGCCTGTTCGGCCAGGAGCTCCGCTGTTTCACGGATCTGTTCGCGCAATCTTCGATGGGGCACCGCGATGTCGTCTTCAACCAGGAGCCGGAGACCGTTTCCGCTGAGTTTGTCTCCGGCAACTATTATGCGGTTTTGGGTATTTCCGCGTTCGCCGGGCGGACCTTCGATTCCGGGATCGACCGGGATCCTAAGCCGCTCGCGGTCGTCAGCCATGCATACTGGAAGCGCCGGTTCGCCTCGGACCCGGCGGCTATTGGACGTACCTTCCGCTGGAACGGCCGCGTGTTCACCATCGTCGGCGTCACCCCGCCCCAATTCCACGGTGTCGTACCCGGAACCGATCCCGAGATTACGCTCCCGCTTTCGATGGCCGGCGAAATCCTGGATCCCGCGTGGCTCACCAGCGACTCCCGTAACTGGCTTGAGGTCATGGGGCGCCTTCGCACCGGGTACACCATCGAAAGGGCGCGGGCAGAGGTCTCCGCCGTTTATTCACGCGTGACCCGCGCCGAAGCCGAGCATTACACAGCCAATGACTTTCAAAAGCAGAGAATCCTGGCGCAGCGGATGCCGCTTGTGGCCTCCGGGAATGGATTCGATTTCCTCCGGTTTCGTTTCGCCGATCCGCTCCGGCTGCTGATGGGAATTGTGGCGTTGATCCTGCTGATTGCCTGCGCCAATCTCGCCAATCTGCTGCTCGGACGCACGGCTACGCGCCGCCGCGAAATCGCCGTTCGGCTGGCCCTGGGCGCCGGACGCGGACGCGTGCTCCGCCAGATGCTGGTCGAGGGCATGCTCCTGGCGGCGGCCGCGGGCGTACTCGGCGTGTTGCTGGCCTGGTGGTCCTCCAGTGCCCTCGTGGTGATGATGTCCAACGGACGCGAGCCGATCGCCCTCCACCTGCGGCCGGACCTTCGTATTCTCGCGTTCGCCTCCTTCATCTCGATAGCCGCATGCCTGCTGTTCAGCCTCGCGCCCGCCATCCAGGCAACGCGACAGGGCATCCAACCCGCGCTGGTCGAGGCCCGTTCCGCACGTTGGCGCTGGGGTCGAGGGTTGATTGCCGCGCAAGTGGCGATCTCCGTCCTGCTCGTGATCGGCGCCGGCCTCTTCGCCCGCACCTTGCTGCGGCTCTACTCCATCGAGACCGGATTCCATCGCGAGGATGTGACTCTGATTTCGGTAAAGACCGACCGGGCCCGTTTGCAGGGGCACGCGCTCAGAGACCGCATTCTGGAAAGCCTGCGGGGGATGCCAGGTGTGGCGTCGGCGAGCTTCGAAATGTCGCCGCTCAGCTATAAAGGATGGGAAGCCAGCGCGCTCGTGGAAGGCTACACGTACGGAGCGGATGAAGACGACCAGGTGCACGTGAGCTTCATTGCCGAAGACTTTTTTCGGACGTTGCGCACGCCTGTGCTCGCGGGCAGAGAGTTCACCGCGCGCGATTCCGCAAGCAGCCCGAAGGTGGTCGTCGTCAACGAAGCATTTGCCCGGCGCTACTTTCCGGGACAATCGCCGTTGGGCAAATGGGTCAGCTTCAAAGGAGAGACGGGCGGGCGCATGGAGATCGTCGGCGTGGCCAAAGACATACGATCGCGCAGCCTTCAAGGCAACATCCCGGCCACCGTCTATGAGGTCGCGGCGCAGGCGACACGTCCGCCCACCGGTGTCTTTCTCGTCCGCGGCGCAGGAATTGCCGGGCTTATGGACTCAGCTCTCAAACGCGTAGATGGCGAGCTTCGGGCTACCGATGTCCGCACTCTGGATGAGGATCTATCCCGCTCGATTCTCCGGGAGCGCATGCTGGGAACGCTCTCCGGATTGTTCGGCGCGCTTTCGCTGATCCTGGTATCCGTCGGGGTGTACGGTGTCATGGCGTTCCAGGTCACGCGCCGGCAAAAGGAGATCGGCATCCGGATGGCCTTGGGCGCCGGACCGGGGCAAGTCACCGGAATGGTCCTCGCGGAAACCGCCGTGCCGGTTGGCATCGGTGTCGCTCTGGGCGTGGCCGGTGCACTTGTCCTGACGCGGCTGGCGGAAAAGATGCTCTATGGCGTCTCGCCCACCGACCCGATCACCTTCGCGGGCGCGAGCCTGATCCTGATTCTGCTCGCTGTTCTCGCGGCTTATGTGCCCAGCCGCCGTGCCGCACGGCTGAGCCCGGTCGACACCCTGCGCTGCGAATGACGGCGCCGCGAAAACTCATTTCACGGAGCTACTTGCAAACATTGTGCCATTCAATCTATCAATCAACGTCAAACAAAAAAGGTCTCGGATCTCACCGTAAATGAAGAGCAACAGGTTCGGGCCTGCCAAACTCTGGACCTGTACAGGTGACGCACTGTTACGAGAACTGGTGGTCATCACACAAGACAGGATGCGAAGCGAACAGGGAAACGCTGTCTGTGCGCGGCCATCTTCAGCGCTTAACGGTCACGGTGACCCGACAGTCCGGGAAAGGGTCCCATCCGAACAACATGCTTTGAAAGAGCACCGGGGTGTCGAGATTCGGAGCGGGGCCGCATCTTGTAGGAATCCAGAGCGAATATTCCGTGAGGAATGCCCACGTGAGAGTTACAATGCTTCGGGCTGTCCATCAGCGTGTGCCGGGGCACCACGGGGTTCGGCGGTCCCATCCTGACGATTGACAGCAATGGGTGGGTCTATGAGGGCACGCCCGTCTTTGCTCTTTCTGGCAAGCCGATCATGAAGATTGATGGGGAACAGATCTACCGTGGCAGTACGTCGTGGGGTGCTCCAATTGCCACGGTGAACGGAGAGTACGTTTACCGGGGCACAGGATTCCTGTCCGCTCCAATTGCCTTGGTGGACGGCAGCTACGTTTACGAGGGAAGCACGAAATTGGGTGGACCGATTGCCAATGTCAGCGGCGGCGGCAGGATGAGTGCGGCAGCGGCGGCAGTGTATTTGTTGATTTTATGATGCTCTGGCAGACCAGCCCATTCGCATCGTTTTCGAGTCTTCAGGGACATCGTTTGTGACTTTCACGGCCTGCCAAGCGATCCATAAAGCCCAAACTGCCACCACACCTTGTACAAAGCCCTTCCCGAATGCGGCGCTGTTGCAGTTCGGTTGCTTGCAACTCGCGTTGCTTTGCTTCTTCCTGCTCCGCTTTTTGCCTTTCCCTTTCGCGTCGTTCGCGCACGTAGGTGGATTCTGACGCAGGGTGCCATTTGGCGAAAAATTCCTTCGCCGCTCCTTCAAGATCAATCGTTACACTGCTCCACTGAGCGTGAATAGAATGTTGCTGTCCGTCATCGAAGTGGAAATAATAGGTCTGTGGCGCGGGTGCAAAGGTCTGGATCTCAATCCGTTGCTGTGTCCTCTTTCCACTCCCTCCGCACGTACCGCACTCCCTCTTCTCCCTGCGTACTCCTATATCGAGTTTCACAGTGGTCTCAATCGCTCCAGCCCCGCCGCAGGCCCGACAACCCGTTGATGCGTTCGTTAGACGTGCAAGGACGGTCCCGGTGCCGTCGCACAATGGACATCGTACTCGTGAATAGCTGTACGCCGGATTGTCGGCATATTCCTTCTGATTAGTGTACGCCTTGCTCCAATTAAGTTCCGTTGCCCAACTGTAGTGAAAGCATTCGAGCGTTCCGCAGCACAACGGACAATTCACAACCCGATCAAAGTCTTTCATAGTGATCTGCCGCCATTGACGCCGATTTCATCAGACATTGCGTCTGCTACCGATTTAACCGCCTCAACTTTGAAAAAAGCGTTGCTTCGCCAATTCAGCTTTACGTTGTAGTTCCTCTTGTTCCTTCCGGGCTTTCTCAATTGCAGGTCTATTCCGCTCCATTTCGGCATCGTTCAGTGCTTGCTGAATGGCCTTGATCTTCTCCCATAAGAAGCTGTACGGCTTTCGAGTGATCCACTGATAACGGTCAAAGTCGGTCTTCACTTCGTACGCAGATTGAACGGTCTGATAATGAACTCGCAAATCCTTGTCACCGTCTCGTTGTCTCACTTCAATATATAAAGAGTCACGGTTCCCGCTGTTGGAGAAACCGATACAACCGTGGAGTCCGTCAGGTGATTCAAACAGCAACTTCGTAAGCCTGTATTCTTGCTCCCGGCTGACATCTCGCCAAGTGGGAGTACGAGCCTCAATGCGCCCAAAAACATCCATGACGTTCTGCAACTGCTTCTCATCTTCTTCCGCTGCCAAAACTACGCCGCGTTCCATCGCAGCTTTCTCTTCGGCAAAGCGTTGCTGGCGTTCTCTCTCTTCTCTGCTCTTTCCGAAAAGTCCCATGTCGCACATCCTTTCCGACTAGAGTATTCCCCGAAAACAAGCCCATCGAAGATCCTCTGGGGCGCGTTTTCTGACGGTCGTGGTGTTCGGCCCTGTGCATCTCATATGGTTTTTCAGCATCCCGTCAGCGCCCGTAGACTGATGCTGGATCAGAACAAGCCTTGCACCGGCAACCCGTAGAATTATCCGGGTCATGTCCATACAGACAAATAATGCACTCGCAGTTCGTGCTGTGCCTACCGACAATTCTGGGACTCGTCCCCGGCGATCCTCGTTCTCCACGAAAGGCACCGTGAAGACGCCTGTAGCGCTCCCCCGGAGTTTCGTTGGCTTGTCTCGCCAGTTCCGCCGCCTTCTCCGCTTCTCTCTTCTGCCGTTTTGCTATCGCTCGAATAACCGCAACGAGGATAATGGCACCGATGACTAAAACGAGAATCCAGTCAGACATTACGAGTTTCCTTTCTTCGTAACCCATCGTCTTGCCGTGCGGCTTGCGGCGGCTGATTCAGCCACGACAGGGCGTATCGAACCGGCCCAAAGAGAACGGAAGACGCTCGACGTTATTTATCCACTGAACCTCTTCAACATCGTTAACGATGAATCTTCCGTGACAAGCCCCATGCCTAGATCGAAGAAATGCAGATTCAACGCCTTGGCGATATCAGCATCGCTCCAAGCCGTCACGAAGTGGTGAAAACTGTTGAGTGTCGCGTAGAAGGTGTTGCCCTGCGAACTTGCGCCGATGTACGCGGTGCTGGTGCCGAACGACTCGGTATTGTGGACCAACATTCGCATCAATTGAGCCGCAGCCAAATTCGGAGGAACGTTCACATCAAATTTGCCAAAGAAGTGCGTGATCTCGACCCGGAACATGTCGTCATCACCCGTCGCTTCGTACTTCAAAAAGGTTTTGTGGCCGTACTGCGAGAGTCCCGTTACCAGTTGGAACGACCCGTCCGGGGCTTCATGATAGCTCTTGACTCCAAGGCTACCCCCAGAACGCACCATGTGATTCAAGATGCTCTCTATTTTTGCCTTCATTCCCGTGATTTCCTCCGTTTAGCTGAGTTTTGCCCATAAACCACTCTTCTCGAAAGCCGTGACCGGCACGTTAACGCCGCACTGTTGACACTTCGTGCTGGTGAACGTCGAGCCACAACTCATACAGCGGACGGCGACCCACGGTGTCTTATCGAAGGACACAGTGGTAGTGGAACCGTCTGAGTAGATTTGCTCGAATCGTGCCATTCCACAATCCTTTGTTCCGCCGAAGAGCTTCTTTACTTGACCTTTGCATCGGCCCCACTCAACCGTGTGACCGTTGCTGCACTTTGCAGTTGCTTTGTGATTCATTCGTCGCCTTCTTACGTCGTGCAGAACCAGCTTTTCGGCACAACCCTCGTCATGCTGCCAAAATCGCGTCAGTCGCCGAAAAGTGACTTGAAGAAACCCCTCTTTTCGGGCTTCTTCTCTGAAGCGGCCTGCGACTGCCGCCACTTCGCCATGTCATCCGCTTCCTGTTGGGCGAGACAGCGGAGTGGAGGAAGCGCGAGATTGGCGCATTCGCCCAAGTCGCGTAGACGTTGAGTCCAAGTTCCACCAACTTTACACAGAACTGAACCGCCGTACATGTAGATTGTCTTCAATTGGTCCCTAGCGCCCTCAATTGGACGAATGTAGTTGGAAGCTGCCTGAGTGTGTGCGATTCTCTCATCGAACACCCGGACCTGATTCTGTAAGCACATGAAGATCCGATGGTGCCAGCCAAATTCCTCATTCGTAATCGTCTCGCCTTTGCGCTCCATGAACATAAACTTGAACATGATCGCCGGACCCAATCCGTCCCACGCGATCATTTCCGTCACGGGATCAGGACTGCTAGAGAGACAAGTATCGTAAGCGGCAATCGCCCGGTCGTTGTCTCCCAATTTTCGGAGCCGCGCACCTTCTTCCAAGTAGTCCCTTGCCGTAGGCATTTTTCCTCCGCGTTTGAATATTCGACATGCACCAACTCAATCGGCGCGAATACCCGCGTGCGAGTTTCTCAATTCAATGTCGCCCGCGTGACGGGCTTGCAGACGTTATCTGGATAGCACTCTCCGGGATTGCACTCTTTGGGAGCGCAAACACTTGGGCGACACTTCGCGTCTAGTGGCGTCAGGGCCACTTCCGTACTCCGATCTTCTGGTCGAAAACAGGCTTGCAGGGCGCATTGTCCGGGTAGCATTCACCGGGGTTGCATTCTTCCGGCCCACAAACATCAGGACGGCACTTCCCGGTTGGATGTCGCTGATCCTGAACTGCAAGAGTTTTTCGGAACGTCTTCAGCGCCACCCCCGATATGATTGGTGCCAAGCCATCAGTGACGACATCGCCTACCTTCTCGAACCGCGAGAAGACGCATGGGTAAGCACTTCCGTCTGATGTGATGCACAGTTTTCCCCGCCAACAATTTCCACATAGTTCATGAACGCCAGAACGAGCGGTGGGGCTGATTGTCATCCCACGGCCCACCCCTCTGACGCGATCGGTTCCGATGCTTTCAACTCCCATATCACGCAGCATCGCCACAGTCTGGTCGATACCCTGTCTTGCTGCGTCCATAACAATGATTCCCACCCGCACTTTCAATCCACTCTCACGGGCACGTCGAATGGCCGTGATTGTCCGTGCAAAGCTACCTGTCGATTGGGTGATCTCGTCGTGAACTTCCGGCGTGGACGCATAAACGGAGAAGGCGAGATCAACTTTGAATTTGCAGAAGACGCTTACCAGCCTGTCACTCATCAGGGTGCCGTTCGTGAACACCTCGATATTCTCGAAACCACGATCACGAGCATATTGCAGAAGTTCCGGTAGTGCCGGGTGAAGACACGGCTCCCCACCAATGAACTGGAGGTTGTGGCAGGACAGCGCGGCAGCTTGATCGAGTACAGACTTCCAATCTTGTAGCTGAAGACGATGTGCGCCCGTGGCTTGCGGTCCCGAATCTGAATAGCAGTGAACGCATTGAAGATTGCACTGTTGCGTCAATTCAAGCCAAAGAAAATCCAATCCGGCAATGTAACGTTCGTGTTCATTTTGGTTCGAGGTCATATCGTCGCTCCGTGTGTGCTGCTATCGTGCGTGGCTGTTCAGCCAAGACAACGCCACGTCCAATGCCTCTTGCATGTCATAGGCTTTGCCAGCGTACCTGTCGGTTCCCCAATAAACGTAGACTTCTTTCGAGATCGGATGCCAAGTCACGCCGTAGCTGTGGCCGTTAAACCTGACGCTCCCGTGCCGGTAGTCGCTCATAAGAGACCGTCCTTGGTAAGTAGAATTCTGGGATAGGCTTTTTCAGACCGACAGCCCGGTTGGACGATGATGATGACGGCCATTCACATCTCCTAAGTGAATGTGATAGACCGCACGATTGTACGACCGTTCTAGATCGAATGCAATGGGCAAAATTCAACCTGTCGCCGCAAAATGATAATGTCCTATTTGCGCAAAGTAGAAATGTCCTATTGACGCCTTCAGGCTGGTGAGGTGGCAGAAGGACAACTACTGATTGGCTGGTCGCATCGTCGATCATATTGATCAACAGAATTTCTTCCCCTCTCCCCTCCAGCCAGTCGTGGTCGCTGGTGTCCCACTGCACCAACTCCCCGAAGCGACTCCGCCGCGGACGCCATTCATGCACCTTCTCGATCCGCAGCTTACTCGCCAGCTCTTCTGCTGCCTGCTTCTGGGTGATCAGTTTCTTCTTTGCCTTTTTCAGGGCCACCAGCTGGTCCCGTTCGGCTTGCGTCATTGCCCGTCTCCGCTTCACCGGAACGCCCAGACTACCACGCACCCTCGCCCCGCCCGGCGAAAACCGGACATTTCTACTTTGCAGAGAATAGGACATTTCTACTTTGCGTTGACATGGGCAAAAGTCAACCAAGTTGTTGAGTTAAAACAGAACGGGCAGATTTTGTTTGAAAGAAGGGCCCGCTCGAAGTATGCTGTTGCTTCCAAACAAAGCAGCACCTCGGGAGCCCTCATGAAGCTTACCCTGCGGCAGCAATTAACGCAATTTGGACATCTCCTACAGGATCGGTTGTTCCCGATCCTGGAAGAATCGTGCGGCGAGATGGACCAAACCATGAAGCGCCTGGTAGCGGTGATCGAGTTGGTCCCACTCGGCCGTTTTGTGCCAGCCGGCGGCGGTTGGGTGGGGCGGCCAGCACGAGATCGTGAGGCGATCGGGCGGGCATTCATTGCAAAGGCAGTGCTGGGCATCGCGCTGACGCGTCAGTTGATTCAACGGCTACGCAATGACGAGTCATTGCGAAAGATCTGCGGTTGGACCAAGGCCAGCCAGGTTCCGAGTGAATCGAAGTTCTCACGAGTCTTCGCCGAGTTTGCAGAAATGCAATTGCCACAGTTTGTGCATGAGGCATTGATCCAGGAGACCCAGAAGGATCGATTGATCGGTCACATTTCGCGTGACTCCACAGCCATAGAGGCGCGGGAACGGATTGCTGAAGAACGCGCCGAAGTGGTCAGCAAGTCAAAGGAGAAGGCCGACAAAGAACGGGCAGTAAGCCGGGAACTCAAGACGGGCGGAGTGTTTGCCGCGGTTCAAGAGATGACGAAGAAGAAGCGTGGTTCGCGCGGACCGCACAAGCCGTACAAAGGCGGCAAATACAAGGCCGAGAAGGACACGCGACTGCATCGGCAGCGCAGCATGAAATTGGAAAAGATGTTGGAGGAACTGCCCAAGGATTGCAGCGTCGGAGCTAAGACAGACCACGAAGGTCGAGAGAAATGTTGGAACGGCTACAAGTTGCATTTGGATGTGGCCGACGGGCAAATCCCAATCAGCGCGATAGTGACGGGGGCCTCGCTGCACGACTCGCAGGTTGCGATTCCGCTCGCCACGATGACCGGGCAGCGCGTAGTGAACTTGTACGACCTGATGGATGCGGCTTACGACGCCGGCGAGATCATCGATCATAGCCTGGAGTTGGGACATGTGCCGCTGATTACGCCGGTGAGAAGAAAGGTGAATGAACAAACCGGAGAGAGGGAGGCAACGCGATCCTTCACGCCTGCGGAAGAACTGCGATTTAACGAGCGCACGACGGTGGAGCGAGTCAACGCCCGACTGAAAGACGAATTTGGAGTGCGAGATTTTCGAGTGCGCGGGCACAAGAAAGTGGCGGCGCACCTGATGTTCGCAGTGTTGGCACTCACGGCGAGAGTAGGCAATTCACTGTCCAAAATTCGTCTTCAGGACCCCATCAGTGAAAGGCTTTTCAGAGTTTCAGGCCGAATTCTGCAAGTCGTTCCACGATTTTTGAAGAAATTTCATCCCCGCAACTTCCTCGCGCTTCACGACTTCCGCATCGATCCCCGCGTGCGCGGGTACCGTTTTGCTTGACACCGCATGCCATACTCAAATCAGGAGAGCGCCTCCGCGCTCCAAGAGCCCTCCGCAGTCTTCGATTCCATCGGCGAGAAAACGGCAGACCGTCAGACTCTGACGGCATCGGTCGTGGAACTCCTTTGTTTGCACCGGCTTTTTTCCGCCGGCCGTCAGACTCTGACGGTCATCGCTCGTCGGAGATGGAGTTACACTGTTCGGGCGAGGTTTCCATGAAGATTCGCTTGCTTTCTGTATTCGTGTGTACCAGTCTGTCCGCGCTCGGCGCGATCCATTTGGTGCAACGGCCGACGATCAGCCGCACCGACATCGTCTTCTCCTACGCGGGAGACCTGTGGCGTGTGAGTCGCGAGGGCGGCAACGCTACTCGCCTGACCGCTGGGACCGGCTTCGAGACCGAAGCCTTCTTCGCGCCCGATGGTAAGACCATCGCCTTTACCGGCGAGTACGATGGCAACGTCGACGTGTTCATCATGCCGGCAGCGGGCGGTGTGCCGAAGCGGCTCACCTACCATCCCGCCGCCGACCGCGTCGTGGGTTGGACCCCGGATAGCAAGCGCATCCTCTTCCGCTCCAATCGGGACGCACATTCGCGCTATACGCAGTTGTACACCGTGTCCGTGGATGGCGGTCCGGCCGAAGTGCTGCCGCTGCCGATGGCGTGCATGGGCGCCTATTCGCCCGACGGCAAGCGCATGGTCTACGCTCCGCTGGACGGCGCGCAGTTTGCCACTGGTTTCACCAACTTCGTGGCCTGGCGGCGCTATCGCGGCGGCACGGCGAGTTATCTGTGGACGGTCGACCTCGCCAGCCTCAATACCGCCAAGGTTCCCCGCACCGATTCCAACGACATCGACCCGATGTGGATTGGCGAGAAGATCTACTTCCTCTCCGATCGCAACGGCCCCATGACGCTCTTCCGTTACGACCCCCGGTCGAAGAAGGTCGACGAGCTCATTCACAACACCGGCAAGGACATCGTGTCCGCCAGCGCCGGACCGGGCGCGATCGTCTACGAACAGATTGGCCAGATCCACGTCTACGATCTCGCCAGCGGCAAAGAGCATCCGGTCGCCATCGATATCGCGAGCGATCTCACCGAGGTGCGGCCCCACTTCCAGAACGTGTCGCGCGAGCTGCGCAACGCGGCCATCTCCCCCACCGGCGTGCGCGCGGTGTTCGAAGCGCACGGCGAAATCCTCACCGTGCCCGCCGAGAAGGGCGACGCGCGCAACCTCACCAGCACCCCTGGCGTGATGGAGCGCGATCCGGCCTGGTCGCCCGACGGCAAAAACGTGGCGTTCTTCAGCGACGAATCGGGCGAGTACGCATTGCATATCAAACCGCAGAACGGCGCGGGCGACACCCGGAAGATCGCCCTTCAGGGCAAGTCGGCCTTCTACTTCGATCCCAAATGGTCGCCGGACAGCAAGAGCATCGCGTTCACCGACAACATGTGCAACCTGTGGATGGCGGACGTGGCCAGCGGGAAGACCACCAAGGTGGACACCGACTACATCTATGTACTGAACCGGGCGTTCAACTGGTCGGCCGATTCGAAGTGGATCGCGTTCGAGCGATTCCTGCCGAATCGCATGCGGGCCATCTTCGTGTACTCGGTCGATAACGGCAAGGCGACCCAGATCACCGACGGCATGAGCGACGCGCGCCGTCCCGCATTTGATCGCGATGGGCAATATTTGTATTTCACGGCCAGCACCAATTTCGGACCAACCTCGAGCGGTCTGGACATGACCAGCGATGAGCACGAAGTCAACAGCAGCGTGTATTTGGCGGTGCTGCCCAACAACATTCCCTCGCCGCTGGCGCCGGAAAGCGATGAAGAAGGCGCTCCCCGTCCGGCCGCGGATGGCGGCGGACGCGGCGGTCGCGGCGGAGCCGGCGGTGGCGCCGCGCAGCCCGAGACCCCGCCTAAGCCGGTGCGGATCGATTTCGATGGCTTGCAGCAGCGCATCGTCGCCCTGCCTCTGCCGGCCCGCAACTACCTGGAGCTCGCCACCGGGCGCGCCGGCATGCTGTTTCTGCTGGAGCCCGCGGCCGCCGGCGGAGGACGTGGATTCGGCGGCGGCGGAGCCACGCTCAACCGCTTCGACCTGAAGACGCGCAAGAGCGAGCTCGTCGCCGCATCCGTCGCTTCCTTTGACCTCTCCGCCAATGGCGACAAGATCCTTGTGCGCGGCGCGGGCGCCGCCGGCGGCCGCGGTGCACGGGGCGGCGCCGCCAACCCTGCGCCCCCACAGTACTACATCATCGCGTCCAATACCCCGATGAAGCCCACCGATCCCCCCTTGCGCCTCACCGACCTCGAAGTCAAGATCGACCCCATGGCCGAGTGGAAGCAGATGTACAACGAAGTTTGGCGAATCGAGAAGAGCTACTTCTACGATCCGAATCTGCACGGCGTGAACACCGCCGACGCCGAGAAGGATTACGAAAAGTACCTCAATGCCGTGGCCTCTCGCGCGGACCTCAATTACCTGTTCCGCGACATGCTCAGTGACATCACCTCCGGCCACTTGCGCGGCAACGGCGGCACGATCCCGACGGCGCGCACCGTCCCCGGTGGACTGCTGGGCGCCGATTATGAAGTCGCCAACGGCCGCTATCGGTTCAAGAAAATCTACGTCGGCGAGAGTTGGAATCCGCAGGTGCAGGCGCCCCTGACGCAGCCCGGCATGAACGTCAAGGCCGGCGACTATCTGCTGGCCATCAACGGCCAGGATCTGGTAGGCACGGATGACGTGCAGCGTCTGTTGGAGAACACCGCGGGCAAGCCAACCATTCTCAAGATCGCGAGCGACGCCTCGGGAACCGGTGCACGCGAGATCACGGTGACTCCGGTCGCCAGCGACACCGCACTGCGGCACGCCGAGTGGATGGCCGACAATCGGCGCAAAGTCGATCAGCTCAGCGGCGGCAAGCTGGCGTATGTGTATCTGCCCGATACCGCCCAGGGCGGCCTCACCAATTTCAACCGCTACTACTTCGCGCAAAGTGACAAACAGGGCGCCGTGATCGACGAGCGCTTCAATAGCGGCGGCCAGGTGGCCGACTATATCATCGAGGTGCTGAACCGCAAGCTGATGTCGTGGTGGAGCCCGCGCTATGGCGCCATCTATCGCACTCCGGCAGCTTCGATTCTCGGACCCAAGGTGATGATCGTGAATGAAATGGCAGGTTCGGGCGGCGACGCGATGCCGTGGATGTTCCACTACACCAAGACCGGCCCGCTGGTGGGCAAGCGCACCTGGGGCGGTCTGATCGGCGTCTCGCAGTATCCGGCCCTGATGGACGGCGGCAGCGTGACCGCGCCCAATTTCGGCTTCTTCAGCCCCGAAGGCCAATGGGACGTGGAGAACCACGGTGTGCAGCCGGATTACGAAGTCGAAATGGACCCGAAGCTCGTCAAGGAAGGTCACGATCCGCAGTTGGAGAAAGCGGTCGCTCTCGCTCTCGATCTTCTGGCGAAGAATCCGCCGCCGCAGCCTAAGCGGCCCGAGTACCCGAACTACCAGCGCACGGCGGCGCCGCCGAAGTCGGGCACCGCGGGAGGTGGAGGGAGGTAGTCTGAGCTGAAGCAGGAGGTCGCGCTTACTGTCCCCAGATCATGAAGCCCGCCGGAAACGGCTGCTTCGGATTCACCTGCCGGTTCTGGAAGAACAGGTACAGCGTGCCAGCCGGATTGTAGATTGCCGCGCCGAAGTTCGAGCGTGTGTCCATGCCGGAAGAGCCTTGCGCCGAGCACGTCGTCCAGGATTGAAAATCGCTGGTCCGCGACATTTTGGGCCATGAACACTTCATGCCGGTGAAGTTGCCGCCGGTCACGTCGCTGGCCACGACCGCGTTGCCGTTGGGAGCAATCGCGAACGACATGAAGTTACCCAGGCGCTGATTGCCGTCGTCGGGGATGATCACCGGCTTGCCCCAGGTCTTACCTGCATCGCTGGAGGCGGCGGTGTAGTGAAGCGTGGGAACCGCTTTGTCGAGCTGGCAGTCGATCGCCACACGCGGATTTGTTCCATGGAACGCGAGGAACGCCCCGGCCGGCGCGGCTCCGGAGGGTTGATTGTCCATGATGGTGACAGCGTCGTTCCCTCCCGGGCGCCAGTAGAGCAGCTTGGAAAGGTTCCCTTGCGCGGGACGGATCCAGTAGACAATCCCGGGATTGCCCGCGGAATCCACCGCGAGGTGAACGATGTTCTGCGGCCCGGGACTGCCGGCCGGGATGGGACTGAAGCTCGCCGGCCACTTGGCGGGATCGTCATCGAGACTGCCGGTCATGTAGCGCACGGCGTTTTTCGAGCTTTGATGGAACGCGATGTGGGCCTTGCCGCCGGACATGGCGATGGACGCAGCCATCATGGATTTGGAATCGGTGAAGGCCGGCTTGCCCGTCCAAGTGGCCCCGCTGTCACGCGACACGGCCAGGTTGACTGTGTGGAAATCGGTGCTGACCCAGACCACCGCGAACGCATCGTTGCTTTCATCGTGGGCGAGCGAGAGGCCGACCATCGGCACTCGCGGATCGAAGTTGCCTACGGTGGCGACAGCCACCGGGGGCTTCCATTTGTACCCTGCGCGGTCCCACGCCTGGAACAGGATCTGGGTGTCTTAGTAATGTCCGTCGTTGTCGGGGTCTTGAAAAACAAAGGCGGTGCATGGATCGCCATTGGAATCGAGCGCGGGTGACATCAGCCGGCCGTAGTGGGTGTCGGCGTATGAATCGCGCTTGGGCGTGATCAGGTGGAAGCCGGTGGGCGGCGGCCCCACCGTGACCGGATTGGATACCTCCGGCGCGCAGGAGACGCGGTAGGTATACGTGCCGTAGGGTTCGATCTTGGAATCGATAGCGCGGCCATCGGCAGTCTCGGCGACCAGCGGCCACGTGTTGTTCGGGCCCTTGCGCTCCAGGCGGCAGGATTTGGATCCGGCGCCCGTCCAGGAAAGGGTGACTTCTTTAGTGGTGGCGCGGTCGGCCTTCAACTGAATGGCGGCGGGCAGCGCGGAGAGGGTGAGGAGGAAGAGAGTGGCGACGCGCATAGTGGATGCTCTATCACAGAAACGCCGGGAATCGGCCTGCCGCGGATCACGCCGGGTAGGCCAGCTTCTGAACCGTCTCCAGGGTGTCCGCCTGTTCGGGCGATTTGTCGGGACGGTAGCGTTTTACCCGCGCGAACCGCAGCGCCAGGCCGCTCGGATATCGCGGGCTGATCTGAATATCGTTGAACGCGATCTCGACCACGAACTTGGGTTCGACATAGACGGTGTACGTATCCCGGCCGATTTCGGCTTTCTGAAACTCCACCGTCTGCCAGGCGAGCATTTCGTCGGTGAGGCCCTTGAATGTCTTGCCGAGCATGGCGAAGCCGCCCTTTTCCGTGTCGCGCGCGCCCAGGTGGAGATTGCTGAGCCATCCCTTGCGCCGGCCGCTGCCCCATTCCGCGGCCAGAATCACCAGGTCGAGTGTGTGCGGGCGCTTGATCTTCCGCCAGCTCTGCCCGCGCGCCCCGGCGGCGTAGAGCGAGTCCGCCGATTTCGCCATCACGCCTTCATGACCCTGCGCGATGGCACGATCGACGAACTCGACCGCACGATCGGGATCTGCGGTCCGCAGGTGCGGGATCAACGCCGCGGCGGGCGAGATTCCCGCCAGCGCGTCGAAGCGGCGCGACTGAGGCTCGTCCAGCAGCGGCTGGCCATCCAGGTAGAGCAGGTCGAACCAGAAGGGGCTCAGCGGGAGTTCCGCGCGCATGCGATCGAGATCAATCTTGCGATTGAAACGGCGCGCCGTGACCTGGAACGGCTGGGGACGGCCTTCGGGTGTGAGGCTGATGACTTCGCCGTCCAGGATGAGGTCGCGCGCGGGCAGTGCGCGGACGGCTTCCACGATCTCCGGCACCGCCGCGGTCACGTTGTTCAGCGCGCGCGAGTAGATCTGCACGTCGTCACCCGAGCGGTGGACCTGCACGCGCGCGCCATCCACCTTGTATTCGAGCGCCGCTTCCCCGAGTTCGCCGAGCGCTTCGGCCACGTCCTCCGAAGTCTGCGCGAGCATGGGCTGCACGGGGCGGAAGAGCTGGATCTGGTACTGCTCGAGTCCGGCGGCCCCCTCGGCGAGCGCGGACCGCGCCACCCGCGCGATGTCTCCGGCCATCATGACCGCGCGCCGCACCGCATCGGAGGCGATGCCCGATGCTTTGGCGAGCGCTTCCACCATGATGCCTTCCAGCGCGCCCTGCCGGATCTCGCCCATCAGCAGCGCAGTGAGAAACTGCTGCTCGGAAGCGGTAGCACGGACGAGGAGAGCATGAAGGAGTTCCCGGCGGCGGCGCTCCGAGCCCGCGCCTTCGATGGCCGCCAGTCCGGTGAGGGCACGATCGAGCTCGTGAACGGACAGCGCGGCGGTCTCCGCGGCATCGGCGGTCGAGCCGCGGAGCGTAGACCAGCCGATGCCGATCCGGCCCTGGCGCGTGTAGCCCGAGAGCCACGCGACGGCGATCTCGACCTCTTCCGCATCGAGTTGCCGAAGCAGCATGGCGAGGAGGTCGATCTTCTCAAGGCGGCGCGAAGTCTCAGCCACGCGGCGCGAGGTGTCCACAACAGCGGCGAACAGCATCTGCTCCGAGTATAATTTCTCGGAGAGCAGGACTTATGGCGACGAAGCAAAAATCGGATCTCGACGCATTGCAGGGGACATGGACAGTCTCCACTCTGGAACTGGATGGCCAGGCCATGGGCGCGATTCCGCCCGGCGCGAGCATCACGCTCAAAGGCACAAAATTCAGCACCAACAACATGGGGGCGGACTACAAGGGTGACCTCTCCGTGGACGATTCGGCCAAGCCGAAGGCATTTGATCTCAAGTTCACCACCGGCCCGGAGAAGGGCAATACGTCCTTCGGCATTTACGAGCTGGATGGCGATCGGTGGAAGATGTGCCTGACGCTACGCGGCGGCAAACGTCCCGCGAAGTTCGCGACCAAAGCCGGCAGCGGCCTGGCGCTGCAGACGCTGGTGCGTGGGGCGACGACGTCGAAGGATGCTTCGAAGGCCGGAAAGACCCCGGCGGCGGCCGCGGGCGAGGTCGCGCCGGAGCTGGATGGCGAGTGGACGGTCGGCCGGCTTGTGATGGACGGCACGGCCCTGGATGCGAGCATGCTCGGCTGGGGCAAGCGGAGCGTCAAGAATGGCGAGGTGAAAGTGACCATGGGACCCCAGACCGTGCTGCACGTACGCGCCACGGTGGAGCGCGGACACGATCCCGGATGGATCAACTACGTCCATGTGAAAGGCGGCGCTGTGCAGCTCGGCATCTACAAGCTGGAAGGCAATACGCTCACCACGTGCATGGCGAAAGCCGGTGCGCCGCGGCCCGAGAAATTTGCGTCGGCTAAAGGTTCCGGGTGTACCTTGGGAGAGTGGAAGAGGTGAAGGCATGAACCGGCGACATTTTTTGCAATCCGCGGCGGGGGCGGCTCTCGCGTCCGCGGCGTTCGCACAGGACAAACCGCGCCGCGTCGGAATGATCGGCTGCGGCTGGTACGGCAAGGTCGACCTGCTGCGCCTGATTCAGGTGGCGCCGGTGGAGGTCGTCTCGCTGTGCGATGTCGATTCCAAGATGCTGAACGATGCCGCGGATATCATCGCGTCGCGGCAGGCATCGAAGAAGCGTCCGCGGCTGTTTAAGGACTATCGCGAGATGCTGCGCGAGAAGGATCTCGATATTGTCGAGATCGCGACGCCGGATCACTGGCATGCGCTGACCGCGATCGCGGCCATGCAGGCGGGCGCCGATCTGTACTGTCAGAAACCGATCAGCGTGGATGTTGTGGAAGGTCAGGCGATGCTGGCGGCGGCGCGCAAGCACAACCGCGTGGTGCAGATCGGCACACAGCGGCGCAGCACCCCGCACCTGGTGGAAGCGCGCGAGATCATCCGCTCGGGAAAACTGGGCAAGATTGGCCTGGTGGAGACCTACTCGTTCTACGGGCAGCGCCCACGCAACGATCCCGACACCGCGCCGCCGCCGAACCTGGATTACGAGTTCTGGACCGGGCCCGCTCCCATGCGTCCCTACAGCGCCATGACCCACCCGCGGAGTTGGCGCGGCTTCATGGAATACGGCAACGGCACCATCGGCGACATGGGCGTACACATGCTCGATATGGCGCGCTGGATGCTCGGCCTGGGCTGGCCGAAGCGAGTGTCGTCAACCGGCGGGATTCTGGTGAACAAGTCGGGTAAGGCGAACATTCCCGACACGCAGATCGCGACCTTCGATTTCGACGATCTGAAGATGACGTGGCAGCACAAGCATTGGGGCGCGCCGCCCGATCCGAAGTACGTGTGGGGTGCGACCTTCTATGGCGACCAGGGTACGCTCAAAGCAAGTGTGTACAGCTTCGATTTCGTGCCGTTGAGGGGCGAAACGATCCATCGCGATGTGACCTACGAGCTCGATAAATACCCCGAGGACAATACCGAGAAGGACATCGAGAAGCATGTAGCGCCCGCCATCCGCAGGCACTGGATCGATCTGCTGGCCGCCATCGACAAGCGCTCGCGGCCGGTCGCGGACATTGAAGAGGGCCACATCTCGACCGCCTGCTGCATCCTGGGCAACATGGCGCTGAAGCTCGGCCGCACGCTGGAGTGGGACGCGCTGCAGGGCCGTATCGTGGGCGACGAAGAGGCGAACCGGATGCTGCGGCGCACCTATCGCGCGCCGTGGACGCACCCGGAGGTGACCGCCGTTTGAGCGAGGCGCTGGCGCGTTACTTCTTTGCGCTCGGATCGCCGGTGGGCGGCGGCGCGTGATCTTCCTTCGCGGGCGGGCCGAGCAGCTCGGTGAACATCGGCTTCAAGGCGTCGGCCCAGACCTGATATCCCTTTAGCGCCGGATGCAGCTTGTCGCGGGCATTCATCATGCCTTCGAAGAGCACGCCGTTGGCGTCGGCGAGCTTGTCGTTGATGTTCAGGAAACGCACCTTTTTGCCGTCGGCGAGCTTGGCCAGGTTGGCGTTGATCTTGTCGATGGTGGGAACCACGGCCATATTGTCATTCCGCGGAAAAATCGCGGTCAAGATGATGGTCGCGTCCGGCGCCTTCTCGCGCATCACGCGCAGAATCGCTGAGATGCCGAGGGTGATGTCGCCGGCCTTGAGATCGTCTCCGCCCGGCGGATTCCCGGCGCCGACGTTGTTCGTGCCCGCGAGCAGCACGATCACCTTCGGATTCACTCCATCGAGCTCACCATTATTCAGACGCCACAGAATGTTCTGTGTGCGATCCGCGCCCCATCCGAAATCGGCCGCGTTCCACCCGGAGAAATTCTCCTTCCAGTTGGCCAGCCACTCGGGATAATCGGTGGCGCCCCAACGGCGCACGATCGAATCGCCTTCAAAGTAGATGTCGATTTTGCCCTGGGTGCGCTTGGCGAGAAGCTGCTCGTGGGCGAGCTTGGAATTCGGGTCGGTGCGCGGCGCTGCGTCGCCCGCGCCGATGGCGCCCGCCGCGGCGGCGGCGTTCGGACGATGGAAGAACTTGTCGGCCCATGCCAGAAAGTACTTCCAGTTGGGCGCGTCGGTATGGCCGCCATCATGCTGCCGCCATGCCAGCTCGCTATCGAGAATGCCCGCGTTTACCGGAGGCATTTGAGCGGTGCGATAGTCCTCCGTGACACCCAGATCCTTCGCGCCCAGCAGACGGAACACCGGTCCGGCCGCGACCGCAGCCATGAAGCTGCCCTGATGATCGAGCCAGTTGGCATCGCCCTTCTCGGGCACGCCATAGCTGATGAAGGTGAGGCGCGGCGCGCAGAGCGCGATCAGCTCGTGGGCATCCACCGGAAGATCGCCGGGGGTTTTGCTGCCGAACGTCGCGTCCGACGCGCCGTACTTGAGGAAGTTACCGGCCATCCAGTGATACTCGCCCGAGCCGGTGAGATTCTCCACGGCCTCGCCAAAGTTGCGCCGGTGGAGTTTCGCGCCGCCTTCACCGGAGCTGCCCACCAGCACGAGCGCGAAGCGCGTATCGTAAGCCATGGTGATCAGCGCTGCCTTGCCATATCGGGAGACACCTTCGATTCCGACGTGCTTGGCGTCGACAGCCTTGTCTGTCTCCAGGTAATCCAGCCCACGCGCCGCACCCCACGCCCATGCGCGGAGCGAACCCCAATCGTCGGGCTTGCGCCATTCGCCCTTATTCACCAGGCCGATGATGCCGCTGCGCAAACCGGCGCCGTTATCGGCCTGAATGCTGCCTGGATTGATGCCAACGTAGCCCCAGCCATCGGCGATGAGCTGCTGCGTGCTCGGCGCGTCGGTCCCGGGCGGCGGTGGAGGTGGCGTGAAATTGCCGCGGCCTCCGAAGTTCGGCCGTGGGTCGCCGGGAAGGGAGGCGGCCCCGAACATCATCATCACCGGCACCGGCGCTTTCGCGTCGGCGGGCGTGACCAGGCTCATTTGGATGTCGACATTAATCGAAGGGTACGCGGAGTTGTCCACGTGGCCGGTGAGCCGCTTCGCCACCACGTCATGTGTGCCGACTTTCGTGTTCACGGTTTCGGTGACCGTCCAGGTGACCTTGGGCACGTTCTTCGGGACGCGGCCCAGCACTTCGCGATCGAACTCTTCGAGGATTTCCGGGCGGCGTTGGCTCCACCACATCTCGGGTGTCGTGACCTTGCGCCCGTTCTTGAGAGTGAGCACATCGGGGAGATCGGGGTAAGGGTTCGCCTTGGCGGGATCGTAATTGGCGTGGTTCTCCGCCTTCTCATTACCGCTGGGGCCGGGACGCAGGGCTTTGATGCCGAGCTGCTGCATCATGTTCTTGTGATCTTCGGCGGTCTTGGCGGCAAGCTCGGGATTCGGTCCAAACTGCGCGGGGAGCAGAGCCGCAAAGGACAAGGCTAGGGCGATCAGTCTCATGTTTGACCCTCGAACAAATAATATTCTATTCCCTGCGAGGCGTCTACTGGAACTTATGGTGATTGTGCCGGGGATGGAAGAGCGCTCCCTTACCGTCGCGCCTCTGGGTCGGGGTAATCGTATAGTCGGGTAATCGTATAGTCGAGTAATCGTATGGGCCGGCAATCGTGTAGTCGGGTAATCGTATACAGGAGCAAATCGGATCATACGCTGGTTTGTGTCTGTCGCGTCGAATGGGAACGACGGAACTGGGCGGGAGGACATCCAAATTCCCGCTTGAACATGCGGTTGAAGGCTGCTTCCGACGCATAGCCAATCCCGGCCGCGATCTCGCAGATGTTGGCATTTGAAGACAGGAGGGTTTCGGCGGCCAGTTTGAGCCGCCATCGGGCCAGATATGCCATCGGAGGCTCGCCCAAGAAATGACGGAAGCGCTCGGCGAATCGCGTGCGCGAAACGCCGACCCGGCGGGCGAGGGCGGCGACGGTCCAAGGGTGCGCCGGGTCCTTATGCAGCAGCGCGAGCGCCTCCCCGATTACGGGATCTCGGGCGCCGGCGAGCCATCCTTTCTGCTCGTCCGGCAGGTCTTGAATGAAACGGCGCAGCGTCTCGACAAAGAGAACTTCCGACAGCTTTGCAAGTACTACATCGCCTCCCGATGCTGGACTTCCGGCTTCACGCACCGAGAACTGTATCGAATTGGCCAGCCATTGGCCCGCGGGATCGTGAGCGATATTGACTACGAACATCGAAGGCAATGCCGTGAGTAGCACTTCGCTCAAACCGGGATCGCACGCCATATAGCCGCACACGAATTTCGTGAGTTCTCCTCCGCCGCCGTAGCGGGCGACTTTGAGTCCGTTGCTCAAATTCCGAGCGAAGACCTGGAGCGAATCGACTGGCCTGGTTGAGCCATTTCCCAGGGTGTGCGAATCTCCGTGCGGAAAAATCACCACATCGCCGGGTCCCAGATCCCGTCGTGCAATTTGGCGTAGGCACGCCCATCGGTCAGGTAGTGGTAAATGATCACGTGATCCGCGCCGGGGCAGAGCAGTGGTGCGATCCGGCTCGATTCGGATGACGTCACGCACCAGGGAGCGGAAAACTCGGCGTTGAAAAACAGAGACCCTCTGAGCTTGACGATTTTCAGGACCTCGGAAAGAGCGTCCATGCCTCCAGGTTCGCTGATTTTGGGCGTTTTCGGCAAGAAAGCGGAACGATCGGGCAAGTTTTCAAATCCGGCCCGCCGCATAGTGAAAACAGGAGGCCACCTTTATGAGAGTTTTGGAGCAGCAGACCGAGCTGGAAGGCTTAAAGGCCCGCTTGCGCACTACGTGGATGACCGGCGACTATGGCCGATTCAGCCGCTACATGGAGCGCGACGCCGAGGCATTCTATCGCCGGCTGCAAATCGAGCCGGGCATGCAGTTGCTGGATGTGGGGTGCGGCGCGGGGCAACTGTCGCTGATCGCGGCGAGAGCAGGTGCGCGGGTGACCGGGTGCGACATCGCGAGCAATTGGCTGGTCCAAGCGCGTCGAAGCGCGGCCGCGGAAGGGCTCACCGTGGTTTTCGAAGAGGGCGATGCGGAAGCGCTGCCTTATGGCGACGCTACGTTCGATGCGGTGGTCAGCCTGATCGGCGCGATGTTCGCGCCTCGTCCGGAACTGGTGGTGGAGGAGTTTACGCGCGTCTGCCGGCCCGGCGGGATCATCGCAATGGCCAACTGGACAGGCGCCGGGTTCGTTGGAGAGATGTTTAAGACGATCGCCAAATACATCGCGCCTTCGGGGATGCCGTCGCCGGTCTTGTGGGGCGAAACGCCGGTCGTTCGCGAACGATTCCGGAGCGGCGTCGCGAGTATTGAGTGCTCGCGCCACCTGTACGAACTCAGTTACCCGTTTTCACCCGCGGATGTGGTCGAGTTTTTCCGCGCGAACTACGGGCCGATGACTTGCGCCTTTGCATCGGTGGGAGAAGCAGCGCAAGAGCAATTGCGGAACGAGCTGACCGATCTGTGGCGCCGTCACAATCGGGCCACCGATGGGACCACCAAGGTGGATGCGGAGTATCTCCAGGTGGTTGCGATACGAGATCAGTCGCAGAAGAAGCATGCACCGGATTGATGCTCGAGGGTGGCGACAGCGGCGGGTTGCCGAGACTGTGAGCTGCGCCGGACCGTCGCTGGCATCACGCCGGGATCCGCTGTTCCCGTCCGCCTGATTCACTTAGGACGATCGAGCAACGAGGTGTCGATCGCTGTGAAGTGAAGGCACGATGGATGAATGCGCGATGGCTCGATATGCGTTTTCGCCCGCGGGGATCGCGATAACAACTCGGGGTTACTCAGCCTTGATGCACTTCACCGGGTCCACCGCCAACACTCTCCTCGCAGGCAAATATGACGCGGCCAACGCGGCGGCCAGCAAGGTGACCGGCACAGCCGCAAAGGTCACCGGGTCGATGGGCGCTACGCCGTAAAGTAGCGACTTCAATCACGGGTGTCCCCTTCGAGTTTTCCAGCCGGGTTCTTTAGCTCTCGAAAGCCCGATACCAAACACGCATCTCTCGATTCCGCCCCCGTGCCTGGGCTCAGCCGCCGCCTCTACGAATAATAAACGTGCTGCCTCCCACGATCTCCTCCCCTTCCTTCTGGAGAACCGTGAACGTCACTGGCGAACGCAGGGGCGAGTTCAGCACGAGAGTCGCGCACAAGCCGTCCTGCGGAACGGGGACCCCCTCCAGCACACCGCCACTGGCGGGCGCGGTCAACGAGAGCGAGATGCCCGGCTTGCCCTTGCGTCGCTTGCGGGCTTTCTGGAAGCCACGTGTATTAGACGGCGTGTTGGGCGCGTCCAGTTCGACCGACAGATCGCCGCCGCGGAACGGCAGCACCTCGAGCGTTTGGGTTCGCGACCTTCCGCCTGCCAGATTGAGCGCGACGGAGTGGTTGATCGCGGCAGATGACGCCACCACGTGCATGTTCTTCAGCCCGACCCGCTTTTCGAACGGAACCAGTGCGGTGATGTCGAGCACCTTGTTGCCGGCCGGAATCGGATCGTCCGGAGATTCGATGACCGCCAGCAGACACACGGGGTCGGCCACCGTTGGCGGGGGATTCCAGTCCCACTCCACCACCTCGGGCTGCGTGCTGCGCAGCAGAGGAACGGTGATCGGCGGACCCACCGGAGCCCAGCCAGTGCTGTTGCTGGGCGGAAAGGCGGTCCAGAAATCGGGAGGCAGCCGCGGAAGACCGGCGGCGGCATTGGCGAAGAAGACCTTGGCTACCACATTCCGGGCATCGCGAAACCCGCGGTTGTGCAACTGGAGATAGACCCGGTTGGTGGTCCCACTCCGCACCCCGCGGTGGGCGAGACGGCTTTCGAAGAAGACATAGTCCACGTCGCCGGGAAGCGCCGTCTGAAAATTCCCTGGTGTTCCGGCACGCGAATCCACTTTGATGTCCGGGCACATCCACCAGAACTGCGGTGCGCCCAGAACGATCCCCTCCAGCGGATTGGCGAACGCCGCGGGAACACCATTGTCGACCGGGATGGTGTGCGTGTTGTCCATCATGTGCTTCCTCAGGTAGGTGTCGATGGCGGGAGTCTGGGCCGCGTCGAGAACGCGTTCCCACAGGCCGCGTCCGTGGGTGGCGACGCGCAGGATTCGTGTGGGCTGGTGCAATTTCAAGTCAAAGGAGGCGCAATTCGGCAGGCCGTCGCTGAAAGCGGTCCAGTTGGCGCCGGCGTCGGTTGTGCGAAAGACGCCCGTATCCGTCGCGATGAAAAAATTGGTAGCAGTTTCCACGACCAGTGCGTTTACCGGAATATCGGGAAGGCCGTTGCTGATGGGCGTCCACACGGCAGCTCCGGCGGCGACGGCCCCGCGAAATACATGCGGGATGCCAAATGTTTCCATTACCAGGATGACGGTATTCGGGTCGCCGGGAAGTGTGGCGATATCCCAGATATAACGGCCCGGGAGCGGCGCCGCGAAGAGGTTGGTGGCGTTGAACGTAGCTCCCGCCCGCACCAGTTGATAGATGAGTCCGGTATTCGTGCCGACATACAGCAGATTCGAGTTGACGAAAGCGATGGCGGATACACGGCTCGCACCGATGCCCGGAAGGTTCACCTTGATGGGCCAGCCGTTTCGCCCCTGGTTCGGATCGATGCTGACCTGGTTCGTGCCGATGGCGATATTGTTGGGATTGGTATCGTCCATCGCCAGAGGCGGGTAGAACAGCGATGTTCCCGGGTTGCCGATCCCAGGCCGCAGGTCGGTGTTGAACGTATTGAAGGCGCCCGCTTGATTGGACCGGAAGGGCGTGGCTCCGAAGAACGTGTGCATCACGTTCCGCGGTTGGTTGAAATCGACCAGACAGAAACCGCCATCGCCTTCATCGGCGTGATGGAAGACTTCCGAATTGCGAAACTGCTGCGTGCCGTTATCCTGGGTTCCGCCGAAAAGGACCACCGAGGAGGAGGGGTGCTGCGCCAGAAACTCGTACTGCATGATGCACAACCCCTTGTTGATGGCATCGCTGAAATTGTTGCCGCCGTCGGTGGAGACGTATATTCCTCCATCGTTTCCCGCAAAGATCTCGAGATGGTTGGCGCCGAATGCCAGGGCGTGATTGTCGGCGTGAATCGCCTGGCCGATGTCCGTGATCGTGAAGTTCGCGCCGGTCCTCGTGGCGCGGAACAGAGACGTGACACTCAGGAAGACAATGTCGGGAGTCGTGGGGTCCACGGTAATGGCGAGATTGTAGAAGCCCTGCCCTCCGAGATTGCCGCCGGGCAGCGCAATGTTGGCCCAGGTGTTGCCGCCGTCGGTGCTCCGCATGAATCGATTGACCTGGACGCTGGTGCCTCCGGGTCCGGTGTTGTCTCCCATGAGCGTGTACAAGGTAGTGGGAGATGATGGAGCGATTGCGATTGCCACGCGGCCGAATGCACCGGCCGCAGGCAGGCCGCCGGCCAGGCGGGTCCACGCAGGTGTCGCGGCGGCGCCGTTGGTGGTGCGAAATATCCCTTGACCGTGAAATGCTACAAACACCGTGGTGGGCGTGGTTGGATCGAACCGGACATCGGTGGCGGGCGCGCCCGCGGGCAATCCGTTGGTGATCGCGACCCAATTCGTTCCGCCATCGATGGTCCGAAACAGCCCCAGGGAAGTAGCGGCCCAGATCTGCTTTGGCGTCCCGGGTGTGATGACGATGCGGGCGAACCGTTGCTGAAGGAACTGCGCCTGCCCTTGCCGCGTCCAGGTTGTACCGCCGTCGGTCGTTTTCAGAACGCCGACGCCATAGTAGCTGTCCAGGGAGAAATTGGCTTCACCGGTGCCCGCGTAGAGCGTTTGATGGTCGTCAGGATCCATGGCCAGCGCGCCGATCGCGAGCGAGGCTTCGTTGTCGGACAGGGGCTTCCAGTTGATGCCGCGATTGGTGGTCTTCCAGACGCCGCCTTGAGCAGATGCGAGATAGATCGTTTTGGGGTCCGCCGAGTCGACGACGATTTCGGTAAGCCGTCCCGTGACCAGAACGCGGGCGGCGCCTCCCAGTGATTGTCCATTGGGAATGGCGGCCGGGCCGAGTTGCACCCAGTTGGTCCCCCCGCCCGCCGGAGCCAGTGTGGGCCGGCTCGCCTGCAGGGCTCGCAGGCGCAATTCCGCTGGGCTAATCGTAGACGCGGCACGCACGCCCCGGATGCGAGCGCCGGAAAAGGTGCGATGGGGCAGGGCAAGATGTTCTTCCTCGAGTTCTCTGTGCCGTCGTGCCGGATCATCGTCCGGGGGCACGTACTTGCGTTTCATTCGGGCTCCACTTTCGGGCTGGATTCCGGTTCGGGTTCGCGCTCCGGTTTCAGGCCTTCCTTCGGCTCCGCCTCCACGGGCGGTTCGGATTCTTTCAACTTGCGGGCAAGTCCCAGCAGCATTCGTGCGCGAGGAACCGTGGATCCCGACAAGGATGCCAATTTCTCCGGGGTGAGCGCGACCACTTGATCCACCGTGGAGATGCCGGCGGCCTCCAGGCTCTCCGTTTCCCGGCGGCCGATTCCACGGATGGCGCGCAGCGCCGATTGCGGCATCTCCGGGTTGACGGGAACAGACGGTATGCGCATGGCCGGAGCAGGGCCAACGGCGGCCGCCTCTTCGCGCGCCTTACGCGCGAGTCCGAGTAGCAGCCGGGCGCGATTCACCGTACCGGTGGGCAGAATCGCTGCCAACTCTTCCGGCTCGTGCGTCAGAAGCTGATCCAGGGTAGTGATTCCCGCGGCCTCCAGGGAGGCCATCTCCGCCTTGCCAATCCCTCGCACCGCGTGGATAGAGAATGCCGGTGGTGCTGCAACCACTGGCGTCGCGATGAACCGTTTCGGCGTAACTACCCGGGTCGGCCCGAGTGCCGTGTTGAGCGCGAGGAACGCCTGGGCCGCCGATATTTGGACGGGACGTCGCGGGAGTGGAAATGTCAGCAGCCCGATTGGGCGAGTGGTAGCAACGGTGGGAGTTCCTGCCGGTGCGCCGGGCCGCACCGTCGCGCCGCCGCAGTTCTTGCAAACGGTCGTAGTAACTGCCCCCGGCCGGCCCGAAATTACGGCCGTTGCTTTCTGCTTGGTCATCTCGGTCTCTTCACCGCAGCTCGGACAATAGGCGCACTCGTCCGGGGCGTCGGGATCGCTGCCTGGTTTGGTGGGCGGGCAGAGGCCGGTCGGCGGGATGGCCGGCGGCACGGCCGGCTTGACATCGGAGACAATCTGGAATTGCGAGACAATCAGCTCACCGGGCGCTTCTGCAAAAACAGAGAAGACGAGGCCCGTGGTAACACCTGTGCGCAGGAGGAAATGATCCGGCCGAATCGAGGAGCCGGACGGCAGAGTGAGAGAGACTTCGCCACTGGTGACGCCATCGGGAACCTTGCCCGCGGCCACGCGTAGTCCGATTTCTCCGGGCACCAGCTCGAGCACGACCGGGTCGGCCGTGCCCTGCCAATGGACCGCGGCGGTGGGCGCCGTGCCCGCGGCCTGTACCTCTCCCGTAAACTCGAGCCGGAATGGCCGTCCCGGGGTTACCGTTACGTTCTGGAGCAGGGTAAAGGCATCCACGCCGATATTCTTGATCTCGCCATTTTGAAATACGAAGCCGGGCGCACCAACCGGATCCAACGTCCAGCCATCGGGCAGGTCGGAACTGGCGGAGGGTTGGAAGTCTTCGTTAGTCAGCGGCCCATCCGGCGGCTTCAGCGAGACGGCGTTGATCACGGCATTCACGCCGTCGGTGGCGCGGAAACGTACTTCGGCCTGGGTTGCGCCTTCCGGCGCGCGAACGCGAAGCCGGTGCTGCGTGAGCTGGATATTCGCCGAGCAAAACGGCACTTCCTTGCCGGGAGAATCGATGGGGATCGTATCGGTTCGGGTAGCGGTACACTGATCGCCCCGCCAAAGGATGTCGCCCGCGGCGCCCAGCGAGGTTGCCGTTGCCCGGAACGAGAATTCATAGAGACACCCTGCCGTGACCGGCACCACCTGGGAGAAAGCGGAGAGAGGACTCGCAGAGAGCGGCGTTGTCCCAAGCCACGCGCCCAAGTCGAACTCGGCGGGATCCGCTGCGGGAAGACGAACCGGGCGGACGCCGCCGGCGGTGATGTCCCACCATTTCGGCACGGGCAATCCGAAGTTTAGGATCTCCACCGCAGCCGATGCAAGAGGCTCGGAAGAGGCAGTCTGGAGGAATGCCGGGTTCACACGCAGTATCGCGAGGCGATCTCCGGTGATCGCTGCCAGCGAAACAATATTGAAATGGAAGCCAAACACTCCAGTGATCGTGATCGGCACGTCCGTAGAGTTGCCCGATGTCAGATCCACGCGGTGAATCACCGGCGTGGCTGGGGGGGCGGCAGCCGGCGCTCCGGAAATTGCCGGGCCGCGATTCGTCACGGTCGAGGCGACAAGAACCGTGAGGTATGCGCTCTTTCCATCGGGAGACAACGTGATGCCTCCGGGCTCAAATCCAAGAGGTATCGGCGAACGGGATGCCGGCGCGGAGACCACGTGCAGCAATGGGCCTGGCCCCTTCCCGTCGGCGTTCGGCAACGAAGCCGACACGGCGCATAGCGTTCGTCCGTCGGCCGTGACGGCGATCGCACGGCCTCCGGGGACGGGAGCGACGAGACTGGGTTGTTTCAGGGTCGAACCCAAGGAGTTTTCGAGCTCTGCTTCTGAAATGGAAAATATTTGCGGAATCGAGGGATCGGGCGCAGTTCCCAGGTTTTGGAAGAGGCCGGCGAGCACAAAGACCTTGCCGCCGCCTGCCGCCAGGTTGAAAATCGTCCCATCGGGAAGATCGGCAAATCCGATCTCTTTCATGGCTGCCGCGTCTACAATCCAGATCCGTCGTCCGATGGCGAAGAACAGGCGCGAACCGCTGGCGTTTACGGCAAGGGAGACTGAGGGCGGTATCTGGGTGGCGCGAGAAAGTGTCAATGGCTGGACCGTTTCGCGCAAACAAAGCGGATCCAGAACGCGAATGATGGGCTGCGAGGTTCCGCTCATTTGGGCGGTATAGACCTCCCGTGCATCGGGAGCCAGCACCATTGCCTGTGCATCCTCGACAGTGAATACTCCCGCCGATTTGATGGCCGTGCCGAATTTCAACCATTCTTCCAGGTCGCCGTTCAGGAGGTGTTCGACGGCCTGACATTCTTGAGCCGCCGTTTTCGCCGCGACTTGATTGATGGTAGCGGCGAACTCCTCGGTATCCAGGACGAAATCCACGCGGCCTAAGGGTTCGAACTGTTTCAGCGGCACTTCCTGCCGGTCATTCCCCTGGCCGATGAAGACGTGAATCGGCATGGTGAACTGCGGCGGGCGATGACGAAGCCGG
>JADMIO011006394.1_pt1 | contig 36337 bp, 28 predicted proteins | sample 8958161 | NCBI WGS metagenome assembly JADMIO01 (sample SAMN16585339, study PRJNA669376) | soil metagenome | isolation source: Crop rotation soil | place: USA: Cullars Rotation, Alabama | collected 2011
AGGTGAGCCAGTGTGATTACATTTGCGGCCTAACTGTGGCCAGTCCAGTTACGCTGGAGTCACTAGTATTTAGGTGACACTATAGAAGCGGCCGCGACAACTTGTCCACGTGGAATTCTAAGCTTAGGATCCCAATGTGCTGGAAAGGCGGCCGAATACGGGCGGCTGGATATTCTGGTCAACAATGCCGGGGTCAATATTCCGCAGGGGTTATTCGAGGTAGATGAAACTAGCTGGGATACCGTTGTGTCAACCAATCTGAAAAGCGTCTTTTTCGTCGCCCAGGCGGCGGCCCGCCACATGGTAGCGGCTAACCGGGGCGGCCGGATCATCAATATAAGCTCGCAGGCCGGGGTGGTCGGGATCGAAGAACGCGCGGCCTACTGCGCCAGCAAAGGCGGCGTTACCCAGCTAACCAAAGTGCTGGCCCTGGAACTGGCCCGCTACAACATTACCGTCAACGCGGTGGCCCCGACCTTTGTTGAAACCGAACTAACTCGCGCAACCCTAGAAAACCCGGCCTGGCGCGAACGTATCCTGAGCCGGATACCCCTGGGGCGGGTCGGGACCGTCGAAGATATAGCGGCGGCAGTCGTCTATCTGGCAAGCCAGGAAGCCGGGCTGATTACCGGCCATACCCTCCTGGTGGATGGCGGTTGGACCGCCTGGTAACATTTTCACCTTTGCTTACTGCTGTCAAACGTCCTGTACAACTTTTTGTATATTTATGGATAAGATAAGAGGAGGAGCCTTGCTATGTTTAAAGGCAAGCAGCCTGTTTTTGTAATTCTGGCAATCCTGGCCGGGCTGGTGCTGTCCGCCTGCGGTGATACCGCGACCCAGGCCCCGGCTACCACGGCGGCGGCTGCTTCGGCGGCAGCGGCCACTTCGGCGGCAGCCGGTTCCGCCACCACGGCGGCGGCGGCGGGTGCCGCGACCACGGCCGCGGCCGGAACGGCTTCCGGCGCGACCGCTGCGGCCGCTTCGACCAACCCGGCCGATTACGGCCTCAAACCGGGCAAACCCTACAACGGCACCAATTTGAACTTCCTGATCTGCTGCAACACCGCGACCCAGTTCGCTTCTTTGATTGATAAGACCAACAAAGAATTTACCGCCATGACCGGTATCACGGTAAAATGGGATAACGTGCCTTACAACGGCTTCCAGCAAAAACTGCTGACCGAGTCGGTTTCCGGTACGGGCGGTTTCGACAACATAGCCTGGGTGGATAGCTGGGGTCCGGGCATCAAACAATTCCTGGTGCCTTTGAACGACAAGCTCAAAGAAGCCGGTATCTCCACCGACGATTTCGCACCGGCCCACATCACAGCGGCCAGTTCCAGCGACGGCAAATCGATCCTGGGTATTCCGTTCCGCGGCCACGCCCAGATGCTGTTCTACCGCAAGGACATCTTCCAGAAGCTCGGCCTCCAACCCCCGACGACCTGGGAAGAAGTTGACGCCGTCAGCAAGGTTATCAAGGAGAAAAACCCGGCGACCTCGCCGATTTCGGCCTACTACGGCGTCAACGCCGGGCAGAACGTCTTTATCTTCCTCAACCACCTGTGGGGTAACGGTGGCGATGTGTTTGACAAGGGGATGCACCCGATTTTCAACAGCCCTGAAGCCGTTTCGGCGACCGAGTCCTACATCAACCTGATCAAGAATGGCTATTCCTCGGCCAACTCGGTAACTTTCACCGAAGGTGACGCCGGGACCCAGTTTAGCAGCGGCAAATCGGCGATGTTCGTGGCCTGGTCGTGGTACTACGGCAACTACACCAACCCCAAGACCGTCGCGCCTGAAGTTTTAGGCAATGTCGGTTTCGTCCCGGCCCCGGCCACGACCGGCAAAGCCCCGATTTCCTACTCACAAATCTGGCCGGTCGGTATCTCCAAGTATTCCAAGAACCAGGACGCCGCCTGGGAATACCTGAAGTGGCTGACCAACGCCAAGACCGAGAAAGCGGTCGTCCTCGACAAGAGCAAGCCCGAGTTCGACAACGTGGTGGCCGTCCACTATTCGGTGCTGAATGATCCTGAAGTTAACAAGGTCCACCAGAACCTGCAAAGCACCATGGTCAGCGTCTTGAAGACAGCCCGCACCGAGCCGCTTATCCCGGAATGGCCCCAGGTTGAATCGGTGCTGGAAATCGCGATCAACAAAATGGCCGGCGGAAAAATCGGGGTCAAGGAGGGCCTCGACCAGGCGGTCAAGGATGTTGACGCTATCATGAAGAAAGGTGGATACTACAAGTAATTTTCTAAGATAGGAGGCCAGGAGCCTCCTATCCCCACTTTCACCTTACAGGTGAAAGCGGGTTGCCTTATTCGAGCCAAAGAGACAGCCTGGCCGGCCGGCCGGCAAGTTGGGGCTGGCCAAACTGCCTCCGCTAACTCGAACAATCCAATTGGAGGAGGGAAAATTGCGCGGGAAATATGCCAAGTTCATAATGTTGTCACCGGCCATCCTGGTGCTGCTGGCGACAACCACCTATCCTTTATTATATGCCCTGGTGATTAGCTTTCGGAACTGGCAGCTAACCAGGTCCCCGGAACCCGGCGATTTTGTTGGCCTGGACAACTACACCCAGGCGTTCAGCGACACGAGTTTTACCAACAGCATCCAGGTCACGGTGCTGTTTACCATCCTGTCGGTCAGCCTGTCGCTGGGGATCGGCCTCGCTATCGCCCTGCTGGTCCAGAAAAAAAGCCTGGTCAATACCATCATCAAGACCCTGCTGATTTTCCCCTTCGCGGTCAGTCCCACCTTAAAGGGTTATTCCTGGCGGTTCATGCTCAATTCCGATTACGGCCTGTACGATCACCTGGTAAAGGCGGTTTTTCCGCCCGCCCAGGATATAATCTGGCTTAACGATACCTTCTGGGCCATGTTCAGCCTGGCGATGTCCGAAACCTGGGGCTGGGCGCCCCTGATTGCCCTGATGTTTGTGGGCGCGTTAGGCACCATTTCGCCGGAAATTACCGAGGCCGCCCGCCTGGATGGCGCGAACAACGTCACCCTGTTCTTCTTTATTACCCTGCCGCTGCTCCGGCCGGTTATCCTGATTGCCCTTCTTCTCAAGACCATCTTCTCGCTAAAAATGTTCGACCAGGTTGTGACGATGACCGGCGGCGGGCCGGGCAATTCCACTCAGACTTTTAACTTCTTTATCTACCAGATCGGCTTTAGAAACCTGGATATGGGTTACGCTTCGGCCCTCGCCATAATGCTGGTGATTTTCCTCTCCATCCTGGCCTTCATCTACGTAAAAGTCTTATTAGGAAAGCAGGTCTGAGCATGAGCGTGGCAGTTAAACCGGTCGAAAAAGCCCGGAGTAATGTAAAAGTGCGGGGCGTGAATGGCAAAGATATAGCCGGGCAAGTCGGTTACTGGGTCGGTATTTTCCTCACGCTGGCCTTTATCCTGATCCCTATTTTCTGGATTGCCCTGACTTCCCTTAAGACTTACCAGCAAGCCTATACCCTGGATGTTTTCTTCGGGCCGACCCTGGACAATTTCAAGATTATTTTCGACGACCCGCTGACAATGGGGCCAAAACTGCTCACCACGATTATAGTCGGGGTGGTAACGGTGGGGATTGCTATTCCGATGGCGATGATGGCGGCTTACGCTTTCTCGCGGTTCCGGTTCGTGGGAAATAACCTGCTGTTGGTCTGGGTGCTGACGACGCAGTTCGTCCCGCCGGTAGTCATCATTATTCCCTTCTTCAACTTCTTCCGGGCGGTCGGCCTGATCGATACTATACCCGGCCTGGTAATCGTGAACCTGGCGATTGTGCTGCCTTACGCCACCTGGATGATCAAGGGCTACATCGACGCCTTACCGGTCGAGGTCGAGGAAGCCGCCCTGGTGGACGGCTGCCACGATCTATCCATTCTCTACCGGATAACATTCCCGCTGGTAATGCCGGGGGTGATCGTGGCGGCGGTCTTTGGCTTTATCGCCTGCTGGAACGAGTTCCTTTTCGCCCTGATTATCGGCAGCCGCAACACCCAGACTTTGCAGGTCGGTTTCTACGGCGTCGCCAGCGGTCCCAGGGGGATTCAATGGGAACTCATGTCGGCCAGCGGTATGCTGGTGATGGTGCCGATCCTGATTTTATCGCTTTTAATCCGCAAGCATTTCGTGGGCGGCCTGACCATGGGCGCGGTAAAATAAGTTGGCGGCTCGCGGGCGGTAATAAACCCGGTCATGCCGGTTTAGCGGGTTTATTACCCCGATTTAAGAGATCATAGCTTTATAATGCGAAGCACAGTTAAAATGCCGGGCCAACTGAAAAGGAACCACCGCCCGCCCGAACCGGAAACCACCGCTAAGCTAAATAGAAAGCGCAGAAAATGACCTCAAAACCGGAAATTCCCTCGAGTAATCCGCCGAAATCGGGCAGCCGCTCCTATACCTCCGGCGAAGGCGGGAATGCCCTGTTGCCGGTGATGGATGTACCGGGGACCGACATCAGCAAGTTTATGGCTTTGCAGGGTACGCCCCGCCGCCAGAGTATGCAGGGCTTTGACGAAGACTATGTAGACATTGTGGACTACATCGTGCGAGTGACGCACCGCATCTGGGAAGAAAAAGGCATCGGCCTGATCTACGACACCTACAGCCAGGACGTAGTGATCCACACCAGCGACGGCCACAACTACGGCCGGGACAAAGTGGTGGCCGACTCGATGAAAAAGATGGCCGCTTTCCCTGACGGCAGGGTGATCGCCGCCGACGTGATCTGGAGCGGCAACGACGTGGACGGCTTCCATTCGTCGCACCGGATTGCCTGGACCGGCACCAACACCGGCTGGAGCAATTACGGCCCCCCGACCAACCGCCGGGCGGCCCGCATGGGTGTAGCCCACTGCCTGGTCAAAGAAAACCGGATCATCGAGGAATGGATTGCCAGGGAAGAAATGAACGTTATCTGGCAGCTTGGCCTCAACCCCTACGACCTTGCCCGGAAAAGCGCGGCAGCGGAAGCGGCGGCCGGGGTCAAGCCGCCCGTTCCCTACAACCTCGGTGAAATCGAGCGGGTCATGGGCCAGTCCACACCGGCCCCGCTGCCGCCCAAGCCGGACAAGTTTGAGGTCGAAAACTTCATCCGGCGCTACTACCAGGAAGTCTGGAACTGGCGCCTGTTCAACAAGGTCAGCGAATACTGCATCCCCAACTACCAGAGCCATGTCGCCACCAACCGCGACCTCTACGGCCTGGGAGACTACAAAGCCTACATTCTGAGCTTGATGGCGGCTTTCCCCGACCTGATGATGTACGTTGACCACGTCGCCTTTTTAGGTGACGAAGAGAAGGGCTACCGGGTGGCGGTGCGCTGGTGGCTGCAGGGCAGCCACACCGGGCCGGGCCATTACGGGCCGCCCACCGGCAAACGAATTCAGATACTCGGCTTCAGCCATTTCCTGGTAAAAGACGGCAAGTTCGTCAAGGAGTGGACCCTGTTTGACGAGTTCGCCCTGCTCAAGCAAATATATTGGCCGTCCTAAAAAACTTCAGGAGAAAAGCGGAAAATGTCTGCCAAACAGGAACCGGCCCGGCCCGGTGAGGAAGCCCAGGCGGTAAACGGCCAGCACCCGGCCCCCAGGGTAAACTCAAACGGTGAAAACCGGGCTTTAGCGCCCGGCGAAAATTCGGCACGTCTGCCGGTGATGGAAGTGCCGGGGACCGACATCAGCAAGTTCCTGGCCCTGCCAGGGCAACCCCGCCGCCAGGACATGCGCGGTTTTGAACCCGATTATGTCGATATTGTCGATTATATCGTGCGCATCACCCACCGCATCTGGGAGGAAAAAGAGGTCGGCTATATCTACGATACTTATTCCTCCGACTGTATCGTCCACACCAGCACCGGCACGACCTACGGCCGCGACCACATGGTCGCCGACACCCTGCAAAGGCTGGCGGCCTACCCCGACCTGCGGGCTATCGCCAGCGACGTGATCTGGAGCGGCAACGAGGACGACGGCTTCCATTCGTCGCACCGGGTCGCCTGGCACGCCACCAATACCGGCTGGAGCCTTTACGGCCCCCCGACCAACCGCCGGGTTACACGTATGGGTGTAGCCCACTGCCTGGTCAAAGAAAACCGGATTGTCGAGGAATGGCTGGCCGCCGAACAACTCAATATTATCTGGGGGTTGGGCCTGGACGGCCACCGGGTCGCCAGGGAATTTGCCCAGGCCGAAGCGGCCGCCGGGGTCAAGCCGCCCGTTCCCTACAACCTGGGCGAAATCGAGCGGGTCATGGGCCAGTCCACACCGGCCCCGCTGCCCGCAAAGCCGGACAACTTTGAGGTCGAAAACTTCATCCAGCGCTACTACCAGGAAGTCTGGAACTGGCGCCTGTTCAACAAGGTCAGCGAATACTGCATCCCCAACTACCAGAGCCATGTCGCCACCAACCGCGACCTCTACGGCCTGGGAGACTACAAAGCCTACATTCTGAGCTTGATGGCGGCTTTCCCCGACCTGATGATGTACGTTGACCACGTCGCCTTTTTAGGTGACGAAGCAAAGGGCTACCGGGTGGCGGTGCGCTGGTGGCTGCAGGGGAGCCACACCGGGCCGGGCCATTACGGGCCGCCCACCGGCAAGCGGGTCCAACTGCTTGGTTTTACTCACTTTTTGATCAAAGACGGCAAGTTCGTTAAAGAGTGGACGATATTCGACGAGTTCGCCCTGCTCAAGCAAATTTACTGGCCGGATTGAGCCAATTTGACAGTTTATTAATTTAATAAAAGCGATTAAAATACTTCTTGCATAAGTATGCAATAAATGACGCGGTAGCCGCCCGGTTTAAGTTGTTTGGGCCGAATAGCGGTATAAATCAACGAGTTAGCCTTTGCATATGACCAGGCAGATTTCGGAAAGGTCCAAAATCTCTATGGGTTCGACTCAATATGACGTAATCGTGGTGGGTCTGGGCGCGATGGGTAGCGCCACGGCCTACCAACTGGCCCGCCGGGGCTACCGGGTACTCGGCCTCGACGCCAACGCCCGCCGCCATAAAAACGGCTCCTCGCACGGCACCAGCCGGATTATCCGGCAGGCTTACCTGGAAGGGGCAGACTACGTGCCTATCGTCCAGCGGGCTTACGAGTTGTGGCGAGAACTGGAAGCCGCAAGCGGCCAGGAATTGCTCAAAATTACCGGCTGCCTGACGATTGGCGCGGAACACAGTACCTTCGTCAAAGGAGCTTTAGCCAGTTGCCGGCGCTTTAATTTGCCGCATGAATACCTGACGGCGGCCGAAGTCAACCGGCGCTTTCCGGGCTACTCGCTTACCGGTGATTTGCGGGCGGTCTACGAGCCGGACGGCGGCCTGCTCTTTCCCGAACAATGCGTCCTGGCCCACCTCGATTTGGCCCTGCGGCATGGCGCGGAAATTCACCACGAAGAACCGGTCTTGAAGTGGACTTCTACGGGCGAAAACGAGGTGGAGGTCGAAACGGCCCGGGGAACCTACCGGGCCGAACGGCTGGTGATTACCACCGGACCCTGGGCGGCGGAACTGCTGGCCGAACTCGGGATCCCGCTCAAAATCTGGCGGGTGGTCAACGCTCATTTCGAGCCGGACGACCAGGCCCGCTTCCGGCCAGAAAATTTCCCGGTTTATCTGCTGGAAGTGCCGGAAGGCGAATACTACGGCTTCCCGCTCCTGCCGGGTGAAGGTATCAAGCTGGGCCGCCACGATAAAGAGGATTTATGCACGCCCCAGACTATTAACCGGACGGTAGACCCGGCCGAAATCCAGATGTTAAAGGACGTGGTCGATAAATATATGCCGGGCGGAGCCGCCTCGTTCAAGTGGAGCCTGACCTGTATGTACACCATCACGCCCGACCGCAATTTTGTGCTTGACCGGCACCCCGGCGCGCTCAACGTGGTTTACGGCTGCGGCTTTTCGGGCCACGGCTTCAAGTTCGCGGCGGCTATCGGCGAAATCCTGGCCGAAATGGCGGTGGACGGCCGGACCCGGCAGAAAATTGAGTTTTTGTCCGCTTCGCGTTTCAATAAAGACGCTCAACTTAGCCAGAGGTAGAGGGACGGGTATCGCAGTGAATCCACCAGGCAAGGTAACTTCGGTTGATGTAGCGCGGCACGTCGGCGTGTCCCAGTCTACCGTCTCGCGGACCTTTAGCAACGATTCGACCGTGGCCCCGGAGACGCGCCGCCGGGTCATGGAAGCGGCGCTTGAACTCGGCTATACCCCCAACGCGATAGCCCGCAGCCTGTCCATGCAGCAGACCCGGATCGTCGGCATCCTGGTCGCGCCCAGTTCCAGCCCCTTTCAACCTTACGTCATGGAAAAGCTGATCCAGGGTTTGCAGCGGATCGGGCGGCAGGCCCTGGTCTTTACGCCCGGCCCGGACCAGGAGTTTGACGATATTTTGCGGGTGGTGCTGCAATACCAGGTAGACGCCCTGATTGTGACAGCGGCAACCCTTTCTTCGGAAAGACTTAGCGACTTCGAGCGCAAAGGCACCCCGGTTATTTTGTTCAACCGCTACACCCCTGGCGAAACTACCACGGCGGTCTGCTGCGACAATATCGAGGGCGGCCGGTTAGTTGCCAATTTGCTGCTCGACGCCGGCCACAAACGGCTGGCCTATCTCGCCGGGAACCAGAACAGTTCGACCAACCGCGACCGCATGAAAGGCTTTACCGACCGCTTGTGGGAGCGAGGCGCTATCAAGCCGCTGGTGGAGCAGGCCGAATACACCTACGAGGATGGCTACGCTGCCGCCGGGCGCTTGCTGGAACGCCCCGACCCGCCCGACGCGATTTTTTGCGCCGGGGATATTATCGCCATGGGCGCAGTAGACTTCGCCCGCGACGCCGGGATCAGCGTGCCGCAGGAGCTTTCGATTATCGGCTTTGATGATATTCCCATGGCAAGCTGGTCGGCCTATTCCCTGACGACCATTCGTGAACCGGTCGATGAAATGATCGATATTTCCATGCGACTGCTGGAGGAACGCCTGGAAAACCCCGGCACCGAGCCGGTTATAAGACTGCTTCCCGGAACCCTTATTCGCCGCCGTTCGTCCCGTTTGCCGGGTTACGGTTACTAGCGGTATATCCGTAATTAAATGCTAAATTGGCCGCTTTCCGGCTCGGCGGAGCGGAAAGGCTATTCGGGTTACCATTTTTTTTTTAGAGGAGCTAACTTGATGCCAGGACCAGACCCAAATAACGGCAATAAACCGGCCCGGCCGGTGTCAGGCGTACCAGGCCGCGACATCAGCGCCTTGATGGCCTTGGCCTTGAATGGAACACCCCGGCGGCAAGCCCTGGCCGGGTTCGACCCCGATTACGTTGACATCGTGGATTATATCGTGCGCTGCACTCATAAAATCTGGGAAGAACGCAACGTCGGCCTGATCTACAGCCACTATGCCAGCAACGCCCTGGTCCACACCAGTGACGGCGAAATCGTGGGCCGGGACAAAGTGATTGCCGAGACGATCAAGATGCAGGGCGCTTTCCCCGACCTGCGGATTTTCGCGGAAGATGTAATCTGGAACGGTGACGAGGAAAACGGCTTTCACTCGTCCCACCGCGTGACCTGGGTGGCCCGCAACACCGGTTACAGCCGTTACGGCTCGCCCACCGGCCGGCGAGTGGTCTACCGTGAGGTGGCCCATTGTATTGTCAAAGAAAACCGGGTGACGGAAGAATGGACCTCCCGCGACGAGCTGGCGATGGTCTGGCAGATGGGCTACAACGCCGCCGAGTTGGCCCGCCGGGTCGCGGCCCAGGAAGCCGCCAGCGGGGCCAGGCCGCCTATTCCTATCGGCAGCGGGGAAGTCGAGCGATTGCTGGGGCAGACCACGCCGGAAGAACTGCCGCCAGCACCCAGCGGAGCTTTCGACCCGGAATATTTCGTGCGGCGGGCCATTCACGAAATCTGGAACTGGCGCATGTTCGGCAAGGTCCGCGAATACTATGCGCCAAACTACCAGAGCTACAATTCCGGCCACCGGACCCTCTACGGCTGGGGCGATTTCCAGGCTTTTGTCACCGGGATGCTGGCGGCTTTCCCGGACGGCCGGATGCTGGTGGACCATCTAATTGTGAACGGTGACGCTTCCGAAGGCTACCGGGTGGCGGTGCGCTGGTATTTCCAGGGAACTCACCAGGGACCGGGCCTCTACGGCGAACCGAGCGGCAAGCCGGTCCAGGTCATCGGGACGACTCACTACCTGGTCGAGAACGAAAAACTGGTCAAAGAGTGGTGCGTGTTCGACGAATTTTCGCTGCTCAAGCAAATCCACTGGCCGGGCTGACCTTGACTTATTCAGTTGTTTTAAGCGGCCCACTTTAAGGAGATAAGGATAAGATGCTAGAAAGTAAGATCAGCAACCGGGAACTTTTAAGCTTGCGCGAGCAGCACGTGCCGCGCGGCGTTTCTTCGGCCCACCCCATTTTCGTCCACCGGGCCGAAGGAGCGCGGCTGTGGGACGTAGAAGGCCAGGAGTATATTGACTTCGCGGGCGGCTATGGAGCACTTAACGTCGGCCACAATCACCCGAAAGTGGTCCAGGCCGTAAAGGACCAGCTTGACCTCGTGACCCATACCTGCTTTCAGGTGACGATGTACGAGCCTTACGTGCGCCTGGCCGAGCGGCTCAACCGGCTGGCTCCCGGCGAGGCGGCTAAAAAGACGATCTTCTTCACCACCGGGGCCGAGGCGAACGAAAACGCCGTCAAAATCGCCCGCGCCTATACCAACCGCCCGGCCGTAATTTCTTTTATAAACGGTTTTCACGGCCGCACCTTGCTGGCCGTGACTTTAACCGGCAAATCCAAACCCTTCCGGCAGAATTTTGGGCCGTATGCGCCGGAAGTCTATTACGCGCCTTTCCCCGATGCTTACCAGGGTATTTCTTCTGATGAAGCCCTGCAAGCTTTGAATTTGCTGTTCGACCAGCAAATCCCGGCCGACCAGGTGGCGGCGGTCATCTTCGAGCCGGTCCAGGGTGAAGGCGGTTTCATCCCGGCTCCGCTGGAATTTTTGCAGGGGTTGCGCCGTCTGGCCGACCGCCACGGCTTCCTTTTGATCGATGATGAAGTCCAGAGCGGCTTCGGCCGGACCGGCAAGATTTTCGCCATCGAACACAGCGGCGTGGTGCCGGACCTGATCACGGTCGCCAAGAGCCTGGCCGGTGGTATGCCGCTATCGGGCGTGACCGGCCGGGCCGAGATTATGGACGCGCCCGCCCCTGGCGGCCTGGGCGGGACTTACGCCGGGAACCCGCTATCCTGCGCGGCGGCCCTGGCGGTCCTGGACATAATTGAGGAGGAAAACCTGCTGGCAAAATCCGACCGGCTGGGCCGCCGCCTGGAAGAAGCTTTCCGGGGCTGGCAGGCCCGATTTGCTCAGATTGGCGACGTGCGCGGCCTGGGCGCGATGCAGGCGATGGAGTTCGTAAAAGATGCGCGGACCAGAGAACCGGCGCCCGGCCTCGTCCACGACATATTGGATAGGGCCCTGGAAAAAGGGTTGCTGCTGGTCAAGGCCGGGCTTTACGATAACGTCATCCGCGTCCTGGCCCCGGTTAATATCGAGGACGACCTGCTGGAAGAAGCCCTGGCAATCCTGGGTGAAGTGCTGGAAGAAGTTTTAACCGCTGATTCCCGCACCGGCCTGGCCAGCTAAATTACAGGTGAGAGATTGCCTCTCACAAGCATTGGAGAACTCATGGCATCTAAAAAAGAACCGGCCCGCCCGTCCGAAGACCCGCCCAACCCGGCCGCCCGGCGAAGCCTGGAAAATAACGGCGTGACCCTGGCCACGCCGCAACCGCAGCCGCAGCCGCAACCGGAACCACCGCTCTTAAAGGTGATGGATATTGCCCGGACCGATTACAGCCGGTTCGCGGCTTTACAGGGTACGCCGCCGCGCCAGAGTATGCGCGGCTTCAACCCTGATTACGTCGATATTGTCGATTACATCGTGCGGGTAACCCACCGCATCTGGGAGGAAAAGAACGTCGGGCTGCTCTACCAGTATTACGCCCACAACATTTCTATCTATACCACCGAAGGCAACTCTTACGGCCGGGACAAGGTTATCCAGGAAACGATCAAGTCAATTTCGGCCTTTCCCGATGTGCGAATTATCCCGGAAGAAATCATCTGGAGCGGCAACGACAAGGACGGTTTCCATACCTCGCACCGGGGCGTCTGGATGGGGACCAATACCGGCTACAGCAATTACGGCGCGCCTACGGGCAAACGGGTCTTGCGGCGCAGCGTGGCGCACTGCGTCATCAAAGACAATTTTATCTACGAGGAATGGATCACGCGCGACGAGCTGGCGGTAGTCTGGCAGTTGGGCTTCGACGCCATCCAGCTTGCCAGAAAGGTGGCGGCCCGCGAATACGCCGCAGGGGTGAAAGCGCCCATGCCGGTGGGCAGCGGCGAGGTCGAGCGATTGCTCGGCCAGACCACGCCGGAAGAAGGGCCGCCGCCCGATAGCGAAGGCTTTGACGTGGAATATTTCGTGCGGCGGGCCATTCACGAAATCTGGAACTGGCGCATGTTCGGCAAGGTCCGCGATTATTACCTGCCGAATTATCTGTGTACCACCAGCGGCAACCGGGTGCTGGTCGGCCGGAGCGCCCTGCAAGCCGACATCACTCAGAAACTGGCCGCCTTCCCCGACGCCCGCATGCTGGTGGACCATGTCTTCTGGATGGGTAATGACCAGGATGGCTACCGGGTATCGGTGCGCTGGTACTTGCAGGGCACCCACCAGGGGCCTGGCTTCTACGGCGAACCGACCGGCAAACGCGTCAAAATGATGGGCCACACCCATTACCTGGTCGAAAACGGTAAATTCGTCAAGGAGTGGACCCAGTGCGACGAATTTGCCCTGCTCAAACAAATCTACTGGCCGGTTTAAGCCGCTCTTTGGCTGAATACTTTACAAAGCGCGCCTAAAGTTAGAAATCCGGCCTATAATAAACCTATACAAGCGAGAACGCTTCTTAACTAACCGACCGACTGACTAACTACAGATTACCTGGGGGGGGGGAAAAGATGACTGGTAAAAACGAACAGAACGGTGACGCTCAGAAAGCCCTGGCGATTTTTGATGTACCCGGCACCGGCATAGACAAGTTTATGGCGCACACCAGCGAAAAACGCCAGGGTATGCAGGGCTTTGATGACGACTACGTGGATATTGTCGATTACATTATCCGCTGCACCCACAAAATCTGGGAAGAACGCAACGTGGGCCTGATCTATTCGCACTACGCCCACAACGTTTTAATCCATACTACCGATGGCAGCACCTACGGCCGCGACAAGGTTATCGCCGACTCGATCAAGACGATGGCGGCCTTCCCCGATGTACGGTTGTTTGGGGATGACGTAATCTGGAGCGGTAACGACCGGGACGGCTTTCATTCCTCGCACCGGATCATGTGGGTAGCCCACAATACCGGCTACAGTATCTACGGCCCGCCGACGGGGCGGCGGGTGACCAGGCTAGGCATCGCGCACTGCTATGTCAAAGAAAACCGGGTGGTTGAAGAATGGATTGCCCGCGACGAACTGGCCCTGATTCGCCAGCTTGGCTTTGATGAGTTTGAACTGGCCCGCAAGCTGGTCGAACGCGACTACGCCGCCGGAATCAAAAGCCCGCTGCCGGTCGGGACCGGCGAGGTGGACCGCCTGCTGGGCCAGACCACCCCCGAACCTATCCCTGAAAAAAGCGCCGCCTTCGATCCCGAAAACTTCATCCGGCGGTTCATCCAGGAAGTCTGGAACTGGCGGATGTTCGGCAAGCTCAACGAATATTTCGTGCCAAACTACATGGCGCGCGTACCAACCAACCGGGAACTGTACGGCCTGGGCGACCTGAGCGCTTACATCACCCAGATGATCGCGGCCTTTCCCGATGCCCGCATCCTGGTGGACCACGTTTGTTCGCTTGGCAACGAGCAGGAAGGCTACCGGGTGGCGGTGCGCTGGACCATGCAAGGCACCCACCAGGGACCGGGCTACCTGGGCGAACCGAGAGGCCGGCGGGTCAACCTGATGGGGATCAGCCATTACCTGGTTAAAAACGGCAAAGTTTTGCGCGAGTGGACCACTTACGACGAGTTTGCCCTGCTCAAACAAACCCTGTGGCCGGTCTAAGCCCTGAACCAACCCTGGGCGAATTGCAAGCTGCCCTGGGCCGGCGCGAGTTTAGTTCGCTGGAACTGGTGCGTTTCTATAGCCGGCGCATTCACGAACTCGATTGGAATGGGCCAAAGCTTCGCTCGGTCATCGAGCTAAACCCGGAGGCGGAAGCTATCGCAGCCGGCCTCGACCGGGAACGCCGCGAGACAGGACCGCGCGGCCCGCTCCACGGCATCCCGGTTCTGCTCAAAGACAACGTTGATACGGCCGACCGCATGTTAACCACGGCCGGGTCGTGGGCGCTGGTCGGCAGCAAACCGGCCAAAGATGCGGCGGCCGCCCGGAAATTGCGAGCGGCCGGGGCAGTTTTACTTGGCAAGACCAACCTGACCGAGTGGTCCTCTTTTCGCTCTTTCCAGAAAAGCAGCGGCTGGAGCGGGCGGGGCGGCCAATGCCGTAACCCTTATATCCTTAGTCACAGCCCGTTTGGATCCAGTTCCGGTGCGGCTGTAGCGGTTGCAGCCAACCTGTGTCCGGCCGCCCTCGGCACCGAAACTGACGGCTCTATTGTCAATCCGGCCCATGTTTGCGGAGTAGTCGGGATCAAACCGACAGTTGGCCTGACAAGCCGGAGCGGGATCATACCGATTTCACACAGCCAGGATAGCGTTGGGCTTATCGCCCGCACCGTCAGGGACGCGGCCCTCCTGCTGGGCAGCCTGGCCGGGCCGGACCCGGCCGACCCGGCTACCACCGCCGGTAAAGACCGCTACTTTAAAGATTACACTCAATTCCTTGACCGGGACGGCCTCAAAGGAGCCAGGCTCGGAGTAGCCCGCCAGGTCTATTTTGAACATGACCGCCGCACCGTGGCGGTTATGGACGCCGCCATCAGGGCTATGCGCGAACGAGGCGCGATCATCGTGGACCCGGCCGATATTACCACAGCCCAGGAGATAAAAGAGAGCCAGGATGTCTGGACGGTTTTGCGCTACGAGTTCAAACATGGCCTGAACGCCTATCTCTCAACCAGAATCGAGGACCCGGCCCATCCCGAAGGCCGGGTCCTGACCAGCCTGGCTGAAATTATCGCCTTCAATTCGGCAAATCGCGACCGGGAGATGCCTTATTTCGGCCAGGATATTTTCGAGCAAGCCGGGGCTACCGGCGGCCTGAACGCGGAAGCCTACCGGCAGGCCCTGGCAAACAACCGGCGGCGCGGCGGCCGGGATGGGATTGATGCGGCCCTTGCGAAATATAAACTGGCTGCGCTGATTGCCCCGACCGGTCAACCGGCCTGGCCCATTGACCTGCTGAACGGCGATCCTGTTACAACGGTCAGTTCTACTCCGGCGGCCCTGGTGGGTTATCCTATCGTCACGGTCCCGGCCGGTTCGGTGGGCGGTCTGCCGGTAGGTATCAGCTTCATGGGTGGGGCGTTTAGCGAGCGAACCCTTATCCGCCTGGCTTACGCCTTTGAACAGGCTACTCAGGCCCGCCAAAGCCCTCGATTCCTGGAAGCCTCTGACCTTCAATAAAAGTTTATACCGGGGTGTGCCGGTAAATAGTCTGGTTTAACTTCGTCTCGATAATTAGCAAGTCATGAATATAAAAAGGCGAGAGTAATGAAATGAAAGGAGCCAAGATATGACCACAATTAGTAACCAGGCCGAAGAACAGAATTCACAGTTAATACCCTTCCGCGGTCAACAACCTTATGGCATGGTGCCTGACCTGGTTGTGCCTGGCGCCTTGCACCTGGACACCGATGAGCGGTTGTGGGTTCCCCAGGCCGAGAATGTCAGTTTCCGGCCACTTTGTCTGAATGTTTCGGAAGGCTATTTCGTCAATCTGCTGCGGGTAAAGAAAGTCGGGGTGCTGTCGCGGCACCGCCACACCGGCCCGGTCCATTCCTTTACCTTGAGAGGCCGCTGGCACTATCTCGAACATGATTGGTTTGCCGAGGAAGGCAGTTACGCCTTCGAGCCAACCGGGGAAACTCATACTCTGGTGGTGCCTGACGGCGTGGAGGAAATGATAACTCTGTTCCATGTTACAGGAGCATATGTCTATGTTGACCCGGATGGTAAAGCCCTGGGTATCGAAGATGTATTTACTAAGTTGGCGGCGGCTCGGCGGCACTACGAGGCGGTAGGTATGGGCGCAGGTTACGCCGACCGCTTTTTACGCTAATTCCGGTAATCGGGGTTTCGGCGAAATCACAAACTGCATTGGGATTAACAAGTTTTGGCAAGGTGGTTAAGGCCTTCTTCCAGGGCGTTTCTAACGGTCGTGATGGCATGGCTACCAGGGTCATCATCCATCCGGCTCGGTTTTGAGGCCCTGCCATCAACATTAGGCGGCTCTTTGATAGATGTGGTGAATAAATGAAGGCCATTCAGGACTGGAAAAGCCACAATTTCTCCTCTCCTTGTTGGTAATGGTTCTTCAATTCTTACTGGCCTTTCCTAGCTAATTCCCTGATGCGGTCGCCAATGGTTGTAATAATACTCGACATATTCTTTCAACACTTTAGATAGGTGCCACTCAGAGAGTATCAAAAAGAAATTGAGACACTCACGCCGAAAACTACCTATTAAACGGTCACCCAATGTATGAGCATTGGGCGCCTTGATTGGTGTTCCGAGTATTTTGATGCCGGTATCCTCCTGGACTACCCGTTCAAATTCAAGACCAAATTTGCGGTCATTATCCCGGATGTAAGATTATTAACCAGTTTGGTCTGATTGCGGTTGAAGATTTGAATGTCAACCGCATGTTGCATAACCACTGCCTTGCCACAGCTAGTGGCCCTTTTGGGCAAAGTATCAGTGACGCGGCCTGGTCGAATTTCTTTAACATGTTGGCCTGCAAAGCGGAAGAAGCTGGCAGAACACTCATTAAAGTAAATCCAGCCTATACCAGCCAGACCTGTAGCCGTTGCGCTCACAGACAAAAGATGCCTCTCAGTGAACGGGTATTCAATTGTCCTTGCTGTATGGTTCAACTTGACCGCGACCTCAATGCCTCGCTAAATATACTTGCCCTGGGGCTACAAGGCCTCGGTGTAAGTCCGATAGATGCCCCTAGCGAAAGCTTGCGGGAGTAGTCACTCCAGGCTAAAACCTTAGATCGCCGCTACGCTACGCTCGCCGGTTTGGAGACAGTGACAGGAATACCGTTGAGGACGGCATTGCCGGAGAGCGGGTCGAGCAGAGCTTCGTCGGCCAGCAGGTTGCAATTAACCCCGGCGCTGGCGGCGGCCACGCGTAGCTGTACGCCGGGTAAATTGTGCCCCCAACCGTGCGGCAGGCTGACCACACCTGGCATCATATTGTCGGTGATTTCCAGGGGCGCTTCGACCTGGCCGGTTCGTGAAGCAATCGTCACCATCTCGCCGTCAATCAGCCCCAGGTGGGCGGCATCGGCGGAGTGCATGCGCAGGGTACAGCGCGGCTTGCCCTTCACCAAGACGGGCAAATTGTGCATCCAGGAATTGTTCGAGCGCAAATCACGCCGCCCAATCAGCACTAGCTGACCCGGTTGCACCTGCGACAGCCAGCGTTGCAGCCGCTCCACATCGGCCAACAGCACGGACGGAGCCAGTTCAATTTTGCCCGAGGGAGTACGCAGCGCTTCCGGCAGGCGCGGCGTGAGCGGGCCAAGGTCTAACCCGTGCGGGTTAGCCTCCAGCTTTGCCAGGGTCACACCGCCCGGCTTCGCGCCGAAACCGTCACCGTGCGGGCCTGAGCGCAGATAGAAATCCAGCATTCGTTCCGGGCCGCGCCTGGTGGAAAGTTCGGCCAGGATTTCTGCCGGAATGCGCCCAAAAATGCTCGACGCGGCCTGCTCCACCTCTTTTTCAACCAGTTGCCGAATATGGTTATCATCGAGGGCGGCTACATCGGGGTTCGGACCCTGACCGGCGAATAACCCGGCCAACCGCAATAGAATTTCCCACTCGTCCGGTTGGCCGGGCGCGCGCCGGAACAAAGGAGGGGAGTAGTTGGCGACATTGTGTACCGAAAGGCGGTAGAGCGCGACATCGTAGTGGGAGCGTTCCAGGGCCGAAGGCGCGGGGAGAATAACATTGGCGTGGCGGGTGGTTTCATTAAGGTAAATATCGACGCTAACCATAAATTCCAGGCTGTCCAGCGCTTTTTGGAGGCGGGCGCTGTTGGGCATACTCAAACACGGATTGCCCGCCACCGTAATCAGGGCCTGCACTTGCCCTTCGCCGGGCGTTTCAATTTCCTCGGCCAGCGCGTTCACCGGCAGTTCTCCAAAGACTTCAGGGTAGCCGCTCACCCGGCTTTTCCACCGTCCAAACTTTACACCCCGCCCCTTGCCGGCTTCGTAGGTAAGCATACCGGGTTGTACGGCGGCGTTGGTGAACATGGCCCCACCCTCGCGGTCCAAATTCCCGGTCAAGAAGTTAAGCACATCTACCAGCCAGCTTGCCAGGGTGCCGAATTGATTCACACAAGTCCCGATGCGGCCATAAACAGCGGCCCGGGGAGCCGCAGCCAGGTCGCGAGCAAGGCGCCGGATAGCAGCGGCCGGGATGCCGCAGGCCATAACGACGCTTTCGGGAGTGAAGGGGCGCACCAGAGCGCGTATTTCGTCCAGACCGTTGGCAAGGCCAGCCAGACGGCCAGGATTAACCAGGTCCTCATCAAACAGCACATGCGCCAGGGCCAGCAGAAAGGCTGCATCGCTGCCGGGCGTTATGAAGTAATGCTCGTCGGCTTCCTCAGCGGTGCGGGTGCGCTGCGGGTCAATCACCACTAGCCTACCCCCGCGCTGCCGCAAGCGCCGCAAGCGCCCTCGCATATCCGGCGCGGTCATCAGGCTGCCATTGGAGGCCAAGGGGTTTGCGCCCAGCATCAAAAGAAAGTCAGTGCGTTCCAGGTCGGGAACGGGAATATTCAGGCCGTGGCCGAACATTAGCCCGGCGCTGACCTGCTTGGGCATCTGGTCAAGAGTGCTGGCCGAGAAAAGGTTGGGGCTGCCCAGCGCTTTGAGCAGCACCGGGCCGTATAACAGGTTCGAGAGGTTGTGAGCGTTGGGGTTGCCGATATAGGCCGCCACTGCCTGCCGCCCACCTTTTTGAATAATAGGCATCAAGCGGTGCTCGATTTCGGCAAAAGCTTCATCCCAGGTAGCGGTTTGCCAGCCGTCAGGGCGCCGAATAAGGGGTTGGCGCAGGCGGTCGGGATCGGCATCCAATTCTTTGAGGCTATAGGCTTTAGGGCACAGATAACCCTGGCTGAAAACATCGTGCGTATCACCCCGAATACTGACCACGGTGCGATCCAGGGTGGTAACCTCAAGGCCGCAGGTGGCCTCGCAAAGGGGACAGGTATGGTAAGTAGTTTGGGACATCGGCGTTCCCCCTTCCTCTTAGTTAGTCACAATTAATTTCTAATAGATGAATGAATGAATGAATTAGATTAGATTAGTTTAAACCGGGTTGCGCCGCTTGTCACGCCTTTGTGGTTACTTAACGTATCCACCACCTCAATCACTTATAAAAAGGAGTTCGGATTTGTTAGGTAACGGTAGTAACGCCCACAACTAGCCGGCGGGATACTTTTAAATCCTACTAAATTATCTAACAACTTGATTAAAATACAGGTTAAATTCCTATAGCAGCCGTAAATCGATGCAATCCCGAAGGTTGTGTTTTCATTTCAGACAACACCCGGTTTTGGCCGCTTTTTTTGAGGCTCAGATCACGAAAGAAGTTATTACTGGATGATCCTAATTAATCATCATATTTTTTTGTGTTATCGTTACAAATCTTTGGGATAGAAAAGGCGCGGTTCTCCAATGATCCAAGCCCGCGCCTTATTCTTTGAACCGGAGAGGACAGATTAAGCCGGAATTTGTTCAGGTATGGATGGGTATAGCACCTAATTGCTGCAACAGGCCCAGATTATCTGATAGTATCCAGTCTTCAACTATTTTTCCTTCAGAGTTTACCCGGCTGATCATAACCGCGGCAGTATCAGCTTCCTTACCATGTGAAGGATAACCCAAAAAAGGCCCATGCTGCGTCCCGTGATTTAACCAGCGTGTAACAACTTTATCTCCTGCTGCAATAAATTCTTGCATTGTAAAATGGAGATCAGGGAAGGCTTCCCAGAGACCTTGAAATACTTGTTTAATCCCTTCGAGCCCTTTTACTCCCCAGGACGTAATCTCGTATTCAGGGACATAGAATTCCTCCAGGATACTCAAATCGCGTTTGTTCCAAACCTCCTCACCTAAACGTTGGAACTTAGCTTTAAGTTCTTCTGGCGACAGTGACATATATAACCCTCCTTGGTGTTAAATAATGAAGGTCGAACCCTGATTGAAGTTTTACGTGGTACGGCGACGAAATAATGGCTGCGAACCTATGCCAGGCATTAACTTGTATGCGAAGGTGAAAACCGTGTCAACAACCGTCAGCTAAAGCAGACGGCTTGCACCTCTAGCGAAGTAGGATGCGATAGGCCTGTTGACTGAGGCCCACCAGCCAGAGATATACCGAGGCTGGCAAGGTGCTTGTCCCGAATGTTGTAGCTGGCGTTAAGGTCAGCATTTAACTGGTAAGAACACTCTTTACAAAGGAACCGACTTTGTTTAGTCCGATTGGAGCGAGATTGATACCCACACCGAGAACAAGTTTGAGAGGTATGCCGAGGGTCAATTGCAACGACCTTCATCCCTGCTTCCTCGGCTTTGTAGCTAAGCAAAGAGCGGAGTTGGGCGAACGACCAGGAGTGCAGGCGGCGCTGCCCCTCGCCCTTCCTGAGCCTAGCCCGACTTCTAATCTCGGTGAGGTTTTCAATCACGATAGTTGCGCCAGAGGTGGCACTTTGGACAATTCTTTTGGAGAGAACGTGGTCGCAGTCCCGGCGGAATCGCATCTTCTTTCCGGCCAACTTTCTAAGGTGGCGTTTAGCGGATTTTGTTCCTTTGGATTGCAAGCAACGCTTAGTACGAAAGTAACGGCGGTCAACTTCTTTCCAGTGACGGGTACCTAGGAACTTACGTTTGGAAGTAACTGCCGGGTGAGTAAGACCGAGGTCTACCTCAATGGTTTCGCCGCTGTCAACGAACTCAACTTCAGGGACGCTAACGACTACATGAAGCCACAAACTTCCTTTGCGGTAGATAAGGTCAGCCGTATCAACACTCAAACCAACATATTTAGTGGCATACCCAGCAATACTAAACCCTATAACCAACCTGTTACCGGGACTAGTAGCAAGGTTCACGGTAGAGTTTTGCCAGTTAAGTTTGTAGGTGTGAACGTTGTAACGGGCCGGGCAGAGATTAGAACGAGGCTGGGAAGCTTTCCGGCCTGCTTTCTTACGAGCAAAAGCCGAGCGAAGGGCTTCGGTAGCTTTCATCCTGGCCTGGACAATCAAATCGCTAACCAGCCCCTTACACAGTTCTTTAACAGTGTAGTAAGTGGCATGGTGGAGCTTAACCCCGTTCTTTTGGGAGTTAAGCCAACCGAACTCACAAACAAAGTTAAAAGCCTGGGTAAACTCGCTAAGAGTTTGTTTGAGAGCTTCGTTTTGAGCCTGATTAGGATTGAGTTTAAGTCGTATTGTTCTCTGCATAGCACATATATTCTACCATATATGCAAAGTTTATGCAAAGGGTTCAAGGAATACCTCGCTTGAGCGAGTAAGGAGTGCGTTTCCTCTACCAGCTAAAGCAGGCAGTCCCCACGCACCTACAAAATGGGACTAATAACACTATAAACCATTAATTCAATTAATCAACATGTAATGTTAATTTAATAGAAAAAAGCTCGGTCAGCTCGATACCGGCCGGACCCTAAGCTGAAAGGAAAGATTAAGTCAGAGGTGCGGCTGTCGGTATGCTAGTCGCACCGATCCGCACAGCTAGTAGTTTTGCCCCCTCTCGTTCCCCAATATCGGCAGTATTAACCTTCACATTCAGCAGCAGGCCAAGTGTATGTACTTGAATATGACGTTTACGGCCGTTGACCTTTTTGCCGCCATCATAGCCAAGTTCGCCTTCTACGTAAGTAGTTTTGACGCTTAAGCTATCACTGATAGCAGCACTTGGCCGGGCATTGCGTATCTTAAGGTTCTAAACCAGTTTTTGTATTATCTTTTGATTAAAGAGTTTTATTCCTAATTATAAATTAAATGTAAGGCTTTAAAATAAGCTAAACTCCATTAGCGACTATTTTGTCCAAAAATGCGCCAACATGGATTTGGTTTGAGTTTTCGATGTAATTCTTGAGCACCTATTTATGGCTACCTACTCCGAAAAAGAAGTAGGTAGCCATAAAAACTACCAGGTAAAAGCTTACAATTTGGATGCCTCTTGTACCAACTGAAGCATCTTATTTAGATGGCACTGCCAACTCCTTTGCATAAACATCCTGGTCGTTCGCGACGGTAGCGTTATCAGCGCTTGCAGTACAAACGGCCGGGGCGGCACTCGATGTGCCTGTACCTGGACATAAGAACAGTTCCGGGCTGCGAGTATCCATCCAGAGTGGAATGGCATTGTCATTAGCGGATAGCCCGGAATAGTCTCCAAAGAATAGGCCACTGAACTGAGTAGGAGGCGGCATTGAGCCATTGGTAACCCTCTGAACCCCGAAGTGGGTAAGATCGCCTGAACCGGAGAGACTTACATCCGAGTAGCCTGTTGTTTCATCCGTACCATACTGCCTATCATAGTAGGAAGTAGCTAATTTGCCGTTCTTGGTGAAGGCAATCCATTGCCAGAATTGGTCGGTAGTAGCCTGGCCAGGGTCCTGGGTAGCAGTGGTCAACAGGCGGGGGTCAGTCGTGGTACCGGTAAAGACCCCACCACCATTGTTAGAGATGCTAACAAGGATGTCGTTATTACAGGCGCCGGGGGTCTTTACGCCAGTGAATAGATTATTTCCGTCGGCGAAAAACCCTGCCGGTACGCAACCGTTAGATTCATTGGAATGTATGTTAATGTACGAGCCGAAAGTGACGACTACCTGGGATGGGTTGGTAGGGTTGACTGCGCCGGAAGGGTAATTGGTAGCCCGGAAATAAGAATTGGAAGTGGGACCTTTTTCCGGCACGCAAGCCCGGCCAAAGTCCTTCCCAGCCTGATAGGCGGCACAAGCGGGCAGCTCATAATAATCGGCCACCTTTACCGGGGCGCTAAAGGTATTACCTCCGTCCACCGATTTAGACAGTAGAACCTGGTTGCGGTTATCGCCGGCCTTACTCAAGACGTTGTTATAATTGTTATAAACGATATAGAGGCTACCATCTGGCCCTACGAATGGTTGGGAGTCCTGGTTCTCATTGCAGTTGCCATTCGGGGTGGCTATACCATAAGTATTGCCACAGAGGACAGGAGCATTTATGTTAACCACATGGGGTGCGCTGAAATGTTCGGCGTAGTCGCTGGAGTAAGCCTCGTAAATGTAGGCCGTTCCATCCGCGGCAAATTCGGTCCAGGAAACATAGACCCGGTCCTGAAATGGGGTGCAGGTGCTGCCTGGTATGACGGTAGTCTGGGCTGCGGGGCAGGCTGAGATATTATTATCAACCGTCATAAGTTGCTTGTCCAGGAATGGGGAGAAGCCGGTTCCCTCAGTATCATTACTGGCCCGGACATAGCGACCAGGGAAGTTCCAGGAAGCTCCATTGTTTTGGGTCGAGCGGTAAACTACCAGGGCGCTTGATAGGTCAGGGCTGCTGGTGGTAGGGCTCCCCCGGTTAAAAAGCTGGCAGGAAAGATAGGCGTTACCTTTGCTGTCCCAGGCAACCGAAGTATCACCGCCTCCGCCCCAGTATTCTCTCGTAGATCCGAAGTCAACCACGTTTTGGACCTTACCGCGAGTGAAACTGGTTGCAATTGTACTATCGTTCCAGGTGCGGCCTTTATCCAGGCTGTATGAAGCATAGCAGTTGCCATCCCCTCGCCGGTAATCGTTATAACTGGCGATAACGTGGTTCGGCTGGTTAGGGTCAATCGCAATCGAAGTCTCGTTGTTGGCTTGCCCGCGGCCTGCCAGGTCAGGGTCTGATAAGGTGAGGCAATTCTGGTTAACCTTTACATCTGACCTTAAAGTAACCGAACAGCCATTACTACCTTTAGGGTTATAATTGGTTGGCTGGCTGGCCTGAGCGGCCTGGATACTATTGGGGTTAAGGTCTAGGTCAGCCATGCCCGAGAGCAACCGGTCCTGGATTTCGTTCAAGGCAGTGTAATCTACAGCCCTGGTGGTGGTGACGCTAGGTCCGCCTAGTAAAATAACTAGGCTAGAGGTAAGTATCACAGCCATCAAGACCCTGAAAGAGCGAAGCTTCATAAAGTACCTTCTTTCTATGGATCTCGAATCTCAACTTAATGCCAGCGCCAGCAAAGGCCAGGCAACAAGAAAAAGCTGGTGAGGGGGTATCCCGTACTTAAAGCTGAAAAATTGCATAAAATGCATTTTAATGAGTATCATATAAATTCCGCAGAGTTTCAGCCATATTTATTTTACCGGGTAGGAAGATTGTCTACTAAATACTAAAATTGTTTGTAGGAATAAAAACCCATAAACCCTAAATAGGTTTGAAGTCAGTTGGAGCCAGAAAGATTAAATTAATTAGTAAATTAAGCCTGATAAACGTAGAACATGCCAGTACTTACAATCAAAACTGAGCAAAGCCAGCTAAAAGCTAGCAGTTATTTAATCTGAAGGAAAGTTTCTCGTTAGAAGGATAGGCCAATTCCCAAAACGTATATTAGGAACTTACCATACTATTAAGCTAACCCTTTGCAGAAGTACCGCCAGGTCACCATTTTAGAAATCGCAGAAGTTGATAAGTTAATTATTATCTAATAAGTTGGAGGAGTCAAGTAGTTGTAACGAATACTTCAGAGTGTTTCAGAAAATAGTTAATTGCATAAAGCAGAGTCCTCCGGCTATAGAAAAAGCAGAGATTTTTCAGCCTGGCTGCCCTCCGGTTTAACCCATAGCCTAAAATCGCCATTCGGAAGCGGCAGATTTTAGGCCAGTATACAAGTTAGAAGCCTTAGGATTGGGTAGTTTCGTTTAATAGGGCCTTTGTAGACCAGGGGTTTCCGTTACTTAAAAGAGATACCTGTGGAGCAAAAAAGTGAAAGGTTGCCTTAATATTTAACTTTTGTTAGAATAAGATTAATTAGTATCCTTAATTTGATTGTTCCTAAATTTGGGGTTAGGGAATATTAATTAATCTCAGACAACAATCTTTACATTGTCTGATTTTTACGCCGCCAAAATTTTCAGTGGTAAGCAAGTTTGAGTTTGAGTTTGAGTTTGAGTTGAGTTAAGGGTAGTAACCACCATTTCGCTAAAGCGTTTCCGCAGTCAATATTCAGCCTAGACACCGTATATATCGAGAGAAGGGGAATAACAAATACCCTTCCATCCTCGGGCTTGGAGGTTTTATGAAGAAATTGTTCGGGCTGCTTATCACCAGCCTTCTTTGCGCTTCGCTTGTTTTAGCTGTCTGCCTGGCTTTTAACCCCGCTTCTTCGCTGGCTGCATCAGACAACAACCCCAAAGTTGAAGTTAATGCGGCGGTTCATTCCGATGTTTCCCCACCTTTAAGAGGCATGAGCTCTATATCACCAGGGGCCGAGAGTCACCGGGAAAAACCCCTGAAGACTTTTCCCGGCAGTGCTTCCAGCAACACCCAACCTGACCCGGCCCTGCAAGCCGGTCCGGCAGGTCCTTCCGTAGCTACTTCTGCCGGGCGGAATTTTGCCGGGGTTGGCAAGGGGGATTATGGTTTCAGCCCTGATGCTGCTCCGCCGGATACTAACGGGGCAGTTGGGGCAACGCAATATGTACAATGGGTGAATGAATCGTTTGCCGTTTTTGACAAAAGCACCGGTACCATTGCCGCCGGTTTTCCTAAAACCGGTAATACTCTCTGGGCCGGCTTCGGCGGTGGTTGCGAAACCAATAACGATGGTGACCCGGTTGTCCAGTACGATAAAGCAGCTAACAGGTGGATCCTGACCCAATTCTCAGTAAGCACCACTCCTTATTTGCAATGCGTGGCTGTTTCCCAATCTTCTGATGCTACCGGAGCCTATTACCGCTATTCTTTCAGTTATGGCAACGGTTTCAACGACTACCCTAAACTAGGCGTTTGGCCGGACGGTTACTATATTACCTTCAACATATTCAATAATGGTCAAACCTTTGCCGGCTCAAAATTGTGCGCTTACGACCGCAATAAGATGCTGCAAGGCTTGGCGGCTACTCAGCAGTGCTTCCAGTTAAGCACCAGTTATGGTGGAGTTTTACCGTCAGATCTTGATGGCTCGATTGCTCCGCCAACCGGCTCGCCTAACTATATGGTCAACTTTGGCTCTAATTCTCTCAACCTCTGGAAATTTAAGGTAGACTGGGCTACTCCAGCCAACACAAAATTAACCGGACCAACTGCAATCCCGGTTGCAGCCTTTAATACGGCTTGCAGCGGTGGTGGAACTTGTATTCCCCAGCCGAATACCAGCCAAAAGCTTGACTCTTTAGGTGACCGCTTGATGTACCGTCTGGCTTACAGGCATTTTGCGGACGGCCATGAAGCTCTTGTGGTAAACCATGCTGTCAGCGTTGGAGTAAACAAACGCAATAGCGTTACTTCGGTTCGCTGGTATGAACTTAGAAACCCCTCGGGAAGTACCATGGTGGCCGGAACACCTAACGTCTTTCAGCAGGGAACCCTGAGCACTGCGGATGGAACTCATCGGTGGATGGGAAGCATCGCCATGGATAAAGCAGGTGATATGGCGCTTGGTTACAGTGCGTCTAGCAGCACCCTTTTCCCGTCTATTCGTTATACCGGCCGCGTTCCCACTGATGCCGCCGGAACAATGCAGGGCGAAACGGTTATCCAGGCCGGTGGCGGTTCACAACTGACAAACCTCAGTCGTTGGGGTGATTATAGTGCCATGACGGTAGATCCGGCAGATGACTGCACCTTCTGGTTTACTTCTGAATACCTGAAGAGTAGTGGTACTTTTAATTGGAGTACCAAAATTGCATCCTTCAAGTTCCCTGGTTGCCAGTGAGGTATCCTAATCAGGTACTAATATACTCCAATCCGGTCAGGTTAAATGGTTATTCCAAGACTTGATTGAGGGTAGCTGAATAAAATCACCTGATAAAATGCGCCAGCCTCAACTGGCGTATTTTTTATAAAGTAAAGGCGATAAGTTACTATGAGAGGGACTTATATCTTTTACCTTTGACGTAAATCTCATCGGCCTACACTTGGCCCAGGTCGAGCTTGCCTTGAATCATCAGTGCTTGATGCTCCTTGTGGCTATGGCTACCAGCGGCATCCGAGTTAAAATGAACGCCTTTTGAGGGTTTAATTAACGAAAGGTAGCCAGCCTGAAATGAAGTTCTTTGTTCCAACTTTGACTCATTGCTGCAGAAGAATTTGCACGATAATCCAAAAGAGCTTTATTACCTGGACCAAACCAGCCATTTCTACCCTGATTATCGGTGCCATAAGTGATCTCACTAAATCAAAAGCTGAGTTGATAGCCGAAAATGCTTGCTCAGAAAACAACTAATAATTTTGAAGCGCCAGGTCAAAAAGCCCGCCTTTACTCTCTTGGACCGCTTTTTATTGGTAGTGCTGGGAAGCAGCCTCGCGAATTGGAAACAAGCCTTGCTTATCCTTAAACCGGATACATTGCTCCGCTGGCACCGCCAAGGATTCCGACTGTTCTGGAAACTTAAATCAAAATCGAATAAAAATTCCCAGCCGAAAATAGCCTAGGAAACAATCGAACTTATTAAGGAAATGGCAGCCAAAAACACGCTCTGGGGAGCCCAAAGAACCCGAGGTAAACTCTTAAAACTCAATATAAAGGTAGCCAAGAGAACCATCCAGAAATATATGCGGCAAACGAGACCTACACGTCCTTCCTCCAACCAGAACTGGAATACCTTCCTCAAAAATCCTTCCAAAGAAGTTTGGGCGTGTGACTTTGTCACAGTAATAGATGCCTTCTTTGGGCAGTTTTACCCTTTCTTTCTTCTCCATCATTCCTCTCGTCGTATCATCCAATTTGGAGTTACTCGTCATCCTAACGAGCAATGGATAACCCAGCAACTCAAAGAGGCCACCCCTTTTGGAGAAAAGCCGAAATACCTGATAAGGGATAATGATACTAAATTCGGGACAGCTTTTGACAAATTAGCTGAAACAGTAGGATAAAAGTGCTGAAAACTCCGATTGCAGCCCCGAAGGCAAACGGTCTTTGCGAAAGATTTTTCAGAAGTTTGCGGCAGGAATGTCTTGATCATTTTCTGATTTTTAACGAGCGCCATTTAGCGAGAGTGTTAAAAGAATACGCCGAATATTACAACAGGCTGCGGCCACACCAGGGGATCAAGCAACACATGCCGGTCGTAGCAGACCAACCAGTCCAATTTAGTGGGAAAATTATCAGCTTTCCACTCTTAAACGGCTTACATCAGACCTACAAAAGAACGGCTTAAGCCTCGGATGAACCTAGTAGCCAATACAGGTGGACGCGTTCAGGTCAACTCTGAGCGCGTTTTCTATTTATGACCACCCCTCATATAATTACAAGTACTTTGCCCCTTATCGCAGTAACGTTTAAATTGGGCCAAATTGAAACTGAATCTTTTTAGGCTAATTAAGAACTTACCTATTTTATTTTAAGAGCTTGCTATCAATGGCACTCCAAAACTTCACGAAACCTGTTAAAATTAATCAAACACATGACCCATATTCGCTTTGGAAAGGAAACCAATGTACGGTAATATTTTGCAAATAATGGCTGCACAGCCCGCCTGGGAAGCAGTTTATGGAGTGCCTAAAGAAGCCAAGGTAAAGGATTCCTATATGATGCGGCCATTAAATTGCTGGGCGTTGGTGGAATTCAAAGGAACCGGCCAACCGGCAACTGAAACAATTGTTGTTGGCATGGTAGCAATCGAAGGTTCGCAGGTGCTCGATTTTGTTGACGAAGCGGACGAAGTATTCTTGGGTTATAACTACCCAGGCTGCACCACCAATTGGCACAAACGAGCAATGGAAGTACGCAATAAATGATGAATTAAAAAAGGAACTTACCGGTTATAGTAGGTTCCTTTTAAGTTCAAAGGTGGAGCTGGCGGGAGTCGAACCCGCGTCCAAAAAGTTCAGTGCCACAACCTCATTTACATGCTTAGCTTGTTTAATTTTTATTCAGACCGCAGTAGAATACAAGCAACACTGCGGCCCCTGTGGGTTATCTTAGACTAGGTTACTCACCCCTACCTAGTAGCGTCCCCCGATATGCTATTTTATCCCTTTGCGCCTCGGAGTAGGGCCCTCCAGGATAGCTACTTAACTAACTAGTAATTAGGCAGCCAGAGCAAAGCTCTGAGTTTGGGTTGTTTTGCCGTTTAATGGCTTGCATCAGTTTAACGAGATTAATGCGGTCTCGGCATGCAGCTGTAACCCATTCCTCCCTGTCGAAACCAAGCAGCCCCGAAAGTTTGAAGTGTTACACTAGTTATTATACGTATGTTGTCAAGATTTGTTTCAAATCGGTAAGTGGTAGTTCCAGTTTGAGTTCATCTAGGCATAGTTTATACCCATTGTACCAATACTGGTTAAATTCTTCCTGTAAAAGGTGCTGGTGCAGTGCTTCAACCTCATTATTAAATTTTGGTACTTCAATCCGGCGGCGCCGGCAATTGGTTTCTATTCGGTACTTCTCGACAAAGCCAAGTAGTCTTGCCGCTTTACCGTATTTCCCTGTACTCCTTAACAGATAGGCATAATTTTCAAGTGCGAAGGTCAAGCCAATAACGTCTCCGCCTTCAATTTTAATAGCCAGTGCCTCACCAGCGTAACGAAGACAGTCTTCGTAATTACCGGTTTCCTGATAAACGCTTAGTAGCCCCAAGGTGGCAATACCGTGTCCAATAAGGTTTTTCAATTCCCGATATACCTGAAGAGATTGTAAATAATATTCTGCCCCGAGCTGGTAACTGCCCTGGTAAAAGTGAGCCTCCCCCATATTGCCAAGAGAATCAGCGATACCCTGTTTATGCCCCATTTCCTGCCGGAGCTTAAGGCTTTCGTGGTGGATTGCAAGAGCTTTTTCGAAATTACCCTCGACTAACGAAACAAGGGCGATATTATTTAACGAGTCGGCAATTTTAAGCTTGTCGCCTAATTCTAGGCGCATAGCATAACTTTCACTATTAAATTTGTTGGCGCGTTCGGTATCTTCCAGAATGGTGGAAATTACCCCCATGTTAGCAAGATAGTCGGAAATTTCTTTTTTATTGCCCACCAGGCGGACAAGTCCCAGACCTTTTTCATAGTAATCAAGGGCAAGCGGGAAGTTATTACGGTAAGAAGCTATATTGCCGAGGCCTTTGTAGCACGCTGAAATACCCAGAGCGTCTTTTGCCTTTTCAAACACCGCCAAGCACAGGTTGTAAAACTTTTTGCTCAATTCAAATTCACCCTGGTAAAGGTAGATAAGAGCTAGCATGTTAACTGCCCTGGCATGGATTACTTCAAGTTCTGAGGGTAAGTCTTTAGTTTGTTCTAAAATCGTGTTTAGCCAAAATATCCCCGCAGTTAAATAACCCCGGATTTGCCAGAATCGGCCAAGTGCTGCACCGAACCGTAGGGCTGAGCCTATGTTTTTAGCGGCGAGCGCGTTCTTAATAGCCGCTTCTATATTTGAGAGTTCGGTAGTCAGTCGGTCATACCAATCAGCTTGGTCGGGTTGGTTATAATGTCCTGCTGCTACCTCTGACAAAGAAAGAAAATAGTTGGCGTGCTGGTTTTTAAGCGTTTCGATTAGGTTCGTCGATTCCAGTTTTTCCAGGAGGTATTCTCGGACCGTGACAAGCATTCCGAACCTGGGCTCTCCGGTCTTTTCGAAAGTAATATTCAATAAACTTTTATCGGCAAGAGAGTTCAATACCTGGATTACATCTATGGGCAGATCTTCCTCGACACTGCAAATAACCTCAATGCTCTCCAATGAACCACTGATCGGGAAGACCGTCAACCGCAACAGCAATTCTTTTTCGGTTTCGTTAAGTAGGTCGTAACTCCAATCAATGGCATTCTCGAGCGACTGGTGTCTTTTGGGGTATTCCAGGGCCGACACGTTGGAAAATTTAAGGAGGCGACGGTTTAGCCGGGATAGTAACGCTTGCGGGGTAAACATATTACTTCTGGCGGCTACCAGTTCGATAGCGAGTGGCAGGCCATCTAAATAAGCACAAATCTGGCTTATCGCCTCATAGTTAGAGCTATTAAGGGTAAAATCCGGCCGGACAGCCTGCGCCCGGTCGACAAATAAAGCGATTGAGGCGAACTGAGACAATGTTTCCAGGGCAGGCAGTTTATCCGTGCTCGGCAAAGCTAGGGGCGGCACTATAATCCGGCGTTCCCCGTATACGTGGAGTACCTCACGGCTGGTTATAAGGATTTTCAGGTTGGGGCAAACAACAAGGAGGTCGCTCACGAAATTGGAAGCGCCAAGAACCTGCTCGAAATTGTCCAGAATCAACAGCAGCCCTTTTGCGCCTATTGAGGTTTTAACGGCTTCGGCAGCCGGACTTTCCTCGGCTGCTTTAATGCCCAGCGCCCTTGCAACCGCTAACGGTACCAACTCAGGGTTAGTAATAGCCGCAAGTTCGATAAAGTATACCCCGTTCTCAAAGTCATCAAGCAGTTCCCTACCAGCCTGTAGAGATAGTCTGGTTTTACCTGTACCGCCCGGTCCGGTTAAAGTGAGCAACCGGAAGTTTGTGCCGCTCAGTACCTTGCGGACCTGTTTAATTTCTTTTTCTCGACCGAATAGGACGTTGGTTTGAGACGGCAGGTTTTGAGGGTGCTGCTCGTATCCTTTGACCGGTTCCGTTTTGACTACGATAGGTTTTATTTCGATGCCAGCCATGGCAAGAGAAGCCAATTCTTCTTTTGTAAATACGGCGGTCGTAAGATCTTTTTCATTTAAAAGTTCTTCGACCTCAACCGTACTAGTAACCGCTTGCCATTTGACTAGGGCTTTGATTATTAGTTTAACTTCGTTCACAGTCAGTTGCTTGTTGTTATTTTCATTTAGTTTATTACTGAAAAAGGTAACATTATAAGCTAACTCATCAGCGAGGGTTTTCAGGCCCTTATTCACATTTTTACAATAGCGCAAAACCAGATTACGAAAGTTTTGATTAATCATAGTGACCCCCAAATGACAGAATAACGGCCCGGAATTGAAATGGAAAAGTTTTGGAAAAGAACTCTATTGAAAGCTAGTTAAGGAACTGGTAAAACTATAGCACATCAACATGAAGATGTGAATATTTGACAAAATCTTATATTTTTAATAAGTGGTTATTACATGAATAGTAGTCAAAAGAAGGAAAATAACCTGAACTACGGCGAAAAATGGTTAACCACTGCTCAGGTAATACAGCTTTTAGATATATCACGAGGAACTCTTTACAGGTTGGAAAGCGAAGGCAAACTTAAGCCGGTAGAAATGCCTGGCAATAAAATCCTCAAACATCGCCGGATAAGGTTCTCGCGGGAAGATGTTGAAAACCTGATGCTCGAATTTAACTATGATTGTTTAAGTAATACTTTATAGCCATCTTCTATAGGTCAAAGCGCAAAGAGCTAAACCAGTTTGAACTCAAATCCTTGCGCTTTAGTGTTTAGTTTTCAGGATCACGGTCTATAATTTTACTTTTCCTTCTCAATACCACAGGACTTGTGGTGTGTATTTCGTGTTGCCTTTTTCAAGTATGTAAAGGAAAGCACCATGCCAGGACCAGCAGACACCGCAACTATTTTTGACGAGGAAATAGCCCAGTTAGAGAAACGCCGGGCTGAGATCGAAGCCGAACGCGCAAAGCTTTTGAAGGGCCAGATCACTGTTAAGGGACCGGACGGCACCACCTTAATGGACATTGACCTGGGCGCTTTGTCGGTAGCCACCTCCGATCATAAAACTGTTGAACGTAACCTCCGGCAGACTCTGGTAGAAAACCCGCTGATGCCAGTCCTGGATAATTCGTTTAAGAAGACCAGAGAGCTCCGCGAAGAGATGGCAGGTCGGGGAGAGCTTCAGGTCAGCCGCCGGATAAAATCCCCCTTTTCCATTCTTATCAAGGCAAACCAGCAGTTTGACCGGACGATGCAAGGTAAAAACCGAAGATTAGGCAAATTGGTTTCCTCGCCCTGGTGGCTACTCGTCGGAGTTATCCTGCTCCTGATCTGGTGTGGCGGTCCGCTGCTATACGCAATTTCAGGCGGTGTAGTCGGCGATAAACCTTTAGGCTCCACCGTGCCTGCGTCAGTTCCTGTTCCAATGGTGACCCCTGGTATAAAAGCCACCACTACACCTGCACCTACACCTACACCGGCGCCCAGGGCGATTGGTGCAATACTTACTAATTTTAATCCGGCCGGTGAAACTCAAACTAATAATGATGATGATGATGATGCTCATTCCCAACCGCTAGAGGAGATTTCTACACCCACGCCCCTACCGTCGGCGCAGGTAGGTAATACCCCAAGCAGCGCGGGTGGCCTCAATGGTCCCCACGGTGCCTTTTTAGCACCCAGCCGGCTAACTGTGGCAGCGCTAGCCCTCGATACGCCACTGGAGCGAGCCTTAACCCAGAATAACGCCAATAGCGGAGTGGCTGTTGTTACCTGGCCTCGCCCAGGTGAAGTGGTGCAGGTCGGTGCCTACCCTGGCGAGATAGGCAACATGTTAGTCCTGGGCAACCAGAAAGAACTGGGAGGGCTGCGGCGGATCCAACAAAACGATGAAGTTACGATTTTCGACCGCAAGGGCAACGCTTTTATTTACCGTTTTGTAGCCTTCTCGGCCAACGGCCAGACCGAACGTGAGGTCGACCCGGTTTCCCTTGACGATGAGTGGATCTTTGCCCCAACCCAGGAAGCTATCCTCACCATTTTAGTTACCTATCCCCAACCACTGCCGGCCGTGGATCCACATCAGACCGGCACCAACCAGGTAACACCCCGAGATGATTACCTGGTCCAGAAGAAGTTAGCCTACCGGGCGGTCCTGGCGATGTACGCCCCGGCCAAGGTAACACCGGCCGGAACGCCGGTAGCCGTTCCTCAATCTGCCTGGCAAACGGTCGCCGCTCCAACCAGCCCGGCCCCAGCTCCGGCGACAACAATCCTGCCGACGGCGAGCCCGGCGTTGCCGGTACCAGTGGCTCAGGCTCAGGGCGGGAATATAACACCTTCTCCCGGCAGCACTATTCCAAGCGGCCTACCGAATACCGGCGGTGGAGGTTTAACTCCTAATAAAAGCCAGGGCCAGGTTTCACCAAGACAAGAGTGATCTGGGCCAGGTTAGTAGTGAGTGAGTGATTTGTTCCTTGTGGCAGTTCAATTAGTTTCTAAAAGGAGATTTCTAATGGTCAGTTTTCTTAAGCTTCCTTATTTCAGCCGGATTAAATGGCTGGTCCAGGCCATCCGCCTAACGGGCAGGGCAATCCTTAACTTTGTAGCAGCTCTTATGTTAGCAGCCTTTTCCCAGGTTCCGGCGCTTGCCCAGTCTATCGACACTTCCAAAATCAAGCAGGCTTCCGAGTCGATTATTAGCAGTGTTCAGGCCGTTTCCGGCATTGGAGTGACCTTACTTTTAATCGTTGGCTTTGCCCTTTTGATGTGGGGAGGCGCCCTGGATGCCGCGCGGATCAAAGCTCTACGGGTTATCGGTTGGTCAGTTTTGGGAGGGGCGTTGCTCTTTCTTTTTGCCCAGCCGCTGGGGGATTTTCTGACCGGCACCTTCGGGGCAAAGTCTTAGATTAGTAGTGAATTCTACTTTTCTACTGTTCTACTGGTGGTAATAGTTACTTTTCCGCCAGTGGCACCACTTGTAAAGGAGTGCGGCGTGAGTTCAATCGTACAAAATTTGATACAACCGGCCCCAGGCCGCGCTTTGTCCCGGTTAAAGCCTTCCTGGACCAGGGCGGTAAGACTGGTCCTGGTAATCGGCCTGCTGGTCGGGCTCGCGCTACTCCTGTCCGCCTGCGCCTATCCCGGACAGGACCCGCCCTGCGTTGGAACCAACAAGAACGCCGAGGGCTGCGCCGACCCGGTGCAGAAGATTGTAGACGACCCCAACGGTGGCCCCTGGTACGTAAGTTGGGCGCTCGATATTGTTCGAAATTTACTGACCACTGTTTCGATCAACTCGGTTCGGCTGGGGGTCAGCGTCTTCTGGCAGGTCTTCACCAATCTTAGCTCGACCGACTTCGCGGCCTGTGGAGCTGGGAGCAGCGGCAGTCCGACCTGTTCAGTCGTTAGCGTCTTCACGATGATGAACACCGTGGCTGTTATTTTCCTGCCGGTGATTCTGACTTACAAAATCTTTAAGGGGTACTTCCTGGGCGGGCTTATCGAGTCGTTGCATGAGGGCTTCCTTTCCTTTTTCCCGAAAATAATTATCGGCGGTTTCGCCATGTACTTCCTGGCCGTGCTGTTTTCGGGCGGGTTCGGTATCTCGAACATTCTATTCGATACCATCATCGGCGGTGGGCAGTCCCTTAACGACATCTCCAAGAACTTAATAGGCGACTGCCCCAGCGGCAACGTCTGCGGGGCCGGAATTGGCAGCGTCGGTGACGTGAAGAATATTGGTCTCTTGCTTTTTATGACTCTGATCTGCCTGGCCGCTTCACTAGTCTTCATTGTACTGGGCCTGGTTTTCTTCCTGCGGACCATCATTATTTTTATCCTCTTCGCGCTAAGCCCGCTGGCGATCGTAGCCGGTCTTACCGAAGAATTCAGACCCTGGTTCAGCCGCTGGCTCAGCAGCGTCCAGGCCATGTTGATCGCACCCATACCAGTCGCAGTTTGTTTTGCCCTGGTGAAGGCTTTCACCGGGGCTATTCCCTCGGCTAGCGGGGATCCGGCCGGGTTCATCCTACAACTGGTCTACATTATAAGCTTCCTGGCTATCGGAGCCATCCTGATGTTCAAAATTGCTGGTTCAGTGGGAGGTATGGCCTTCGGCCTGGCGGCGGCCGGCCTTGGAGCCTTGCTTTCCAGCACAGTGGGATCCGAAGCTTGGAATTCACGTGACTTGAAGTCGCG
>JADMIO011113541.1_pt1 | contig 36336 bp, 33 predicted proteins | sample 8958161 | NCBI WGS metagenome assembly JADMIO01 (sample SAMN16585339, study PRJNA669376) | soil metagenome | isolation source: Crop rotation soil | place: USA: Cullars Rotation, Alabama | collected 2011
GACTGAGCCTTTCGTTTTATTTGACCATGTTGGTATGATTTAAATTAATACGACTCACTATAGGGTCAGTGCGGCCGCGACTTCAAGTCACGTGAATTCCAAGCTTCGGATCCCACTGTGCTGGAAAGGCTTCATGAGTGCGAGTAGGTGATCCATACCAAACTTCCCTGTCCCGGTGGCCAAGCCGATCCGGCTGCATTCTAACAACGATGGAATGGACGGACTAGTTCGTTTGGTTTCCTCGGACTGCACTTTAGGCAGCCGGGTTCGGTGTCCCTGGGCCGCCACGGTCAACGACCCGGATGCGACTCAGCCTCACACGGAGGCCCTCTGGGGCTTCCAGGCGCATGTCGCTGCGGAAGCAGCCGGACCCCATTCTGCGCCCCACGGGGCTCCTTGGAACGTCCGTGGCAGGGTCAGGGCCACTCACGTCGCCACCGAACCCTCCACGGCTATGCTTTGTCAGGTTCCCAGACCAACCCGCTCCCCAAGCCCGCTAGCGGACGCGGGGGATAACGCCTTCGCAGGTCAGGATCGTCGGTGAGAAACGCCGGCATGAGGGGTGAGGCAAGGACGCCACGGACATAGTCATCGAAGCACGGGTGGCCGTCCACGACAAACTCACGCGCCGCGAGCGAGCGGGCGAAGAGGGAGATGATGTATCCGAGCCTGCCGACTCGATGCCAGGAGCGCTTCAGGTCTTCGCGTTCGTCGTAGCTCAACGGCAGCGGCGGAGCGTCCGGCGGAGCCATGGTGGCAAACCATGCGCGCGCTAGCAGTGCCCGCTCGGCACGCAGCTTGTGGGGTTCGATCGGGTCCTCACCACTTACCCATCCCTCGCCAGTAACCGGGTTGCGACGGTACCGGGCGTCCCGGTCCGGCGCCCCCCTAAAAAGACGCTCAACCAGGGCTTTGACTTCTGCGCTCATCGATCTCTCGTGTGACGTTTTTGGTAACGGCCTGGACGGGCAGTGTGCGGCTGCGCCCTTTGATCCGAACCTTCGGTGGTGCGCGGCACCGGACGTGCATAGCCACGGACCTGCTGGTGCGCTCCCGGGACGGGGCGCGGGCGGGCTCGCTCCCACCCCAGCTGCCGCATAACTCGCGCAAGTCGGCGAGTTGCTGCCGACGTGCGCGCCGACCGGCAGATGCCAAGGTGATCGAACACGGCGTACTGTAGGCAGACGCTCGCGCCCGGCATGGACATCGGCTTGACGGCCGGTCAAGGGCACTCCCAGGGATCGGGTAGCCGCGCAGCCGGCGTTGCCCGCCGCGCCATCATCTCGGCCTTGATCAAGCGTAGCTGTTCGGACCACGCGGTCACGGTCGCTCTCCAGTGGCTGGGCCGGATGGGCCGGTTGGGCCGGTTGGCCCGGGTGGTTGCGATAGATTGCCGGCAGGGGCCTGCAGGCAGGGGGGCGGTCGTGACCATCGTTCTTCTTTCCGGTCAGCATTCTGATAGAAAGAAGTGGCCCATCCGACCCAAAGGCGGAAGCCATTGAGAAACCGCGGTTTCTTGGGCCGGCACGATGCCGGACAATCTGGCCCCCAACTGGCCCATCCGGCCCAAAGACACCCCAGCCGGAGGAGTCATGGCGAGCCGCCGACTGCGCGCTCAATGAAGCCGCGCACCTTGACTTGGGACCCTGCGGGCCGCCAGCGGTCCGGCGCCCAGCCCATAGAGCGCATAACCTTGGCGATCCGCCGGCTATTGGCAGGGTTGCAGTCCTTTGCTGCAAAGAGGCCGAGCACCTCGTGCACCTTCTTCGTCGTGATCCGCCGCTCGCCCGTCGGCGCCAGCTCCCAAGACGGCCTATGTGGCTGCGAGGACGCGGCGGTTCGCGCTGGATCAAGCTCCTGAGCCAGTGTGTCGGCCCAGGGATCGATGATCCGCCTGTCCTCGGCCGCCGTGGCCGCATCGACCCAGAGGCCTGGAGGAAGCGTGAGCGGCCCGTAAGTTCGTTCGACTTGAACAGCCTCCGCGAACAGCTGGTCGCGATCGCGCTCGAGCGCTTCAAGATCAACGCGGCTGATCCGGATGGGAACGAAGCGCCGGTTGCCCGTGTCATCTGCCAGATACTGATCGTCATTCGTTGTGCCGACAAAGACACACGTGCGGGAGGTTCGCTCCTCGTAGCGGCCGTATGCGGGTCGTGCCCGGTCGTCAGTGCGCGTGATGAGGGCCTTGATATCTTCCACGTCGCTTCGCCGCAGTCCCGCCAGCTCTGGGATTTCCAAAACCCACTTACCGCCAACAACCTCGGCCACGCCCCTCGCGTCCTGATGAAGGAGGGGAGCGTCGGTGAAGCTCTCACGGTCCCCAGCGAGGACCTGGAGCAGGCTGGATTTGCCGCACCCCTGCTCCCCTTCCAGGACTACCATGATGTCGTACTTGCACCCTGGCACGATAGCTCGCCGAACCATTGCGATGAGCAGCAGCACTGCGATCGCTCGGTTCAGCGGGGTGTCCGCGGCACCAGCATAAGTTATGGGCCATGTGTCAAGCCGAGCTTGGCCATCCCACTTGAGGTTAGCAAGCCAATCTTGCACGGGATTGAACCTGTTTTTGATACACAAAGCCCTAAGTGCGTCGAACGTATGTTCTTTTCCCGGGTCGAACCCGAATTTATGGACGATAAGGTCCCGTACAGCGGCGGCTGCGTCATCGGTAATCTCACCCGCAAGCTGAGCGATCTCTTGGCCTAAGATCAACTTGCGGCCGTGGAATGTATCGTGTCGGCACGTTATCCCTAGCGCCGGAATGGCTATTTTTGTATTCAGGTAAGTAGGTTTGGGGATGCCGGGCTTGTCCTTGACCTCGTCGGCCCACGTTGGATGGACAGGGCCATAGCTCCACGTCGCGCCGGCAGTCCCCGCGCCGTTACCCCAAGGGCTACCGGCGCACGTGCCAGCGTCGTTGTTATCGCCAAACTCGGCGGCACGCGCCTCGCCAGCCTCGACGAGGTCTGGGGGCACGCGGCACCCTGCGATGAACGTCCGATAAGCCTGCTCGGGCCAGCCCGCTTTCATGAATGCAATGGCCCAGGTGACCGCCTTGGCGCGCGAGCCGAACTGTTCATCGAGCTTTGTAGGGTCGAGCGTTTCCGGCGTGCGTTTTTTCGGGAGGCCCGATGCGAGGCGTTCATTAGCCGCGTGACCGACCGCCTCCAGCCTGTCCCGCAGCCCGGGTGGACGCGGCTCGCGCGCAGGCAAGGCGACCGGCGGGGCCGGATGGAGGGTGTGTACAATATCCTCCGCGCGCCGGCGCGCGGACCATATCAGACCATCGGCGTCGAAGCTGATACCCGCGGCGTCATTCAGGTACTTGTCCTTAGTCGAGATGGTTTCGTTGTTCTTTTTTAGGTTGCGCGCCGACCACTCCTCGAACAACTCTACGCCGTCTGGGCCAAGCACTGAGTAGACTCCCCCAGCCGTCAGCACCCACTTCATATAGCCTGTGGTCTCGTCATTCGGGATGCCCTCCAGCGCGAGCTTGATCGCCCGTGCGTCGTAGGAGCACCTCGCGGCGCCGCTGCCCGCTGCCTTACGCCGTACTTTTCGCAAGGGCACGAGTGTCCGACCACGCGCGACCAGCTTGTCGATGCTGAGCGCGCCGCCGTCGATGGGTAGCCGCCTGCAGAATGCGTCGGAAGATCGTCTGACGTACGCCCCCATTGCCTGCGAGACGCTCATGGCGCCTTCATCCGCATGGTTGCTGAGGAGCCCGTTGGCGGCCGCCATCACGGCTGGGTGCTCATCGACAGTCCACGGCCGGTCTCCGGCCAGTATGATCCTCCCACCCCGCTTCTCGGTCCCGTCCTCGCGCTTCATGCCGAAAGAGTAGGAGGTATACATGACCGCGCGGCAGCCGAGCTCGCGGATGGCACCCTCAAGCTCGAAAACGGCGACGGCGTCGATATCCAACACGATCGCAGGGCCGCACGACGCCATATGCGAGTTCGACCGCTGGCGGCCAACAAGAGGCTGACCCCTGTCCTGCGCTTTCTTGAGTGTCTTTCCGACAAGCGGAGCATCTTGCAACGCGCCCGAGACGAAGTACAGCGCGCTGTCCTTGTCAGGACATACGGGTGGGAACTCGGGCGCGACGATTGCTGCCATTTCCGCCCAGGTGAGCGCCGTATGCTCTTTGGTGGGGATCGGGCGGTTCGTGCCACTGAACAGAGCTACTGCATAGCTCACAGTTTCTGGATCGCATTCCGATAACCACTGCCCGGCTATCGGTGCTCGTTGAGCTTCCGCGCGGCTCTCGCCGTTCACGCCAGTCGGTTCAAAACTGCCCAGGGTAGCGGCGTGGAGATGAGCCGCAGCGCTTGCGACGTCGTAACTTTTGGAGGTTACACCGGCACCCGCGGTCTCAAGAGCGCCGCCCGCGGCAGTGGGTACGCCGTCAGCAGCCGCTGCGTTTGCCGCATCGTAACCTGCGGGGGTTACGCCGGCACCCACCGCCGTGACCGCGCTCCCCTCCGAAGCAGTAGCGCCACCTTGAGCCGTCGCGCTCCCGTCGGGACACCCGGCGGCGCCCGGGACCTCGAGCGGACCGCGGCCCGGAGCAGGCGCGGCGCTGCCATGGGCGTCTGCGTCTCTCGCGCCGTAACCTTCAGAGGTTACACTCACGCCCGCGGCTTCAAAGCCGCTGCCCAGAGTAGCGGCGTGGCGGATGTCCGCGTTTTCAACTGCGCTGCGCCCGGCATCGCTCTTCGGCACTAGAGGATGCCCGTCTTGATACAACATCTTCGGTCCCCATGACCAAGCTTGATGGCAGGCCCTCAACCGCGTTCGGCCGCCATCAGCAAGCGGTGGCGATGGCGGAGATCATGTGCAAGCAGGCTTAGTTCTTTCCTTATCGTTTCGCACTCGGTTAATATTTCACGAAGTTCTTGTGTGATGTTTCCTATAGGGGGCTGGCGCACCGGGTCGTAACCTTGGGAGGTTACACCGGCGTCCTCGAGCGCATCGCTGCGCCGGGCGCGGCCAGGCTTTTGTTCGCTGGCAAATGGGATGAAGGTATCGGAATAGTTGTGCTTCGACATCTTCGGGTGCTCCGTTCCAGTCGGAGCCCGCCGTGTTGCTTGGCGATACGCCTTGCCCTATAATCATCAGGTCGCAGCCAGCGATTAACCCCGACGTTACTTGGGTTGTCAGCGCCTCGCCGGTCAGACGGCGGGGCGTTTTGCTTCAGGCGGCGTCTTGGGATGCGCTCTGCCGCTCGCACGACTTGAGCCACCGCTCAACTTCGGACACGCGGTAGCCAATCCGGCGCTCGGACAGGCGCACAAAGGCAGGGCCATAGGCTTGCCTGCGCCACCGCTGGAGCGTGGACGCGCCGACGCCCAGCCATTTCGCAGTGACGCCCTCCGACACCACGGGGTCGAGCGCCGCGTCCGGCCCGGCAAGAGCCTGCTTCGATTGGGCGAGGATAGTGAGCGAGTTCATCAAGTCCTCCGATTGCGCCCCGAACGTTCGAGGCGGTAAGTGGAGGCTCATGGTGCCAAATGGGGCTGGCCGCGTACTTTACAGAAGAGGAACATAGACCGGGGTTCCCATGGGATTCGCGTATTTGCTGCACGGGGCAAGAGCGTCGCGCGTGAACTCGGAATCTGGCTGCGGGTCAAGGGGGGCTGCTCGTGCGTGGGATCAAACGCACTCCGCTTTAGATTAGGCTTCTCGCTGGATGTCCATCGCCCGCAGGGCGTTATGAAAAAGCGAAGCGCGATTGGTCTGTAAACCCGATGCCTCCGCCAAGGCGTTGGTGAATTCGAGGAACGCGGACTTTCCAGTGCTATCTACTCGGATTGTCGGACGCAGCCCTGCGGTGCGCCACGCATTCATCAGGTCAAAGGTGAGGACGTCCAATGTCCACGCCAGTGGCTTTGCGCGCCTGCCGGTCAGCCAATGGCTCAGGCCGATGCGGGCGTAGCGAACCGCGAGGAAAATCGCCTGCTTAAGCCGGCACTGCGCCGCGCGCCCTAGCTTTGCCGTGCTCGGAAATTTTCGAATGCATCGAGCGATGGCCCGCCTATGCACGTGCGTGAGGCGGGGCGCGATAACGAGCCTCCCAGAAGGTAAGAGTGGCGTCGTCCGACGAGGCATCACGCGGCTCCTATTATGTCAGCTATCATGCTCCCCCACCTCTCCAATGCGGCTGTCTTCTGTGTCCGGTACGACGCCTTGTTATAGACGCCAGCCACGCCGCGTTTAGCACCGGCATGCCCGAGCAATGCTTCAACCACGTGCGGCTCGACACCGGCCTCATTTAGCCGCGTCGAGAGAGTTCGGCGAAAGTCATGCAAACCCCACGCGGGTAAGGTACAGACACTCAGCTCTGTATCACACTCGCAGTCCGCCAGCCCAGCTTCAGCACGGCGGAGATGCGCAATGCGCCGATCGAGCCGCGCCTTGCTGCGTGACCACCCCGAGAAACCTTCAGACCCCTGGCCGAACAGCGGTCCGCGGCCCTCGCGTGGCATTGGCAGCTGCGCCATCGCAAGGGCTGAGAGCGGCACCTCATGCGCGATTGCTGTCTTCGTCCTCACCTCCGGCACAGTGAGCAGAGTGCCGCTGATCTCGCTCCAGCGCAGCGCCCCGATCTCGTCACGTCGGCAGCCGGTAAGCATGAGAAGCCGCACAATCCGGTCGTAGTCGCTCCCGAACCGGGTGGCCTTCCAAATGGCGCCCAACTCATCGTCCGAGAGCACGCGATCCTTCGCGGTCTCCCGGTTTCTCGGCACGAGCATAGCGGGGTTCTGCTTCGCCAGCCCTGCACGCATTGCCCAGCTGAACATTGCACTCAAAGTCGCAAGGGTGCGGTTCGCTTGGACGGCCCCAGTAGACGCGGTCAGACGATTGTGCAGCTGAAAAATGGCAGCCCGGTCGACGGCCGCGGCGACCTCTTTATGCAGCGTCGCCGCATACTTGTTTAGGTTGCGGCGCGTCTGGTCGAACGTGGACGGCTTAGACCGCTGCTGCTGATGAGCGAGGTAAGCTGTAACCAAATCACCAATGCAGGCAGCTTCACGATCTGCCTGCCGTTTGGCTGCAGGATCGTTTCCGATGGCTTTTTGCGTGAGCTGCATGCGTGCTGCCTCTCGGGCCCCATCGGGGGCGAGGACGCTCGCATCGCCCAGCCCAATGCGCCGCGTCCGGCCGGTCGCATCACGATATTGAAGCAGCCACACACGCTTGCCGCTGGCGTAAGCCCGAAGCCCGAGGCCGGGCACCTGATCATCCCAATAGAATGCCTCTGACTGACCCGGAGGGCAGACAAGGCGGCGCAGACTCGCCCTCGTGATCACGGCCGACGCTTTTGAACGCTGGGCTGCGCCAGGTTTCAGCGCCAGTCGAATCACCTCTCTTTCAGTTTCCACCGGAAGCACATCGGAAGCGGCCGGAAGCATATCGGAAGCAGGCTCCTGAGCCATTCTGAGGCCCCTTGATGGCGACACACTAGTGCGCCTACCATGAAAGATCTTGTAGGGCAAGGTGTTGTGAGTGCCGGTGAGCGCTTCCGAGTGGACCTGAGCGAAGCACAAAAGAGGGGGGCACTAGTCTGGGGGACTAGGGGTCGCGAGTTCGAATCTCGCCGCTCCGACCAAAACTCTCAATGACTTAGACCAACGCTGCTTCCGGCAACGGCCGTTGCCGGAAGCACATCGGAAGCACCGGAGCGTTAACGCTGGGCTTGGGCTGGGCCGGCAATCCGGAGCGATGCAGCCGCGTCGGGGCGCACACGCACAAACGCGTCCGTACCGCCGCCGGCCCCCGGGTGCATGGGACCAGCGGGTACCCCCCAGCCGGCCGGTCTTTTAGGACCCGCTCTCACACAGAGCGTCTAAAAAACCGCGACAACGCCAGACAAGCTTGACCGTTGATCTCGGTCAACTTCGAAGCGCTTTCCGAAAATGGCCTGCAGCCCACCGGCCCCAATTACCGAGCGCTCAGAAGCAGGCGCGCGGTCGGTGGCGGGCGCTTCTTGGACGTCAATACGGCGGAACGGTGCGCCCTCCTGCCATGGGCAGGAGGGGCCTAAAGCACGCCGTGGTTGGGCCGGGACCCCACGATCCCCTCATGCGGCAGATGCCTCGATTACCCTGCCGGTAAGCCTCGGCGCTCCGCCCTGGTTATGCCGCCATAGCTGATAGCGCCGGCCGGGATGCCGGTCCTCGCGAGCCTCGGCGAGGTACGTGAGCGCCTGAATGAGGAGGATGTCGCTACGCATCGTAAGTGCGTAGCTCGTCCTGCTGCGCCGCCGGTTCGCCTCGCTCGCGTGTGGGCGGGCTTTGCCTGCCGGAAAAGCTTCCGAAACCGATAGCCGCGCAGACCCATGGCGTTTCCTGGTTCTCCGCCGCGTGCCCGCGCTAGGTCCCGTGTCGGGTTGATCTTCAGCCGGCTGCGGCGGTTCAACGACGCCCGCAAAGTGGCTTGGTTCGAGCAACTGGCGGCCGAGCGCCTCGTCGCGCGCTACGTGCGAGCGCAGCCCCTGCGCCGGTTGGAAAGGATCAGTGGCCGCCGGGCCGAGGCGTTCGACGCGATGCTGCGATAGACGAAAATAGTCCAACTACAAACGAAATGCCAAGGGACAGCAAGCCGTGATTGACCGACAAAGGGCTAAAAACCAAAGTCACAATGCACGAAGTCGAGGCAAAATCGACGCCACAATTAGCCAATTAAACCCTCGCTTGCGTGCGAAAAAGTCCTTTCCGAGTGCGAACCCAGGGACAAACCCTGCTAATACCTCAGGCAGATGACCTGTCAACTGCAATGTAAACACGCTCCAAAAAGTGCCCGCCATGCCCACCTCCTCCGCTGCGAGCTCGCCGGCGTTGCGCGACGCCTCGGCCGTGCGGGCGCCACCATCGGTGCAATCCAGCGTGACAATGGCAACCTTGTCCGGGTAGCTGAACAGCTGCGGTCGCGCAACTGCTCGAACACAGACCCGGCGCGGCACCACCAAGGAGCACTGCCTGGCAGTGATCGGTTCCGAGCGGTCTTCGACGACGTTGAACCGTCGGAGCGCAAGCTCGTGATCTACCCGCACCGCGTCACCTGGGAGGCGGATGGGGCGGTGATCGATAAAGGCGAAGGTACGCCGGTCCTGCTCGAACCCGCGGAGCCGCTCAGGGCAGAGTGCGCTCACTTTCTCCACTGCATTCGCTCGGGCGCACGTCCGATAACAGATGGCGCGGAGGCGCTGCGGGTCATGGACGTCCTCGTCCGAGCTAGCGAGGCCATGCAGGGCGAGCCTGTGACCTCGTCCGGCCGTTGGCTTGGGCTGGCGGACTAGCCAAACGCTTCTGCAACTCCTCGACCGGATTGGGGCCGGCTGGGACCGGCCGCTGTCGGGCGGTCGGCCGCCAGCGACCGCGCTCGTAGACGCCGACTGGTCACACGGCGTGCCGATCTGGCTGCTCGTCCGATCGCTGCCAGTGCACACACACTCGCCGATGCTTCAGGGCCGAGTACGTCCCCGTCCGAAAAAATGTCACTCTGAGGGGCCGCTGCCCTGCGGCGGGCTGGCACCCCGGGTGGATCGGACCAGCCGGGTACCCCCACACTGGCCTGGCTTTTAGGACCCGCTCTCATACAGAGCAGCCCAAACCCGTACAGCCGCGCTTCGGCTGCGCTCGCCTCACGCCCTCAAGCTCTTCCGGGCACAAGGAATGCAGTATGTCGTGTGCGCTTTCCGGATCAGGGAGGCGCACGTGGCGAGAAGGCATGGGAGTTCCGTCCAGCAGCTCACCGAAGTGACGCAGTTGCCGGTGCAATACGAATAACGCCCCACTGCTGGAGGAACGCGGAGCCATCCTGCATACCGGTAGCGATGCGGATTCGAGACCTGCACGCCTCAGGAGAAGCTATTCACCGGGCTCCTGAGTACCGGCCTTTCGGGGCAACTGGCCCGAGGTACGGTAGAGCAAATGAAGAGTGACTTGAGGGCGAGCTTTCTTGCTGCCAAGTAAATGCACTCCGTCCGAGACGCGTGAACGCGCGACCGGAAACGACGGGCGGAGCCGCCGGAGGTCAGCGTGCCCACGGTCTGATACCTGCTGCCGGATAGCGGGATGCGCGAGAGCGGCGGCCCAGGCTGACCGGGATGTACCGGCAGCTCGCTGCCTGTGCTCCGCCGGCCCAATAGGCTTTCCCATCTCGTCGCGCACGATGAATGCCCAGCAGTCGATGCAGGAGCTTCTCCACGATCGACCTCACCCCCCGAGGGCAGAGCAGGTGATGGCTTTGCGCTTCCAGAGCCGGCTTTCTGAATGCCGAAGCTGTCCTAAAGACTGTTGAGCGTCCGATCGCGCTTCGTCGGCCCGCGTCGCGGCCGTAGTCAGCGCGCCGACCGGCGCGCTATCCTGTCAAAGGATATCCTGCACCTCCTTGAAGCGCTTTTCAGCTTCTATTTTCAGGTGATCGGGTTGCTTGTCCGGGGTGTCCTGGTGAAGATAGGCGGTGCGAGTTGCCTGGACCACAAAATCTTTGGCCCTAACTGTTGACCCAGCCCGCCCGAGAAGTCGTGAGAGTTCATCATCTGATCCAACTTTGGACTCCGCTTCAGCTAATTTATGTTTTGTCTCATGTAACTCAGTCTCTAAGGCAAGTATCCGCTCATCGGCCCTGCCTACCCCTTTTTAAGCCTGTTTAGCTCTACGTCGCTTGACGCTCGCGCGATCGCAGCTCGTGTTTCGATCCACGCCCCCGCGAAGGGGGCGACTAGCCTCGCCAACCGCGTCCAATGAGATTGCGGTGTTTCGATCCACGCCCCCGCGAAGGGGGCGACGCTTCTACACCGTCCTGAACGACGAAATCCGGGGCCTGTTTCGATCCACGCCCCCGCGAGGGGGGCGACCTGCGTTGAGATGCGCGAGGGCGGCGCGGCCAATGTTTCGATCCACGCCCCCGCGAGGGGGGCGACAAGGATCAGGCGATCAGCGCCGACCGGTTTCGATCCACGCCCCCGCGAGGGGGCGACAACCGAATGCCGCCAATGCTCGCGTAGTCGGACCGTTTCGATCCACGCCCCCGCGAGGGGGGCGACGCGCTGGAGGAGCGGTACGAGACGCTGGTGCCTCGTTTCGATCCACGCCCCCGCGAGGGGGGCGACTGTCGGACCACCACGGAACTGTAACTCTGAACCAGTTTCGATCCACGCCCCCGCGAGGGGGGCGACCGCCCACCGCTTTCCGGACCCGCCACTGTGTTCAGGTTTCGATCCACGCCCCCGCGAGGGGGGCGACCTCATGGACGGTGACCGCGCCATCGTGGTCGACGAGTTTCGATCCACGCCCCCGCGAGGGGGGCGACACTCTGGGCTCCCGAAGGCGTGCGGCGGCTCGATCGTTTCGATCCACGCCCCCGCGAGGGGGGCGACGCGCTATTTAGCCGAAGCGCTGAAGTGGCTCCAGTTTCGATCCACGCCCCCGCGAGGGGGGCGACTGCGGTCGACGGGGAGGGTCTCGACGTCCGCAAGTTTCGATCCACGCCCCCGCGAGGGGGGCGACCACTGAGAGGGCGCGACTGCACATTCTTGCGACGTTTCGATCCACGCCCCCGCGAGGGGGGCGACGCGAGATTTTCGCGCTCTGCGAGGATACCGAAGAGTTTCGATCCACGCCCCCGCGAGGGGGGCGACACTGATGGCTGACACCCCCGCGCCCGCGCCCGAGTTTCGATCCACGCCCCCGCGAGGGGGGCGACGGTCGAGGGACCATCCGCGCGGGTCCTCCTCGGTGTTTCGATCCACGCCCCCGCGAGGGGGGCGACTCCGGTACAAGTGGCAGAACGCCATGCGGAAGTGGTTTCGATCCACGCCCCCGCGAGGGGGGCGACCCGGGGAATAGGGCGCTCGCCGCTTTCCCATACCTGTTTCGATCCACGCCCCCGCGAGGGGGGCGACCTGCGTCGGCGCGTATCAGTGAGGGTGATCGAGCGTTTCGATCCACGCCCCCGCGAGGGGGGCGACCAGGGTCCCGTCGTGTCCAGGCTGAGGCTTATTGGTTTCGATCCACGCCCCCGCGAGGGGGGCGACAGCTTAGGAAGATACGTTAATGTAGTAGCACCTGTTTCGATCCACGCCCCCGCGAGGGGGGCGACGGTGCGCACCGTACCATCCGAGCCCTTCAATTTGTTTCGATCCACGCCCCCGCGAGGGGGGCGACCACGATGAACAAGACGAGTGGTGCTGGGATCATCAATTTGTTTCGATCCACGCCCCCGCGAGGGGGGCGACTCGTGTCTGTGGACCTGACAAGCATATCTTCGATGTTTCGATCCACGCCCCCGCGAGGGGGGCGACGGCCTGGAGAGTGTGCCGACCTTGCTCCCTTTGAGTTTCGATCCACGCCCCCGCGAGGGGGGCGACCCGCCGCCGCCGAGGCCCGCCTCGCATGCGCTCGGTTTCGATCCACGCCCCCGCGAGGGGGGCGACCACTGGCCACGACGCGTGTTTCAAAGCGCGGGCTGTTTCGATCCACGCCCCCGCGAGGGGGGCGACCGTATCGCCAGGAGCAGTCGTAAACCCGTGACTGGTTTCGATCCACGCCCCCGCGAGGGGGGCGACCATTGACGCTCGTGCCCGCGATCTCATGGGCCGGTTTCGATCCACGCCCCCGCGAGGGGGGCGACCTGGCGCTGATGCCGACATCAAGCGCATCCAGGTTTCGATCCACGCCCCCGCGAGGGGGGCGACGCGTCATCGTTTGGCAACAAACGCACGCTTACGAGTTTCGATCCACGCCCCCGCGAGGGGGGCGACGCGAGCAGCCGTTTCGATTTCGCTCTTATCGCGCCGTTTCGATCCACGCCCCCGCGAGGGGGGCGACTCCGCGACGCTGGCCATCGGACGCGCATCGTCCCGTTTCGATCCACGCCCCCGCGAGGGGGGCGACGACTGTGCGCCTCGCACGGCGGCGACGCCCACACGTTTCGATCCACGCCCCCGCGAGGGGGGCGACGGCGAGCCTGTAACACGTTGAATCTCGCCAACAAAGGACGTTGCGCGCGCGAACGTGCGATGTGCTTCGGTATCCGAAGACGGCCGACAGCTGACGCCGCCGATCAAGCCGCTGCTCAGGCTGAGGTTTTCAGGCGCGCGCGAACGCCCGGGGGAGTACCTGTGCGCTTCGGGTCCGCGCAGGCGCGGGGGTGGTCAGAACACGAGCGGCCCATCAAGGTCGAGAGCTGGCTTCGCCCCGACGTGCTCGACGCGGCGGCGCCCCTCGGCGCCGAGGCGGTAGAAGCGCAGGCTGTCCGCCGCAGGATCCATCTCCGCCAGGAGGCGAGCCCGAAGCGCGGTCCATTGTGCCGGATTGACCTCGCATTCGAACACCGACTTCTGCACGCGCTGGCCGAAGTCGAGGCAGGCGCGGGCGACCCGCCGCAGGCGCCGCCGGCCCGCCCTGGTTTCCGTGTTCACGTCGTAGGCGACAAGCATCAACACGCAGCCGCTCACTTCCACACGAAGCCGGGATAGCCGTCGAGATCGCCGCGCAGGTGTCGGGCAAGCAGTTGCGCCTGCACGTGCGCAACGAGGCCCAGCATCACCGTCTCCTGCAGAAACGGATGGCGGAGCTCGTCGCGCTTGCGCTCTTGCCACGCAACGAGCACGCGCTTGCGTGCGTCGTCCGTCAAGCGCACCGCGCCTGCGTCCTCGACGACGAAATCGTCGGGTCCGAGCTGCCGGCGATTCACGAGGCTCAGGGCCAGGCGGTCCGCCAGCACGGGACGAACCTCCTCCATGAGGTCGAGGGCAAGACTCGCCCGCCCGGGTCGGTCCGTGTGGAGAAAGCCAACCTGCGGATCTAGCCCGTGCGCCTCCAGCGCCGAGCGGCAATCGTGCCCGAGCATGGCGTAGAGGAAGGACAGGAGCGCGTTGATGCGGTCGAGCGGCGGCCGCCGCGAGCGCCCTGTGAAGGTGAACGCCGGATCATCGACGCGCACGAGGTGCGCGAAGATCCCGAAATAGACGAGCGCCGCCTCGCCCTCGAGCCCGCGCAGGCCGTCGACGTCCGCGGTGACGAGAGTGCGGCGGGCCACGTCCGTCAGGCGGCGCTCGGCGGCCTCGAGTGCACCGCGAGCGGCCGGCTGCATTGCCTCGCCGTGGTCGCGCAGCGCGCGCCGGATAACGGCGCGCTGGTTCGCGGCTTTCGCCGCAACGACCCCACGCACGATCACGGTCTTTCGCACCGGATCGTCGGCGACGCGGAACTGTGCGCGGCGCAGGAGCACGTTTCCGGTCCGCAGCCCCTCGACCCGCGCCAGAAAGCGGCCGTTCGGATCAAGATGCGAGACGGTGATGCCGGCCTCCGCGCAGGCGGCGAGCAGGGCCGGGGAGGCGCCGGCCCGCCCGAAGCTCACGACACCTTCGAGCATGTGGAGCGGCGCGCGACCGCGCTCGGCGCCGCCGACCTCGACGACGAGGTTGGCGCCGTCCTTGCGCAGCCATGCGTCCTCGCTCGTGACGTAGATGGTGTTGAGCATGCGGCGCATCGACGGGCCTGCTCATGCCTCGATCTGGGCAGCGAGCCAGCGTGCGACGCGCGGCGGCTTCTCCAGCCGCTCTGGCCGGCAGGTGCTCATGAGCGAGCAGCGCCGGCACGCGGCCATCCGGATCGGTGGCGGCGTGCGGCCGGCGGCGATCATGGTACGGGCCGCAACGGCCGTCTCGGCAGTCAGCGCGCGCAAGGCATCGTCGAAGCGCACGGGCTGGCGCCGGCGCGTCTCGCCATAGAACAGCGCGCCCTCCGGCACCTCCGATCCGAACATCTCCTCCAGGCAGATCGCCTGCGCACAGAGCTGCACCTCGTCGGCCCGGTGCGCCTTCGGCTTGCCTCGCTTGTACTCGACGGGAAACGGCCGAGGCGGCTGTCCCGAGAACTCGACCGCGTCCGCCTTCCCGGCGACGCCGAGCGCGAGCGAGCGCACGCTAAGGCTTCGTGCGACGCGCACGCCGGGACGGCTTTCGGCCGCGCCGGAGTCTACCCGCTCGTGCAGAATGCGTCCCTCTGCCGTAGCGCCGTCCTCCGCCCACAACTGCTCCACATGGATCAGCGCGCACTGGCGTGGACAAAAGAGCATGTGCTGCAACGCCGAGAGCGGGATGAGGCCGTCCTCGGCGGCGAGGTCGGGAGGCGGGGCGGGCACCCGCGGTCTATCGCTCAATGAGCTCGACGCCTGTCGGCAATCCCTCGCGGTCGATGGTGATCGCGTAGTCGGAGAAACTGCGCGCGGGCGGCGCATTGTCGAGACGCTCGTCCCCGATCGGATGCTGCGAACCCTGGTGGACGCGCCAGGTCTTCACGCGGTCGAAGAGCGCCTGCGCCTGCGCGTTGCCGAGGGCCGACCCGTGGCGGAACACAATGAGCTTGCGCGTCGCCATCTCGCCGCGGGCGGCAGAGCGATCGTGCTCGAACATGTTTTGCATGGCCTCGAAAAGCAATTCGAGATCACCATCAGAGAAACCGGTGCCCTTGGCGGGGTGAGAAGCGAGCGGCGCCGAGACATAGCCGTGCGCTCGGTAGAGGCCGTAAGGCACGATGTGCTTGCGGCCCATCGTGCGCTTGTCACCTCGCTTCTCTTCGTCGTGGCCTTCCCGGCGCTCCTCTTTCTCGCGTTCGTTCGTGGCCGCCATGCGGGTGATGGACACCTCGAGCGGCAGTATCGGTTCGACCGAGCGTCCGAAGGCGAACTGCACCGGGCCGCGCACCTGGCCAGCGTTGATCGACGTCGAGAGCACACCGCCGAAGGCGCGGATATCGAAAAAGTTGTCGCACATGAACCGTCGCACGGCGGCCTCCTCCTCCGGCTTCGGCGTCAGCTTCTTGGCCTTCTTTGCGTCCGCATCGTCTGGGCGGACGTGGACGTAAGCTTCTCGATGCTTTTCGTTGAGAATCGCCCCTTCCGTGACGTAGATGCGGTCTCGCCGCGGGTCCCGTCCATCGCGAGCCGCGAAGCTTTCCACGTAGTTTCGCACCTTGCGCTTGAGGCACACGTCGCTGACCAGACCATGGCCCGTTTCGGGGTCCATGCGCGGCATGTTGCCGGCGTCAGGGTCTCCATTCGGATTGCCATTCGCGACGTCGAAATAGAGCACGAATTCGTGGCGCTGCTCGAGCGGTTTCGTCTGCATTGTCATTTATCCTGGTCCCCTGTTTCTGCTTCATTCGCCTTCGCCGGACGGGTAGCCCGTTCGTGATAGTAGCCGATCGCGAAACGGCCCTGATCCTCGAGCTTGAGCGTGCGCGGCAGTTCAGGCGGTAGATTGGCGACGATCTCGGCAACTTTCGGCTCGATCCAGCCGCCCCGTCCGCGCTTGCGTGCATCTGCGACGTGGTTCTTAAGGCCGCGCAGCAGCGTCCCGAACACCCGGGCAGGCATGGATGATGCCGCCGCGTAGTAGCGGTCTCCGATCGGGGCGTTGACACGCCCGAGAGCTGCGTATTGCGCGGACTCGAGGACGGCGAAGAGCCGGCCGAGCTGGTAGGCCGTATCCTGTCTGTTCGGGTCGAGCGCCACGGGCAGCTTCTCCTTTTCGGTGTTCGCAAAGCGGTTCAGGCATGCCTTGATGATGGCCGCATGCCAGCCGGAGCGGGGATCGTCGCCGGCCCGCAGGCGGACGATCGCGGCGGTAAGCAGGGTGCGAGGATAAGGCGCGCCAGTCAGCACGGCGCGCATCACCTCGCCGGCGAGGAGCGGCGGGATTTTGTCGAACTTCTCCTGGAGCGCGGTCGTCTTGACGAGCAGGCGCTGCACGGAGGGTGGCTTCGCCTCTGTCCAGCCAAGCGGGCGCGGCTGCAGCGCGAGGTCTTCGTGATGGCGGGCAAGCTGGGCCGCGAAGCGCTCGAACGTGTCTTCCAGCCAGAAGCGGATCGAGAGGCGTGCGGCATTTGGCGCGAGGCCGAGCACGTGGAAGCGTACGCCGGGCGCGATCTCGGGGCTCGCTTCCTGGACCGGCCGTCCCTTTGCGACGAGCTTCAGGGCGTCGGAGACCTTGGCCGCCTCGCTCTCGTCGTCGGGCGCCTCTATCATCATCGCGAAAAAGCTCTCGGCGGCGTTGGCTACAGTCTCGCCTACGCCCGATGCGTCTGCCCAGAAGACGACGGTTGCATCTCCAATCTGGATGCGTTGCCGACTGCCCGGCCCCAAAAGGGAGTTCAGGGCGGAAGTATATCCATGCGTTGCAGCTCTAGAAGCCGGAGCATTGGCACCCTTGTCCTTGCCATATGACTTGAAAGCGTCCTCATTAAAGGAAACCAGAGTATCCGCATCCTTGAAGCCAGTTATTTTGGGATGTAGTCGTTCGATCGGTCCGAATGTTCCTCTCACAAGGCAGACCCCGGTTGCCCAGTCTTCACGCGGCTCACGCTCCGCCCAAATATTTCGGGCCTCTTGGGTCGCGTGTGCGTATTCTCGGCTCCCGTCGAGCGAGAACACGTAGGGCCGGTCGCGGCAGTCAAGAGGAATAAGATCCTCCGGCACACCCGCTTCGTATCGCTCGAAGAAGGAGCGTACCGCAACCAAGCTAGGGTCTATCACTTCTGCGAGAAGCTCAAGGTGGAGCTTCCGAGATGCAGCAAACTTTTCCTCGATTTTCGTTTCCTCTTTCTCTCCTGGCTTTGGCGGCTTGCGGACACCCAGTAAATACGATGACTTGTCCCATAGAAAATATGGAACTATTGAGCCGGACGTACGCGCCTTCGGGACAGTTATCGGAGCAGGGACCACCAACACCTGAGCTGCCTTCCGCGAGGTCAAACTCCCGAGTCTGTTTACTTGGACGATCCTGCCTTCTGAATCAATGACGAGCGCATAACCAATCTGCTGCTCGACATATCCGGAGGGGACCGCGGACGCACGATACACGAGCCGATCGTAGTAGCGGTCGAGCGCTTGGAGCACGGTCATCGGGCGATCCCCTCTGCGAGGCAGCGCTGTACGTCGAGGACCGAATTCAAGAGGCGGGCGCGGAAAAAGGACGAGGCCGCGCCGTTGGCGAAATCGATGTCATGCAGCATCCAGCCAAGATCGCGGTCGCGCTGGTCGGGCGGCAGTGTGCAGGGCGGGAGGGGCGCGCCCTCGGGGATCAGCGCGAACTCTGCCGCGAACTCGCGCGTGCCGAGGCAGGGGCGGTGGAAGCACTGGCCGCTCTCGGCGCGGCGATTGAACATGCTGATGTGTTTCGCGGGGCTGTCCTCGTCGTTGGCCTTGTCGGTCAGGTCGAAATGCGCCTCGATGACGTAATCCACGTCGACCAGCAGCGTGGTCGCCCGCTGCTGCCTGTTGTCCTCGACCACAAGGCCGAGCCCGGCTGTCGAGCCGGCCTTCATGGCGCTGCGCGCCTTGTCGGCGCTGATCTTGGCCCCGACCTCGTTGCGGCGAAAGGACTGGAACCGGATCGGCTTCAGGACATGGATGCGGTCGATCACCCAGCGGATCGCCGGCTTCCAATGCACGGCCTCCAGGATGCCGCGCGCCGCCGAGGGCGTCATCACGTCATACGAGACGCGCTCCACCTTCATCTCCGGCCGCGTGAAGCACGCGCGCTCGCCCCAGACCCGGAGCCTGACTCCGTACGACATTCTTCCCACACTCCCGGACGCGCCTTTAGGCGATGACGTTGTGTTCCGTCAATCTGAGATTGGACGAGGTGATGTCCACGCCGGTCTTCGGGTCGTAGTGCGCCAGATCCTCAAACCGAAGCAGCGTGTCGCCGAGTGCCAGGTGAACCGGGCGGAGCACGCCGCGCGCGAGCCACTCGTCACGGACGTCCTTTGGGATCGTGACCGTATACTGCTGGAGCCGGCGCAGGTCGCGAGCGAGCGGGCGCTCCATGACAGCGATACGGCCCAAAATCCGATCCGCCTCGTCGTCGTTGGCAGACGCGCGCCACGGCACGACCACTGGTTCCATGATGTCGTCGATCAGCCGGAAAGCTTTGGCAATCGATTCGAACGGAAAGGCGAGATCCGGGGCCCGCGTCCGAATAGCGGGAAGGACGCCGCGGTAGGCGTCGACCAGCGCGCCGTCGAGCGCCTCCTCGCCTTTCTGCCAATAGAGCTCGGCGAAATAGTCGCGCACCGCCTCGAGCGTCAGGGGATCGTCGTGCTTTCGGAGCACCGGGCGCGCAGCCTGCCAGAACGCCAGGAGTTCGCGGGGCGGCGTGGCTTTCCCGTCGGTCTCGTCGGGCTCGAACACCACCACGCGTCCTGCTGCCAATCGGAACTCGCGATTGCAGCGGCCCGCCGCCTGCGCAATGGAGTCGATGCCGGCGGCGGCGCGCCAGACCTCGGGAAAATCGATGTCCACTCCGGCCTCGATCAGCGAGGTGGCGACAAGGCGGACCGGCTCGCCCGCCGCGAGGCGCGCGCGTAGTTCAGCCAGCACCGCCCGGCGGTGGCGCGGGCACATCAGGGTCGTGAGGTGCGCCGCGCCCGGCAGGTCGCGGATGCGGTCGAAGAGCGCGCGGGCGTGCTTGCGGCTGTTGACGATGCAAAGCATCTGCGCCTGCTCCGCCAAACGCGCCGCGATGGTCTCGTCTCCCGTCGAGCCGCGCTTCTCGATCGTGACGCGCTTCAGCGCCGCGTAGAGCCGGGGCGGGTTGGGCGCGAGTTCGCGCTCGTCGCCGATGTCGAATCCTTTCTTGAAGCCGTCCAGCTTGCGCAATGCGGGTTGCGTCGCCGTGCACAAGACGGCGCTGGTTCCGTAGTTGCGCTGGAGCTCGTCCAGTGCCGCCATGCAGGGCCGCAGCAGATGGATCGGCAGGGTCTGCGCCTCGTCGAGGACGATGACGCTCTTGGCGAGATTGTGCAGCTTGCGGCAGCGCGAGGTGCGATTCGCGAAAAGGCTCTCGAAAAACTGGACCGCGGTCGTGACGACGATAGGGACGTCCCAGTTCTCGGCTGCCCGGCGCAGCTTCTCCAGCCCGTCTGGACCCTCGTCATCGGGGTTTCGGGGGCGAGACCGGTCTGCCCGGGCGGCATCCCAGTCGAAGTTTGATTGGTGCTCGAGGATATCCATTCTGTTCGGGGTATCGCGATCGGGGCCGAGCGCGTTCCGGAAAACGTCGGCCGTCTGCTCGATGATCGAGGTGAACGGGATCACGTACACGACGCGCCGGAGCCCGTGCCGGACGGCATGTTCGAGCGCGAAGGAGAGTGAGGCGAGCGTCTTGCCCCCGCCCGTCGGCACGGTAAGCGTGAAAAGTCCAGGCTCGAGCGCTGCCTGCGCGAGCGCATGCTCGAGCACCCGAGCTCGAAGGACGTTGAGATCGGTCGGCGGTGCATTCGCGCGCTTCTCGGCCATGTGGGCGTGAAGCCTGTCGCGCATCACGTGCAGCTCAGTGTGCCAACCGCGGTCCACGGGTTCGCTGCGGGCCTCGGCGTAGAAGCGCTCCGTTTCCAGAAAGTCGGCGTCGACGAGACAGGAGAACAGCATCCTAATCAGAAAGGCTTGCGCAAATCCTCTTGGGATCGTCTCGTCCGTCGGCTTCGGCCAAACCCATTGTCTCGTGGGCAGGAATGCGGTGCGGTCGGGTAGAGGGCCAGTGAGCGCCTGCCAGCCCGGGGCCGTCATTGTGTCGCGCTTCAGGCGGGCGTCGAGATCGATGCCGTTCGCCAGTCCGGCATGATGCCCGGCAACGATGAAGGCGAGCATACGGCCGATCGGGTGGGGAAGCCGGGCTGCCGCGGCCTGCGCTCCCCCAGTCGAGTGATCGCCACCGCTGGTCCTTTCACTCCTGATGTAGGCCTGAAACTCCGCGCTGAGCTTCCCGATGTCATGCAGGTGCCCGGCGAACCGGGCTGCCTCGGCCCAGCCAAACGGCTCAGCGAATTGGGCGGCACGTACGCCCACCGCTACGAGGTGATCTCCGAGACTCTCCCACTCGTCCAGGGGCCGGCCGGGCAGAGAATGAGCGTAAATCCCATCCGAGCACGCAATCAAGGAATGACCTCCGACGGCAGGTTCGAGCTGGTAGTGGTCGCGGGCACCGCTCTGGTCGCGCCGACGCCAATTCTGAGCGGCGGACACCCGTAATCGTTATGGCAGCCGTATGGCGGCCTTGCCATGCCGGGGCGCCCATAACGTGCCACCGCGAGCCGCGAGGCGAGCGTAGAGAACTCCTTCGCCTGCACGCCGAACGACATCGCGCCGACGAAACCTCGAGATCCGCTGCGACAGCACCGGCTGCGCGTTCAGCGGCAGCCGCGCGCTGCCGGTGCTCACCGTCGACGAGCCGATCTACCGCCGGCTGCCGGCATTCCTCATCGCCACCGTCGACAAGTTCGCGAGCCTGCCCTGGGAGGGACAGACCGGGGCGTTCTTCGCGCATGTCGACCGGTACGACGCGACCGGGTTCTACGGCGGCCGATCCGAACGAGGGCCGCGCGCTCGGCAACGGCTGGTTGCTCGATCCGCCGGACCTGATCATCCAGGACGAGCAGCACCTGATCGCCGGGCCGCTCGGCACGGTCGCGGCTCTCTACGAGACCGCTATCGACCGGCTCGCCAGCCGGTGGATCGGAGAGCGGCGCGTGCGGCCCAAGGTCGTCGCCTCGACCGCGACCGTGCGGCGCGCGGCGGACCAGATCAAGGCGCTGTTCGACCGGGAGGCGACGCACGTCTTCCCGCCGCCCGGGCTCGACCGGACCGACAGCTTCTTCGCCCGCACGGTGCCCTCGTCGCAGGACGCGGCGCGGCTTATCTCGGGATCGCCGCGCAGGGGCGCGGGCCAAAGCTCGTGTTCCTGCGCGCGCTCACGACCCTCCTCGCGGCCGCGCAGGCGGCCTGCGACGCGGCCGCACCCTCGAGCGGGCCGAACCCGGCCGACCCGTACATGACAGCGCTGTGCTACTTCAACGCGCTGCGCGAGTTGCGGCATTCTGATTTACACGGCGAGCGCGGGCGCCCAGGGCACGCTCGGCCGCCTCGTCGCCACGGCGCCGCGGTTCGCCTCGATCCTCAAGAGCGCCCTCGAGCGCCTCGCGATCTGCTCGAACGATCCGGTCTGCGCCGACCACGAGCCTGGCGGGCAGGACGGCGATCGGGCGACGCACGGGGCGGGCCTGCCACGGCTGCCTCCTGATCGCCGAGACGAGCTGCGAGAGCCGCAACCTGTTCCTCGACCGAAGCCTGCTCGTGCCAACAATGTCGAATAGTGCTTTCGCCTGCTTCGAGGCTCAATAGGCCGTGCCGAGCCTCGACCGGCAGGGTTGACAGGGCATACGGCTGATGGTTGGTCCCAGCTCCTGCTACTAGGCCGTAGAGGCGAAACTTGACCATTGAACGCAAATACGAGCGGGATGTTGACCTCTTACTCGCAGAAGAGTTTGACGTAAACCCCGCCTTTGCAGAGAGGTTCAAAGGTTTTTCCAAGTTTGCTGACAGGTCGGCTAGGGTCGTCAACGTGTGGGTGTCGAGGAGCAATGAACTTGGAGAGTCGGATCTTGTTATTGTCTATCAATGCGCAGACGGCGAATGCGTTGCTCTGCTCATTGAAGATAAGGTAGATGCGCCCTTGCAGCCAGACCAAGCACTACGATACAGACTACGGGCAGAGCAAGACCGCGCGAATGGGGCATACGGTGACTACGAGGTCCTACTCTGCGCACCGCGGCACTACATCGGCAATCGCTCCGACCTGAACGGGTTTGATCGCTTGGTTTCGTTTGAACAAATTGCAGAAATCGTCCGCAGGCACGACGACCGAAGGGCGGAATATCGGGCCGCCTTCCTAGAGACGGCAGCTACAAGGCGTCTTAACACATGGTCTCGCAGGGACGATCCCGCTACCAATCAGTTCTGGGACGCTGCCTATGAACTAGCCACGCGCGAGTTCCCGCTATTGGAGATCAAGCGTCCGCAAATGACGGAAGGCTCGACGTGGTTCGACATCCGCCCTCACGACCTGCCCACACAGCCGAAACGGATCTATATACGAATTAAAGGAGATCGCGGCCAAGTTGACTTGACGTTTAGCAACACGAGTAAGTACCTGTTCGAAGCGACCATAGCTCACCTGCTGGACCCCGACGACATGTCGGTGCAACAGACTGGCGCGTCAGCTGCAATTAGAATTGAGGCGCCCAGCTTCTCGATTGCGGACGGGGTTGCCGTCGGCCTGCCCAAGGTAAAGGCCGCGTTCGAAGCGTCGTCGCGGCTCATAAGGCTTTACCGCAGTGCTCGAGGGGAACTAGATCAGGCGGCAAAGGCTGCGACCCCCGAGCCGAGCGCAAAGAGGCGCAAAAAAGCTTAAACGGGATGGCTCCCATTCCCGTCTTCGAGGAGACTTACGCTCTGTCCCCTGGAAGGCATCCTATATGAACATCACACGGGCAGCTTCGTCGCTGGCGTCGCCTCGGTCGGCACATTCGGCCGCGCTCGCGCGAATGCGGACGTGGATATCGTCGTTGTCGGCGCGGGGGCGGCCGGGCTGGCGGCCGCGAAGCAAATCAGGGCCGCGGGGCACAGCTTTGCTGTATTGGAAGCGCGTACGCGTATTGGCGGACGCGCATTCACGGATACGAGCCTCGGCGTACCGTTTGATGCCGGCGCAGAGTACATCCACTGGGCCGAGCGCAGTCCGATGAAGCGCATCGCGGATGCCCTGCGCGTTCCCCTCAGAGACGATGACGCGGGCACCGGGCGCTTTCTGGTGCCGCGGAACAGGCGCCCCCTGCCCGAGGCGGAACGGGTCGGTCGGCGCGCCGCATTCGGCGAGATCGCACGTTACATCACCCCGTCCGATGACACCGACAAGTCCTTCGCCGACGCAGTGCAGGGTGCACCAGAGGCATTCGCTGATGCGGCCGCGTTTCACGCCGGACCTGCCGGACGCCATGCAGGCCGCCCTTGAGGGCCTGCACATGGGTGCACTGACCAAGGTCGGATTGCGGCTGGACCGCGCCAAGCTTGGTGGGGCCGACACGGCCGACTCTCTCGAAGTCGGCGAGCGCGGCGCTCTGACAAGCTTCGACCTGTGGCCACACGGCGGTGATCTCGCCATCGCGGCCTTTGGTGGTGATCATGCGCGCAGCTAGTGCGAAGCCGGCGAGCAAGCCGCAGTCGAGTTTGCCGTAGAGCGCCTCGTCGGTGCTTTCGGGGCTCGCGCGCGGGACGCGGTCCTAGCCGGTCGCCTTGCCGGCTGGTGGACCGATCCGTTCACGCGCGGATCCTACTCAATCGCCGATCCCGGACACGCCGCGGCGCGAGAGGCCCTGCACGTGCCATATAGAGGATGCCGTTGAGGATCTTCCGTATGTTCCACGACCGAGGTCGTCCCCGGTTGGCCGGCGCAGCCAGGTGAGGGCTTCGAGCGTTAGCTAGACCGCAGGCTGGGAGCGCCGACGCAATGCCGCCGACGGACGGCGCAGGCGTCAACTGTATCATCACCGCCCAGAAGGCTCGCGGCCAAAATGGGCCGCGCCTATCCCAAGCCGACCGCCGCCCTCCACCAGCCCCCCGTGAAAGAGTCATGATCACGGTGCCGAGGAGCTAGTCGTGCGTCACGGCCGCACGACGGCAGGTTACAAGTGCCGGAGCGCCTCTCTCAAGTCAGCCGGGTCGTCCAAGTAGACGCCGAGCGTTCCATCACCCACAAGGTAATCGCGAAAAGCCTCTTCAGGATTGACACCCCCAGCACGAACCTTTCGCACCATGTCTACGGATCTCACCAGCGACTGCGGGAAAATCTGGCCCTTGATTGCTTCTAGACGTTCCAATCGTAGCTTTGGCCTATTATGAATAGCACTGCGGAATTCTGACCTTGCATTGACAAATAGACAGAAGCAGATTGGAACTATGTCGTCAGGTCTTCCCATCCGAGCGTCAATCGAGCCCCTAGGATCTCGCCGCCAGAAAGCCGGGTCGCCGAAGCAGGCGGCAATAAACTTGTTTCTTAACCTGCGCGCGCCGCGCCGCTCTAATTGCATCGCTCCTATGAAAAGCGCGTTCCAGACCGCGCGATCCATCTTCAGGTCTAACTCCGGGTGGGCAAAGAGCTTAAGAAGCCTGTATTCGATTGCGCTAATCTCCGCAAGTGTCTTTGCGTCCGCAAAAGCTGCGAGGTAGTGTAGGACCCAAAAGACCAAGTAGAAGCCTACACGGCCGGCCTCTTGACGAAAGGCCTTTATTGCTTTGGGTTCGAGCGTAGGGGCCTTACGGATTGAGTACAGGCCGTTGTCATTTTTTGCAATTTCCATCTTCAGCGAACTTGCCCCAACCGTGTCATTGAACGACTCCAAGGCGCCGTCCACCTTCCAGTCGGCCACATTTAGATAACTTTTCCGAGTCAAACTAGTATAATGACTGCTAAATACCTTCTCCATGTAAGTGATTTTCTGCTTAACGTCGTCAAATTGCCTTGCTTCGAAGCTATCAATTATTTGTCTTGCATCGATGCCACGTCCCAATCGGACATACTCGGCTGTAATGAGGTCGGCAATAAAAAATTTGGTTCTGACGTTCCGAGACGCTTCCAGATATTGCTTCAAACGATTAATATCACGATCGAATGCCAGATAACTCCGATCAAAGCGTTCAATAAAGTTTACGATAAGTTTGTGCTCCTTCTCGGAAAATCGCTTTTGAACGTTTTCGACAAACGTTTCAATATTTTCCCGCTCCTTCTCTACGAGAGTTAGAAAATGCGGGTCGAGCTCGATGCGGGTAATCTTATCGTAAATGTCGCGTCCGGTATCTGGGTCAGGTCGTTTGATTGCGTCGCTTATGAGTGTGGCCGCCACCCCACCCACCGCCCCGGCCAGGGTCGTGCTACCGAACGCGACCAACGCGGAGCGTAGAACGAAGGCGCGCTTCGTCATGCCGGTTTTTCGAAGTTCGCCCCTTGGCAACGGCGTGCTTTCGATGGCGGTAGTCCTACCGTCGTTATTTGGGTGTGCAAGTTCAAGAGTTTCGCGTTTTATAGCAGCGAGCTCATTGTTTGCTGTTTCCAAGGCGCGCATTAGGTCGGCGTCGCTTAAGCCAAAAAACGAAGAACTGTCACGCTCGTCCGTCATGGTTGCCAGCCCTGCGTAGCGGCGTCTCTCATCTAAATACTGTAATGCGCGCGGCGAGCCTTGAACAGCGTTTCGGCGCTGGTGCGGACTGGCAACATGCTCCTCGGCGTGCCGAAGGACATTTTCAGGAACGCTCTCCTGAGGGTTGCGCCAGTGTGTGTCGACGCTTTTCCCGAATTGTCCGCGCACCCGGGCGGGGACGGCACGAGGCTATCGGCCACCTTTGCTGCCCGTCAGTACCAGATCGCCATGTCGAGCCCGCGACTGTCCCGCTCAACGATTGTAGGAAGGCGACCCGCTCGCCCCTCAAGCACCCTGCGCGCGGACCAGGCAGCCGCACACGCGTCAAGGATGTCGTCGCGACGGGCCTTCAGCGCCAAGGACGGTTGAGGGATGTCAGCAGGAAAGCCCGAGCGAATTAGGGCGTAGGTGCGGTCGCGAGCCCCCTCTGGTGTCTTCTTGGGCCGGCTCATGGGCGCTCCGCGGTTCATGGCCCAGAAAGACACTTCCGGGTGAACCTCATGGATGATCCGCTGCCGCTCGGGCGTCATCGCCTCATCGGCCTCCCTTAGCTTTGCAGCAAGGCCCCACGCCTGGATGCTGAGGCGAATGCCTCCACCTGCGAGGCTTACGTGATTGGCTTCCGAGTGTGAGCTGGCTTTGAGAGTACGGCGCCCGACAGCGTTGAATACGCATGATGCTCTCAGACCGAGGGCACGCCTTGCCTGTCGCTCACAAGAGCGACCGCCGGCAGGGGTGAACTCGGGCAAGCCGATGGGGATGTCGATAGCGACGATCGAGGGGTTCTCAGGTATGGTCAGCAGCTCGGAGAAGGTGGGTACGATGCGGGCCCGCAGTTCTCCCGTGCCAACGTGAAGGAGGACCACACACCACTTGCTCTCGCACCCATCGGCCCCTGCTATCCAAGTCATGTTGTCCCTTCGACACGAACGCCCTGCGCCCTGGCCAATCGCTCGCTGCCGTCGATTATGGCATCTCCGTTTGGTCCGGCGCGAGCAAACACGTTCGATTTGCCGTTCTTGACCGCCCTGCTACTGTGAGGGCGCGATCCCGCGGGCAATAGGACGAGCCTGGTCCTTTGTCGGCGCTATACGTGCAGCGGATTTTCCGCAAACTTCCCTATGTGTCAAGCGCGCAAGCGCGCCGAGCCCAAGCCGACTTGCTCCCGGCCCTGCTCCGGTTCCGAGCCTATCCGCTGAGGTCGCCGACAGGAGATTATGTATGCCAATGACATTTTCCGACCTGCTGACAAGCGAGGCCATTGACCCGAAAGCCGTTCACCTCGTTCGACATCAAAAACAATCGGGCGTGCGCAAGACGCCGTATTGGCTCTGGCGTAACGATCGAGCCGAGTTTGAACGCTATCAATGCATCCAGGGCCGTCCCGTGTTTCGAACCGGCAACTTGGTTGCCAGCTTTGTCGCACCATCGTCTAATGAAACACTGTTTGCCGGATTATATCTCGTCGACGGCAAGGGCATTGCGCCTCAAGGCATGCGCGATCCGATAGGTGATCATTCGGTAGCTGGCTTGCACCTCTATAGTCTTTCACGAGACAACCGGCTTTCAGAATATTCCGACAAGCTTTTGATTGACTGGGGACCAGGTTACCGCTCATGGGTTCAGCGCGCTCACAAAAAAACGAAGCACGTCGTCGAATTGCGTCGAAAAGTGGGGGACCCCGCCTTCCCTGGTTACCTCCACTTGATCACGACGCTCTCTGAGGTCGAGAGTCTACCTGAGAGTTGGACTGCGCGCTTGCGGGAGGCCAGAGGCATTTACGTTCTGACGTGCCCGCGCACTCACGAACTGTACGTCGGCTCCGCGACTGGCGAAGGTGGCTTTTACGAGCGCTGGTGCCAACACGCTGCCAAAGGCGGCGACGCCGTCCGGTTCAGGAGCCGCGAGGCGAGCGACTATCAAGTGTCAGTTCTGGAGGTGGCTGGCAGTAACGCATCTGAGCGGGACATTCTTTATGCCGAACAGCTTTGGATGAAAAAGCTCCAAACGAACGAAATGGGGCTGAACGGCGGCTCCCTTCGAGACGGGAGGTCAAGTTTGATGAGCGACAAGGTGATTGCAGTCGCGGCTGCCGAGGCCGCCGCGCCAACCGCGTCCGAGGGGCTATAAGCGACCGGGCGCGGCTTGACCCTCTTCCACGCGGGATGGTCTTCGTGCCCGGCGCCGGAGTAGCCCTCAAAACTCGTTCGGCTTCCGCACCGTCGCCGGGTGCCCCGGAACTTCACGAGCGTACCCTCGCACCCGGTCGCGGTACGAGCCCGGGTTCAGGCCGTGTGCCCGAATGTTGGTCCAGCCGAGCCAGCGCATGACACCCGACAGGCGGACTGTCAGGCTTGCTCGCTGGCGCATCGGCACTTCGAGTATATCGAACACGTCCTTGGTCGCGATGCGCTCAACCCCGTCCGGCGCGACCCTACCCTTGAGCTTGCGGAGCGGGGGCTCCCAAGGGTCCTGAGCGGACGGGGCGCGCGCTGCCTCTGCGATATGACGGAGCTGTTGCCTGTAGGAGAGGTGCGGCTTCATGAGTGCGAGTAGGTGATCCATACCAAACTTCCCTGTCCCGGTGGCCAAGCCGATCCGGCTGCATTCTAACAACGATGGAATGGACGGACTAGTTCGTTTGGTTTCCTCGGACTGCACTTTAGGCAGCCGGGTTCGGTGTCCCTGGGCCGCCACGGTCAACGACCCGGATGCGACTCAGCCTCACACGGAGGCCCTCTGGGGCTTCCAGGCGCATGTCGCTGCGGAAGCAGCCGGACCCCATTCTGCGCCCCACGGGGCTCCTTGGAACGTCCGTGGCAGGGTCAGGGCCACTCACGTCGCCACCGAACCCTCCACGGCTATGCTTTGTCAGGTTCCCAGACCAACCCGCTCCCCAAGCCCGCTAGCGGACGCGGGGGATAACGCCTTCGCAGGTCAGGATCGTCGGTGAGAAACGCCGGCATGAGGGGTGAGGCAAGGACGCCACGGACATAGTCATCGAAGCACGGGTGGCCGTCCACGACAAACTCACGCGCCGCGAGCGAGCGGGCGAAGAGGGAGATGATGTATCCGAGCCTGCCGACTCGATGCCAGGAGCGCTTCAGGTCTTCGCGTTCGTCGTAGCTCAACGGCAGCGGCGGAGCGTCCGGCGGAGCCATGGTGGCAAACCATGCGCGCGCTAGCAGTGCCCGCTCGGCACGCAGCTTGTGGGGTTCGATCGGGTCCTCACCACTTACCCATCCCTCGCCAGTAACCGGGTTGCGACGGTACCGGGCGTCCCGGTCCGGCGCCCCCCTAAAAAGACGCTCAACCAGGGCTTTGACTTCTGCGCTCATCGATCTCTCGTGTGACGTTTTTGGTAACGGCCTGGACGGGCAGTGTGCGGCTGCGCCCTTTGATCCGAACCTTCGGTGGTGCGCGGCACCGGACGTGCATAGCCACGGACCTGCTGGTGCGCTCCCGGGACGGGGCGCGGGCGGGCTCGCTCCCACCCCAGCTGCCGCATAACTCGCGCAAGTCGGCGAGTTGCTGCCGACGTGCGCGCCGACCGGCAGATGCCAAGGTGATCGAACACGGCGTACTGTAGGCAGACGCTCGCGCCCGGCATGGACATCGGCTTGACGGCCGGTCAAGGGCACTCCCAGGGATCGGGTAGCCGCGCAGCCGGCGTTGCCCGCCGCGCCATCATCTCGGCCTTGATCAAGCGTAGCTGTTCGGACCACGCGGTCACGGTCGCTCTCCAGTGGCTGGGCCGGATGGGCCGGTTGGGCCGGTTGGCCCGGGTGGTTGCGATAGATTGCCGGCAGGGGCCTGCAGGCAGGGGGGCGGTCGTGACCATCGTTCTTCTTTCCGGTCAGCATTCTGATAGAAAGAAGTGGCCCATCCGACCCAAAGGCGGAAGCCATTGAGAAACCGCGGTTTCTTGGGCCGGCACGATGCCGGACAATCTGGCCCCCAACTGGCCCATCCGGCCCAAAGACACCCCAGCCGGAGGAGTCATGGCGAGCCGCCGACTGCGCGCTCAATGAAGCCGCGCACCTTGACTTGGGACCCTGCGGGCCGCCAGCGGTCCGGCGCCCAGCCCATAGAGCGCATAACCTTGGCGATCCGCCGGCTATTGGCAGGGTTGCAGTCCTTTGCTGCAAAGAGGCCGAGCACCTCGTGCACCTTCTTCGTCGTGATCCGCCGCTCGCCCGTCGGCGCCAGCTCCCAAGACGGCCTATGTGGCTGCGAGGACGCGGCGGTTCGCGCTGGATCAAGCTCCTGAGCCAGTGTGTCGGCCCAGGGATCGATGATCCGCCTGTCCTCGGCCGCCGTGGCCGCATCGACCCAGAGGCCTGGAGGAAGCGTGAGCGGCCCGTAAGTTCGTTCGACTTGAACAGCCTCCGCGAACAGCTGGTCGCGATCGCGCTCGAGCGCTTCAAGATCAACGCGGCTGATCCGGATGGGAACGAAGCGCCGGTTGCCCGTGTCATCTGCCAGATACTGATCGTCATTCGTTGTGCCGACAAAGACACACGTGCGGGAGGTTCGCTCCTCGTAGCGGCCGTATGCGGGTCGTGCCCGGTCGTCAGTGCGCGTGATGAGGGCCTTGATATCTTCCACGTCGCTTCGCCGCAGTCCCGCCAGCTCTGGGATTTCCAAAACCCACTTACCGCCAACAACCTCGGCCACGCCCCTCGCGTCCTGATGAAGGAGGGGAGCGTCGGTGAAGCTCTCACGGTCCCCAGCGAGGACCTGGAGCAGGCTGGATTTGCCGCACCCCTGCTCCCCTTCCAGGACTACCATGATGTCGTACTTGCACCCTGGCACGATAGCTCGCCGAACCATTGCGATGAGCAGCAGCACTGCGATCGCTCGGTTCAGCGGGGTGTCCGCGGCACCAGCATAAGTTATGGGCCATGTGTCAAGCCGAGCTTGGCCATCCCACTTGAGGTTAGCAAGCCAATCTTGCACGGGATTGAACCTGTTTTTGATACACAAAGCCCTAAGTGCGTCGAACGTATGTTCTTTTCCCGGGTCGAACCCGAATTTATGGACGATAAGGTCCCGTACAGCGGCGGCTGCGTCATCGGTAATCTCACCCGCAAGCTGAGCGATCTCTTGGCCTAAGATCAACTTGCGGCCGTGGAATGTATCGTGTCGGCACGTTATCCCTAGCGCCGGAATGGCTATTTTTGTATTCAGGTAAGTAGGTTTGGGGATGCCGGGCTTGTCCTTGACCTCGTCGGCCCACGTTGGATGGACAGGGCCATAGCTCCACGTCGCGCCGGCAGTCCCCGCGCCGTTACCCCAAGGGCTACCGGCGCACGTGCCAGCGTCGTTGTTATCGCCAAACTCGGCGGCACGCGCCTCGCCAGCCTCGACGAGGTCTGGGGGCACGCGGCACCCTGCGATGAACGTCCGATAAGCCTGCTCGGGCCAGCCCGCTTTCATGAATGCAATGGCCCAGGTGACCGCCTTGGCGCGCGAGCCGAACTGTTCATCGAGCTTTGTAGGGTCGAGCGTTTCCGGCGTGCGTTTTTTCGGGAGGCCCGATGCGAGGCGTTCATTAGCCGCGTGACCGACCGCCTCCAGCCTGTCCCGCAGCCCGGGTGGACGCGGCTCGCGCGCAGGCAAGGCGACCGGCGGGGCCGGATGGAGGGTGTGTACAATATCCTCCGCGCGCCGGCGCGCGGACCATATCAGACCATCGGCGTCGAAGCTGATACCCGCGGCGTCATTCAGGTACTTGTCCTTAGTCGAGATGGTTTCGTTGTTCTTTTTTAGGTTGCGCGCCGACCACTCCTCGAACAACTCTACGCCGTCTGGGCCAAGCACTGAGTAGACTCCCCCAGCCGTCAGCACCCACTTCATATAGCCTGTGGTCTCGTCATTCGGGATGCCCTCCAGCGCGAGCTTGATCGCCCGTGCGTCGTAGGAGCACCTCGCGGCGCCGCTGCCCGCTGCCTTACGCCGTACTTTTCGCAAGGGCACGAGTGTCCGACCACGCGCGACCAGCTTGTCGATGCTGAGCGCGCCGCCGTCGATGGGTAGCCGCCTGCAGAATGCGTCGGAAGATCGTCTGACGTACGCCCCCATTGCCTGCGAGACGCTCATGGCGCCTTCATCCGCATGGTTGCTGAGGAGCCCGTTGGCGGCCGCCATCACGGCTGGGTGCTCATCGACAGTCCACGGCCGGTCTCCGGCCAGTATGATCCTCCCACCCCGCTTCTCGGTCCCGTCCTCGCGCTTCATGCCGAAAGAGTAGGAGGTATACATGACCGCGCGGCAGCCGAGCTCGCGGATGGCACCCTCAAGCTCGAAAACGGCGACGGCGTCGATATCCAACACGATCGCAGGGCCGCACGACGCCATATGCGAGTTCGACCGCTGGCGGCCAACAAGAGGCTGACCCCTGTCCTGCGCTTTCTTGAGTGTCTTTCCGACAAGCGGAGCATCTTGCAACGCGCCCGAGACGAAGTACAGCGCGCTGTCCTTGTCAGGACATACGGGTGGGAACTCGGGCGCGACGATTGCTGCCATTTCCGCCCAGGTGAGCGCCGTATGCTCTTTGGTGGGGATCGGGCGGTTCGTGCCACTGAACAGAGCTACTGCATAGCTCACAGTTTCTGGATCGCATTCCGATAACCACTGCCCGGCTATCGGTGCTCGTTGAGCTTCCGCGCGGCTCTCGCCGTTCACGCCAGTCGGTTCAAAACTGCCCAGGGTAGCGGCGTGGAGATGAGCCGCAGCGCTTGCGACGTCGTAACTTTTGGAGGTTACACCGGCACCCGCGGTCTCAAGAGCGCCGCCCGCGGCAGTGGGTACGCCGTCAGCAGCCGCTGCGTTTGCCGCATCGTAACCTGCGGGGGTTACGCCGGCACCCACCGCCGTGACCGCGCTCCCCTCCGAAGCAGTAGCGCCACCTTGAGCCGTCGCGCTCCCGTCGGGACACCCGGCGGCGCCCGGGACCTCGAGCGGACCGCGGCCCGGAGCAGGCGCGGCGCTGCCATGGGCGTCTGCGTCTCTCGCGCCGTAACCTTCAGAGGTTACACTCACGCCCGCGGCTTCAAAGCCGCTGCCCAGAGTAGCGGCGTGGCGGATGTCCGCGTTTTCAACTGCGCTGCGCCCGGCATCGCTCTTCGGCACTAGAGGATGCCCGTCTTGATACAACATCTTCGGTCCCCATGACCAAGCTTGATGGCAGGCCCTCAACCGCGTTCGGCCGCCATCAGCAAGCGGTGGCGATGGCGGAGATCATGTGCAAGCAGGCTTAGTTCTTTCCTTATCGTTTCGCACTCGGTTAATATTTCACGAAGTTCTTGTGTGATGTTTCCTATAGGGGGCTGGCGCACCGGGTCGTAACCTTGGGAGGTTACACCGGCGTCCTCGAGCGCATCGCTGCGCCGGGCGCGGCCAGGCTTTTGTTCGCTGGCAAATGGGATGAAGGTATCGGAATAGTTGTGCTTCGACATCTTCGGGTGCTCCGTTCCAGTCGGAGCCCGCCGTGTTGCTTGGCGATACGCCTTGCCCTATAATCATCAGGTCGCAGCCAGCGATTAACCCCGACGTTACTTGGGTTGTCAGCGCCTCGCCGGTCAGACGGCGGGGCGTTTTGCTTCAGGCGGCGTCTTGGGATGCGCTCTGCCGCTCGCACGACTTGAGCCACCGCTCAACTTCGGACACGCGGTAGCCAATCCGGCGCTCGGACAGGCGCACAAAGGCAGGGCCATAGGCTTGCCTGCGCCACCGCTGGAGCGTGGACGCGCCGACGCCCAGCCATTTCGCAGTGACGCCCTCCGACACCACGGGGTCGAGCGCCGCGTCCGGCCCGGCAAGAGCCTGCTTCGATTGGGCGAGGATAGTGAGCGAGTTCATCAAGTCCTCCGATTGCGCCCCGAACGTTCGAGGCGGTAAGTGGAGGCTCATGGTGCCAAATGGGGCTGGCCGCGTACTTTACAGAAGAGGAACATAGACCGGGGTTCCCATGGGATTCGCGTATTTGCTGCACGGGGCAAGAGCGTCGCGCGTGAACTCGGAATCTGGCTGCGGGTCAAGGGGGGCTGCTCGTGCGTGGGATCAAACGCACTCCGCTTTAGATTAGGCTTCTCGCTGGATGTCCATCGCCCGCAGGGCGTTATGAAAAAGCGAAGCGCGATTGGTCTGTAAACCCGATGCCTCCGCCAAGGCGTTGGTGAATTCGAGGAACGCGGACTTTCCAGTGCTATCTACTCGGATTGTCGGACGCAGCCCTGCGGTGCGCCACGCATTCATCAGGTCAAAGGTGAGGACGTCCAATGTCCACGCCAGTGGCTTTGCGCGCCTGCCGGTCAGCCAATGGCTCAGGCCGATGCGGGCGTAGCGAACCGCGAGGAAAATCGCCTGCTTAAGCCGGCACTGCGCCGCGCGCCCTAGCTTTGCCGTGCTCGGAAATTTTCGAATGCATCGAGCGATGGCCCGCCTATGCACGTGCGTGAGGCGGGGCGCGATAACGAGCCTCCCAGAAGGTAAGAGTGGCGTCGTCCGACGAGGCATCACGCGGCTCCTATTATGTCAGCTATCATGCTCCCCCACCTCTCCAATGCGGCTGTCTTCTGTGTCCGGTACGACGCCTTGTTATAGACGCCAGCCACGCCGCGTTTAGCACCGGCATGCCCGAGCAATGCTTCAACCACGTGCGGCTCGACACCGGCCTCATTTAGCCGCGTCGAGAGAGTTCGGCGAAAGTCATGCAAACCCCACGCGGGTAAGGTACAGACACTCAGCTCTGTATCACACTCGCAGTCCGCCAGCCCAGCTTCAGCACGGCGGAGATGCGCAATGCGCCGATCGAGCCGCGCCTTGCTGCGTGACCACCCCGAGAAACCTTCAGACCCCTGGCCGAACAGCGGTCCGCGGCCCTCGCGTGGCATTGGCAGCTGCGCCATCGCAAGGGCTGAGAGCGGCACCTCATGCGCGATTGCTGTCTTCGTCCTCACCTCCGGCACAGTGAGCAGAGTGCCGCTGATCTCGCTCCAGCGCAGCGCCCCGATCTCGTCACGTCGGCAGCCGGTAAGCATGAGAAGCCGCACAATCCGGTCGTAGTCGCTCCCGAACCGGGTGGCCTTCCAAATGGCGCCCAACTCATCGTCCGAGAGCACGCGATCCTTCGCGGTCTCCCGGTTTCTCGGCACGAGCATAGCGGGGTTCTGCTTCGCCAGCCCTGCACGCATTGCCCAGCTGAACATTGCACTCAAAGTCGCAAGGGTGCGGTTCGCTTGGACGGCCCCAGTAGACGCGGTCAGACGATTGTGCAGCTGAAAAATGGCAGCCCGGTCGACGGCCGCGGCGACCTCTTTATGCAGCGTCGCCGCATACTTGTTTAGGTTGCGGCGCGTCTGGTCGAACGTGGACGGCTTAGACCGCTGCTGCTGATGAGCGAGGTAAGCTGTAACCAAATCACCAATGCAGGCAGCTTCACGATCTGCCTGCCGTTTGGCTGCAGGATCGTTTCCGATGGCTTTTTGCGTGAGCTGCATGCGTGCTGCCTCTCGGGCCCCATCGGGGGCGAGGACGCTCGCATCGCCCAGCCCAATGCGCCGCGTCCGGCCGGTCGCATCACGATATTGAAGCAGCCACACACGCTTGCCGCTGGCGTAAGCCCGAAGCCCGAGGCCGGGCACCTGATCATCCCAATAGAATGCCTCTGACTGACCCGGAGGGCAGACAAGGCGGCGCAGACTCGCCCTCGTGATCACGGCCGACGCTTTTGAACGCTGGGCTGCGCCAGGTTTCAGCGCCAGTCGAATCACCTCTCTTTCAGTTTCCACCGGAAGCACATCGGAAGCGGCCGGAAGCATATCGGAAGCAGGCTCCTGAGCCATTCTGAGGCCCCTTGATGGCGACACACTAGTGCGCCTACCATGAAAGATCTTGTAGGGCAAGGTGTTGTGAGTGCCGGTGAGCGCTTCCGAGTGGACCTGAGCGAAGCACAAAAGAGGGGGGCACTAGTCTGGGGGACTAGGGGTCGCGAGTTCGAATCTCGCCGCTCCGACCAAAACTCTCAATGACTTAGACCAACGCTGCTTCCGGCAACGGCCGTTGCCGGAAGCACATCGGAAGCACCGGAGCGTTAACGCTGGGCTTGGGCTGGGCCGGCAATCCGGAGCGATGCAGCCGCGTCGGGGCGCACACGCACAAACGCGTCCGTACCGCCGCCGGCCCCCGGGTGCATGGGACCAGCGGGTACCCCCCAGCCGGCCGGTCTTTTAGCTTTCCAGCACATTGGGATCCTAAGCTTAGAATTCCACGTGGACAAGTTGTCGCG
>JADMIO011434992.1_pt1 | contig 36328 bp, 27 predicted proteins | sample 8958161 | NCBI WGS metagenome assembly JADMIO01 (sample SAMN16585339, study PRJNA669376) | soil metagenome | isolation source: Crop rotation soil | place: USA: Cullars Rotation, Alabama | collected 2011
GGGGAACCTCACCCCGCCTGCTTCCGCACCAGCCGCTTCAGGCTCCGTTCCAGGATCTCAGCCATCGTCTCACAGGTAAGGAACTTCGGATCCTCATGGTAGGCCGCCAGCTCCTCCCTTAGCTGCCGCACTTTCCCCGGAGTAGAGACATCCTCATCCCTTAATGATTCCCGCAGCACGGCCAGCCGGCGACGCTCGCTGCGCATCCGCTGGATAATGAGCGAGCGCTCCTCTTCCTGGTACTGGGTTATGACCTGGGGGTTGAAATGCCGCAGGGCCATCTCCACATATGGGTAATTCTCCTTGAAGAACTGGGGCTGGTAGACCCTGATCTGGCCTTCGTAGAACTGTTGGTCGAAGTCTATAGGCCGGATGCGGAACTGGTAATTGTCGAAATCGGGTGTCACGACGATCACGAAGTTATAGGCCCGCATGTCCCCTAACAGCCGCACCAGGCATCGCTCGTTGAACTTCACGAAGTCCTTGGCGATGCGCTTCTGGTTGTACTCGGGATGATGCAGGTATTGGCTGATGAACTGGTCGCCCGGGATGCCGGCGATGTGCTCCTCGATCAGGGTGTCATGGTCCACGAGGTAGTTCAGCTGGTTGGGCGAGAGGAGGTGCTCCAGCTCCAGGCCGTAGATGCGCGAGGCATCGGCTACCTTGACGTAGAAATAGTCGTAGACATCATTATAGCGGTTGACGATGCGGATCCGGAAGGGATGGGTGTTGCCAAAGGTGCAATAGTCGATCCGGTCGATGAACAGGTGCTCCTGCACCTTGATGTTGCCGCCGGCCTTCAGGGTCGCATAGATCTTTTTCAGCCCCAAATGGATACGGTCTAGGGCATGGGAAGGATAGATGGCCGTTTCCCAGAGGGTATCCTTGTCCTTCTTATCGAGTAACGGTATCGACTCCTGATAGCCGGTGAGGTCAGGATAGGCCAGGGGCAGGCGTACCTCCCGGCCGTATTGCCGCAGGTAGCGCCGCAACGGCTCGCGTACGGGATAAACGAACTTTTTCCGGGAGATTTTGATCGGATCGGAAGCCATGCCGCTAATTTAGGCTGATAGGCTGATCCGTTGCGAGTGGATAAACGCGCGCTTCAGGTCCATCCGCGTAACGTATCGTCATATTAACATATCAACTTATCAACGTATCAACCTTACTTTTACAGCCATGAGAAAAATTCGGACCCTCACCCTTCTATCCGCCCTGCTCTCCTTTACCGCTCACGCCACGGTATGGTACGTCCGGGCAGGAGCCTCCGGCAGCAATAACGGCACCTCCTGGACCAATGCCTTTACCACCATCCAGGCCGGGATCGGCGCCACCACGGCCGGCGACACCGTCTGGGTGGCCAACGGCACTTATAAGCCCACTACCACCACCTCCCGGCTGGCGACCTTTACCCTGCCGAGCGGCGTGGTCCTCCTCGGCGGCTTCGCCGGTACGGAGACCGCGCTCAGCCAGCGGAATTACAGCACCTGGCAGACCATCCTCAGCGGCGACATCGGCCAGACCGGCATCCACACGGATAACAGCTATAATGTGGTGACGGTCAGCGCCGCCAGCAGCAACACGCGTCTCGATGGGTTTAAAATACTCTACGGCCGCGCCGACGGCAGCTCTTCCCCCTATAGCACCGGCGGCGGGCTGTACTGCACCAACGGAAGTCCCACGATTACCAACTGCTACTTTACGGAGAATTACGCCTCCGAGGGCGGCGCCATCCGGCAGGCCAACAGCGGAACCGTAAATATCCTTAACTGCATTTTTTCCAATAATACCGCCAGCGGCTACGGGGGCGCCATTAGCGTCGGCAGCACCTTTGCCAGCGGAACGGTCAATATCCGCAGCTGCAGCTTCTCCGCCAACCAGGCGGGCGACGGCGGGGGCTGCTACTTCTATACGGGCGTAGTGACCGTCGATCAGTGTGTGTTCTTCGGCAATACCGCCAGCATCTATGCCGGCGCCATTTACGAGGACGACCCCACGCTTACTGTCTCCAATACCCTGATGGCAGGCAATACGGCGCCGAACTTCGCCATCCATTACCAGGACATGGGCAACCCCTATCCCACCAGCTTTATCAACTGCACCGTGGCCCATAACCGGAATACCTCTGCCTCCCCCGGCAACAGCTTCCTGATGCACCTGCAACCTACCAATACCGTCCGGAACAGTATTATCTGGGGCAACCAAACGCAAAGCCTGTCCATTTACACCCCGACTGTCTCCAACACGGTGCTCCAGGGCGGCTATTTCATGGCGGGCACTGGCATCGACACCCTCGACCCGCAGTTCATCCTGCCGGGGCTGGCAGCGGCGGCACCGTTCACGGCCACCGGCTACGATTACCGCCTTAAGGCCCTGTCGCACGCCATCGACACCGGCAACAGCGGCTTCCTTCCCCCGCTGGCTACGCTCGACCTGGCCGGCAATACACGCGTCGGCGGCAGCCAGGTGGACCTGGGCGCCTATGAAAGCAGCTATTGCACCTACAGCACAACAATCCTTCCCGGCGGTAATGCCGTGATCTGCCCCGGCAATACGCTTACCCTTTCGGTCGCCGGCGCCACCAGCCGGCTGTGGTCTACCGGCGCGACTTCCGCCTCCATCACCGTGTCGGCGCCGGGTAATTATAATGTCGCCGTCGTCAACAGCGCCGGCTGCAGGGCCTTCCTCCGGAAAACGGTAACGGCCTCGGCGGCCTCGGTACAGGTGTTCGGCAACCCTACGATCTGCCCGGGGGATACGAACCTGCTCACCACCGGCGGCACCAATGCCTCCTGGCTCTGGAACACCGGCGCCACCACCGGCAGCATCTCGGTCACCGCCCCGGGCACTTACAGGGTGACGGCCGTGAGCACCGACGGCTGTACGGTCAGCGATTCCCTCATCGTGACTGCCGGCGCAGTCCCCCAGCCCGTCATTACCAATAATGGCGGCATCCTGCAGACAGGGACGTTTACCACCTACCAATGGCAGCTGAACGGCGTGGACATCGCCGGTGCCTCGGGGCAGAGCTATACGCCCACCGTCAACGGCTCGTATACGGTGATTGTGACCAATGCCGGCGGCTGCAGGGGTGCCTCCCCGGCACTGGTGATCACCAACCTGGGCATATCGGAAATGACCACCACCGGCATCCGCCTCTTCCCCAACCCGGCTACCGACGCGGTGTACATCGCCCTGTCCACGGGAGCTGCTACGAGCCTGCGGCTGACCTTATGCAACCAGCTCGGGCAGGCGCTGCAGCAATGGCAGGCAGCCGATATCCAGCCCGGCAAGCCGGTCCGCCTGCCGCTGAACCTCTGCCCGGCCGGCATTTATTTCCTCAGGATCACCCGCGATGGCCACACTTCCATGCATCCCCTTCGGATCTCCGGTCCGCAATAATAGTCGGAGGCCGGCAGGAAATTCCCTATCGTTCAATGCCTTTACTTTTAGACTTTTTGACCTGTCAACCAATTAACAACAACGCATCCGCTTATCAACGGATCTGCCCGACCCTGGTACGGATTTTTTAGTCCCTTAGACCTAAATGAGGCGTTATGAAAGGGGCAAGGAATCAGAACAATATGCAGAGCAAGCAACAGGTGGGCAACCGGCCGCGCCCGGAGATACGGGACAACCTCGACAGCCGGGAGAACCTGGAATTAAACGACTCGCCGTCCGGCCACAATAAGAAAGAAACGCACGAAGGAGCAAAAGACGAGCACAACGATAAGAGGGGCACCCGTAGAAAAGATTGATTCGATAGGGAGTGGGGGTTTAAGCAGATGCGTCCTGTTGGTAGATACCGGCAGGACGCATCCTCTTAGTGTTGTCCGGAAGGTTGCTTTAGTCATCCGGAATGACGCTTCGGGAACCCAACGCCCAGCGTGAAAGGTCCGGAACACAGTGTTAGCCACCCGGATTGCTGCTTTCAGGGCGGGGGACGTAGCAGACACCGTTATTGTTCACAGTCCACCACTACAAAATCCGCCCGGATTAAACGGCCGCGCGTCGCGGTATCTACCTGCTGCTCATAGGCAACGGCATCTGTATAGAACATCAGCTCGACCGGGTGCCTGCAATGGACAAAGACAGTCCGGTTGTTTACGGAATTATTCCTGCCCAGGGCTTTGATCTCCCGGTTCCACTCCGGGTCCCGGTCCAGCACCGTAAATGGCTTGATCCGCTCCAGGCTATACCGGACGGGAAGCAGGACCAGGCAGGCCCGGATTATTTGGATGCCTATCCGGTATCGGCTGTATTCTTTGGCATAGGCTGCCAGCCGGACAAAGGCGATGCCGGTGATGATAAACACCGCCGGGGCGGCAATCAGGGTATAGGCTTCCATTTTGGTGGCGGCCAGGCTGAAGAACAGGTACGGCCCCCAAAACCAGGTGAGCAAGGCAAGATCTGTCGATTTCCGGCTTTTGAACGCCCGTCCGGTAAACCAGGCAACCGGCAGGTAGACCAGCTCCCCGTACTTCATCCTCAGGTGATCGAAATGATAGAAAAAGCCACCCTCATGCGACTCGATGGCGTGGAAAAGGTGCATCGAGTTGTACCGGTATTCCCATTGCGCTTCCAGCGGAAAGGCATGAAGGATATACAGCTGCCAGGGGATGGAAATCGCTGCTGCCGCAAATACGATGCAGGCGGCATGGGCCATCATCCGCCTCCGGCTGCCCCTATAGGCAGGATAAGCCAGGCAGGCCCACACAGGCAGGCATATCAGGGCCGGTAGCCATTTGGTAAGAATAGCAAGCCCCAGGGCCGCGCCGGCAACCAGGTGAAAACCGGCGCTCTTTTTCCGGATCGCCTTTACCGCCAACCAGATGGAGAGGACAATAAAGGAAAGGAACACTACATCCACCGCGTCGGTCGCCGCCCTGCCGGCCGCCAGTTCCAGGATCAGTCCATGGATGGCCCAAAGGAAGGCGGCTATTAATGCCACCTGCTTCCCGAACCAATCTTTTGCGATATCACCGACCAGCTTAATGCCGATGGCAGACAGCACGATCGCGGGGATCCGCACGGAAAAGGCATGCAGCCCGAACAGCTTGATGCTCCCGGCCATCAGCCACAGCGAGAGCGGCTGCTTGTGCAGCCAGATATGATTTGACGACCAGCTCCGGTAATCATACGGTAATACCGGGTGGTCGTACAGGGTGGGCACCAGGAAATGTTGGGATAAGTGTTTCGCCACCAGCGCATGGTACCGTTCATCCCATTCGTGCAGATACCCGTCGGCAGCGGTGAATACCCGCAGGATCAGTCCGCAGATCATAAAACAGAGGATGGCCCGCTCAAACCGGCCGCGCACGCCCTGCCGGAAACCATATAGGAATCCAACGCCGGTCAACAGGACAACGCCACAACCCCAAATGACATTATTCATGGCTGCATGATGACGGGCCTAGTATTTGATGAATCTGTGATGCTCCTTTGTTTGGCGCTGGCTCAGCTCCATGTGATAAACTGCGCCTGGCAGGTTGCTGATTTGGATCAGGATGCCGTTGCTGCTCGTCGCATGCACCGTCTCGGCGCTCAGCAGCCGGCCGCCTAAATCATAGAAGCTGACCCGTATCGCCTCGTTCGCGTCAAAGGAGCCGCCCGGCAAAATCCGGAGGAAGTCTGTTGCCGGCACCGGGAAAATCCGGGTCTGTCTATCTTCGGCACTTTGATTTTTCGAACGCCCCCCGGCGATCCATCCCTCCGCCGCCAGATAAGGCCCCAGTTCTTCGAGCCGGATCTGCCCGATAAGATCATGCACGGCAGCCGTATCCGACAAATCCTTAAAATAGGTGAGCTCTACCCGGTCTGCAACCGCCTGTTCATAGGCGCCAGCATCGGCCATATCCGCCTCAAAATAAAACGCACTGTCGCCGGGGTCATGAGTCAGGGCCTCATCCCCTGGTTCCGGCAGGAACTTACCGGCGCCGCCTTTCTTCAGGCCGGAAAAAGTCTTTGTCCCGCAGTCGTTGGTGATCCTTACCGTCCAGCTGATACAGAATGCTGTGCCGGCAGGGTATGACGGCGTCGTAATATACTGGCCGGATGCATGATAGGTATCCGGGTATAAGCAGTCGTTTCTACCTGCATAATGGACAAACCACTCATAGGTGGTCGGAGAAGTGCTCGTCTCGCCCAAAGGCGATAGGGCAGCCAGGCTGAACTGATGCTGATTTCCGTAGTTGCTCTTGACGCAGGTCACATAGGCATTCTTTTTGGCGCCCACATCCACCTTTTTGGCGGCCACCGCGTCCGGGCATCCGGGGATGGCATACCGGTATTCGATGACGGCCGTTTCCCGGGAGGCGTCTTTGTGCTGCAAGAAGGTGGCGGTGCCCGTTGGAGGCGTGTATGACACACCTGCCAGGCTGAGGGCATCGCTCCCGGCCACCTGCCAGGTGCCGCCCGCCACCGCCGGGCTCACGGTGTAGGCCGCCTGGTCGCAGACGATGTCGGGGCCGGTTATCGTCATCGGCGGCGTCTTGCAGATCTCCACGTGATGGTCTTTCGAGGGGTCCCGCTGCCAGACCTTGACATAGTCCACTTCCATCTGCCCGATATAATAGGTGCCGGCGTCAAAGGCATCCCGGTCGATGCCCACCTGCAGCCGGATGTTGCACTCGGACTCCGCATCGTACGGGAAGTACGTCGCCACTTTGCAGGTGCCGTCGGGGCTGCAGCCGGAGCCTGCCCTGTTTTTATAGACGAACGGCCAATGGCGGACATAGTGGTTCTGATAGTACTTCCACTCCACCCGAACCAGGGACTGGTCCAGGTAAAACTTAATGACGGCGGTATCCCACTCCACCGTATACACATGCCAGGCCGTCTGGTCGAACCAGGACCCGAACAGGTGGTCCCACCACGTCTGGTTCGGATACCGGCCCATCCGGTCGTCCCTTACGTTGTAGGCCGCGTAGGGCGAGGCAGCCTCAGGCTTCATGGCGTGGAGCTCGTGATCCACGTAGCGGTTGTTCCCGTTGTTGATGCCGTAGGGCCAGAAGGGGTCCCCGTAGGCTTCCGCGATGTCGATGGAGTTGATGTACTTCCCGGTCCACAGCCAGAAGTCGCAGTGGGCATTTTTGAACGTCGGGAATTTGATCCGGGCCTCGAATTTCCCGGCATTGAAGTGGTTGGAATAATAGGTCTCGATCAGCCCGGCCGTATACTCCATATGCACCGGCGACATGGAGCAGGTATTGCACTTCCAATCCGTCGATTCCCGCATCTGGATCAGCTTGCAGGTGCCGTTGCTGACTACCACATTCTTATCCGGGTGGATGCTGTTGCCGAAGCCAATCCCGTTGCTGTACCTGCCCTCGCCCCAGTCTTCCCCTTCATACCCGTTCCATACATTATAGCTGTGCCACTTCGTCCGGTCCAGATCGGTCCCGTCGAACCCGTCGTAGAAGACGAGTTTCCAGGAGGCGGTATCGCAGACATTGTCGCCGGGGCTGAAGGTGACAGGCGGAAAGGAGCCGCTTTGAGCACATACATGACTACCTAAGAAGAAGAGGGCGTATAGCCAGAGGGGCATCTTGCGCATACGGCAGGCTTTGAGTCTTATCCATAAAGTAAATCGAATTTTCGGAACCACATTCGCAAATCTGGACGCGGGGCACATAAAGCAAAAACGTCCTGAAGGAAAGATCCTCCAGGACGCTTCATTTTCGCACTGCAGCCGGTTACCGGATAATGCTCAGCTTGCGGGTCACCGCGCCGGCGCCATCGCTGACGACGACGAAGTACATGCCCGGAGACAGCTGGCTGACATCGGCCACAAACAGGTTGCGGCCGCCCTTCAGCGATACCTGCTGGCTGACGACGGTCTGGCCCGATATCGATACGATCCGTATGTCTGCCAGTCCCCTGTTGTCTCCCGACTGGATGGCCATGGCTACCTGGGTAGCGGCCGGGTTCGGGTACAGGTCCATCACCAGGGTGCCGGCGGCCTTACCGCCACCCGGTACGCCCACCGAGTTCTGGATGGTGTTCAGGGTGGTATTGGTCTGTACCGGGGCATTGTAATCGAAGTAGATAGAGGCGCTGTTCCTGATCTCGGTGCCTATGGGGAGGTTCTTCTTCATCTTGACGGTATAGGTCGCCAGGCCCATGCTGCCCAGCTTGTCCGAATTGCTGTCGGGCAGGTTGATGTTATCGAAGGTGAACTGCAGGACGCCGCCCTCCGAGGCAGTGGCCTTATAGGCATGGGTGGCATAACCGGGCTTCAGAGAGGAGAGGTCCAGGTTCGCGCTCAGGGTGTCGATGATCACCACTTTCTGGGCCGGCCAGGTACCGGTGTTCTGGAAGTGGATGGTATAGGTCAGCACGGAGTCGGACCGGTAGATATATCCCTGCGGGCCTGTTCCCCTGGGCGCCACCTCCTTGTTGTTCGGGTCGAAGGAGCCGGCAACGATGGAGGTATAGCTGTTCACATTGTCCCAGGGGCTATAATCGTTCAACCAGTTGCTCATCGGGGCCTGGTAGGCGGCCGAGTCGTTGAACTGCACCGCTGTAAGCAGCGGGATATTGGTAGGCACGCTGTAGAAGAACGTGGCCGGGTGCCAGGTAGCAACGGGCAGGGAGGGGAAGGAGGCCCCGCTGCTGTAATGGTTGCCGCCGTTGGAGACATAGCTACCCGGCGTAAACAGCGGAGCGCCCAGCTGCCCGTCGTGCCGGTAACCGACGGTCACGGCCGGCTCGGTGACGGTGCCCTGGTTGGTAACGATCACGCGTTGGGCGTACGTATTGCCCGGTACCGGCGGGCCGGACAGGCTGACGGTCTGGATGGATACGTCGTGGATGGGGTTGATCACGTTGGCCAGGTTCACGGTTGTGGTGCAGTTGGCGGCGGCGGTGACGGTCACCGGTACGGCATTGCTCTGGCACGAAGCCAGCGGGTAGTAGGCTTGAACGCTTTCAGAGATGGTATAGGAGCCGCTGGGTGCCTGGAAGGAGTACACGCCGGCGCTGTTGGTAAAGGCATAGCCCAGCCCGCTGCAATGGATCATGATGTTGGGGATGCCTGGCTCGCCCGCATCCTTGACGCAGTTGGCGTTCAGGTCGTTGTAGACGGTACCGGTGATGGTGCAGTAGCAGCTGTTGTTGTTGGGGTTATACGGCACGAAGGAGGAGTTGGTGCGGGAGCAGCCTGCGGCATCCGTCACCGTCAGGGCGTAGTAGCCGGTAGCCAGGCTGGAGGCGGTAGCCGTGGTCTGGCTGTTGCTCCAGGCGTAGGTATAGGGCGCGGTGCCGCCGGAGGCGGTGGCTACGATGCTGCCGTCGGCCGCGTAGATGCAGCTGGCCGGGGTGACATTGAATCCCACCGAAACGGGACTGAATCGCTGCACGGTCACCGGCTTGGTGATATGGCAGCCCACGTTGTCGGTCACGGTGACGCTATAGACGCCGGAGGCCAGGTTGGTGGCGGTAGCGGTGGTCTGGCTGTTGCTCCAGGCATAAGTAAAAGGAGCGGTACCGGAGGTCATCAGGATGGAAGCGCTGCCGTTGGACTGGGTGCAGGTAGCCGGGTTGGTGCTGATCAAACCGGCGACGGGGCTCACTGGCGGTACCACCGCGGTTCCCTTCCGGACGCAACCAACCGCATCCGTCACGGTAAAGTTGTAGTTGCCGGGCGACAGGCCGATAGCGGTTGCTCCCGTCTGGGCCGGGAAGGTATTCCAGGTGATGGTATAGGGCGTGGTACCGCCGGTCGCGCTGACGGTGGCCGACCCGGTGGCCGAGGTGCAGGAGCTGGCAGTGGCCGTATAAGTGGCGATAATGGGCGTGCTGGAGGAGAGTACGACACTACCGTGCCCGATACAGCCATTGGCGTCGGTAGCAGTTACGGAGTAAATTTGTCCGCCCGAGAGGTTCGTGGCCGTCTGTGTGGCCTGGGTATTGCTCCAGAGATAGGTATAGGGCGAGGCGCCGCCGCTGGCAAAGGCAATGGCGCTGCCGTTGGTCTGGACGCAGGTGGGGTTAGTGGGTGTGATATTGACCGGGATGTTGATGGACTGGCTGATACTCGCATACTGGGTAGTATGGCACCCCTGAGCGTCGGTGACGGTGACGGAATAGGTGCCCATCGTCAGGTTCGTAATGGCAGGTGTGTTGGCTGCATTGCTCCACAGGTAGGCGTAGGGAGCCAGGCCGCCGGTGACGCCGGAAACGGTAGCGGTGCCGTTGGTGCAGGCCGCGGGAGTGGTGCTAACCGTAAAATTGACCGGAGAAACGTACTGCACATAGACGGAGTCGTTCCGGGCGTAGGAGCCGTAGGTGCAGCCATTGGCATCGGTAATGAGCACGTCGTAGCCGCCGCCGGGGAGGCTGGCGGGGTTGCCGGTGGCGACTACCGTATTGGTGTTCGCCAGGAGCCACTGATAGGTAAAAGGTGCGGTGCCGCCGGTAACGGTGGCCGTAGCGGTACCCATGGCCGGGCATATGGCCGAGGTAGTAGTCACCTGATAGTTAAAGGGCGGGCTGCCGGCATAGAAGCCGTTGGCAAACTGCTGATTCGGATTGGTGACATTCAGGTATACCGGCCCACCCGCATAGTTGTTCAGGGTGTTGCTGGTAGTGACAATCTGGGTACCCGCTACATACCAGGTATAGGTAAGCGGCGGGGTAATGTTTGCAGGGACGTTGGCCTGCAGGACTCCGTTGTTGGAGCAAGGCTGGGTCACCAATGTGAAGGAAAGGTTCTGCGCAAAAGCGGCGATGCACAACCCCTGCAGCAGCAGGGTAAGGGTTACTAATCTTTTCATCGGTTTTGGTTTTAGGTGAACGAATGTTAGTAAGACCAGGCGAAAAAGGGATTTGTTAGCACAGTAAAGAAATATTTGCCGGAAAAAAGAATATTACAGTACGGTGAGTTTTCGGGTCCGGATACCCCGGGATGCATAGACGGTAACCGCGTAAATCCCCGGCGCCAGTTCCGGCATCCGGAGATGCACCCGGAGCTCTCCCCGAACGGTTGCCCGCATCACGACTTTACCGGACATATCCCGGATTTCCACGGAACGGATAGGATCCCCGCCGGCCGTCTCGATGGTGATCGCCTCGTGCGCTGGGTTGGGATAAAGCCGGATATCAGGGATTGCCCCTTCGTATTGCGTCACCCCTAGCGTCCCGAGCCCGAAGCACTTCACGATGCGGGGCGCCAGGTAGCTCAGGAATGTGTCTATATAGCTCAGCGCCCGCTGCCGGTAATCCACACCTGGCGGCTGCTGAAGCGCATACATCGAGTTGCACTGGCTGAGGGTAAGTCCGGCAGCCTGGCACGCGCTCACCGAGGCGGCGGAATCGTACCACTGTAAGGTAGCAGTGTCGTTATAGAACGGATAAAGCCCTTCGACGCCGCCGCTCAGGGCCATCGCCTTTACGGTATACGGATCGCTAAAGTTGTTGGGCCGGAAGCAATCATTATTGCCCTGGCGGTTGGCCGTAGGGATCAGGGCACCCGAGCCGGCTGCCGCCATCAGGACCTGGGGAAGAGGACCGACATAGGTCTGCAGGTAGCCGTAAACGAATGGTATACCAACGGAAGGCCCCGGAAAGGTGCCGGTGTACAGAAAGCGTCGGTGGAAGGCCACCATCGGCGGCCGTCCGGGCGTGATCCAGCTACTGTCGGCCATCATCGGCTCCATACCGAAAACGAAGTTGGCCCCGCTGCCATAGCCGGGCGAGTTGCCGGTATCGTTCCAGGCCGGATCACCGCCGGAGCCATCGAGGTCGCCCAGGAGCAGGGGATTAACGAAGGGACGGGCCGTCTCAAAGCCCAGTGCCGTGTCGGTGATACCGCTGATGAACTGCGGGATGCCCAGCTGCGCCGGGCTGATCAGTGCCGCCGAATGAAAGGCGATGGTGGCGCCGGCCGCCGAATGCCCGCCGGCAATGATTTGGTTGGTGTCAATGCGGTACCCGTTGCCGGCAGCGGCATCCTTCCGGAAGTAGCGGATCGCCGCCCTCAGGTCCTGCACGCCCCGGTAGATGGCCTGCAGCAGGGTGCCCCTGCGGATATCCACATTACTGCCAAGCGGGTTCCAGCCAAGCCGGTAATCGATATTGGCCACCACGAATCCCCGGCGGGCCAGCTGCCGGCAGACCGCTACGACGCCGCTGTCGTTGCGTCCGCCCTCCAGTACGCCGTTGAGGTAAGCCGGCAAAAAGGAGCCGCCATGCAGATAAATGACCAGTGGCCGCGCGGCCAGGGTATCCGGCGCCCCGGCCGGCTCATAGACATCGCAGACAAGGTTCACCGGCACATGACCGCCGTTCAGCACCGAGTAGTTATGCCCGTACACCACGCCGGCCGTTTTGCTGACCGACGGGAACACTTCCGTCAGGAATCGCTGGGCGTTCCCGGAGGCGGCAAGCAGGAGGGACAGGAAGAGGAGACAGGGAGCCTTCATGGATTCCGGATTTCGGATTTAAAGGTACCAAGTGGCAACATGCAAGCGGCCGGGAACAAGGAAAAATCCTGAATCCGGGAGCTGCAGCGGCATGGCCGTCTGCACTTGACGGAATAAAACAACTAAATAAGCCGTTTATTTCTGAAATGCAGGAACGGCATTCAGGTATCCGGCGACCCGCCTTCCGGAGCATCTGAAGCCTCACGGACCGCCTTTTTCTGCGCCGGCGTCGGCTTTGGCACCCAGGAATTGTCATAAGGCTGGAACACCCCGCTCCGCCGCACCCATTCCAGGTCTTTCTTGCCGTCCATATAGGCGGCCAGCACCCGGAAGGCCTCCGGCTTTTCCTGCTGGAATACCAGCAGCGAGGCGTTGGCCGCTGCCTTCACGGCGATGGGCACACCGCCGCCCAGCTCGGCCCAGTGGCCGCCGAGAAGCAGGTTTTTCACCGGGGTACGGTAGTGGGCGATCTTATTCTGCATATTAGCCCGGCCGGGCTTGGCGCCCATCATGGTGCCGCCCCGGTTGCCGGTGTACCGCCAGTGGGTCACCGGCGTGGCCACGTCGTAAAACAGGATGTGAGACCGCAGGCCCGGCGCCACGGCTCTTTCCACCCTTTCGATCAGGATGTCCGCGATACGCTGCTTCAGGTCCCGGTAGGCATCGCCCCGCTTCAGCTTTCCCTGCTCGTCCCGCTCCGTGAGCCATTGCGACTCGTAATCCATCAGGGCGGGCATAAAGACGGTAAGGGTGCCCTGCCCCGGCGGCGCCAGGGAAGGGTCCCGGAAGGAGGGGGCGAGGATGGAGATCTCGGACCGGGTGGCATCCCCTTCCACACCGGCGTGCTGCACACCCCCGATGCTGGCGATATGCACGAGCTCTTCGTTGAAGCCCAGCTCGTCCACCGGGCAGTCGAGTGCGATGCTCAGGGTAACGGAGGAGCTGTAGAGGTCGGCCCCACGGAGCTTATCGAGGAGCTTGCCCGGCACGGTTCCCTGGGGGAGCATTTGTTCATACAGCGTCTCGACGTCGCAGGCAGCGATCACGTATTTACTGCGCACCGTGTATTCCTGCCCGCGGTGCCCAAAGCGCACGCCTCTGCTGACACCGTCTTCCACCAGGATCTCGAGCACGCTGCATTTATAGTTGATATCCTGGCCGTAGTACTGCACCAGGTACTCCAGCCATTCCGGGATGCGCTGGCCACCTCCTTTGGGCGGGCTCTGGTAATCACCGAAGTAGGCCCAGCCGATAGGTACCAGGCAGGAGAGCAGCTCGGTGTCGGAAGCGAATACCCGGTGGAGCTTCTCAGACTTGAAATATTTGCGGAGGCCCTTCTTCAGGCCCTTTTCCCCGTTGTAGCGGATATGCGGGATAAAGGGCATCGCGAACTTCAGCAGGTGCTGCTTGTTCTTCATCCGCTCGAAGAAGTTCATCGTCTCCTCGGACCGGAAGATATGACCGAAGTGCTCGAAAGACTCGCCGAGCCTTTTGGCCGCTTTGAAGAATCGTTCCAGGCCTGCCCTGTCTTCGGGGAATTCAGCCATCCACTGTTCCTTCAGCTCCTCGGGGTTGTTGGTGAGCAGGTAGTCGAAGCCCTCGCCTTTGTAGCGCCGGATCCTTTTCTGAGGTACGGCCGGCGGGTAATCTCCGCCCAGCACGTCGAAGAGCGTGAACACCATACCGCCCGGCTTGCACTGGTTGAGCCAGTGGATCGCGGTATCGAAACGGAAGTCCTTACGGCGGAAGCCGGCCAGGTACCCTCCGGGATGGGGCTCCTTTTCCAGCACGCAGACGGTGAGGCCCGCTTTGGACAGCAGCGCGGCCGCCGTAAGGCCCGCCACGCCGGCCCCGATGATCACCACATCGTATTCAGACTTCAGCGATAAGGGTTGCATAACGGCACATTACGGTTGGTGGTTGGTTTGTCTCCGCCGGGGGCTCCCCGGAGGGAACGGCTCAGGCGCCGGCCGCCAGCTGCTGCTGCCGGAGGAAGTACTTCCCCAGCACATCAAACTCGACGTTTACCCGATGCCCCGCTTCCAGGCTGCCAAAGGTAGTATGCGTAAAGGTATAGGGGATGATGGTTACGGTACATGCGCTCGGCCCCACTTCAAACACCGTCAGGCTCACCCCGTTCAGGCAGATGGATCCCTTTTCGATCACCAGCCCGGCAAAGGCCTCGGGGAAGCGGAACCGGAACAGCCAGCTGCCCGCCAGCTCCTTTTTGTCCTGGCATTCGGCCACGGCATCCACATGCCCCTGCACGAAATGTCCATCGAGCCGGTCGCCGACGCGGAGGGAGCGCTCCAGGTTCACCCGGTCGCCTGCCTGCCAGCCGTCGAGGGTCGTCTTCTGCAGGGTCTCGGCCACGGCGGTGACCCGGTACCGGTCTTCCTGCAGCTCCACCACCGTCAGGCAAACGCCGTTATGCGCCACGCTCTGATCTATTTTCAGCTCGTGGGTGACGGGCGACTCCAGCCAGAAGTCCTTATTAGTGCCGTGGGGGATCACCTGGCAGACGGTGGCCAGATGCTCGACGATGCCGGTGAACATGGGCGCAAAGCTATTGTTTTACCGCCGTACCCATGTGGAAGGTGAAGCCGGTGTCGGTGGTCACCGTAAAGAAAAAGTGCAGGTGCTGGGCGTCGGGCGCCGTACGGGTAAGATAGCCGGAGAGGGTATCCTGAGGCCGGCACAGGGCCTGGCCCTTTAATACCGTCGTATCCACCGTGGCCCGGAAAAACCGGGACGCCGTCAGCTTCACGGTATCGGACGGCCCGCAGAAGCCGAGCAGGGCCAGGCGCGACCGGCTGAGGGCATAAAGGTCGAGGGTATACTGGCGCTGGAGGACCAGCTGGCTGGCGGAGTTATAGATCGAGTCTGTAAAGCGGTACTGCCCCTTGAAGGCATCGGCGGGGTAGAGGCATACGCTATTATCGGGGGTACCGGGGAAGTCCCAGTTGAAGTTGACCGCCTCAGGGTCGTTGCAGTACAGCCGGCTCAGCCGGGGGTCGGAAGGGCCCACCTTGTCCTCGTATTTCTTGCAGGAAAACACCAGCAGGCTAAGGAAGGTGCCGGTGAGCAGGGCAACGGGCAATAATCTGATGAATGTCGGGGAGGCCTTCCTCATGGATTCTATAACGGTCTGAGCGCATCAAAATTATACGAAAAACCGGCTTTGGAGCTAAAGGGCACGGTGGACGGGCCATAAGCGGTCGGAACCAGTGCGAAAGCAAAGCGGCCGGGGCCGCCCAAAGCGGCTAGCCCGCATGACCGCCGCGCCGCTGCAATCCCCCCGTGTCGCCGTGTGGAAAGGGATGCAATAAAATTTGGAATTCCCGGATTTATCCCTAAATTTGCGGTCCCAAATCTGACAAAAAGGGGGTATATCCGTTATGCTGATCATTGATGCCAAAGACTGCGAGAACATTGACAAAGCGCTGAAGAAGTACAAGAAGAAGTACGAAAAGAGCCGCACCCTGCTCCAGCTGCGCTCCCGGCAGGCATTCATTAAGCCGTCCATCCGCCGCCGCACCGAGGTGCTGAAAGCTGTATACAAGCAGCAAATGGCGAACGGCAAGTTCGAAGATTAATATTCCGGCTTCGGCCGAAAAGGTTACCGCCTGGGCTGGTAAAGATGTATCTTTATCAGCCCAGGCATTTCTATGTTGGCCCAGCACCTCCCCGGCTTTCTCCAGTGGCTTCGGTTCGAGAAGCGCTTCTCTCCCCATACCGTTACGGCCTACGGCCATGATATTACCCGGTTTTCGGATTACCTCCGGCAGTCATATGCGGAGCTGACGGATATTGCCGACATCCGGCATTACCATATCCGCTCCTGGCTGGCGGCGTTGAAAGAGCAGCAGGACTGCAGCGCTTCCACCCTTAACCGCAAGATCTCCACGCTAAGCTCCTATTATAAATACCTCCTCCGCCAGGGGCTGGCGGGGCACAACCCCGTGCGGCAGCTCCATGCCCTGCGCCTGCCCGGCCGGCTACCGGTGTACCTGAAGGAAGGGGAAACGGCACAGCTGCTGGAAGAGGAGCATTTCGGCGAAGGCTTCCGGGGCTTTACCGACCGGCTGATCTGCGATCTGCTCTACAATACCGGCATGCGGCGCGGGGAACTGGTGCAGCTCCGGGAAAAGGATGTGGAATGGAGTCTGCACCAGATCCGCGTACTGGGCAAGGGCAACAAGGAGCGGCTGATCCCGCTGAGCGCCGCCCTGCTGGACGATCTCCGGGCGTATCTGGAGGAAAAGCGCCAAATGAAAGCGGCTGATGCCGATAGCCTGTTGGTGCTGGAAAGCGGCAGGCCCCTCTATGCGGGCTATGTGTACCGGGTGGTGAAAAGGCACCTCGGCCGCGTCACAACCCAGGAAAAAAGAAGCCCCCATGTGATGCGGCACACTTTTGCTACACACTTGCTGAACAATGGAGCTAATATACAGGCAATCAAGGAATTATTGGGGCACAGCAGCCTGGCCGCCACCCAGGTATACACCCATAACAATATAGGCCAGCTGAAGGAGATCCACCGGCTGAATCACCCGAGAGAACAACGGCTAAAAGATGACGATAAATGACCTCATTAACAATAACAGACAATTTAACGCGGAAAGGTTTGAATTTCCGGTAAAGCACCCTAACTTTTCTATCCCTAACAACCGCAAAGAGCAGCGTATGAACTGACACCTACCCGATTTATTATTTTTCTCACCCAAATTTGTTTCCTTATGAACGTGCAGATTCAAACTGTGCACTTTGATGCCGACAACAAGCTCACGGACCGCATTAATCAGAAGATGGAGAAGCTGAAGACCTTTCACGACCGGATCATCGACGTGGAAGTGTATCTCATATTGGATAATGTAGCCCATCAGATCAAGGATAAGATTGCGGAGATCAAGGTGCACGTGCCTCGTCATTCTTTCTTTGTGAAACACCAGAGCAAGACCTTCGAGGAATCTTTCGACCTGGCCTTTGACAGTATGGTCAATCAGATAAAAAGGCAAAAGGAGCGCCGCACAGCCGTGCAGCCCAACGCCGATGCAGCTATTGAATTGCCTGTTGAAATGTCTGAAGAGTTTTCAGAATAAACCTAACGAACAGGCTAAAGAACCGGTCTTCCCTTGTGGCAGGCCGGTTTTTTATTGCCTGCCTTTATTGCACCATACCCGCAAAAGGAGTATTTTGCGGGTAACAACTGTCAAACATTTGCACATGCATCCATTGTTTACCCGGGGTTTGATTGCCGGCATCGCCTTACTGACGTTCGCCTCCTGCAATAAGAAGTACAGCGAGGATCCGCCATTGCCCTACGTGCCTACCCCCTCCCTGTTCATCAGCAGCCAGAACGGCTTTGTCTATGCGCTGAACCCGCAGACAGGCGTCAAGAAGTGGGAGTTTTATGCCGGCGCCAATGTGCAGGCGACCCCATTCCTGCTCAATAACAAGCTGTACGTGGCTGCCGAAAACGGTACGCTGTTCAAGCTGGACGCGGACCATGGCACGGAGGTGCACCGGTATTCCATGAATGCCCAGCTGCTCTCTTCCCCCATCGGCGAGGGCAACACGCTGTATATCGCAACGGGGAACGACTCCATCTATGCCATCGACGTCAATACCGATGAGATCGCCTGGCGCTTCGGCACCGGCGGCAATATCATCTCCTCGCCCGCTATCCTCAATGAAAAGATCATTTTCGGCAGCTACGATGGCAACGTCTATGCGCTGAATAAGGCCGACGGCACCCAGCTTTGGTCATTCAGCGGCGGCGGCGGCACCTTTTATTCGTCACCGGCGGCCAAGGGCAATTTCGTCTATATCGGCAGTTCGGATGGCTACCTGTATGCCCTGAACGCGAGCGACGGCACCCTGGCCTGGCAGTTCCAGACGGGCAACCAGGTCCAGAGCTCACCCATCGCCTACGGCGGCAATGTCATCTTCGGCAGCTACGACAATAAGCTGTACTGCGTGGATTCCGCCTCCGGTAAGGAGCGCTGGCACGTCACTACCGGCGACCGGATCATCTCCTCCCCTTATGCTTACAACCAGGTGATTTACGTGGGCAGCTATGACTATTCCTTCTACGCTTACCACATCATTGACGGCAAGCTGAAGTGGAAATACAAGACCACGGCCCTGATCAAGTCATCGCCCCTGGGCTTTTACGGCAAGATCTATTTTGCCGGCTATGATAAGTTCCTGTATGCCGCCGATACCGCCGATGGCGCCATCCGGTGGAAGCAGAATATCAACGGCCTCATAGAGACTTCTCCTGTGATCGACGATAAGAGCGGCGCGGGCCGCTACCCATCCATCAGCGGGGCTTCCAAGGACTAACCGGTCAACGGCCCCAAATAAAAAACAGCTCCGTTCATGGCGGGGCTGTTTTTTTTATTTGGGGGTAAAAAAAGAGCCCCTGCGGTTGCAGGAGCCCTGTTAAGTGCTTGCCGCCGGTTGATTACTGGCGGGTATAGTTGCCGGTGCACTGGTCGGGAGAGCCGACGGTGGGTGTAACTGTATAGGTAAAGGTCATCGCGTTGGGGCTGGAGGAGGTACCGCCGCTGAAGTTCATGGTGCCGGTCAGGATGCGGCCGCCGCCCACGCTCTGGTTGCTGAAGGAAACGGTATTGGTGCCGGTCACGGTGCCGGTGATGGTCACGGTGCCACCGAAGCCGCCGGGGTTGCTGACGAGCACGTTCAGGTCCTGGCTGGACGCCCCGATCGTCAGGGTAATGGTATAATTGCCGGAAGTGCACGCATCCGAGCCGGCCCAGGTGGAGGTGCCGCCGCTGGGGGCCAGGAATTTATCCCGGGTGCGGGTGTTACAGGAGGTGCCTTCCCAGCCGGTAGGGCAGGCGCAGATACCGGCCACACAGGTACCGCCGTTATTACAGACCACATCTTTGCACTCATCCTTGTTACAGGAGGTGTAGGTTACCGTTGTGAATGCGCCGATGGCAAGCATTGCAGAAAAGGCTAAGGAGCGTACTGATTTCATAATAATCCTTTTTAGGTGAATGATAAAGTGTTGCCAGAACCAGCTGACACTATTTGGCGTTGAAAATAATTCATTATTTTTCTTTCCGGGGGATACCAATAATTAAAACAAAACTTATTAATATAGATTACCTGCCTATTTGCAAAAGCTATCCGTAAAAATTCATACCACTACGGCTTCCCCGCTTACAAATCCCATCTGAAAACGTCGCCTGATTGCTATGGTCTCCCGATTACTTTTGCAGCAATGATGTTCCTAAGACGCATCCTGCCCTTCCTGGCATGGGTATGGTGCCAGCCGGCCTCGGCCACGGATGGGTACACCTTTGTCTACAACAGCCGCTGCCACCAGGCCTACCAGCACTATATGGCCCTGCGGTTGCCGGAAGGCGACGCCCTGATCCGCCAGGAGCGCCAGGACCACCCCCGGAACCTGATGGCCGTCTACCTGGCCGACTACGGTGACCTGATGCTGCTGCTGCTCAACGGTAACCCGGCGGACCTCCGGCAGCGGGAGGATCACCTCGACGAGCGCCTGGACCTCCTGGATAAAGCGCCCGACAGCGAGCCGTGGAAGCGGTTTTGCCGGGCAGGCGTTTATTTTCACTGGGCGCTGATTAAGGGGCGCTTCGGGGAAAACTTCAGCGCCGCCAATGCCTTTCGGAAGTCCTTTCTCCTGCTGAAGGAAAACGGGGAAGCCTTTCCCGGCTTTGCCACCAATCAAATCCTGCTGGGGGCGGAAGAAGCCATCGCAGGCACCATCCCGGACAGCTACAGGTGGTTCGCATCCGTCCTGGGCCTGAAAGGGGACGTACGGGCGGGAGCAGCCCGTTTGTCCCTCTTCCTGAATCAGCATCCCTCGCCCGCGGAACCCCTGCGCAGCGAAGCCGTCATCCTCCTGCAGTACATCCGCTTTTACCTGCTGTTGCAGCAGGACGCGGCATGGCGCTATATCAGCAGCAGTCAGTTTCCCGTCGCCGACAACCTGCTGCATGCCTTTGTTCGTGCCAATATCGCCCTCAACTACCGGAAGGCGGAAGTGGCGGAGAAGACGATGACGGACGCCCAGGCGCTCCCCTACTACCGCAGCTTCCCCGTCATGGACTTCGAATTGGCCAACGCCAAGCTGTTCCGCCTGGATCCCGGCTGCGTATATTACTATGAGCAGTTCGTGCGGCTGAATACCGGTAAGCTGTATACGAAGGATGCACTGGAGAAGATCGCTTTCGCCTGGTACCTCCAGGGGAAAAAAACGGAAGCGGAGGCGGCCCGAAAGCGGATTGACGGCGCCGGCAGCGAGCTCACGGATGCCGACAAGCAGGCACAGCGGTTTGCGGAGGAGGGCCACTGGCCCAACCCCATCCTGCTGCGGGCACGGCTCCTGGCCGAGGGCGGCTATGCGTTGCGCGCCATGCAGCAGCTCTCTTCCGTTCCCGCCAGCGCCTTCACAACACCGGCCGACCAGTTGGAGCGCGCCTACCGGCTTGGCAAAGCCTACGACGATAACGGCAATGCCGACCATGCCATCTGGGCCTACCAGGAGGCCGTCCGGCTTGGTAAGGACCGCCGGGAGCAATACGGGGCGCGGGCGGCGCTCCAGCTGGCCCTGCTCTATGAAAAAAGGGGGCAGGCCGGTGAGGCGCTGAAATATTTCCGCCTGTGCCTGTCCATGAAGGACCACGACTTCCAGGCGTCTATCGACCAGCAGGCCAAAGCGGGCGTGAGCCGGCTGGGATGCGGCGGAAGATGATCGGACGACGAGATCAATTGTGGGCCTGCAATGCCCGCGTCCCCCCAGGGATCATGCGGCGATCGGCCGACTAAAGCTTCCAGTCCGGATAATCGTCGGACCAGTGCCAGCGGGCGCCGGTCTTGCCGAGCCCCGTGACCCTGCCCAGGGAAATATTCAGCCCGAACTCGTTATAAGCGCCGGCCAGGTGGTAGTAAGACCGCGCGTAGTGGATCTGGAACTTATTCAGGTTGATACCGGCGCCGAAGGAGAAGCCCGCCAGCGCCGCCTTCTCCTTCAGGGCCAGCTCGCCGCGGCGGAGGTGGTTATAAGCCAGGCTGAGGGTGATGCGCTTGCCCATCAGGAACTCCCCGCCGAAAATGAGGTGCCGGAACAGCTTATCGGCAAAGTAGGATTTGGTGTCCACCGTATCGGCCGACCCGAACAGGTTGGACCGGTCGATATCGGCCGGGTTATTGTAGCGCACGTCCCACTCGTACAGGTGGTGGGCGGTGACCATCAGCCGGAAAGGCAGGTGGGCGAACCGCTTGGTAAAGCCCAGCTGCAGGTCGAAGGGCAGGGGCTCGGCGCCTTCGGCCGTATTGTAGCGTGCTACCATGAAGCCCATGTTTTTGGCGGTGATGCCGACGGTGATCAGGTTGGCGGTATCCACATACAGCACGCCTACATCCGCGAGCAGGGCGGAGGCTGACTTATCGGCCAGGCGCGACTGGGCCCACTTCAGGGTGGCCCCGTACCGCCAGCGCTCGCCGTAGGTGCGGGCGGCGCCGAGGGATATCACATAGTCGGCCCCGGAAACGTCCCCGTAGATATTGCCGATCTGGTCGGTCTGCCGGAACGAGCCGTAGTCGAGGTACTGGATGCCCAGGGCAAAGGAGGTCTGCAGCTTCGGCACGTGGTAGCCGTAGGCCAGGTTGGTCACGTGGATACCGGCATAGTAGGCATTGTAGTTCAGGGCAAGCTCGTTGTGCAGGCCGGGCCGCATGAGCGCCGGGTTCTGGAGCGCCAGCGACACGTCGCGGTCGGGATTGGCGATATTGGTGCCGCCGAGCGCGGTGATATGCGGCGACTGGGGCAGGCGCAGGAATCCGAAAGCCGCCACGCCGCCGGTGACCTGGGCACCGGCCGAAAGGGAAAAGAGCAGGAAAAGAGCGGGTAATATGTACTGCAGCGCTTCGCGCATCCGATAATGCATAACCTGAAAACGATTCATCCCCTGAAATATTGCCGGTATTGCCGCTCTGACCTTGCCGTTAGCCTCCATTGCCTCCTGCTGCCGCCACCCGCTCTACGATCGGTGTGCTGACGCCGGTATAGGAGAAGCCGCCATCGTGGAACAGGTTCTGCATAGTGACCATCCGCATATAATCAGAGAACAGCGCGGTGCAGAACGCCGCGCAGTCTTCGCCGCTGGCGTTGCCGAGCGGGCTCATATTCTCGGCATAGTCGAAGAACACGTCGAAGCCAGAAACGCCGGAGCCGGCAGTGGTCATCGTAGGAGACTGGGATACGGTATTGACGCGCACCTTTTTGGCAAAGCCGTAGTAATAGCCGAAGGACCGGGCGATGCTTTCGAGCAGGGCCTTGGCGTCGGCCATGTCGTTATAGCCGGGAAAGGTGCGCTGGGCGGCGATATAGGTAAGGGCCACCACGGAGCCCCATTCGCTGATGGCATCGAGCTTCATGGCCGTCTGCAGCACCCGGTGCAGCGACAGGGCGGAGATATCGAGCGTCTTGTGAAAGTTCTCGTAGCTGGTCTCGGTATAAGAAATGTTCTTGCGCACGTTGGGACTCATGCCTATGGAGTGAAGCACGAAATCAACCTTACCACCGAGCGCCGACATGCTCTCGGTAAACAGCTTTTCCAGGTCTTCCATGGAGGTGGCGTCGGCGCCGATCACGGGCGCGTTGTTGCACTGGGCGGCCAGCTCCTTGATCTTACCCATGCGCAGGGCGATGGGCGCATTAGTCAGGACGATCTGCGCCCCTTCCTCCGTGGCGCGGACGGCCGTTTTCCAGGCAATGGAGCGCTCGTCGAGCGCGCCGAAGATGATTCCCTTTTTTCCTTGAAGCAGCTGGTGAGCCATGGTGACTGTGATTATAGAGGAGCTAAAAGTAAATAATTTCCCGCAGCGGTGCGGTGTTTCACGCGGCGGTGCGGCGAAGGCGGCGACGCGGCGGTACGGCGCGAGTAAATAGCACGCCTGCCGGCGGTACGGTTTCCAGAATTCTTAACCGGAAAAATGGCGGGAAAAATCGCCGCGCCGCCGCTACGCCGCGTGAAACAATTCCCTGCGAGAAACCCTCACGCCTTCTCCAGGATCTTCATCAGCACCTGCTCGGCGGGGAGCAGGTCTCTGGCCTCCTGTGGCGCGGGCGCGGCCTCCAGCTCCTGCAGATATTTTTCCAGAGCGCTGCACTCATAGAGGTCGAGGATAGCCGGGTGGACGTAATATTTCTTACAAACCGCCCGGGTATTGCCCAGCTGCGCCGACACCGCATCCAGCGCGGCGATGATCCGCTGCTTTGCCTCGGTGGGGGTGGCCGCGCAGCCTAGCTCCCGGAAGGCCAGGAGGGCCTGTACGGTGCCAGTCCAGGTTCGGAAATCCTTGGCCGTGAAGTGGCCGCCCGAGATGGCCTTGATATAGTCGTTCACCTTGCCGGAGTCGATCACATTGTGGTTCCCCGCGGCGTCATAGTACTGGAACAGCTCCTTGCCGGGGATATCGCGGCACTTCCTTACCAGCGTGGCCAGCCGCTTGCTGCGGAGCGTGAGGTCCTGGTACACGCCTTTCTTGCCCTTGAAGGTAAAGCGGACCTCGCTGCCGTTGATCGTCACGTGCCGGTCCTTGAGCGTGCTGAGGCCGAAGGAGCCGTACAGCTTCTCGTAGGCGCCGTTGCCGATGCGGATGCCGGTCTCCAGGATGATGGACAGCACCAGGGCCAGCACCTTTTCCTGGGGCAGGCCGGGCAGGGAGAGGTCCTGGTGGAGCCGTTCGCGGATGGCGGGCAGGGCCTTGCCCAGCTGGTGGAGGTTGAAGAACTTGGTATGGTTGCGCAGCCGGCTCCACTGGGGATGGTACTTATATTGCTTACGCCCCCGGGCATCGAGGCCGGTGGCCTGCAGATGGCCGTGCGCGTCCCTGCAGATCCAGACCTTTTCCCAGGCAGGCGGCAGGACGAGGCTGCGGATGCGCGCCAGCGTTTTCTCATCCGTTACGGGCTTCCCGTTCAGGTAATAGGCGAAGCCTTCCCCTTCCCGCACCCGGCTGATGCCGGGAGACGCATCGCTGACATAGCGCAGGTTGGCCGCCCCGGCGCTGCCGGCCGTATCCTTGACCAGCTTCTTCAGGGTGCGCCTGTCCAGCTTTCCGATGGCTGCCGCTTCTATCACATGCACGCTTATTACCGTAGGTACCGGATTGAAAATTTCATGCCCCCGCAAACGATGGCGCTGCCGTGGCGCGGCATGAATCCCGATTGTACTACTTTCACGGTACAAACGTTACGTCTGATATTACATTAACCCGACAAAATCTAATAAGACGTGAAAGCGATCATTCCTGTAGCCGGCGCCGGTACCAAGCTTCGTCCGCTCACCTATACCCAGCCTAAGGCACTGATCCCGATGGCCGGCAAGACGATCCTGAGCGTGATCGTTGACCAGCTGGTGGAAGCCGGGGTGGACGACTTCATCTTCGTGATCGGTTACCTGGGTGAAAAGATCCAGCGCTATATCGCCAAGACCTATCCGCACCTGAAGTACACCCTGGTCACCCAGAGCGACCGCCGGGGCACGGGCCACGCCATCCTCCTTACCCACGAAGCGGTGGGGCACGACGAGGTGCTCATCGTGCTGGGAGACACCATCGTGGATTACAATATCCGGGAGCTGCTCCAGAGCGGGCAGTCGATGATCGGGGTGCGGAAGGTGGATGACCCGCGCTCCTTCGGGGTGGCGGAAATGAACGCGGAGGACCATGTGATCCGGGTCGTGGAGAAGCCGCTCATCCCGAAGAGCAATATGGCCATGGTAGGCGTGTACTACATCAAGGAAAGCGAGGCGATGTTCGCCGCGCTGAACAACGACCTGTCGAGCCGCATGGACGAGGAGGGCGAATACCACCTCACCAACGCCCTGCAGCACATGATCGAGAGCGGCATCCGGTTCAACGCCTTCCGCGTGGCCAACTGGTTCGACTGCGGGAAGAAGGAGACCCTGCTGTCCACCAACGCCACGCTGCTGCGCCAGCTGCACGAAGGCGAGCCCGCCCTGCCCCACTCCCACGATACCACGGTGATCATCCCGCCCGTCAGCATTGCCGAGGGCTGCTCCATCCGGCATTCCATCATCGGCCCCAACGTCACCATCGGGGAGCATACCAATATCGAATCCTCCATCATCAAGGACTCCATCATCGGCTCCTACGCAGAGCTGGAAGAGGTGGTGCTTCACTCCTCCATCATCGGGAGCGACGCCTTTATCCGGGGATTGAGCCAGAGCCTGAATATCGGCGACAATACGGAGATAGACCTGGGATAAAAGGGAATTAGGAATTAGGATTTGGGAATTGAGGTATGATGCCGCAAGTCCGTGTGATGATGGCTACCTCTGTTGGAATCGCCCAAATTCCAAATTCCCAATTCCCAATTCCATATTTTTGACGGATCATGAAACTGCTGTTTGAACGATTTACGCTGGCCAATGGCCTGCGGGTGCTGCTCCACCAGGACACTACCACCCCGATGGTGGCGGTGAACGTGCTGTACGATGTAGGCGCCCGCGACGAGGATCCGCAGCGCACCGGCTTTGCCCACCTGTTCGAGCACCTGATGTTCGGCGGGTCGGTCAATATCCCGGAGTATGACGAGCCCCTGCAGATGGCCGGCGGGGAGAACAACGCCTATACGACCAACGACATCACCAACTACTATATCCAGCTGCCGGTGCAGAACATGGAGACGGCCTTCTGGCTCGAGAGCGACCGCATGCTGTCGCTGGCCTTCTCGCCCCAGAGCCTGGACGTGCAGCGCAAGGTGGTGATGGAAGAGTTCAAGGAGCACTACCTGAACAAGCCCTACGGCGACGCCTGGCAGCACCTGCGCGAGCTGGCCTACACGGTGCATCCCTACCAGTGGATGACGATCGGGAAAAACCTGCAGCATATCGAGGAGGCCCGGCTCGAGGACGTCAAGGCTTTCTTCAAAAAGCATTACTGCCCCGCCAATGCCGTGCTCTGCGTAGCCGGAAACGTGACGTTGGACCAGGTCCGGCCGCTGGCCGAGAAGTGGTTCGGCTCCATCCCTGCCGGCGAGAAGTACGTCCGGCAGATCGCCCGGGAGCCGGAGCAGACCGCCCCGCGTGCGAAGACGGTAGTGGCCGACGTGCCGCTCGATGCCCTGTACAAGGCCTGGCACATGGCCCCGCGCCTCAGCCAGCCCTATTACGCTACCGACCTCATCACGGAGATCATGGGCGACGGGTTCTCCTCGCGCCTCTACCAGCGGCTGGTAAAAGAGGAGCAGCTCTTCAGCCAGATATCCTGCTACCACACCGGCAGCCTCGATCCCGGCCTGATCGTGGTGGAAGGCAAGGTGAGCGAAGGCAGGCGCATCGAGGACGCCAACGCCGCCGTGGAGCGCGAAATGGCCCTGCTGGTGGCCGAAGGCGTCACCGACGACGAGCTGCAGAAGGCGAAGAACAAGATCACCGCCATGATCGAGTTCGAGGACATGAGCCTGCTCTCCCGCGCCAACAACCTGGCCTTTTACGAGCTGCTGGGCAATGCCAACTATATCAACGAGGAGCTGGAGCGCTATGCCGCGGTAACGAAAGATTTGCTCCGCGAGACGGCGGCATACGTGCTGCGGCCGGAAAATTCGAATACGCTGTTTTACCGGAAGAAGGGTTAAGTTTCCCGCAAAGGGGCAAAGCGCGCAGCGCATTGTTCCTCGCGGCGGCGCGGCGGGTGCGGCGGCGCGGCGATGGATAGGCGGCCCTGCCGCTACAGGCGACCGCGCCGCCAGCCAAAGCGGCTACGCCGGCCAGGGACTGCTGTTTTACCACAACGCCTTCGGCAACACGGAATACACCCAGGCGCTCGAACGCAAGGGCATCACCGAAGCCGAGCTGCAGGCGGGCAAGGAGGCCTTCGACCACCTGCAGGAGCTGAGCGCCGCCCAGAAAAAGGAATCCGGCGAAGCCCGGCAGGCCACCCGGGACCGCGATGCCGCCTATGACGCGCTGGCGGATTGGATGAGCGAGTTTTACGTGACGGCGAAGGTGGCGTTAAGAAAGACGCCGCAGCTGATGCGGCATCTGGGGATTTGATGGGATGGAATTTGGAATTTGGATGGGCTGCCCGGCCCGGGCTTTGGTGACACTTTGATTACTAAAAAAGCCGGCAATCACGCCGGCTTTTTCATCTAAAACTTGTAGTAGCTATTAGTTATTCCGCTCGGTACCTGCAGGGGCCATCTTCTTTGCCTCGCGCTCCTTCTGCATGGCCTGTTCCCAGCGCCAGGCGGTGTCCATCATCTGGTCGAGGTCGTACTTGCAGTTCCAGCCCAGGAGCTTTTTGGCCTTGTCGTTGTTGGCATAGACGGAAACCACATCACCGGCGCGGCGGGGGCCTATCTTGTAGTCCAGCTTTTCACCGGATACCTTTTCGAAGGCAGTGATCATCTCCAATACGGAGACGCCGTTGCCGGTGCCCAGGTTGAAGACCTCGCAGTTGCGCTCGTTGTCGCCGTTGATCATGTATTGAAGGGCGCGGGTGTGTGCGTTGGCGATATCCATGACGTGGATGTAGTCGCGGATGCACGAGCCGTCGCGGGTATCGTAGTCGTTGCCGTTGACGGTCATGGAGGGGCGCTTGCCGATGGCGGTCTGGGTGATCACCGGGACGAGATTTTCCGGCGTCTCCTGGCGCTCACCGATGATGGCGGAGGGATGGGCGCCTACCGGGTTGAAGTAGCGCAGCAGCGAGACGCTGCCCTCTTCCCACACCCTGGCCACGTTCTCGCAGATACCCTCTCCGATCTGCTTCGTATGCGCGTAGGGCGATTCCGCCTTCGCCATCGGGGTGGATTCATCCACGGGCAGCTTGTCCGGATTGCCGTAGACGGAGCAGGAGGAGGAGAAGACGAAATTGAACACGTTGAAGTCCTGGGCGCACTCAAGGACGTTCACCAGGCTCTGGATATTGTTATGGTAATACTTCAGGGGCTCGTCCACGGATTCACCCACCGACTTGTAGGCGGCGAAGTGGATGATGCCTTCGATATCGGGGTTCTCGATGAAGATGGCCTCGGTATCCTCCAGGTCGCAGAGGTTGACGCGGTAGTTCTTCACCGGGCGGCCGGCGATCTTTTCGATGCCCTTCAGCATCTCGAGGGAGCCGTTCGACAGGTCGTCTACGGAAATAACGTCAAAGCCGTTGGCCAGCAGGTCCACAATGGTATGGCCGCCGATATAGCCGCAGCCTCCCGTTACCAGTATCTTTTTCATGGGTATTTTAATTGCGGCGAATATACCGACTTATGCTACACGGGAACACCCATCATCCTGATTTTCATGATATTTCATGATAATCTCATGTTAAGGACTCTTGTAGTGGAATCATTGAAAAAGGGAATTTGGAATTGGTAGTTGGGCATTGGGCGACAGGAGGAATGTCATTTTCCAGCAATTACCGTTGAAAGGCCTTAATTCCATATTCCCAATTCCTAATTCCAGTAATCCTCATTTTACCTGCTGCAATTCAACCAGCCTCTTATAGATCCCGCCCTGTGCCAGCAGCGCCGCATGCGTGCCCCGCTCCACGATCCGGCCCTTGTCGAGGACGACGATCTCGTCGGCATGCTGCACGGTGGACAGGCGGTGGGCGATGACGATGCAGGTGCGGTTTTCCATCAGGTTGTTGATGGCGTCCTGCACCAGTCGCTCGCTCTCCGTGTCGAGCGAGGAAGTCGCTTCGTCGAGGATGAGGATGGGCGGGTTCTTCAGCACGGCGCGGGCGATGGTGATCCGCTGGCGTTCGCCCCCGCTCAGCCGGGTGCCCCGGTCGCCGACGGTGGTTTCGTAGCCCTCATGCTTCGCCCGTATGAACTGGTCGGCATGGGCGACGGCAGCGGCGGCTTCCACGCGGTCCTTCGCGGCCCCGCCGCTGCCGAGGGTGATGTTGCTGTAGATGGTGTCGTTAAAGAGGATGGGCTCCTGGCTCACCACACCCATCAGGCGGCGCAGGTCCTCCAGCTTATAGTCCTTGATATTGACGCCATCGACCAGCAGTTCACCGGCCGTCACGTCGTGGAAGCGGGGTATCAGGTCGGCCAGGGTGCTCTTGCCGGCGCCGGATGAGCCGACGAGGGCGACGGTCTTCCCCTTGCCGATCTCGAGGTTGATGCCGTCGAGGATCACCTTGTCGCCATAGGCGAAGCGGACGTTGCGCAGCTCGATGCGGTCCCTGAAGGCGCGGATGGGCAGGGCGTCCGGCTTTTCCTGCACCGTGTTCGCCGTCTGCAGCACCTCTTCCATACGGGCCAGGGCCGCGCTACCCTTCTGCACCTGGTTAAGCGCCGACGACAGGTTCTTGACGGGATTGATGATCTGGGTGAAGAGGGCGATGTAGCCGACGAACATGGCGGCATCCAGCGAGCCGTCCCGCAGCACCAGCCGGCCGCCGTACCAGAGGATGATAGCCACCACGATGACGCCGAGGGTCTCGCTCAGGGGCGAGGCCAGCTCCTGCCGGGAGGCCGATTTGTTGCGCAGGCGGTAGTTCTCGTTGTTCAGCTTCAGAAACCGCAGGTATTGCTGCTTCTCGGCGTTAAAGGCTTTCACCACCCGAATGCCGGCCAGCGTTTCATCAAGCACTGAGTTGATATCGCTCATCTGCTCGGCCATGGTTCGGGCATAGCGCCGCAGGGAGGAGCCGATCCGGCCGATGAGGAGGCCCGATACCGGCAGGAAGATGAGCAGGAACAGGGAGAGCTGCGGGGAAATCCAGATCATGGAGCTGAGATAGAACAGGATGAGGATCGGCTCGCGCACGAACACCTCCATCACGCTCATCACGGAAGTCTGCACCTCGTTCACGTCGTTGGTCATCCGGCTCATCAGGTCGCCCTTCCGCTCCTCGGAGAAATAGCCGATGGGCAGGGAGAGCAGCTTGGTGAACATCTCGTTGCGCAGCCGCCGGATCATGGAGTGGCGCACCGGCAGCAGCACATAGATGGCCAGGTAGGCGAAGAGGTTCTTCAGCACCACGAACACGATGATGGCGATACAGATGATGCCCAGCAGGGACATCTTGTCGGTGCCGCTCGCCTGCTGCTGGGCGTACCAGAGCAGCCGGTCGGGCAGGGAGGCGTCTCCCGCCAGCGCCGGCGCCGGCCCCTTCGACAGGAAGAGCAGGTTCATCGCCGGCATCAGCATGCTGATGGATACCACGGAGAACAGGGCCGCCAGGATGCTGCACAGCACATACAGGGCGATGGACCCTTTGTAATCGCCCAGGTAACGCCAGATGCGCGTGAGGTTCTTCATGCGCTATCCGATGGTATAGGATACCGAGCCGTCCTTTTCGTCCTTGAGCAGGATGCCGGCCTCCGCGAGGCTGTTGCGGATCTGGTCGGAGGTAGCGAAGTCTTTCCGCACGCGGGCATCGCGGCGGATGTCGATGAGCAGCGACAGCACCTGGTCCAGCTTGTTGCCGGCGGCCGGCTGCAGGGGCTGCAGGCCGAGGATATCGACCAGGAAAGTCCGCATCGTCTCCTGCAGCAGGCCGAAGGTGCCGGCCGACAGCGCGCCCATGGCTACCTGCCCGCCCTTCATGCCGTTGATCACCGGCGCCAGCTCGAACAGGTTGGCAATCACCCGTGCCGTATTGATGTCGTCGCACATAAACTCATGGCACTCGCGGCACCAGGCGGCCACCTTTTCGTCCAGCTCTCGGTCGCCGGCAGATTCGTCGCCGGCATGCGACAGCTTCATCAATACCTCATGGGCCTCCCACAGGCGGCGCATCGCTTTCTCCGAGGCCTGAAGGGCTTCGTTGGAAAAATCGAGCGTACTGCGGTAATGGGTCTGGAGGATATAGAAGCGCACTACCATCGGGTGATAGGCTTGCTCCAGTATCGGGTGATCGCCGGAGAAGAGCTCGGTGAGCTTCACTACGTTGTTGTAGCTCTTGCCCATCTTCTTGCCGTTGATGGTGATCATGTTGTTGTGCATCCAGTAGCGAACCGGCGGGTGGCCGTGGGCGATGGTGCTCTGGGCGATCTCGCTCTCATGGTGGGGGAAGAGCAGATCCATGCCGCCGCCGTGGATGTCGAAAGACGTGCCCAGGTACTTGGCGCTCATGGCCGAGCACTCGATGTGCCAGCCGGGGAAGCCTTCGCCCCAGGGGCTCCGCCAGCGCTGGATGTGCTGCGGCGGGGCGCTCTTCCACAGGGCGAAGTCCACCTTATTGCGCTTCTCGTCCTGCCCCTCCAGGTCGCGCGTGGTCTCCAGCAGGTCTTCCAGCACCCGGCCGGAGAGCTTTCCGTAGGGATACGCATCCGCGTACTTCTTTACGTCGAAATAGACGGAGCCGTTCACCGCGTAGGCATAGCCTTTGGCGATGATGTCCTCGATCATGGCGATCTGCTCGACGATATGACCGGTGGCGGTGGGCTCGATGCTCGGCTCCAGGTTGTTGAAGAGGCGCATGCCCCAATGGAAGAGGCTGGTGTACTTATGCACCAGCTCCATGGGCTCCAGCTTTTCGAGCTGCGCCTTCTGGCTCACCTTGTCCACCGCTTCCCGGCCTTCCTCCTCGAAGTGGCCCGCGTCGGTGATATTGCGTACATACCGCACCCTGTAGCCCAGGTGCTGCAGGTAACGGTGCACGATATCGAACGTGATATAGGGCCGGGCATGGCCGAGATGGCTCTCGCCGGAGACGGTAGGCCCGCACACGTACAGGCCCACATGGCCGGGAACGAGGGGCTCGAAGGCTTCCTTTTGGCGGGTGTAGGAGTTATACAACTGGAGTTGAGGCATTGCTTGGCTGAATAGACGGCAAAAGTATGTTGATAGGTTGATAGGTTGATACGTTGATAAGTCATTGTGTGATAAATCGCGCTCGTTTACGCGCGACCTATCAACTTATCAACCGATCAACGTATCAACGCTCCCGGAGCTCGAAATTGGCGATGACCGGGTTGTGGTCCGAGAGGTTCATGCGGGGCGACCGGTACCCGACGATGCGCAGAAATTCGGGATCGTAGAAGATATAGTCGATCCGGAGCGTCGGCGAAAAAAGATTATAGGTCCGGCCCAGCCCCCGTCCCTTGGCGATAAAGGCATCAGCCAGGTTTCCCTTCATGCGGGTATAGGTATAGGAGGAAGGCAGGTCGTTGAAATCGCCGCAGATCACTACCGGGTAAGGGCTTCTTGCAATGATACCCGCCGCGCTGTCGGCCTGGGTGGCCCGCTTTACATAGGCGTCGGCGAAGCGCCTGGCCAGGCTTCTGGATTTCTCCGCGGGCAGGTCGCGCTCGCGGTGCTTTACCTCCTCGAGGTCCCGCTTTTCCATGTCCGTAAGCAGGAACGACTGCAGGTGGATGAAGAAGGTCCGCACGGTGCGGCCGTCGGGCAGGTCCACATCGCACTGCAGGAGGTAGACGGATTTGGCCAGGGGCACATCGGTAAAGGAGCGGATCGGATACTTCGAGAAGATTGCGGTGCCCAGGTAGATTTTCAGGCCCAGCGTATTGTCGTCCTTAAACCGGAACTCGCGGTAGCCGCATTCCTCCAGGATCCGGCTGCTATACGGCTTCCGGGTGTTGCTGTAGATCGTGTAGTATTCGGGCAGGCACAGTATGTCCGGGTTTTCCTTTTTGATAAAGTCGATGATACGGTCGTCGGTGGTGGGGTTGACCGGCTTGTCGAACAAGCCAAAGCCGTGCACGTTCCAGGTCATGACCTTTAACCGGTTGGCGCCGCCCGCCATATCGTTGCTACCATAATGCCAGCCGAACACGGACAGGATCAGCCGGTAGCTGCACAGCAGCAGGACCAGGGAGACCATCAGCCGCCACTTCCGTCGCCCCAGCAGCCAGAACACCACGAAAAACAGGTTGACGATAATGATGAACGGCGTAGTGAGGGAGAACAGCGCCAGGTACCGGGCGCTCAGCGGAGAGACATAGGCGGCAGCCAGGCAAAGCAACAGCCAGGCTGCTGCCAGCAGGTTGAGGAAAAATGCGGTATGACTCAGCAGCCGGCGGAACAGGCTGCGCTTACTCCCCATAAAGCACGGTTTTTAGACAGTAATGCGTCTTCAAGATACGTCCCCGGCGATGCGTGGATACGATAATAACAATGCCGTTACAATCCTGCCTTTCACCGCCGGTACAGCGGCGGGGCGCTCAGTTCTCTTCCTTGCTGGCGCGCAGCAGCAGCTCCCGCTCTTCGGAGGTCAATGACTTATAGCCGCGCTGGCTGATCTTATCCAGGATATCGTCGATGCGCTTCTGGCTGAAGCCTTTGCCCTCCGGCTTCTGGCTGAGCACCTTGCTGCGGCGGCCGCCTTTCCGGCGGCGCAGCAGGTCCTCATCCGGGGTAAACACGCGCTGGACGGCCGCCGGCACCCGGTACATCCAGGCGCCGGGCTGGAAGCCCTTCTTGAGCAGGGTGACGGTCAGGAACCCGGCAAGCAGGCCACCGGCATTCATCAGCAGCAGGGGGCCGTTACCGCCGGCATAGAACACCATATTCAGCACGAGGTAGATGCCTACGATCACCAGCAGCGGGATGCTGAAATGCTCCCCGAGGTAAAAGCGGTAACGCGGCGAGATGGTCACCGTGGCCGCCGCCAGGGCCATGATCCCCGCCTGGGCCGTCACCAGCGGCGCCAGGGCCACAAAAGCGGGCAGGAACTGGCCCAGCAGGTAAAATGCGCCGCCGGTCAGCAACCCGTAGATGAATACCGGGATCACCTGCCGGTAGCCAATCAGGGCCTGTACCACACTGCCGAAGCAATAGAGCCAAACCATGTTGGAGACCCATTCGAAGAACCGGTCGTGGAACCAGCCATAGGTCAGCAGGGTCCACCACTGCCCGGGCCAGTCTTTCAGCGCGGGCAGGCTGACGTACGAGTAAACGAGGGACTGTGCCGTTTTTCCATTTACCCCGAATACGATCATGGTCACCCACGCCATCTTGTACACGATATAACAAGCGCCGCTGGCCACGATGAGCTGCAGCACCGCATTCTGGCTGTAGCCGGGTATCAGGGAGGAGGATGACGGTCTCGACATTGTTTTCATCACTTACGGGGAGCTCTTGATTAAAGTTAGTCTAAAAAAAGCGGTCGCGGTACCGCCGGTTCCAGATCTTCAGCAGGACAAAAGCCACCACCATACCACCGAGGTGAGCGAAGTGAGCTACATTGTCGCCGGCTGAATTACGGATGCCGGAATACAGCTCGAACACGGCGTATCCTGCCACCGCCCACTTGGCCTTGATGGGAAACAGGAAGTAGAAATACAAAAGGGTGTTGGGGAAGAGGAAGCCAAAGGCGAACAGCACGCCGAATACGGCGCCGGAGGCCCCAACGGTCGCCTCATCCAGAATGCCGTCCACATGCGCAGAGGGATGCAGGAAGGGCAGCCGCGCCACATCGGCAGGGTGCGCCCCTCTGGGGTCATACCCGTACACATAGTCGTACATATAGCTTTTCGACAGGTTCGCATAACGGGTACTGCCGGGCTCCTGGCTCCACTTGTCGAGCAGATCCTGCAGATTGAGCATGGTGCTGCTGGCCGCTCCCGGCCGGTTATGGTGTTCCCAGAAGCGGATGAAATGATCCAGGGTGGGGTTCTGCTGGTAATTGTTGTAGGCGGTGATGATGGGCTCGTACTGCAGGGCCAGCACGCCCATATGGCAGAGCGAGGCGCCGATGCCGCAGATGAGATAAAAGGTGAGGAAGCGTTTCGGCCCCCACAGGTTCTCCAGGATGCTGCCGAACATCCACAGGGCAAACATATTCGAAAAGATGTGCAGCAGGGTGGCATCGAGGTCGTTGGCAGCGCCGTGCATGAACATGTGCGTGATGAGCTGCCAGGGCCGGAACAGGTGGGAACGGAAATAATGGAGCCCCAGTACATCGGCGAGGTTATAGCCGAAGGTCTTGTAAATGACAAACTGGGCCAGCACCATGATCACATTGATGATGATGAGGTTCTTGACGACAAGCGGCAGGATGGAGAAGCGGCCGGGCCGGAATTCGGTCATGGGGCCAAAATTAGGGGGATTGGCTGATTAGCTGATTATCTGCTGGAAGGATAATAAATTGAGTTGATGCGCCGGACACCAGGGTATTTCCATCCGGCTGTTGGCGGCGCCCGATGTATATTGTGTATATTCATTAAAATCACCTGGCTGGCCGGACCTATGAAAACAACTTGTCTTTCTTTCCTTACTTGGCTTGGGTTTCTCTGTTCCGTTTCCGGGCAGGGTCAGCCATGGAATAACCCGCTGAAGATGGCCTGGTCGGCCGACGGCATTCTGTTCGGCGCCCCTTCGACCTTCCAGGACTCGGCCGGTGTACCTTCGGCGATCCGCTGGAGGGGCGACACCCTGGTCGCCGCCTTCCAGTGGTTTCGCCTGCCTAACCCATCCCCTACCTGGGACCGGGTTGCTGTGAAATTCTCCTACGACAACGGGCTTAGCTGGACCTCTCCGGCGCCGATCGTCGTGGCAGGCCTGCCCGCCAGCTTCCAGCGGCCGTTCGACCCTACGCTGGCTGTTTTTGCCAACGACAGCATCCGCATCTATTTTTCCTCCGGCATCCAGGCCGCGATGCCGGACTCGGCCATCAACACCTATTCCGCGCGCAGCGCCGACGGCATCCATTTCACCTTCGAGCCCGCCGCGCGTGTTGATCATCCTACCAACCGCGTCATCGACCCGGCCGTGGTCCGGTTCAACAACCTTTGGCATTACCTGGCCCCTATCGGGGCGCCCCAGCAGGGCGCTTACCACTTTATCTCGAATGACGGGATCCAGTTTACCCAGGTGCCGGACATCCCTTCAGATAATATCCTTTCCAGCACAGTGGGATCCGAAGCTTGGAATTCACGTGACTTGAAGTCGCGG
>JADMIO010848955.1_pt1 | contig 36324 bp, 39 predicted proteins | sample 8958161 | NCBI WGS metagenome assembly JADMIO01 (sample SAMN16585339, study PRJNA669376) | soil metagenome | isolation source: Crop rotation soil | place: USA: Cullars Rotation, Alabama | collected 2011
CTTTCCCATTGCGGTGGCGGACACCGGCGTGGGCATCCCCGCCGACAAAATCGACCGGCTTTTTCAGAAATTCGAAACGTTGAAAGACACCCGCGACCGGGTGGAAAATCCGGTGTCGGGATCGGGCCTGGGGCTTAACATCGTGCAAAACTCGGTGAAGGCCCAGGGCGGAAAAATTTGGGTGGAAAGCGAAGTGGACAAAGGGTCGGTGTTCTACTTCACTCTGCCGCTCGGACCTCATTTGTTGTCCGCCCTGAAACCGCCGGCCGCGGTGAACGTGACCCGCGACGGCGCTCCGGTGACCGCCGCGCTTCGGTTCGAGAAAAAGGAAAAGCGGGGATGAACGGCACCCGGAGCTTCTTCCGTTTTCTTTCCATGATTCGGCCCGGCGTCCGTCGGATCGGGTTGGCTCTTTTTCTTTTGACGATGGGGACGGTCGCGGGTCGGGCCGACATCCTCCCTGTCGATGAAGAAGACACGGCCACAGTGACGCCGCCCGCTGACTTTCCCGGCGAAGGCGCGAATTATTCCTGGACAACGTCTCCTTTTGATTTGAACAGCCTCGTCCACCAAATTAACAGCGGCTATCAGCTGACGTTTGAGGCGCCGGATGTGAGCGCCACCACCGACTTGACGGTCACCTTTACGTGGAACAACCCGAGCACCTCTCAAAGCGGAAGTCAGACCACGATTTATCGCGTCACCGACGGCCCGCCGCAATTCCACAACATGCCGAGTTTCGTCACGGGGGACATTGGGACGATTGCGACCATTCCGGTGGATGTGTCGGATCCCAACCCTTTGGACCGAGTGGATCTCTCTATTGGTGGAACCTCAGCGAATGGATGTTCCATGGGGCCCACCAGCGCCCCGGAAGTCGTGTGCACCGTCTTGCCGAACGCTTATTCCGTTACGATCTTTGCTCACGACCGGGGCGGATCAGCGACATCCGCCACCGTGCAAATTCGTCCGGCCAATTCGGTTCCCATCAATCCCGAACCCACACAGCCGGCGGCGTTGATGACGCTGCCCGTCAACACGGTGGTGGGCGGCGCGGCGTTCGCGATGCCGATGTCCATGGAGCGTACCGCCAAAACCAACCACCTGCCGGTTCTTCCGTCCGTGACGATGGTGGGCAACCCCGGTTCTCCGGTGACCGTGACATTGAACCCCACGGACGCGGACAACGACGCCGTGACCATCATTGTCGACACCCCGACGGCCTATGGATTCCTTCAAATTTCTGGCAATCAATTGACCTACACGCCGATGTCGTCCCGGACAGGAACCGATGCCGCCATTTTGCGGCTCTTCGATGGTGAGGGCTACAGCCTCACCGCGGTGAACATCCGGTCGGGCACCCCGTCCGCCGCGCCGACCGTGACACCGCTCAATCTGACCACGGCGTTCAACACCTCGCTCGGCTTTTCGGTTTCCATGACGGGCGGCGTGGGTCTGGTAAGACTCACTCCGCCCACCTACGGGTCCATCGCGGGGCCCGCCAGCGGCGCCACGTTTCAACCGCAAACCGGTTTGTTCGGTCCGAGTTCGTTCGGTTCGTTTGCGGACACCTCCAACGGCGTCCATCGCGTGGCCACGGTTCACACCATCACGGTTCGGGATCCGGCGTTGACGTATGTGAGCGTTATGGACGGACAATCGGGCCCCGAGATTGCGCGCGTCAACAACCCGGCGTACGGAACTCAGACCATTAACTTAAACGCCGCGGCGTTGTCGGACGGCGCTCACACGCTGGTCGCGGAGGCGCAAGACGTGACCGGCGCGATCGGACGCAGCTCCGGTCTCTACATTGTCGATAGCACGCCGCCGCAATGTGCTTATCGCTTCCCCAAAACGCCGGCCGAATTCAGTTTTGTGTCCGGAACCATTGGGCTTTCCGTTTTTGCTCAAGATGACCGCGCCACCCCGCCTTTGAACGACAAGATCGGGGAAACGTTGCTCTCAGAGCCACGACCGGGAACGCCAACCAAAAAATACGCGGCCACCACGAGCTTTGGTGTCTACGAGCTGTCGTCGTACAACACCATCGGCATCCCCGACGGCTTGAATTCCTTTCGCACGACGTGCACGGATATTTTCAACAACCCGCGGACAGCCACCATTCAATTGAATGTCGATAACACCGCCCCCGCCCTCGGTGCGTTGACCGTGACGCCGATCACTCTCGGCGCGGACAACGTGATGAATGGCACGCGCACGCTGCGCGCCACGGCCACGGACAACGTCAGCGGCATGGACACATTGAAACTCGTTCTCAAAAGCGCTGCCAATGAGCTTCCGCTTACGACCGCTTCCGGAGGGACCGCTTCCTTTCTTCTCGACACGACCCTTCCCGCGTACGCGGATGGGGCATGGGAGTTTCGCGCCACCGCGACGGACAAACTGGGAAATACCACCACCACCAGCCGCCCCATTGTCATCGACAACACGCCGCCCCGCGTTCGCATCCAAAGTCCCGCCAACGGGGCCAGCGGGCTTACCTCCGTGAGTCAGATTCAGTTCTCCTTGTTGGACGATCTCCATGGAATTCGAAGCGGCAGCGTGGTGGCCACGGTGGACGGGCAAGTGGTGAACGGAACTTTGTCCGGGTTGGTTTTTAATCTCAGCGCGCCGATCACGGCTCCCGGTTCCCATGTATTGAAGGTTCAGGCGCAAGACAACGCCGGCGTGCCCGGCAACGTGGGATCGGACCAAACCATCTTCTCCGTGAGCGCCGTGAACCGACCTCCGACCGCCGACGCACAGACGATCACCTCCCTTGAGGACGCACCGATCATCATTACGTTGAGTGGATTCGACCTCGACGGCAATCCGCTCACTTATTCGGTGGTGAATTCGCCGTCTCACGGGACTGTGGGCCAGCAAAACAATCAATTCATCACGTACACACCAGCGTCGAATTACAACGGGCCGGATTCCTTTACGTTCAAAGTGGGCGATGGATCGTTGTTCAGCGCCCCCGCCACGGTGTCGATCACGGTTTTGCCGGTGAACGATGCTCCGATTGCCTCGTCTCTCCCGTACACCTTAAACCAAGACGCCACGGTTGATGTGGTCCCGTCCGCCACGGATGTTGATGGCGATGCGTTGACCTACACGGTGCTAACCCGTCCAACCCATGGGAATTTAACGCTCGTTGGTTCGGGTCCAACCCAACGCTACGCCCCGAACCCCGGCTACAGCGGGACAGATTTGTTCACCTACTTGGCCAACGACGGCAAAACCAACAGCAACACGGCCACGGTGTCGTTCACCGTGAACGCCATCAATCACGCGCCCGTGGCCTCTCGGCTTAACGTGACGTCTTTGGTGACCGGTCAGACTCCTCTCACTCTTCTTGCTCAAGACGCCGATGGGGACACGCTAACCTACACCATCGTCGATCTCCCATCGCACGGAACGGTAAGCCCCGGGACCACGGCGAACCGCACTTACACCCCGCAGCCAGGTTACACCGGCCTCGACAGCTTTTCGTTCCAGGCCAGCGATGGGAAGGCCACGAGCAACAAGGAAGTCGTCACGATGCTGGTTGTGAGCGTGGTGACCAACCACGCCCCCACCGCGCTCCCGGACACCGTGTCCGCGGTAGATGGAACGCCTCTTTCGATCACCCTGCAGGGAACCGATTCGGATGCGGGAGACACCTTGACCGTGTCCATCATCGAATCGACAACACACGGCACGTTGACCGGTTTGGGAGCCAACTGGACCTACACCGCGTTTGTTCCGTATTCCGGCTCGGATCGGATTCGGTTCCGTGTCACGGACAATCACGGGCTCGATAGCGATGTGGCCGCGGTTTCAATCAACGTTAGCCACGTCAATCATCTGCCGATGGCGTTGGAGCAAAGCCTCGTCACACTCAAGAACGTGGCGAAGCTCGTCACCTTGACCGCGAACGATCGGGACGGCGATGCACCGAGTTTCACAGTGGTAACACCGCCGGCGCACGGCACGCATTCCTTGGCCACGCAAGGGGGAATCACCACCGTTCTGTACACACCGGCGCCCAATTACGTGGGCAACGATTCCTTCTCCTTCCAAGCCAGTGACGCGCAGGGACCCGGCCCGTCGGCCATCGTGACGATCCAAGTGAACGCCGCCAACAACCCTCCCACCGCCGACGACAAGGCCGTTGTCACCGGGCAGGGCACCCCGATTACGTTCACGGTCGTGGCCCGGGATCCAGATGGAGACACGTTGTCCTACGTGCCGGTGGATCTTCCTACGCACGGCGGCCTGACCGGGGGAGGGCCGTCGTACACCTATTCCCCAACGACTTCCTTCAGCGGGACGGATCAATTTACCTTCCGCGTTCGTGACAGCAACCTGGCGGAGAGCAACACGGCGCGCGTGTCCTTTACCGTGAACGCGGTGGATCAACCTCCCACGATTTCTTTCGTCAATCCGACCAACAACGGCAGCGTGGGCGGGGATGTTCAAATCCAGATGCTCGCTCATGACAACGAATCGGTTCCGACCGTGACGCTGTCGATTGACGGAGCCACGCCGGTTCCGGCCACTCGGACCAATGGAGACGTGTACACCTACACATGGAAAACCGGAGACTTGCCCGCGATGTCTCACACGCTGCGGGCGTTCGTCACGGACTCAAAGAACGTGAGCCGTGATCAAACCGTGACCGTCATGGTCGACAACGCCTCCCCCAGCGTGGAGGCTTTCGTCCCGCTGAAAGACGCTCTTGTGACGGGGATGTTCGTGGTGCAGGCGGCGGCCAGCGACAATCAGGGCGTGGCCCGCATTGAGCTGCATCTCTTAAGCGGAAGCAACGACACTCTTTTGACCTCGGTGAACGGACCCAATCTGACCTACTCGTGGGACACGAGCGCCCTCCCCGACGGGTCGTACAGTCTGCAAGTTCTTGTGATCGACAAAGCCGGGAACGGCGTCCTCCGGACCAACGCGATCACGGTGCAGAACGCCGGATCGGGCACGCGCCCCCAATTCAGTGTGATTGAACCGCAACCCAACGCCGCCGTGCGAGGCGTTGTGCGGGTGGCGGCGCGGTTGATTGAAGGCACGCCGGATCAATTCCAAGCCACCCTGGACCAAGGGCAGACATGGCCGCTGGTGCGAGAGGGAACGTCCGATGTGTACGTTCTCTCCTGGGACACCACCAACGGACTGCCGGACGGCAACCATATCCTCGAAATCGCGGCCATCAAAGGGACGGTCGCCACGCGCACCTCCGTGAACGTCGTGGTGGACAACACCCGTCCCGACGTGCAAATCACCAGCCCTCTTCCCAGTCAGGTTCTCTTTCTGAAACCCAATTTGATCTCGAACGTCACGGACGCGACTCTCGACACCGTGGTGTTTTCCATCGGAACCAGGGAGCTGGCGGTGTTTGCGGCTGGGAGCGGCTCGCTGTATTCCTACGCCTTGGACACCCAACGTGTGGACCCGGTCTCGAACGAACCCGAGTTTGAGAATGGCCGGTCGTACCAACTGACGGTCACGGCCAAGGACCGGGCGGGCAACACACGGTCGGTGTCGGTTCCGTTTGTGATCGATAACGGAAACATTCCGGAGTCGACCGGCGTCCTCACGCCGTCCATTCCTGACCGCGGCTGCACCACCACGGGCGCGCCAACCTTGTTGTCGATTGCCTTTGAAAACGTGGTGATCGATCCGCTGATGATTAACGACGATTCGATCAAGGTGTACACCTACGAAAACGCGGAGCCGGTGCGGCTGAACGGCAATGTGTCGCTCACCGGAAACCGCGCGACGTTCAGCGCGGCTCTTCCCAATCGGTATCTCCATGTGGACGTGGCGTTTCTGGACGCCAACCGCAAAGCGTTGCGAAAAAGTTGGGACATCCTGCCCGGCGTTCCATCCGATCAGGGCGCCGTCGTCGCCGGCCGCGATGGACGGTTGTCGGTGTCCATTCCAGCGGGCGCGCTGCCGGTGTCGGCCTGCGTCGATATTGAGGCCGAACCCTCGGCCGACGAGGGGATCAACGCCCCGACCACGCTCGACCATCTTTTGAACGGCCACGTCTACGCCGGTCCTTATCGCATAGAGGCCACGGCGCACGATGGGACGGCGATCACGGATTTTCTGCCCGGGACGGTGGGCACGCTGGCCTTCAACGAGCGGGTGGCGAACATCCCGCCGGCGGACCGGCCCAACGTGTTCGGGGTGGAATATTTCCAAGACGGATGGCGCAGTTTGGATCGCGGCCCGGGTTCCTCCATCGGTGGAACGCGGCAGGGCACCAAAGCGGAGGATCCGGCTCAGTCCCGCATCGTGAGCGCCTTTGTCCGGCGTTTCGGTTTGTTCCGTATCACCTCCGCGGCCGCGCCGGGTCCGGGCATCACCGGGGTGTTTAGTTATCCCAATCCATTTAGTCCCGCAAACGGCGACGCCAAATTGACCTACATGCTCGGCGCGGACAGCAACGTCATCATTGTCATTTACGATTTGTTGGGAAATCTGGTGCGCAAAGCGGATTTGTCGGCCGGGTCGGACTCCGCCCGTCTCGGGGTCAACACCTGGGTCTGGAACGGACGCAACGGCGCCGGTGAAATGGTGGGGAACGGCGGCTACATCGTCAAAATTTACGCCACCGATTCCCAGGGGACGCGCTACTCGCAGACGTGGAAGATGGCGGTGGCGAAATGATTTTACGACGGACGAAGAACGAAGGACGAAGGACGAAGGAAAGGCGGGAACGTGAGAGGATGTCTCTCTGGCGGTTTTTTGGGATGGGGTTTGTTTTGTTGGTCACTTCGTCCTTCGTCCTTCGTTCTTCTGCCCTCGCCGTGGATTTGGGGTTCGCGGCCCAGGACGGCGGTCAGGCCGGCGGGTTCCTGGATTTTGGCGCCAGCGCGCGTTCGCTCGGTATGGGAAAAGCGCACGTGGCGGTGACCGACGACGCCGGAGCCACGTATTGGAATCCGTCCGGGTTGGCCCGGGTGGAGCGGCGGGACATTGTCACCGCGTACAGCCAGCTTTTTGAGCAGACGGGATTGGGTTTCTTTAGCTACGCCCAACCCACGATTGATTGGGGCACGTTCGGCGTGGGCGTCGTGAATCTTCATTCGGGCAACTATCAACGCCGTGATGAGGACCGCAACGAGCTGGGAAATTTCAGCGTCAACCAAAGCGCGTTCCTGTTGTCCAACGGTTTTGACGCCACCGACCGTCTCTCCCTCGGGGTCACGATGAAAGTTGTCCGCGAGCAGGTCGATACTTTTACGGGCATCGGCGTGGGCGCCGATCTGGGCACCATGGTGCGCCTTTCTCCCACCCTGCAGTTGGGCGTGGCCGCGCACAATTTGATTGCACCGGAAGTGAAACTCCGCTCGGCCAAAGACCGCTATCCATTGGACCTTCGCGGCGGTTTTCGGCTGCAAGCGTTGCGTCGCTTGATGATCGCTGCCGACGTGAACCAAACCAAAGGACGTTCGCTTAAAGGGCATTTGGGCGGCGAGTTCGCCGTCAACAACCTGCTCGCGTTTCGGGCCGGCTTGGACGAAAGCGAAATCACCGCGGGGGTGGGTTTCCGCTTTGCCAACTGGGGCATCGATTACGCCTTCGGCTACAACGACGCGGTGCCCGGCCTCTCCGATTTGGGTGCGTCCCACCGGGTCGGCTTCCACGTTCAATTCGGTAAAAAAGCCGCGGAGCAAGAAGCGAGCAACCGCTGGCAGAACAAAGGCCAGCAGACGCTCGACGCCCTTCGCGACATGATGGACAAACCCGAGATGCCGGCCGCCGATCAGGTCTCACGCGAAGTTGCGGCCGCGCGGCAAGTGATCCGACGCCAAGGGTTTCTCCGGCCTCAGGACCTGTACGCCGCCCAGGGATACATTTCCTATTTCGAAGGAGATTATGAGCGCAGTGTGCCGTCGTTGGCGGAAGCGTTGGTGCTGGACCCGACCAACACCCGCCTGGCCGATCACAAGAAGAAAGCGTTGGCGCAGATGTCGGAGGAACGCACCCGCCAAGTCGTGGTGCTGGAGATGCGGCGGGCCAAAGAGGCCTTTAACAAAGGTGAGTTCCGCGCGTGCCTGCAATCCTGCCAACGGGTGCTCAGTTTCCGGCCCGATGACGTGGAAGCCAAGACCTATCTTGAAGACGCCCGCAAACGGGTGTACGAACCGATCCACCGCGAGATGAAAATCGCCAAGCTCAAATTTGAACGGCAGGAATATTTGGACGCCATCAAAAGCCTGCAACGGGTCAAAGAGATGGACCCGGACAACCAGGAGGCGGCGGATTACATGGGTCGCGCTATCCACGCCTTGGAGCGACAGGCCTTGGTTCAGACGCAGGCCGCTCCCGCGGTCCCCAATCATCCGGTGTACGAGATCGAGCGCGACATCGAGAAGAGCCGGGCGTTCTACAGCCAGGGTCTTCTGCTTTATTCGCAAGGCAAGGTTCAACAAGCCGCCGGCGCCTGGGACCAGGCGGTGCGGTACGACCGCGACAACGTGTTGGCGCGCAACGCCCGCGATCGCGCTCAGATCGAACTCAAAGACAAGCCGTGATGTTTTATAATTCGACGTGTTCTTGGTTTTTACCGCCGGATGACGCCTCCATGTCGGATCTCCAGTTTGCGGCCCGTGTCCTCGCCTCTTTCCTATGAAACGACGTCAGCGATGGGAGTAATTTGTGTCTGAATCAAAAGCATACACGTTGTGGTTGACCGGGCTTTCGGGCGCCGGAAAATCCACGTTGTCAAAAAAACTGGCGGCGGAACTGCGCGACCGGGGCTTGCGCGTCGAAATTTTGGACGGCGATGAGGTGCGGATGAATTTAAGCCAGGGCCTCAGTTTCAGCAAAGAGGACCGCGACATCAACGTGAAACGGATCGGTTATGTCTGCAAATTGCTCACCCGCAACGACGTGTGGGCGCTATCGGCCGCCATCTCCCCGTACCGCGAGGTGCGGGAGTTCAATCGTCAACAAATCGGACGGTACATCGAAATTTATGTGGAGTGCTCCTTGGAAACCTTGGAGAAACGAGACGTGAAAGGGCTGTACAAAAAAGCCTTGGCCGGCCAAATCGAGCATTTCACCGGGGTGTCCGATCCGTACGAGCCTCCGGTCGCGGCCGAGATCACCGTCAACTCCGAAAAAGAGACGGTGGCGGAAAGTCTGGGCAAGATTCTCGCGTACCTCGAAGAGCGGCGGCTTATTCCTCGCAAGGCCGCGGCCTCCCGTCCATGATCGATCTTCAATTGCACACCACCGACTCCGATGGAACTTGGGCCTGGGACAAGGTGCTGGAAACCTGTCGGACCATGGGACTCAAAGCTTTCGCGATCACCGATCACGACACCGCCACCCGTCGGGACGCCATTGTGGCGTGGGGAATTGAGCACAACGCCATGGCCATTCCGGGCATTGAACTCAGCACGCGGGAGAACGATCAGACCGTGCATCTTCTCGGGTACTTTTTGGACGGACCGCAGCAGCAATTGGAGTCGCGTCTCATTTATTTGCGCGACGGCCGCCGCAGCCGGAACACCCGCATCGTCACTCAATTGCAAAAACTGGGCATCACGGTAACGGAAGAGGAGGTCTACCGTGTGGCGGGAACGGGGACCGTGGGACGGCCGCACATCGCCCGCTTGCTCGTGGAAAAAGGCGTGGTGAAAACCATGCAGGACGCCTTTGACCGGTATTTGATTCCCGGTGGGCAAGCCTACTTTCCGAAAGACGAGCTGCCCCTTCGGGAGGCCATCGATTTGTTGCACGCCGCCGGGGCGGTGACCTCGGTGGCGCATCCGGGGTTGCTCAAGCGTCCGCCGGAGGTGTTGGAGGCCTCGCTCAAAGAGTGGCGCACGTGGGGACTGGACGGCATCGAAGCCATTTATCCCACGTATTCGCCGGAGCAGACCGCGTTTTTCTGCCGAATGGCCGACAAATACGGCTTTCTTCAAACCGGCGGTTCGGATTTTCATGGAGAAAACAAACCCCACATCCGCATCGGGGTCGGCATGGGGTCGCTGAATGTGCCGGATTCGCTTTTGGAGCCGCTCTTGGACCGACGGGAAACCGTGACCAAGGCGGCAAAGGCCGCGACGGGGGCGGCATAGCCGCACTCAGAAAAGCCGTCATCCCGGCATGCTTCTAGCCGGGATCGCGGAACTTAGAGGACAGATTTCGTTTGGGTAACACGATCCCGGCCAACGACGTGCCGGGATGACGACGGAGAACCATGACAACTCAACTCAACATCCCATCGCTCAACCAAAAATTTGAGACCGCTCAACCTCAGGACATCCTGCGGTGGGCGATTGAGACCTATTCGTCCGAGGCGGGGCTCTCCTCTTCGTTTGGGGGGGAAAGCGCTGCTCTCATTCACATGGCGATTCAAATCAAACCCGATCTTCCGATCCTCTTTCTCGACACCGGTTTTCTCTTTAAGGAGACACACCGGTTCATGGAGGACCTGCGGGCGCGGTGGAACTTAAACGTCCGCGTGTTTCGCGCCACCCCACAACAAATCGAACAAACCAAGAAGAACCTGGCCGAGCGCCGGGATATCACCGGGGAATGCTGCGACGACGCCAAGGTGGATTTGATGCAGCGGTCCCTCGCGGGATTGCGCTGCTGGATCGCGGGTCTCCGGCGGAACCAAACCAAGAACCGGAGAAACATCCACATCATTGAGGAGGCCGGTGCGGGTTTGATAAAAGTCCATCCGCTGGCGAATTGGACCTCCAAGGAAATTTACGCGTACATGAAGCAGCACGACCTTCCGTTCCACCCCTTGTGGGAGAAGGGCTACACCAGCATCGGGTGCGAACCGTGCACCGTGCCGCCGCTCGCGGGACAAGACGAGCGGAGCGGACGCTGGGCGGGGTTGGAAAAGAAGGAGTGCGGCATTCATACGTTTATGCAAAAGAAAGCCTAAGTAAAAACGTTGTATCGAAGGAGACGTCAATGACTAGTCTTGTTGGAACGTTCATGTCGGCCTGGGTGCGTCCGTGGAGCGCCCTGAATGAAATCAAGCAGCAAAACGCATCCCCCACATTGAAGCCGTACATGATGTTTGTGGTGGTGATGGGAATCGTCAACGGGATCATCGCGGCGATTGTGACCTCGATGCAACCCGCGGCGGCGCTGGCCCCCATTCCGAAAGTATGGGCCATTGTCGCGGTTCTGGTTCTCGTGCCTGTGTTGGCCTTTGTTTTCAGCTTCATCGGGGCCTTCTTCCTGTGGATGTTCGTGGACGGCGCCGTCACCGGCACCGCCGAGAACTATCGGGCCATGTACCGCATCTCGGCCTTGGTATCGGCTTTCTCGCCCGTGACCGCGATTGTGGGTCAGATTCCCAAAGTCGGCCCGTGGATCGCTGTGGCCGTGAATCTCTGGGCTCTTGTTGTGACGATTCAGGGCGTTGTGATTGTCCGCGACGCACGACCGGTTCGGGCCTGGGCGGCCTTCATCGGTTTGATCGTGGTTCTCTTGGGACTGGCGCTTCTGGCCCGTTTGGCGGAACAGCCGCGGACCGCGACTCCGGCCCGGTATTCCGATCTGGACTTGGGGACCGACACCACCGGCAGCCTTCCCAACGATCAGTTGGAGAAACGCCTGAACGATATCGCCGAGCAACGGCAGGACGGATCCGCTCCCGAAGCGCCGGCTCCGGCGGCTCCGAAAAAGAAATAACTCCCACCGAAATTAAGTAGGATTCCTTCGACTCAGCTGTTCGGTCCCCGCGCGACAACAACCGTTGCCGCGCGGGGACCTTTTTCAACAGCCTCCCACACAGCGGTTCCCCGCGGTTTGGTTCCCATCATTCTTCACTGTATTAAGGAGAGAACACACCATGGCCAAGAAGCAGAAGTACATCTATTCATTCGGCGGCGGCAAAGCCGACGGCAGCGGAAAACTCAAAGATTTGCTCGGTGGAAAAGGCGCGGGATTGGCGGAGATGTCTTCCTCCGGCGTTCCGGTGCCCCCGGGCTTCACCATCACCACGGAAATGTGCCGTTATTACTACGCCAACGGCAAAAAGCTTCCCAAGGATTTCGAGGCGCAGATGAAAACCGCCATGATCCAGTTGGAGAAGACCTCCGGCAAGAAATTCGGCGACAAAGAAAACCCTCTTTTGGTGTCGGTCCGCTCGGGAGCCAAGTTCTCCATGCCCGGGATGATGGACACGATTTTGAACCTCGGAATGAACGACGAGGTGGTTCAGGTCGTTGCGAAAAAAACGGGGAACGAGCGCTTTGCGTGGGACGCCTACCGGCGCTTCATCCAGATGTGCAGCGATGTGGTGTTTGAGGTCTCCAAAGAGAAATTCGAGCACGAATTGGCGGGCGTGAAGCGCCACAAAGGCGTGCAGCTCGACACCGACCTCAATGCCGACGATTTGAAAGAAGTGGTGCGTCGCTACAAAGCGCTCTTTCGCCAGAACGCGGGCCACGATTTCCCACAGGAACCGTGGGATCAGTTGACCGCCGCGCGTGACGCGGTGTTTCGCTCTTGGATGAACGATCGCGCCGTGACCTACCGGCGCCTCAACAAAATCTCCGAAGACATCGGCACCGCCGTCAACGTGCAAGCCATGGTGTTCGGCAACATGGGAGACGACTCCGGAACGGGCGTGGGGTTCACTCGCAACCCGTCGACCGGCCTCAAAGAATTCTACGGCGAATACCTGACGAACGCGCAGGGCGAAGACGTGGTGGCCGGCATCCGGACCCCCAAGCCCATCGCGGAACTTCAGAAGGACATGCCGAAAGTGTTCGCCCAGCTGAAAGACATCACCTCCAAGCTGGAGAAACACTACCGCGACGTGCAGGACTTCGAGTTTACCGTCGAAAAGAACAAGCTCTACATGCTTCAGACCCGCAACGGCAAGCGCACCGCGCAGGCCGCCATTAAGATCGCGGTCGACATGGTGAAAGAGAAGCTCATCACCAAAGAGGAAGCCTTGATGCGCGTTGAGCCAGATCAGATCAACCAGCTGCTTCATCCCATCATCGACCCGGGCGCCAAGGTGAAGGTCATCACGACCGGCCTTCCGGCCTCGCCGGGCTCGGCCACCGGCCGGGCGGTTTTTACCGCCGATGACGCCGCGGAACGCGGCGGCTCCGAACCGGTCATTCTGGTTCGTATGGAAACCAACCCGAACGACATTCATGGCATGGACGCGGCCCGCGGCATTTTGACCGCACGCGGCGGCATGACCTCTCACGCGGCCGTTGTGGCCCGCGGCATGGGGAAACCCTGCGTGTCCGGTTGCGAATCCATCAAAGTGGACGAGGACAGCAAAATCTTCCAATACAACGGCACCACCATTCGCGAGAACGATTGGCTTACCATCGATGGATCGACGGGCCGCGTGATCGAAGGCCAAGTGGCCTTGAAAGAGCCCCAGATGTCGGGCGATTTCGAAACCTTCATGAGTTGGGCCGACTCCTTCCGGCAAATCAAGGTTCGCGCCAACGCCGACATTCCGCGCGACGCGATTCAAGCCATGAAGTTCGGGGCGCAGGGCATCGGCCTTTGCCGCACCGAGCACATGTTCTTCGCGGAAGAACGGCTCCCCATCATGCAGGAAATGATTGTGGCCGACACGCTCGAGGCGCGCCGCACCGCCTTGAACAAGCTCTTCCACTTCCAGAAAGACGACTTCAAAGGTCTCTTCCGGGAAATGAAGGGCTATCCCGTAACCATTCGGTTGATCGATCCCCCGCTCCACGAGTTCTTGCCGAAGACCGAAGAGGAATCGAAAGAGCTCTCCCACAAGATTGGGATCTCGGCCGATAAGATCTGGGCCAAGTCACGGGAGTTGCATGAGTTCAACCCCATGCTCGGTCATCGCGGGTGCCGACTGGGTATCACCTATCCGGAAATCACCGAGATGCAAGCGCGCGCGATCCTGACCGCGGCCGTGGAGTTGGCCAAGGAAAAGATCAAGTCCTTGCCGGAAATCATGGTGCCGCTCGTGGGCTTCGCTTCGGAGCTCAAGGATCAGAAAGCCATCATTGATCGTGTGGCGCAAGAAGTCTTCAAAGAAAACGGCGCCAAAGTGGCCTACACCGTGGGAACCATGATCGAAGTTCCACGCGCCGCGGTGGTCGCGGACGAAATCGCCCAGACCGCGGAGTTCTTTTCCTTCGGAACCAACGATCTGACGCAGATGACCTTGGGCTTTTCGCGCGACGACGCCGCCAAGTTCATCAAGGTCTACATGGAGAAAAAAATCTTCAAGGACGATCCGTTCCAGACCTTGGATCAGGCCGGCGTGGGGAAACTCATCAACCAGGCGGTGGGATTGGGACGCAAAGTGAAGAAAGACTTGAAGATCGGGATCTGCGGCGAGCACGGCGGGGATCCGGAATCGGTGAAGTTCTGTCACCGCTCCGGGTTCAGCTATGTATCGGCCAGCCCCTTCCGTGTGCCGATCGCCCGCCTTGCAGCGGCGCAAGCGGTGCTTGAAGCCAAGACCAAATATTCCAACAAGTAAATCCCGGCTTAAGCCCCCCGGGGCGATGGTCGGTTTTTCAAAGTGGGGCTCCCCCAAAAAGGGAGCCCTACTTTTTTGAATTCCCCTCCCTGAAGGGGAGGGGTTAGGGGAGGGTGATAAGGCCGGGGGAACCCCCTCCCTACCCTCCCCCCTAAAGGGGGAGGAAAACATTCTTCAACAATAGAATCGACCCCAGGGCGGTCACCGCATATAATTAGAGCAGCGCGCGCCGCTCCCAAAAATTCATGTCCAAACCCACATCATCGCCGTCGTTGCCTTGGATTGCCGAGCTGGTTGCTCTGGTCGGAGAGAAAAACGTTCTGACCGAGCCCGGGGAGCGGTTTTTTTATTCGTTTGATTCGGCGTTGGATCGGGCGATCCCGTCCGCTGTGGTCATTCCGCAAACACCGGAACAGGTGGCGGGCATTGTGCGCATTCTTGCTCGGTACAAAAAACCGTTCGTCGCGCGGGGCGCGGCGACCAGCTTGTGCGGGGGGCCCGTTCCGCTTCACAGCGCGGTGGTCATTGCTCTGGCCAAACTGACCCGTATTTCCGCGATCAACGCAGCGCGCCGCGAAGTGGTGGTGGAACCGGGGGTGATCAACCTTCGGCTGCAAAACGCGATCGCGGGTGACAACCTTTTCTATCCGCCCGATCCCGGCAGTCAGAAGGCCTGCACCATCGGAGGCAATGTGGCGACCAACGCCGGCGGGCCGCATTGCCTTAAGTACGGTGTCACCTCCCAGTTTGTGCAGGGCTTGGAAATTGTTCTTCCTGACGGCCAAGTTCTCCAAACCGGTGTGGACGAACCCGGCTACGACCTGACCGGGCTTTTTGTCGGCTCGGAGGGAACCCTCGGCATCGTGACCCGCGTTCGGTTAAAGCTTTTGCCGAAGCCCAAATTTATCCGGACGATGCTGGTGAGCTTTTCTTCCATCGAAGACGCGATTCAGTCCGTGACCGACATTATTGGCGCGGGCCTTTTGCCGGCCACGCTCGAAGCCATGGACAAAACCACCGTTGCCGCGGTGGAGGCGTTTTCCCACGCCGGGTATCCGCTGGACGCCGCCGCCGTGCTTTTGATTGAAATTGACGGGGATATGGCCGCGGACTTGGATCGTCAGGCTCAGCAGATCAACGAGTTCTGCCAGAAAAACAAAAGCCGGGATTACCGGTTCGCTAAAGACGAAGCGGAACGCGCCAAGCTCTGGGAAGGCCGGCGTGGCGCCTACGCCGCCATGGCTCGGCTCGCGCCCAATGTTCTGGTGGAAGACGGAGCGGTGCCGCGAACGCGGTTGCCGGAGGCGCTCCGGCGCATCAAAAAAATCGCGGAGGACGCGGGGCTGCGGGTGGCGCTCTTGTTCCATGCGGGCGATGGGAATTTGCATCCCCAAATTATTTTTGACGAACGCGACGTCGAGCAGACACGCATCGTGAAAGAAGCCGGCTATCAAATGCTCAAGGCGTGCGTGGATTTGGGCGGAACCATTTCCGGCGAGCACGGCATCGGCATCGACAAACGCGAAGCCATGAAGTGGCTTTTCTCCCGGGAAACGCTGGCGTTGTTCCGGCGGATCAAAATGGCGTTCGATCCGGAGAACCAATGCAACCCAGACAAGCTCATTCCGTTGGTGAGCAAACCCGCGGCCGTGGTGGACAAAGACCTCGATGGCGACATCGAGGCCCCTGACGGCCTCATCACTCCGGTTTCGGTTGAGGCGCTGTTGCCGGCGGTGCGTCATCTCGCTCGGCGGAAATCCTTTTTTGGAATTCAGGGAAGCGGCAGCCGGTACCGGGTGCGGGAGTCGTTTGTGGTCTCCACCAAAAAGATAAATCGGATCCTTGAGATTGATCCGGGCAACCTAACGGTGACCGTGGAAGCGGGCGCCTCTCTGGCGGCGGTGCGGACCGCTGTGGAGAAAGAGAAACGGTATTTGTGGGTGCACGGCGGCGGAACCGTCGGCGGCGTGGTGGCCACGCGCGCCAGCGCCGTGCCGCCCGTGCGCGACATGATTTTGGCTATGCGGGTGCTCTTGCCCACCGGGGAAATGGTGGAGTTCGGTGCCAAGACCATGAAGAACGTGGCGGGATACGATGCCGCCAGGCTCTTGGTGGGATCGTGGGGCACGTTGGGTCTTATTGTGGACGTTACCTTTCGTCTCTTCTCCATGCCCGCGCCCGAGCTGCGCGGCGCCGACACCAAGCCGTTTCTTTTTCGGGACATTCACCGCAAGATCAAAAAAGCGTTCGACCCTGATAGCGTGTTGTCGCAGCGAATGACCATGCTCACAGCGGCCGACATCACCTCCCATCCCAAGGGGGAGCAAATGGGAGGGGTGGAAGGCAGCGGCGATGTGCCGAAAAACATTCGCGACAAATTTTGGTTATGAGTGACGATCCCAAGAAAGCCCTGAAGAAGTTCGAAGAGATCGCGGCCGCCTGCAACCGCTGCGGCTTCTGCACCTCGTTTTGTCCCACGTATCTCGCGACCGGAAACGAGCTTCATTCTCCGCGCGGCCGCAACCAGGCGTTTCGTGCGGTGGTCGAAGGAAAAGCGACCATCGCGGAGGTGGAAGAAAGCATCGACAGTTGTTTGTTGTGCGGGGAGTGCACCTCCGTCTGTTTTTCCGAGGTGCCGACGGCCCATTTGATGACCCTGGCGCGCGCGTACCGGAACACGCTGCGCCCGGTCGCTCCCGCGATCGATTTTCTCTTGCGCCAGTTGTTGCCGTATCCGAAGCGGTTGACGTGGGCACTCCGCGGGGCCTTTTTGGGAAAACGGCTGGGGATTGCGTGGCTTCTAAGGAAAACCGGGGTGTTAAAACGATTTGCCCCCGCGTTGCATGCCGGAGAGAATTTGTTGGCAACGGCGCCCACCAAGTTTTTGCTTGATGAATCGGTGACGCGCCCTTTTCAAGAGCGGATCCGCGCTCAGCACGGCCACAAAGCCGCGCTGGCGCAACAACGCGCCCGCAAAAAAAACGAGCCGGTCTCGGCGGCCGGACTTTCAACGGGAGCCAAGATTGCTTTTTTCCCTGTTTGCGGCTCTCAGTACATCCGGCCGTCCATTGGGCTGGCCACGTTTGATCTCCTCCGTCGGCTGAAAGTCGATTTTATTTTGCCGGACGGTTTTTGCTGCGGGTTGCCCGCTGAAAGTCTGGGGGTTGCTGAACGCACGCTGGCCTTCGCGCGGCAGAACATCGAGGCGTTGGAGCGCGGCCACTTTGAAAGCATTGTGATCGATGATTCGTCCTGCGCGGCGCACATGAAAGAGTACCCGCGGTTGCTGCAACAGGACGCGATGTGGTTGAAGCGGGCCCACGATCTGAGTCAGAAGGTGCGGGAGCTGTCGGTCTTCCTGCTTCAGCGGGGCCTCAAAGATCATCTGCGGTTGGCCCGTTGGGAAGGGCCGGTCGTGGCGTACCACGATCCGTGCAAAGCGCAGTACGCGCAGCGGTTGGTGAACCCCCCGCGCGAACTGCTGAGCTCGATTCCGAACTTAAAAATGGTGACGGTGCCGGATGCCGATCAATGCTGCGGCGGCGGAGGCACGTACAGCCTCACCCATCCCGAGCTATCTCAAGAGGTGTTGAGCGCCAAAGTGCGGAGCCTCGTCAGCACCGGCGCCAAGGTGGTGGTGACCTCCAGCGCTTCCTGCCTCCTCCAAGTGGCGTTCGGGCTCCGGTCCGTCAGATCGGATATTGAAGTGCTCCACCTGAGTGAATTTTTGCTGCGGGCGCTCACCCAGCGGCGATGACGGACCGTTTGTGACGCCGCCCGCCACTTCCCGACCCCGTTGGGGCGTTTTTCTCTTTGTTCTTCTTTTCCTTCCTCTTCTCTTTCTGAAATGGAAAGAAACGTCGGTCCCCTTGGCGGAGCGTTTGGTGTCGGAGGATGACACGGTGCGAAACCTTTCTTATCTCCGGATGAGAGGGTTGGCGGGGCCGGAACGGACGGAAACCGTGGAGGCGCTGTTGACGGTTTGCCGCGGCGCCGACCCACGCCGCTCGCGGTTGGCGTTGTACGCCCTTCGAAAGATGGGGGAGACCGACGAGCGGGTGGTGGAAATTGCCATCGCCTCGCTGCGGGCGCCGGATGCGCGGCTGCGGCGGGAAGGGGCGGTGGCGCTGATGGAAATCGGCGGGGAGGCCCTCGCGCGCGTGGCGCGGGGGTTAAGCGATCCGGATCTCACTCTCCAAAGTGTTTACGCGGAAATTTTGCGCCGATCCGGATCGAGCGCCTCGGGCGCGCTTCTCTCTGTTTTGACTTCCTCGTCCATTGCCACGCGTCACGCGGCCGCGGAGATTTTGGGCGAGATCGGGCCCTTTGAGCCGGCGGTTGTTGAGGCGCTCAAGGATCGCTTACACGACCCCGATCGCGATACCCGCATCGCGGCGGCGCTGTCGCTTGAAAAGGGTCGGACACCGGTTCCGGAAACGATCGGAGTTCTGGTTGAGGCGATTTCCATTCCCTGGGACGAGCGAAGCGAGTCGGCGGCGCGCGCCCTTGAACGGCGTGGCCCCTCGGCGCGGGCGGCGCTCCCAATGTTGTCGGTTCTTTTGCGTCGTCCAACGGAGGCGTTTGGCGACCGATTATCGCCACGGGCAGCGGCGGCGCGCGCGGCGCAAGCCATCGATCAACGGTCGTCGGAAATCGTCGATCTGGCGTGGGACATTCAGAACAAGGACGTGGCGCTTCGCTATCGGGCGGCGTATTTCCTTGCCGAAAGCGACCCGCCGCGACTGGGCGCGGTCCCGGCCCTGGTTCGCGCGTTGGGCGATCCGGATGTCGGCGTGGCATCGCGGGCGCTGCATGGGTTATCGCGTGTGGGAATGAGCGCGCTCGAGCGTTTGGCCGCAACGGCGTATCCTCACGTTGTCCGCGTTTTTGGCCGCGCCGATGGCGTCGTTCCCGGGTTTACGGAGTGGGCCGCGCCCGCCATCGCGGAAATTGGTCCGCCGCTCATCCCTGCAATCAAAATTTCACTCCAGAAAAAAGAAATCTCCGCTGCTTCAGCCGACCACCTTCTGTCCCGTCTAGCGCCTCCCGCTTCTTCCGTCCCCCCTTCGTCTCCACCCGTTCCCTCCTCTCACTAAGTCAATTTACAGCCGATCCAACGGACTCTTTACCGTTAATCCTGGGCGGTTGAGGACGTGCGTGTAAATCATCGTGGTTGAAACGTGCTTGTGTCCCAACAGCTCTTGAACCGTCCGGATGTCGGAGCCGGATTCAAGCAGATGCGTGGCGAAGGAGTGGCGGAGAGTATGCACGGTCACGCGCTTTTCGAGGCCCGCCAACCGCGTGGCGTTTCGAACCTCTTTTTGAAGAACGGTTTCGTCCAGATGGTGGCGCCCCATTTGTCCGCTGCGAGGATCTCGCGAGATCCGTTCGCTTGGAAAAACGTACTGCCATGGAAATTCCTTGGCCGCCTGTGGAAGCTTTTTTGACAGGGCGTCGGGCATAAAAACAGCGCCGTGTCCGGTGCGCACGTCTTGCGCATGAAGTCGCCTCAAGCGGTCAAAGTGGACCCGCAGCGTCTCGATAAGGCGCAGGGGCAGAGGCACGACGCGATCTTTCATGGCTTTCCCATCGCGAAGATGAATTAAGCTCCGTTCGAAATCCACATCTTTTACACGAAGGCGCAAACATTCCATAAGGCGCATCCCGGTCCCATAAAGCAATTCGACCTTTAATCGATGGTTGGGGCGGGTCGCGTCAATCAACCGGCGAACTTCGGAGGGGGATAATACCGACGGCAAAATATGTCGCGGCCGAGCGCGAATCAGCGCAATGGAATTCAGATTTCGTCCCAGCACCTCTCGATAGAGAAATACCAACGCGTTGAGCGCTTGATTCTGCGTGCTGGCCGACACATTCTCCTTCACCGCCAAGTGAGTCAGGAACACGCCAATTTTCGCGATGTCGATGCGGTTGGGAGATTGATTTCCGTTAAACGCGACGAACCGTTTCATCCAGAAAAGATACGTTTGCTCGGTTCGATAAGAATAATGACGAACCCGAAACAGTTCGCGAGCGCGTTCCGAGATGCGTTTGGGGTCACTCGGAAGAACAACATTTAAGCGTGACGGCTCCGACATAAAACCTCCTTGCGTCAAGCAGGAGGGGTTGCGAGAGAGGGAAGGCACAGTATAGAAAACGTGATATGGCCGACGGCCCATTGCCGTAATTAATTCCGGCCGCTTCGCCGCTATTTCGCGACGCGAAATTGGACATGCCTGTCTATCAACGATTTTCTGTCTCGACAATCAAGAAAGACGGTAGACTTGAAGAAATTAAAGACGGCCGGAAGGACGTCTAATATCTGTTAGGCGCTGTAATTTTAGGGAGAATTCGTGATTAAATATAAAAACAACGTAACCGACTTGTTCGGTTTTTCATTTGACTTTCAACTGCGAAGCCGTGTGTTAACGACTATGACGGCGATTGTTTTATTCTTACAGATGAGGAGTTCTATTTCTCAACACAAGCCAGTATCTCTAGTAATCGTCGAAGCCGTTTTTTACGGGATGATTTTTTATGGTTTCGTTTTTTTGGTCTCCGTTATTGTCAACACTCTGAGTCCGCTTATCCGAAAAGATAAGGTTGCGTTTACAGAACATAATCTCGAAATTACTGAGACCTCGTTGATCGACAACAGCCAGACTGGCCACTTCGAACATCGTTGGTCCTCGATATATCGAATTTGTCGTAGGTTTAACTTGGTGTTAATCTATACCCAAAAGAATTCGGCATTTTTCATCCCATCGCGAGCATTCCCTTCAAAAGAAGAAGCGAACACTTTTTATCAGACAGTTCGAAATACATGGGAAGCCAACAAAAGGAGCGCCTAACAAAGCGCTGCAGCCGACGCGTTCTGTGGCTCGCTGTGATTTTCAACGACAGCTCGCGGTCGCGCGGCTGAGCTTGGTACGTTATACGGCGCGGGGGAACGAATGCCTGAGAATGCATCGATAATCTTAGAGCTCGAAGATGAAACGGGGGCGAACGCGGTTCTTCGCCGAGACGGCATAGCCAAATTGCGGTACAAGATGCACTACCAAGGGCCCACGATCTGGCATCGAATCATGACCGGTAGTTTTTACAAGTGTTGGCGTGTCGACAGCGATCGGATCCAGATTGTCCCATTCATTCCGCCGCAGACGAAGGTTGATCGAGAGTTTAGGATGCCGTTTGAACCTGGTGACGTGCAGCATGGACCAATCCATCTTAAGTTGGATTCGGCATATTCTGAGGACCTAATTAGATTTCGATTGGGTTTCCAGCCTCTCGAGGCAAAAGAACCCCTATATTGGAGCCAAATACTAAGTGTGCCCGTGACAGGCGCCGTATAACAATTCGTTGCAGCGGACGTTTGCCGCGCCGAGGGCTCGGTGCAACTTTTCAAGTATATGTTGCGGCAAACGCCGCTGAACTCAAACGTTGGACCGCAGGTGAATCATGTTCGTTAAGTTAGTGTTCGTAATCATCGCCGTTTTAACAGCCGTTTTCGGTTTGGGGATCGTTTTTAGTCATCAGGATCCACGACCGGGATTTCTGGGCAAGTTTCTTGTTTTTGGTTGGCGAGGCGACCGTCCAAAGGTGCGGATGAGTCGCGCCAGCCGCGTCCTTATTGGCACGTCAATAATGGGCTTCGGATTTGGTCTCGTAACAGGATGGGTGTGGCTTGGCTTTATTTCCGGGATTTCATTTCTTGCAATCTTCATCTCTTACTATGTCGACTATGCCCGATCTCAGCACGAGCCCTGATCAGGAGAACAGCACACGCAGGTTTATTCGAGAAAGAATGGTTCGCACGGTCGTGCGGCCCAACAAATCGCTGAACCGGACGTTACCGCGTCAGACGCTACGCTTCTGAGAAAGGAATCACAGCCTGGCGGTAACGCCGGTTAGCTCAAACGTTAGGCGCCACTAAGGAGGGGTACTGTTGAGAAGGCTAATGGTTTCGGGCCTTGGTTTCGCAGGCCTTCTTTTTTTACAAGCAGTAACCAATGCAGAACCTTCGATATCCCCAAGCGATATCTCCGCACTTGTTTGCCCAGAAATGGGTGGCGAGCCATCAAGAGATGGCGCATGCAATGTCAGGAAAATTGTGTACGGGCATTTTCTCCAGAATAAGCAATGGGAAGCCATTGTCCTTGCCAATGCAGCGCTCAGAGAAAAAACTCGGTGGATGCTTGTTCTAAGAAACGACGGTAAGGAGTGGGAACAAGTTTTAAGAATGCCGGAATATTGTAGGGACGTTCTTATTTTTGATCAAGCTGAACACCTGGACCACGTGGTTTGCACATCAGGGGGCATGGGCCAGGGATATCTGGTAACGCATATTGACGCGCTTCAATTTTCGTCTGACGGGCTGAAGAGAAAGAGGCTCGTCAGCCTAGAGAGCGATGATACGTGTAGCTCGAAATATCCGCAGAAAGGATTTCGGTCATGGAGCAAAGTCGATGTCAATAATGATGGCCAAGCCGATCTGCGGGTGACTGTTGATAAAGGAGTTTGTGATTACTCCCAAGATTCAAAGGAAGGTATAGAGAATCATGATTTTATTTTCACGGGTTCCGAGTTTGCGCCGATCAAAAGATAGTCGAGCGGCGCCTAACAAAGCGCTGAACCGGACGTTACCCTGCCGGCTGCGCCGGCAAGACGGGTAACGCCGGTTAGCTTGTTCGTTAGCCGGCTGAGGTATTTTAAATGGGAATCGAAAATAAACTGAGATCACCTCAATTGGGATTACCGGTGATTTGTGAGTCCTGTGGTTCGGCAGGCAATTATGCCTACACAATACAGCCAGTCGGTATGGATACCGAATGGAAGACCGCGTGTTCAAACTGCAGCGAAGCGCACGATGGCTTTTGGCTCAAGAATCCCGTCGATATCGAAGACATGGTGAATGAAGTGGACGGATTACGAACCGAATTTAAGTCAGGTTTACCGCTAAGCGAAGTTACTTCGCGTCTTAAAATAATTGCCACAAAATTTGAAACCCCGAATCCTTGTCATTGTGGCGGCAATTTTTCAGTTTCAAACATGGGTCGGTGTCGTGCGTGTGCAGCTCCAATTGCTGGGTGTGTTTTTCATTTCGTATCTGGCCCACCCAAAGAAGCAGCGCGCCGGCTAACAAATCGCTGAAGCCGACGTTTCCCGCGGCAAGCGCTGCGGTTTAAAATAAGAAATCACAGCCGTGCGGGAAACGCGGCTTAGCTTCGTCGTTGGGCTGCTGCGCTTGGTTTTAAGCGATGGCTTGATCCCTTTCCGAACCCACAAAAGGAATAGACAATGCCAGAGAAGAATATTGACCCAGGTGGGCCTACTTCTGAATCCATCTCTTTGATTTTAGGTTGTTGCAACTTAGCACTCGTAATCGGCAGTATCGCCACATCTTATTATTCCCCATTAAAAGCGCTATCCGCCGCGCTGTCGGCCTTATTATTTATCGCGGTCCTTGTTTGTTCATTTATCGGCCTAATGATCGGTTTTGTATTTTTTAGTACTACACAGAAGGCAGATAAGCGAAAGGAAACGATCGGTATTGTTTTAAATCTTGCGGCATTGATTATCTTGATTTTCTCTTTCTACTCTTTTGTAAAAGGGCAGCCCAACAAATCGCTGAACCGGACGTTGCCGCGGCAGTCGCTACGCTTCTGAGAAAGGAATCACAGCCTGGCGGTAACGCCGGTTAGCTTGTTCGTTAGGTGCCTAGGTAACCGATATGAAGAGAAAAGAGAAGTTCAAGTTGGACGCAGATCATCAGCAAATTGCGTTTCGTGACAAGGACGCGGACCCTGCGACCGTAGTTGGCGACAACGAGTTCGCCAGCCTCAGTGAAGATCGCCTCGCTTGTTGTTCAGCGGAATTTATCATCCAAACAGGACGAGAAGGAATTGTCCCTATTGAGGTCGAAGTAACGGAAAGTGCTCCGATCTCGAACGATGGAGAGTGGGATCACATCGCGGAGTGCAGCCTCCGATTGTCAAAAGGAAACCTCGATCTTCAATCGACCACCAGTTCTGACGGTTTAAAGTTAAAGCCAGGGGATTATAGGGCGCGAATTTTTTATGGCGGATTAACCACGATCGATGAAGCAGGTTTGAAAGGTAAGGATCATTACCGTGTCGTGTTCTGGCCCGCGAAGGCGTCAAAAAAAGAAGTCATCAAAAGGTTTGTGGCGTGACTGGGCACCTAACAAGGCGCTGCACGCGACGCGAGTGCAGCAAAATGAATTTTTGTTATTTGAACGAAAGAAGCCGTCGCGCGCGTGAGCTTGGTCGTTATACGCCAAGGTAACCGATGAACATTTCTTCGATCTCTGATTCTCTGATTAGGCACCGGCGGAACTGGACACTGTTTGTAGGTTCCGCGGTGTTATTGTTGATAGCGTTCTACGGGGCGATTTGGATTCAATCAGCTCCGTCCAGGCATGCCGCAGAGGATATGAGAGTCGTGAGCTTGGTTAAGAGGCGGGTCCGTCCAATCGAGGCGGACTTAGTTAAGTGGGCGCAAGACATTATAAAACAGGATCGAGTTAAATGGCAGCAGGTGACCGACACCCAAGGAGTTGGCCTTCCACCTGATTACGGAACGGTAAAAAAGGAAGCAATTCCTACGTGGATCAGAAATTTTATTGAACCAGATAGTCTTGAATATGCATCCGTTGACAAGGAATCAGGCATAATAAAACTCGATCTTCAATATCCTGGCGGTGTCATTATTACTGTGGTTCCGACAACCGTTTCCGGAAAAGGTTACGTGATAGTTTGGCGAGGTTTTCGTCAATGACCGTCGTGAGTTTGGCGCATAACAAATCGCTGAAGCCGACGTTTCCCGCGGCGAACGCTCGGTTTAAAACAGTGAATCACATCCGTGCGGAAAACGCGGCTTAGCTTGTTCGTTGGGCCGCATGAGCAGGACATTTTGATGAAAATATATGGCGTCAGATCTTTGTTGACTTTACCGATGATAGCTGGACTATTGTCGGCCGGTTTTTATCTACCAACGTTCATCTATAACCAGGGACGGTATGGCGATCTCTCGGTAGCCAGCATGAACGCTGTAAAAGTTCTCGGATTTATCGATTCCTGCCTGATTGGCTTTTTTTCAATGTTGCTTTTGGACTTAATCTGTCGCTCGAAATTCTGGAGCCAGACGGATGATCAAATCAGTTCGCATCTGGGATCAGGGATTGTGTTTTTTGCCTTATCCCTTTTTGTTTCACCGATTACAGCACTGCTCTTAGAAAAAATAGTTGGCTTAACAGCAGGTGCAGTGTACCTGGCGCGATTGTTGTCAGTTGTAGTTTCGCTTGCCATCTCATTTCTAAGCTCCTGTCTATACAGTCGCGTACCGCTAAACGAAAATATTGAGCGCCCTCAACCTCGAATCCATTTTAAGACCTGTTTATTAATCTTCGTGTGGTTAATATGGACCGTGTCATTTATGGTGAGAGTGGGGGATTGGCAATTCAGAATCAACTGCTAGCGGTGTCGCGGCCCAACAAAGCGCTGCAGCCGATTTCACCCTGTGGTTTGCTTCGCAAACCACAGGGTGAAACGGCTGAGCTTAGTACGTTAGCTGGTAGGGATATGAATAGATTCAAGGGCTTGGCACTCTTAATTCTTTTGAGTACATGGGCGCCGGCACCAGTGTTTGCTCATGGTGGAGAAATTTTTGTCGCCATAAGCGCGTTATTTCTAATTGGTGCAGCTGCGGCTGTGGTGGTTGTCTCCATTCTAATGATGGAGCGTAGCAAGGTGCTCGGGTTAAGTATTTTAGTTGCAGGGGTATTAGTTTTGACAGTTGTCTTCAGGAATGGAGGCTTAAAACTGCTCTATGACACGGCAAAATGGATAGACCCTCGACCTTATGAATCAATCGCCATGCAATGGCGTCACCACGATCCAACCCAGGCCGGGAAGGAGGCTCTCGAATACTTAGCGGGTGATATTTCTGCCGCGAAGACGCAAGACGAGAAGCTCACCATTCTGCTTGCATATGGATGTGTCTTGCGTGGACCGTCCGTTTTGGGGGTACTCGTGGCGGGCAAAAGTGGCGATACAAAATTTTTTAAATGGGTAGAGTTGGTTGGTTCGGAAAAATCGGGATATAAAGTCGTTGATCAAGGGAATATGGATGTACCACAGGAATTTGTTGAAAAGAAAATTTCGGTTTCTCGAATCGTACCGGGCGTGGCCAGCTAACAAATCGCTGCACCCGATTTTACCCTGCGGCCCGCTGCGCGGTCCGCTTACGACGGGTAAAACGGGTGAGCCTTGTCGTTAGCCAGCGCAAGTTGGAGGTAATGTGCAGAGAAAACACCATGCCATAATTTCAATTTGTTCCATGGTTGCCGTACTTCTTGGCTTGTTCCTCGCCCGCGTCATGCTGAACCCATGGATGAAAAAGGCTGGTTTCATTCAGGCTACGGGAATGTTTACGCCCGTGGTTGAAAACCCCGTTCTTGAAGATGGCATTGGGCTAATACCAAAGAGGGTTCTTTACAACATCACGCATCCAATTATTTTGTTGGCAACACTGTTTGTCTGTGTATTCGTATATCTAAAAATACAACCTAGGATCCCGCCAGAAAGACAATATCTCCTAACTCTCTCGACGCTTTTTGTCTATGCCATATTGTTGGTTTGGAGCGTCTGGGCCATTGTCGTTCCAGTCTTTGCGCTGTGATTTTGCGCTGGCTAACAAAGCGCTGCAGCCGACGCATTTCTGGCTCGCTGTGATTTTCAACGACAGCTCGCGGTTGCGCGGCTGAGCTTTAAACGTTAGGCGGCTAAGTTTTAAATTAGGGGCGCTTGCCATGAAAAGACAAATTTTATTTGTCGCAACTATTTTCATTTCTTTGTTCTCCATTGAGTCGAATACGGCTCCACTGGAACAGACATTTTATTTTCCTGATGGTGGCATTAGAGTGACATGTCCAGCTGGATGGTATGCTCGTAATGAATCTCGGAACGGATTCTGCTCCATTTTTATAACCAGAGAACAAATCACGGCCAATTCTAACTTCGTCACGGGCCTAGCTCTCTATACAAACCTTGAAAAGATATTTGGCCGAGAGTTCAGAAACACGGATGATGTGGCCGCAGCAGTCAGCGCATTTTCCGCCATTCCGATTGTCATTGGCAAGGAATTCGAGATTGAGACGAGCGTAGGAAAGTTTAAGGCGCGCGAGGGCTTTTCGTCCAATGAGCAGAGATCAAGTTTCGTACAAGCTGTTCTAAAAACCCCAGACAATACGTACTGGATAAATTTTGAGGCTCCAGAAAATATATGGGAAAAGCATAAGAGAATATTCGAGAAGATGGTAAGCAGCGTTAAATGGAACGCTAAACTGGATAAAGAAGATGAGGTTATCAGATCGATTTATTCTGAAAAGTAACTGGGGCGCCGCCCAACAAATCGCTGAAGCCGACGTTTCCCGCCACAAATGCTTCGATTTGAAAATAAGGAATCGCAGCCGTGCGGGAAACGCGGCTTAGCTTGTTCGTTGGGCCGCTAGGTAAAAACAGAGGTTTATGAAAGTGATCACAGCTGCGTTAATCGGTTCTACATTCGCCATTGTTATAGCTACGCCAGTAATCTCCATCGCTATCGCACTCAAGAGAACAAACATTGCACCAGGTGACATTCTATTGCAGGTGGCGGTTGTTGCACTGGTGTGTGGCCTTATCTCGGGTGTAGTGGCCTCACGACTTCAAAGTGTTTTAATCTTAATCATCATAAATTCCTGCGTGGGGATTGTCGCTTTTGTTGGCACATTCGGAATAGGTGCCCGATTATTCCGTGTCGAGTCGGACTTTTGGAATCTGAGTTGGGTTTACAATACGGGATTCTCTTCTCTTATGGCTTTAACCTTTGGAGCCATTGTCCCATTCGCGGTCGTTAGCATCATTGAAGGTGACCGGTAGATTGCGGCCCAACAAGGCGCTGCAGCCGACGCGGTCCTGGGCTTTGCGTAAACTTAAAGGCAGTGGTCAGTCGCGCGGCTGAGCTTAGTCGTTAGGCATGCAGGCTTGGGGGTGAGATGTTGGCAAATGTGACCTGTCCAAAATGTGGCCAGAAAAATGAGATTGATCGCGAATTGTGCTGGTCTTGTTTCACCAGCCTCAATAACAAGACTCCTGTTGTAGCGCCCAATAAGAGCCAGGTATCATCAAAAGCATCCAGCTCGCCACTGTCCCATTCCCTAAAATTCAGGGTCCGCAAACATCTCCTTTCGATCTTTGGCGGCCACAAGTTGAGTATCTATGACGCCTTGGGAAAGAAGATTCTTACGGCAAAACCGGTTCTCTTTTCTGCGCGCCTGGCGCTATCGCTTAGGAACGAATCTGGGGTCGACGTTTTGACGATCAGGCAACGAGATGTAGCTGGATTGAATCTCGCTTACGATGTCGCGGATGCCATCACGCATGAAGAATTGGGAGCCCTGAGACGCAACGACCTTTATTCAGAAGCCGTCGCTGACAACTGGGAAATCCTCGACAGTCGTGAAAATTTGGTTGGGATTATCAAGGAAGACAGCGTGGGACTTGCCATGCTTCGCCGCTATTTTCCCATCGCACGTTTTGCGCAGAAACATGAAGCACTTGTTGGTGTCAATCGTGTTGGTGAATTCCGTCATAATTACCTCTTCATGGTAACGGGCTTGAGCGTCGTCGCTGATTTCAGTTCGGATCCGCGGCAAATCCTTGATCGACGAATGGGGACTGGCGGCGGCTGTCATACTTTGTGCCGTAGAAGGTACCCAGGGAAATTTGGTTGGGCGCAACCATCGATCCTAAGTGCATGCCTAACAAAATCGCTGAAGCCGACAAACCCCGCGCAAGGTGGTCGGTAAGCGAAAGAAAGGTTGGCGTTGCGGGGTTTGCGGCTCAGCTCGTTCGTTATGCGGCATTGGGATGAGAATGAAAAAATGTCCATTCACGCAATCGTTCTTTTAATCACTTTCTCCGCATTCCTGCGGGCACAATCAGTTGAGGCATCTCAGGCGCCAGTTGAATTTCTTGGTAGGTTTTCAAACATGGTGGTAAATGAGGCGACTGATCATGAGTTTGGTTCAGAGGTCTTGCTGTGGCATGACAATAGTCAACTCTTTGGCCATTTTATTCATCAAGAGGGTGCGATTGGCTTAGAGCCTACTGGAGTTTTATCCGCAGTGTCTTACAATCCTAAGACACATTTCCTTTCTTTTAAATCCAAACTCACAATTGGTTTTCATCCAAAGGGCCCTACCAAGGATGTTTTTACTTTCACGGGCAAGTTTGAGTCCAACACTTTAGTGGGCACGCTTAGTCGTGTCGATATGGCGAATCCAAAAAATACCCGGACGTCTGAAGAAGTGGTACTTAAAAAGAAGGAAGAAATTGATCCAGCTTGGAATAAATTCAAAGGTAAAAAAGAATGGGACGTGTTCACTCGCGAAGTTTTAAAAAAGGTTGGTCCTAAATGGTGATGCCGTATAACAAATCGCTGAACCGGACGTTACCCTGCCGGCTACGCCGGCAAGACGGGTAACGCCGGTTAGCTCAACCGTTGGGCCGCTAAGGTTAAAGGAGCTGGGTTTAAATGAGCGAAGCGACGGAGTTGCTTTTTCACATGCACGAGGAAACTGAAGAAGAGGCGTATCAGCCGGATTATTTGGAAATGCTCGAAGAACGTCGAGCTCAGATAATAAAGAAGGTCAATTCGTTTTTTGTTCCTATCGGTGAGCATGGCGTCATGTCCATCCACGATTCTTCACTACCTCAAAACTGGTATCGCGTTCTAAAGTTTTTTACCCGCCCATTTATCTCGGAGCAATCAAGTCGTTTGATCTGCAAGGGTTCCTTGCCCATCTTCGATCAATGCAATGGATAAATCCCCAATTTGTTCAAGTCATTGTCAAAGGCCCCACGGATAATGTGTATCAGATCATAGACGTTTTTAAAAATGTGCCTAGTTGAGGCGGCCCAACAATGCGCTGCAGCCGACGTGCCCCGTGAGACATGAATCGTAAACTTAAAATCAGTGCTCGGCCACGCGGTTGAGCTTGTGCGTTAGCCCGCACAGGAGTTATGAAATGAGTTGGGATATTTTGATCCAAGATTTTCCATCAAGTGCGGCGACCGTTGAAAAAATTCCTCAAGATTTCAATCCACCTTCTTTAGGTAGTCGAACTGAGCTAATTACAAAAATTCAGAGGGTTGCCCCCTTTTCTGACTTTCCGATCCCACATGGGGTGTGATTAAGGGTGACGATTTCTCGATCGAAGTTAGCATGGGGGACAGACCGGACGTGACCGGGATATCCCTTCACGTCCGTGGCGATGACATGGCAGCAGCCGTCGATGCAGATATCTTGATCGCCTTGAATTTACGAGCGATTGACACCGCGACTGGAGAATGATTCTGCGATTGCCGCGGAATCGATTGCTCGTTGGCGGACCTACCGAGATAAGGTTATTGGTGGTGAGCGTGCGGGCTAACAAAGCGCTGCACCGGACGCTTCGCGCCGGTGAGCTTGGTACGTTGGGCCGCTGGTGTTAATGGAGGACGTAGATGAAGGTGGTTCGAGCGTTGGGCCTTCTGGCAGTGCTTAGCGGCTTTGCCGGGGTTTTTTTGTCCCTTCACAGGGCCGAAAAATCCGGAACGGTCGTCGGACTTTTCACGCTGGCCACTCGCGACGTAGAAACGGCAGGTGAATTGGCATCCACTATCAGGCGGGCCAGCGGGCTATTGGTAGGAAAGGAAGTTCACCCAGAGTTTATTTCCACTCCAAGATTCTCCATCACCCCAAGCGGTCAAGAGACCTCCTTAAGGCTTTTGGTCAAACAGAAGGTCGGAATGACAGAAAATCTGCAGTCGCCACTTTTCGTGTTAATTGATGACGCTGGGAAGGAAGTCCTTCGGAGCCAAGTTAATGGGTTGTTGGGACCGGGAAGCTCGATGAAATCTGGTTTGAGCTCCATCGGCCGGTTTCCTATCGGCACATTCACGCCGGAATCAGGACGTACCTACACCCTAAACGCAAAACTGGATCAGCGCATTTACTCAGCGCTCGACACGGTGCTTGAGGTAGAAGCCAAGCAAGGTGGCAACTCGGGGCCAGGCAGATTTTTCGAAGTGAGCCTTGTTTTGTTGATCGTTGGAATCCTAACTGGTGTGTTCACGAAAAAGAACAAGGTGGCAGTCAGTGCGTAGGTCGCGGCCCAACAAATCGTTGCACCGGACGTTTGCCTGCGGCAAACGCCGGTGAACTCTATCGTTGGGCCGCTCGGCGACGGGAGTTTTTGTTATGAATTCGGAAAGGGATGTAATTAAGAGAACAGTTGTCATTGGGCAATTTGGAGTAGCAGCAATAAATATCAGTATCTGTTTCTTGATGCCTTCGGCTCCCGATCGTTTGATTCTTCGACTAATCTTGGGATGTTTATCTATGTCTTTAATTGCCTCAGGTCTTTTCCTCAGCTCATCTAGTGTAATGGGAAACTGGATCGGTCGCGCAATTAATTGGTTAATCCTCATAACTGCCACAGGAGCTTTTTTGTTCCTCAGCGTTCCGTTCCTATCCGTTATCATGATGAGGAAGGTTTATCCATTGCTCGTTTTCTTATTCATTTGGCCGATTCTTGTTGCGACAATGTCCGCTTGCGCGTTGTTGTATTTAAATAGGTCAAAACGGACGTGAACTTGGCGGCCCAACAATGCGCTGCAGCGGACGTTTTCCGCGCGAGGTGAGTGACGCAGCTTTAAAGGTTGGTGTTGCGGCAAACGCCGCTGAGCTTGATACGTTAACCCGCTTGGGAGTAATTCATGAAACACAAAAGATTATTTTCTTCCATCGTCCTTGTGTTAGGTGCGTTAGCAGTCGGCAAAGGCGCGCACTTTTATATTTTTAGTTATTCGTTCTTTTCTTCTCCTTTGGTGTGGGTCGCGGTCGTTATGCGAGCAGTCTGTGCTTTTGCCGCAGGTTTTTTGTGGCGCCGTTACAATTTAGCTCCATGGGCACTTTGGTTTATTTTTTTTTCGATCGAATATGGTCCGATTGTTATGGCTTCATGGGCATTATTTAATTATTCAGAAACGGGCAAAGTCGGATTTAATGTCGCTTACTGGATTATTCCATCGGCAGTGGATTTCCTGATGCTCTGGATTGGCTCTCGGTTCAATGGAATAGCCGACGCAACTAATGAGAGTGGGGGAAATGTCGCGGGCTAACAAAGCGCTGCAGCGGACGCATTCTTGGGGTTTTCATAGTACGCTAAGACATGTTTGTTGTTGCGCCGCTGAGCTCGTACGTTAGGCCGGCAAGGGGTGAGTAGTGACCAAAAAGACCGTTTGGTCTGGAATAGGCGTTGCGTTACTGCATTATGTCATCACAGTTTTTTTATTTTTAAATACAATCGGCCCAACGATCGCCTATGGGGAAATGATCAGACATCCAAAGTTGCCGCTGACTGTAGCTCTACAATCAAAAATTCTTGGGGCATTTCTTTTGCCCGCTACACCATTTCTCATGATTCTCTGGAATGGCGTGGGTGTCGGGAACGGTTCAATCTGGCCCTTCACATGTTTTGTTTTGCTAGTAAACAGCGCAATTTCATCTGTAATTATTCTGGGTATCGTTATTTGGGATAAGGCGTTGTACTCGAAAAAAAGGAAGCCGGCCTAACAATGCGCTGCAGCGGACGTTTGCCGCCGACGGTTTCAACGCAGCTTTAAAGGTGGGTGTAGCGGCAAACGCCGCTGAGCTCAAACGTTGGACTGCCGTAATTCTCAGGGAAAAAGATGACAATTGATCTTAAAGGACTGAAGAGCGAGATGGGTTTTACGGTGTTCGACTGGGCGATAATTTTGAAGATTGCGCGAACTTACGGCTGGGTTCCTTCTGGCACCACTCTCGAACTGGAGAAACCGTGGAATCCCTCGTACGATGGGGGTGATTTCAGTTGGAGTGGAGCTTACGATAGTAATGACGGACAGAAGGTTTCATCGGCCGATGCCTCAAATTTAAGCAGGGCTCTGAGCAAAGCGCTGTCGGATGTTCCGAACGAGGACCGTCTAGCGAAACTAAGGGATTCGGAGGGAGGAGGGGATTTTGAAAAATTAAGGAATGCAAACTTCAGTCCTATAGATTGGTTTAGCGGCCCCGAACGAAAACAAGTTCTAGTAGCTTTCATCCAGTTTTGTCAGCAGGGAGAATTCACAATTCATTAAAGGAAGGCACAGTCCAACAATGCGCTGCAGCCGATTTACCCGCGGCAGGCGCTCACCGAACCTATTCGCTTCACGTTGCGGGTAAAACGGCTGAGCTCAAACGTTGGGCCGCTGGGGGGGGGGGTATAAATGAAGACTATCGACGCTAAAATTTCGGGATTCGAATGACCGAATTATGAAATGCATTCGTTGCCATCAAGACATCGAGTTTACGACCATTTTTGATCGAAGCGATGCCTATTGGCCTTACCACAATTGGATCGCTTTCGGATGCCCTTTCTGCAAAAGTGATAACTATGTTCTATTGGAAGAAAAAACCCTACCGAAGAGATTGATTATCCCCGGTGAAAACTCCACCGCCCCGTCGGCCGGAGTCATTTCTATCGGGTATCTCGACGCGTTTCCCGAGCCTACTTTCGTGTCCGTAGAAACAATGGAAGTGGCGGGCCTTGTTCTGAATGGCGATGAAGAGAAGGTTGAGATCAGGCTTGGAAGCCGCCGTTGGGTGATAAAGGCCAAAAAAAGGCAGTCCCCTTAGAACAAGGCCACGGCCCAACAAAGCGCTTCAGCCGACGCGCCTCGTAAGGCATGAATCGTAAACTTAAAATCAGTGCTCGGCCGCGCGGCTGAACTCAAGCGTTGGGCCACTAGGAGTTAGACGATTCATGCATAAAAAGAACCAACTGATAACATTCTTCATTTGTCTCCTATGCGTTTCAATGTTTCCTCGAATGAGTTACGCGGCGGGAGTAAGTCTTGATTCTTATGCGGCCGCGCTATCGTGGGAAGGAAATATAAATAAAGACGCTTAACGATCCGATTGTCGGGACCATTCCATTCAAAATGGACGATGATGAGTATTTTGTCGAATTTCTACAGATGACCATCCTCAAGTCATTTTTATTTCCAAATCAAAAGGCCGGAAATCATGAGGGGTTCTGATCGTTACACTTGAGGGTCCGCCCAAAGCGGTTGCGTTTATTAAGAGTCCATATTCAAAAAGGGTGGCACTAGTCGTTGGATACCCGGCTCACGATTGGGAAGAAACGACTTCAAGAAGGATCTCCTTCAAAGTTTTCGGAGCCCATCTTGCGGCGGGTTTTTCCCGATGAAGCGGCCCAACAGTGCGCTGCAGCCGACGCGTTCCTGGGCTCACTGTGATTTTCAAAGACAGCTTGCTGTCGCGCGGCTGAGCTTGATACGTTGGGCCGATCGACGACAAGAAGAGAATGAAATATTTAACAGGTAATCCACTTTTTGATCTTTCAATGCAGATTACCCCGGAAGGGTTCCTGATTTTTTTAGTTATAGGATCGGCTGCTCTATTTGTGATTTTAGGTCTCCATAGCGGATGGAAAATTAACCGTTTCTGCTGTAGCGATCCTTCTCATTTCCGTTCTTCTTGGCGGCGTGATTTTTTCTTCTATTTTCTATGGCATTCTATTTGCCAGTAGCGGAACGTTATTTTATTCGGCACTCTTTTTTTTAACCGCGATAGCTGAAGTAGCTATCCTGATTTTTATAATTCGAAAGTTTGAAAAAAAGGCACGTTTCCTTATTTTCCCGGCCATTTTTGTGGCTGCAACTCTGGGTTTTCTGTGGAACTCTATCGGTGATGAAATTGAACGATCTTTAGGTTTTGATTACGGAGTTATCGAGCCAATCAATAGACTCTTAGGCACTCACTTTTAAGGAAGCGTCGGCCCAACAAGGTGCTGCACGCGACGCGAGAGCAACAAAATGAATTTGTGTTATTCGAACGAAAGAAGCCGTCGCGCGCGTGAGCTTCGTCGTTAGGTGCCTAAACTATGCGTGACCATTACAAAGTTCTCGGTGTTTCCAGAAACGCTACGCCCGAAGAAATTAAACGATCGTATCGACGTCTGGTAGGGGAGTTTCATCCAGATCGGAATCATGGCAGTGAGAACGCTGTTGAGATGTCGAAGATGATCAATGAGGCTTATGAGGTTTTATCCGACATCCAAAAGAGATCGGAACTTGATCAGCTGCTTGGAGAAGGGAATATCGGAGATGAAGAGAATATCGCGTTCCGCCCGGCTACGTCTGGAAACGCCCCTAGCGGTCACTCGTTAATCCTTCGCGCTTGGGAATGGTGCACTGACTCAAAGCCAGCTGTTATGGCCGCGATCCTCCTTTCTGATGTCGTAATCGGCATTTTCTTATTCCTATATCTTCAGGTCGTCCAGCAGGCGCCAGTGGACGATGTCCAGAGAATTGTTCGGTCGGCTTATTATCATGTGCCCGGGTTCGGGGGATGGGCCGTCTACGATACGTTGAAAGGAGCCTGGCCGAACAACTACCGTGGGATTGGAATTTTGTTTCTCATGTTCTCCATTTTCGTGGCCAAGATCTTAAGCAAGGAACGGTCGAATCCAATCTGGATGGCTTACCTTGGGGCAAAACTTTTCCTTCTATATTTCTTATCGAATGTCATCAGGGAAGTCTCAGCAATCAACGGGCCCGCAGGATTTTTAGGGGCGTTCTCCAAAATAGGTTACGCCGGCATGTTGCTTTTCGTAGTAAGTCTATTTCGGTCTAGGCGCCGCGTTGTCGGCACCTAACAAATCGCTGAACCGGACGTTACCCTGGGGAAAG
>JADMIO011711133.1_pt1 | contig 36324 bp, 29 predicted proteins | sample 8958161 | NCBI WGS metagenome assembly JADMIO01 (sample SAMN16585339, study PRJNA669376) | soil metagenome | isolation source: Crop rotation soil | place: USA: Cullars Rotation, Alabama | collected 2011
GCCGCGACTTCAAGTCACGTGAATTCCAAGCTTCGGATCCCACTGTGCTGGAAAGGGGCTTCGGCCACCGCGTCTACCGCGCCGAGGACCCTCGCGCTCGCGTGCTCCGGCGTACGGCGAAGGAGCTGGGCGCCCCGCGCTACGAGGTCGCCGAGGCGCTGGAACAGGCCGCACTGGCCGAGCTGCGCGAGCGGCGGCCGGACCGGGTGCTGGAGACGAACGTGGAGTTCTGGGCGGCGATCGTCCTCGACTTCGCGGAGGTGCCGGCGAACATGTTCACCTCGATGTTCACGTGCGCCAGGACCGGCGGCTGGTCGGCGCACATCCTCGAGCAGAAGAAGACCGGCCGGCTGATCCGGCCGAGCGCCGTCTACACGGGCCCGGACACCCGGCCCGCCGACTCGGTCGAGGGCTGGAACTCCCAGTGGTCTGACTGAGTGTGGGCCGACTGACCCTCCACACCGCGCGGCTCGCGCTCGAGCCGGTCACCGACGAGCACCTCCCCGTCATGGTCGAGCTCAACTCCGACCCGGAGGTGATGGCGTTCATCCTCGGTCGAGCGGCTACCCCCGAGGAGACGTACGCCGAGTGGCGGCGCCGGCTCGATCACCAGTCCGACGTGGCCCGAGGTCTCGGGTACTGGGCCGGGTTCGAGGACGGCACGTTCGTCGGCTGGTGGTCCGCCAGCACCTTCGAAGGACGCCCCGAGCTGTCCGGCGTCGGCTACCGGCTCCGGCGCGACGCCTGGGGCCGCGGGCTCGCGACCGAGGGTGCGCGGCGGATGGTGGAGCAGGCGTTCGCCGACCCGCGGGTCGAACGGGTCGTCGCCTCCACGATGGCGGTCAACCTCGGCTCACGTGCTGTCCTGGAGAAGGCCGGCTTCCGGCACACCGACACCTGGCACCAGGAGTGGGACGAGCCGATCCCGGGCGCCGAGCAGGGAGAGGTCGGCTACGAGCTCAGTCGAGCCGACCGTCGTACCAGTTGGTGAGCCCCTTGCCGGCCTGGCGGGTGAGCGAGACGTGCAGGTGGTCACGGTGCCGCAACGTCTTCGAGCACTTCTTGACCGACTTGCAGGAGGAGCTGAGGTAGTCCTCCGGCTCGAACTGGCGCCACGCGGAGTAGATGTGGTCGTCCCAGATGACGTACATGATCCCCATCCGTCGGGCGCGGGCGTCCTCGTCACCGGCCTGGTCGGGCGAGAACACGAAGTCCATGAAGGCCTGAGCGCTCTGGCGTCCCGACTTGGTGGCCGCGTCGAGGGTCCAGTCGAACGCGCGACCCTCCTTGTGCTCGGAGGTGCCGGCGTCCGAGCACGGCCTCGAGATCCCGCCGGCCGCGCCCCCGAAGTGGTGCACGACGTAGCGCAGCAGCAGCTTGGTCCCGGGCTTGGCCTTGGGCGAGCACTTCGTCTGGGGCTGGTAGGGCGCGTAGTCCTCGATCTCCTGCGCCTGCGCAGGAACGGTCGTGAGGGCGAGGAGTACGGCGACCAGCGCACCGAGCAGAGCAGAACGAGACATGACCAAGAACCTTCCTAGAACCTCGGCGAGGGTACGTCGGTCCTCCCGGCTCCGTCCCGGGTTTGCGGCAACAACCAGATCGGCGCCGACGTCTCACGGGTGTGAGAACCCGAGTCATCCTGACGTTCAGCGTCCTGCTGCTGGTCGCAGGTGCGCTCGTCGGCGCGGGCCTGCTCCGCCAGACCCGTGGCCCGCTGCTGCCGATGATCACCCCGCTGCACCAGTCCGGCTCGATCACACATCACCGCACTCATCGCGACCGGGTGCGGACCCTGCCCGACGGTTTCGAGGTACGCCGACTCCGGCCCGGCCAGCGACCGCCGCAGTTCGTGCTGGTGTCCTTCGACGGAGCCGGCTGGGACGACATGTGGGAGTACTGGTTCGACGTCGCCCAGAAGGTTCCGTTCCGGTTCACCGCCTTCCTCTCGGGCACGTACCTGCTCAGCGACCGGACCGCGGACGCGTACCACCCGCCGTACTATCCGGCGGGCACGTCGGAGATCAGCTGGTACTCGCCCGAGGACCTGCCGGTCGAGATCTCCCACCTGAACCGGGCCCTCGCGGAGGGCGACGAGATCGGCACGCACTTCAACGGCCACTTCTGTTCCGGAGCGGGTCTCCCGTCGGGCGGCAACACCTGGACGACGGCCGACTGGGACCAGGAGCTGACACAGTTCTTCCACCTGCTGCGCGACTACCGGTCCATCAACGACCTGCCGGCTGCCGACCACCTGGACGTGACGCCCGACCAGGTCCTCGGCGCGCGGACCCCGTGCCTCGAGGGGGTGCCGGACCAGCTGTACCCAGCCCTGCGGGCGCACGGACTGACCTACGACTCGTCCTTCTCCCACCCGGGCCTGGAATGGCCGCGCCGCCGCGGAGGTCTCTGGGAGATCGGGATGGCGACCTACCCGGTCCACGGGACTCTCCCGGACGGCCGGTCCGGGGTGCCGATCACGACGATGGACTACAACTACTTCTTCACCCAGCGCGGGGCCTCCGAGGAGGGTCTGACGCCGGCCGACTCCGCCCAGGACCGCGACCAGGTGCTCGACACCTACCGCGACCTCTACCGCGAGGCCTGGCACGGCGACCGCGCGCCGATCGTGCTCGGGAACCACTTCAACGACTGGAACCGCAACGCCTACCGCGACGCGCTGTCGGCCTTCGTGCAGGAGACCTGTGACCAGCCCGAGACGCAGTGCATCACCTACTCCGACCTGGTCGCCTGGCTGGACGCCCAGAGACCCTCGGTGTTGCGGGACCTCAGAGGGGGCGGGCGAAGCACCGGTTGACGGGCGACCACTTGTAGTGGCCGAAGCTCTCGATCGGGACGTAGCCGCTCGCGAGGTAGAGCGCGATCGCGGCGGCCTGCGGTGCCCCGGTCTCGAGGATCATGTGGCTGGCGCCCTGACCGGCCGCGGTCTCCTCGAGATGACGCAGCATCGTCCGGGCATGACCCGCGCGTTGCGCGTCCGGGACGACGAACATCCGCTTGACCTCGGCCGGGTTGGCCAACCCCAGCTCGGTCGCCACGTCGGGTCGGAACCGCCAGGCACCGCTCGCGACCGGGCGGTCGTCGAGGTACCCCACGAAGAAGGAGCCCTGGGGCGGGTCGAAGTACCCGGGCTCGATCGGCGTCTCGTCCCGGCCGCCGTACAGCCCGACGTACACCTCCTGGACCGCCTCGATCAGCGTCTCGGCGTCCGGGTGGCTGATCGGCACGCGCTCGATCCGCAGCGGCGTGCTCATCTGGACTCCGTTCGGGCTCGCATGGGGCGGATGCAAGAATAGGCGCGCTGACAGCGTCGTCAGGACCCCGGCCCTCGACAGCCAGAAGGTGAACCCCGTGACCGACGCACTCTCGATCCCTCATGATCTCCTGCCCGCCGATGGCCGCTTCGGCGCCGGCCCGTCGAAGATCCAGACCTCGCACCTCGACGCGCTCGCCGCGACCGGCGCCTCTCTCATGGGCACCTCGCACCGCCAAGCCCCGGTGAAGAACACGGTCGGTCGCGTCCGCGACGGCCTGGCCACGCTGTTCGACCTGCCCGAGGGCTACCAGGTGGTGCTCGGCAACGGCGGCGCGACGGCCTTCTGGGACATCGCGACCTTCGGGCTGATCCGCGAGAAGAGCCAGCACCTCTCGTTCGGGGAGTTCTCCTCGAAGTTCGCCTCGGCCGCCGCGGCCGCCCCGTGGCTGGCCGATCCGTCGGTGATCAAGTCCGAGCCCGGCAGCCGCCCCGACGCGGTCGCCGAGGAGGGCGTCGACGTCTACGGCTGGGCGCACAACGAGACCTCGACCGCCGTGATGGCGCCGGTGATCCGCCCAGCCGGCGCCGACGACGACGCACTGGTGCTGGTCGACGCCACCTCCGGCGCCGGCGGCCTGCCGGTCGACCTGAACGAGGCGGACGTCTACTACTTCGCTCCACAGAAGTGCTTCGCGTCCGACGGTGGACTCTGGATCGCGCTGATGTCGCCGCGGGCGCTGGACCGCGCCGCCGAGATCGCCGCATCGGACCGGCACATCCCGGCGTTCTTCGACCTGCCGACCGCGATCGACAACTCCGGCAAGAACCAGACCTACAACACCCCGTCGGTGGCCACGCTCTTCCTCATGGCCGAGCAGCTGGACTGGATGAACGCCAACGGCGCGCTGCACGGCATGGTCGAGCGCACCACCGCCAGCTCGGACGCGTTGTACGGCTGGGCGGAGAAGACCTCGTACACGACGCCGTACGTCGAGAACCCCGACCACCGGTCCCTGGTGATCGGGACCATCGACTTCGACGACTCGATCGATGCTGCGCAGGTCGCCGCGACCTTGCGGGCCAACGGGATCGTGGACACCGAGCCGTACCGCAAGCTCGGCCGCAACCAGCTGCGGATCGCGATGTACCCCGCCATCGAACCCGCCGACGTCGAGGCCCTCACCCGCTGCATCGACCACGTGGTCGAGCACCTCGGCTGATCCCCGTCCAGTCCCCGCCCTGCACCCGTGCGGGGGTTTCGAGGCTCGGCCGCTCACGCGGCCTCGCACCTCAACCACCGGTCCCCCGGTCGCCCTCACACGACCGGTGGTTGAGGAGCGCAGCGAGCGTCTCGAAACCCCGGAACCGTGCGCAGGGCCTGACCGCTACTGCTCCAGCCGGCGTCGGATCCGCTCGTACGTCGCCTCGTCGTACGCGACCAGTCGAGCCTCCTCGACCTCCGTCGGGGTGGATCGGAGTGTCTCGACGGCCACGTCGATCGCGTCGTCCTTCGGCCAGCCGTAGATCCCTGCGCTGACCAGGGGGAAGGCGATCGAGGTGACGCCCAGCTCGTCCGCGACCTCGAGCGCGCCCGAGTAGCAGGACTCCAGCAACCCGCGGTCCCGCTGCCCACGCGCGTAGTTCGGACCCACGACGTGGATCACCCAGCGGGCCGGCAGGTCGCCGGCGGTGGTCCACCCGGCCGACCCCGTCGCGAGCCCCCGCGGGAACCGGTGGATGCAGTCCTCGAGGATCGACGGCCCCCCGGCGGCGTGGATCGCGCCGTCGACACCTCCCCCACCGCGCATCGCCGACGAGGCGGCGTTGACGATCGCGTCCACCCGCTGCCGGGTGATGTCGCCCTGGACGGCGTCGAGCTCCATCCCGCGATCATGACTCATCCGGACCATTGCTGGTCCGGCGGAACGGGTGAATGCTGCGCCCGTGGAGCAGCAGAGCGTGGACCCGGAGTGGTCCGACCGCGCGGAGCGCGCAGAAGCAGAGTCGTTCCGGCGTCTGATGGAGGCCCTCCCGTCCGAGGCGGCCGCGCTCATCGGCGCCTCCGTGGTGCGGGTGGCCGACGGGTGGCACACCCGGGTCGCACGTGACCCGATGGGCGGCTACTGGAACAAGGCGCTCGGCTTCTGCGAACCCCTGGCCGAGGAGACCGTCACCGAGGTGATCACCGGCAACCGGGAGGTCGGCGTCCCGGCCATGGCCTTCGCGGTCCAGCCACGTGTGCTCCCGGAGGACTGGGCCGACATCACCGCGCGGCACGGACTGAGGCAGGGCAACGTCATGGTCAAGTTCCTCGGGCCGGTGCAGCCTCCACCGGACGTCGAGACCGACCTGCGCATCGAGCCCATCGGGGCCGAGCACGCCATGACGTTCGCCGAGGTGATGGCGGACGGGTTCGGTGCGCCGTGGACGGACGGGACCATCGCCATGTTCACCATGCCGGCGGGCTTCGAGGGTGACTGGTCGACGTACGCCGCCTTCGACGGGGACACCATCGTCGGTGTGGCGCGGCTGCTGGCGATCCCCGACCTCGACACCGTTGCCCTCTTCGGCGCGGCGACCAGGCCCGAGGCGCGCGGACGCGGTGCTCAGACGGCGCTGATGGCGGCCCGGCTCGCCGAGGCCCGCGACCGTGGACTGTCCTGGGCGGCCACCGACACCTGGGCGGAGTCCCTGCCCGACCATCCCAACCCCTCGCAGCACAACATGGTCCGGATCGGGCTCACCGAGGTCCACCGCCGCCCCCACTGGGTCTGGAAGTCAGCTGAGTAGCCGCAACACGGCCCGCTCGCAGGCCGCCTGCTTCTCGTCCGCCGTGTGGTACTTCCGACGCGCGCTCCCGAGGATCGTCTTCCCCTCCTGGTAGGCGTCGATGACCCGCGGGTCGACGTACGACGCGCGCGCCAACGCCGGAGTGTTCCCGAGGTAGGAGGAGACCTCCTTCATCGCCGCAGAGATCGCGCGCTTCTGTGAGGCGACCGTCTCCCCCGGCTCGTCCGACTCGGCCAGCGCGATCGCCGCCAGAACGGTCGCGTGCCAGGTGCGGAAGTCCTTCGCGGTCGCGTCGACGCCCGTCGTACGGCGGAGGTAGTCGTTGACCTGCGCCGAGTCCAGGTCGCGCCAGGTCCGGCCGTCCTTCCAGGCCAGCAGCTCCGCGTCGGCGGGTGCGCGGCGCTTGCGCATGACGTCGAGGGCCGCGATCACCGACGGGTCGTCGATCTCGATCCGGTGCTCGATCCCGGACTTCCCCTCGAACTGGAAGACCAGGACGCCGTCCTGCTTGCGCACGTGCCGGCGCTGAAGGGTGGTGAGGCCGAAGCTGTTGTTCTCCTCCGCGTACACGTCGTTGCCGATCCGGAAGTAGCCGAGGTCGAGCAGCCGGACGGCCGCGGCGCACGCGCGGTCCTGGCTCATCCCGGTGGTGCCGAGGTCCTTGAGGATCTGCTCGCGCGCCCGCGACAGCACCTTGGCGAACCCGACCACGCGCACGTGCTTCTCGCCGTCGCGCTTGGTCCGCCAGTCGGGGTGGTAGAGGTATTGCCGCCGGCCTGCGTCGTCGGTGCCGACCGCCTGCAGGTGGCCGTTCGGCACCGGGCAGATCCACACGTCCGTCCACGCCGGAGGGATCACCAGGTCCCGGCATCGTTGCGCGTCCTCCTCGGACAGTCGCGCGCCCATCTCGTCGAGGTAGACGAATCCCGAGCCGGCGCGGCGCCGGGTCCACCCCGGGTCCGCCGCCGAGGTACGTCGCAGCCTGGTCACCGGTTCACCCTAGGGGCGGGCGCCGTGGCGTCGCCTCACCCTTTGCGTCGCGCTGGGCCGCTGCCCGTCGGCGAACCGTAGGGCGGTGAGCAACGGCCCGTTTCGCCGAGCAATTCGGGCCAAAGCTCACCGCTGCCCCGTCGGCGCCCTCGGCGAACGGTGGAGCGGTGAGTTGCAGCCCATTTCAACAGGCAATTCGGGCCACAGCTCACCGCTGCCCCGCGAGTCACCGGGGTCGGAGGGCCCGCCACAGGACCAGGAGCGCCACCACGGCGACGCCCGCACCGATCAGGAACCCCCGCGGATCCCGGTCCGCCGGCGTCTCCTCGGGCAGCTCCTGGCCGGTACGCGACAGCGGGGTGGGGGTGGCTGTCGCGGACGGCGTCGGCGTCGGCGTCGGCGCGGTCGCGGTCGCGGTCGGGGAGGGCGGCGGGGCGAGCGGATCGGGGACGGCGTACACGGGCTGGCGCGAGCCCTCCGAGCTCACCAGGAGGTGGCCGTCGTCGGTGACCGCCAGGCCCTCGCCTTGCCGCTGCGCCGGCAGAGACCCCGCGGTCAGGGTCCGCCACCCGGGGAAGGACAGCTCGACGAACCGGCCGTAGTCCCGCAGGACGACCCGGTCGCCCTCCGGGACGAAGCTTCCATCGGTGACCAGGGGCGGAGCGACGCCGACCTGCCGGAGCGGGTTAGGGCCGTCGGCGCTGAGCTGCGCGGGCGCCGCGAAGATCCGGCCGCCCAGGGCGCTCTTGGTGACGACGAAGAGCCGGCCGGAGCTCGGGTCCGAGAGCAGGGTCTCGGCGTCGTAGGACCGGTGCCGCGGATACGTCAGCGAGTACGACGCGAGGTAGCCGGTTCGATCACCCCGCCCGACCGGGACGCGGGTCACTCGGATCGAGTCGCGGGAGGCGAGGTTGTCGCCGAGGTCGCCCACCCACACCTGGTCCGGGCCGGCCGGCGCCAGCGCCTCGTCGTCGACGGCCTCGGCGTCCCAGGACGTCACTCCGACCGTGCGGCCGGTGGTCGGGTCGACGACGAAGACCCGGGCGGAGTCGCCGGAGTCGTTGACCGTGACCACCAACCCGCTCGGGAGCACGACCAGCCCGCTCGACTCCGAGATCGCGCGGTCCTGGAACCGGAACAACGGATCGACCTTCTCCGTCGCGGGCCCCGAGGCGAGCGCGAGGACGAACGGGGCCGCGACCACCAGCGACACCCACCGGCTAGGCATCGAGGAGCGCCAACAGCTGAGCCAGCTTGGGCCGGAGGCCCCAGTCGGCCACCAGCTCTGCGTACTCCCCCGACGCCCGCGCCGAGCCGGTCCGGACCGCGCGCAGCAGCGTGTTGCGGGGCGTGTGCTGCGACTCCACGAACTGCATGACCTCGACGCGGTAGCCGCGGTCCCTCAGCAGCTCGGCCCGCACCGCGTCGGTGAGGGTGTCGGCGAACCGCTCGCGCAGGATGCCGTCGCGGACGAGCGCCGAGTACGGCGCCGGAGGGGTCGCCTTCCGGAGCTGGGCGGCCAGGTCGTGGTGGCAGCAGGGCGCGGCCAGCACGACCGGCGTCTCCCACCGGACCGCCCGGGCCAAGGCGTCGTCGGTCGCCGTGTCGCAGGCGTGCAGGGCCAGCACGACCTCGGGCGCCGGGTCGAGCAGGACCTCGTCGATGGTCCCGGGCACGAACTCCGTGGCAGCCCCCACGGCCGCTTCGACCGCCGGGTCGCTCCACAACGGCTGGGCGCGCCGGTCCACCCCGATCATCCGGACCGGCAGGTCTCGCACGGCGCGGAGGTAGCGGTGGGCGGCGAGGGTGAGGTAGGCGTTGCCGCAACCGAGGTCCACGATCCGCAGCGGGTCGTCCGCCGTCGGAGTCCGCAGGTGCCGCGCCGAGATCGCCTCGGTCACGGTGGCGTCGAGGATGCGTAGGAACTCCTGCACCTGACGGAACTTCGATCGCCGGCTCGGCTTGATCCGCCCCTCCTGGTCGGCCAGCCCGAGCGCCACGAAGACCGGGTCGCCCTCCTCGAGGATCCGTGCCTTCTCCCGGTCGTGCGAGCGGTCGACCTCGACCGGCTCCTGGCGCGGGGTCGTGTGGGACAGCACCCTGCCCTTCTTGGTGACCCGGACCTGGATCGTCTCGGTCGCGGTCTCGACGTGCCAGTTGCCGAAGGGCATCGCCAGCAGCGACTCGACGGCCCGCTCGGCCTCCGGGCCCGAGGCGTGGTTGTCGATGTGCGCCTGCGCGTCGTCGTACGCCGTGACCTGCAGCTGACGTCCGGCCTTGAGGTCGACGTACCGGACCTCGACGCGCCGCCACACCGGCTGCTCGCCCCTTCGGCGCCCGGAGGCCACCGCCCGCAGAAGCCCGTCGGGGTCCAGCAGGGCCTGCCGGACCGGTTCGAGCTCGGTCACTTCAGCACCGCCGCGACGACGACGATCACCAGCAGCCCCACCAGGGCGACCGGGATGACCAGACGACGGTGGCGAGGGTTCACCTTGCGATCCTAGAGGCGAGGAGTTCACCCAGGTGCTGCGCACGGACGCCGGCCAGGTCGGCGAGCTGGTGGCGGCAGGAGAGCCCGTCGGCGAGCACGATCGCGTCGGGCTGGGCGCGCACCGCCGGGAGCAGGGCGGTCTCGGCGACCTGCACGGAGACGTCGTAGTGCGTCATCCCGAAGTCGCCGGCCAACCCGCAGCAGCCCGGCACCTTCGTCACGACCGCCCCGGCGCCGCGCAGCAGCGCCTCGTCGGCGTCCCAGCCGAGGACCGACGCGTGGTGGCAGTGTGGCTGCGCGACCACCTCCAGCCCGTCGAGGGTCGGCACCGGCAGCCCCCGCTCGGCGACCAGCTCGGCCAGCGTCCGCAGCGAACGCCCCACCTCTCCCGCCTGGGTCCCCGCCAGCCGCTCGGCGTCGTCGCGCCAGGTCGCCAGGCACGAGGGCTCGAGCGCGAGGATCGGCGCGTCCAAGTAGGGCGCGAGCCGCGCGGCCGAGTCACGGATGATCCGCTCGGCGGCGTCGAGCTGGCCAGTGCTGACCCAGGTGAGGGCGCAGCAGGCGTCGACCGGGATCACGGCCGCGCGGAGGCCGGCCCACTCGAGGTACTCGAGCGTGGCGCGCGCGGCGGAGCCCCCGAAGTTCTGGGTGAACGAGTCGCCCCACAGCCACACGTCCGGCTGCCCTTCGGGCGACACCGGCGGCGCCAGCCGGTCGAGGAGCGGCAGGCTGCGCCGCGAGTCCACACCCGCCAGTCGCTTGCCGAGACCCGCGAACCGGTACGCCCAGGACGGTGTGTGCCGCAGCCACGTCGGCAGGCGCCCGAGCGTGTAGTGGGTCAGCGGGCGCCGCTTTCCCGCATAGGTCCGCTGCAGGACTGCGGCCTTGTACGCCGCCATGTCGACGCCGGTCGGGCAGTCCGAGACGCAGCCCTTGCAGGAGAGGCAGAGGTCGAGCGCCTCGTGCACCGCGGGGTCGTCGAGCCCGTCGACCAGGCCACCCTCCAACGCCTGCTGCAGCACCCGGGCCCGGCCGCGGGTGGAGTCCTTCTCCTCGCGGGTCGCCAGGTACGACGGGCACATCACCCCCTGGGCGTGCGGAGCGACGCAGGCCCCGACGCCGGTGCAACGCTCGACCCCGGCGGCCAGGGACGCGTCGGCCGACAGCCGGATCGGCGTCGGCTCACGTCGCTGGGCCGGCCAGAGGTCGTCATCGACCTGAGCCGGGTCGACCAGCACGCCGGGGTTGAGCAGTCCGTCGGGGTCGCAGACCCGCTTCGCCTCGGCGAACAGGCGCACCGAGGTCTCGTCGTACATCAGCGGCAACAGCTCGGAGCGGGCACGGCCGTCGCCGTGCTCGCCGGAGAGCGAGCCGCCGTACTCCTTCAACCGGTGGGCGCTCGCGACGAGGAACTCGCGGAACCTTCCGCGCCCGGACGGGTCCGTGAAGTCGAAGTCGATGCGCGCATGCACGCATCCGTCGCCGAAGTGGCCGTAGGGGACAGTGTCCAGCCCGTGCTCGGCCAACAGCGCCTCGAAGTCCCGCAGCCACGCGCCCAGCGACGCGGGTGGGACGGCGGCGTCCTCCCACCCGGCCCAGGCCGGTCGGGACAACGAGCGGGAGGCCAGTCCGGCCCCCGCTTCCCGGATCCGCCAAAGCGCGGCCGCCTCCGCGTCCGGGACGGCGTCCCGTCGATCGAGCTCGCCGACGGACGGAGCACGTTCCCCACGTGCCGTCTCGACGAACAACCATCCCTCGCCGCGCGGAAGGTCGGGAACGGCGTCGCCCCGCCGTCGTAGGACGTCGATCAACCGGGAGTCCAACCCCTCGCACGCGAAGAGCCCCACTCCCGAGTCGAGCAGCTGTGGCACCGCGTCGGCGGCCTCGGCCATCGACGGAAACCCCAGGACGCACAGGGATCTGGGCTCGTCGGGAACCAGCGCGAGGGTCGCTGTGGTGACGAGCGCGAGGGTTCCCTCCGAGCCCACCAGGAAACGGTCGAGCGACCGTCGCTCGGGCAACAGGTGCTCCATCGCGTAGCCACTGACCTGCCGGGAGAACTGTCCGAAGGAGGTCCGGATGTGCCCGAGGTGCTGGTCAGCCAGAGCCCCAAGGGCCTGGCCAGCCTCGGGGCTGAGCGTCGACTCGACCGAGACGACGTTGTCGCTGGTCCGGCCCCACCCGAGGGCTCGCGAGCCGCAGGCGTTGTTGCCGATCATCCCGCCGATGGTGCAGCGGGTGTGGGTCGACGGGTCGGGCCCCAGGCGCAGTCCGTGCGGCGCTGCGAGCGCCTGCACCTCCGCGTGGACGACGCCCGGCTCGACGGTGACGGTCCGAGCGTCGGGATCGAGGTCCAGGATCCGGGTCAGGTGCCGCCGGGTGTCGAGGACCAGACCGGGGCCGACGGCGTTGCCCGCGATCGACGTCCCGGCTCCTCGTGCCGTGACGGGCACACCCACCTCTCGGCAGGCATCGAGCGCCGCGAGCACCTCGTCGGTCGACCGCGGCCGGGCGACGGCCTGCGGCACGACACGGTAGAGCGAGGCGTCGGTCGCGTAGAGCGCCCGGTCGAGCGACGAGTCCGAGACATCGGTGACCCCACGCCGCTCCAGTGCGGCGAGCAGGTCAGCGCTCACCAGATCTCCATGGCATCCCGGATCACCGATGCCAGGTCCTCGTGCTGCACGTCGCGGGGGGCGGTCGCCAGCAGTCGCTGCTGCTGCCAGGCACCCTCGACGAGGTCGTCGACGTCCGCGTTGGCGTACCCGACCTCGGCCAGCCCGTTGGGCAGGCCGACGCCGCGCATGAGGTCGGCAAGCACGCCCGGCAACGCCTCCGGACCGTCGAGGTCAGTGTGCGGAGCCAGCAGCCGCGCGGCCTCCAGGTGCCGCTGCGGAGAGGCCTCGAAGGTGAACCGGAACGACGCGGGTGCGGTCAACGAGACCGCCACCCCGTGCGGGACCATCGGCTCGTCGTCGGGGTAGCCCGCGGGACGGAAGTCTCGGACCCGTCCCGCGATCGGGTAGGCGCACGCGTGCGGGATGTGGACGCCGGCGTTGCCGAACCCCAGACCGGCGAAGGTCGCCGCCAGCGCCATCGCGTACGCCGTCTCGTCGCTGGGTTCACGGACGGCCGCGACGTACGACTCACCCAGCAGGCCCAGCGCGCGGGTCGACCAGAGGTCGCTGATCGGGTTGGCGCCGCAGTAGGGAACCCGCTCCTCGGGCTGCTTGGCGTCGAAGTCGCCGAACCACTTGGCCGTGTAGCTCTCCAACGCGTGGCAGAGGATGTCGAAGCCCGCGCTCGCGGTGACCTCGGGCGGCTGCGTCGAGGTGAGCACCGGGTCGACGATCGCCAGGGTCGGCCGCAGCGCCGGGTGGCTGATGCCGGTCTTGACCTTCAGCGACAGCACGTCGAGGACACAGATCGTGGTGGACTCAGCACCGGTTCCGGTCGTGGTCGGGACCGCGATCAGCGGCAGCAGCGGCTGGGTGGGTGCGAGACCACCCCCGATGGGTGGGTTGAGGTAGTCGGCGAGCTCGCCGTCGTTGGTGGTGAGCAGGTTGACCGCCTTGGCGGTGTCGATCGAAGACCCACCCCCGACGGCAACCACGGCGTCGAACGGTCCCGCCTGCTTCGCCTCCGACACCGCGTCGAGGATCGACTCGTCCGTCGGCTCGACCCGGACGTCGGCGTACACCGTGACCTCGAGGCCATCGCGACGCAACCGGTCGGCGATCGTGTCGGGGTGACCGGTCGCCTGCACGCCCTGGTCGGTGACCACGAGCACGCGCCCGGCCCCGCGGCTGCGCAGCTCGTGCCCGATCTCGGCCGACGCACCCGGCCCGAACTTCAGGCCCGGCGCTCCGTAGGTGAAGATCTGCTCGCTCATTCGTCCCCTTCCAGCGCGACCCGGACGAGGTCGAGGACCTCGATCCGGTTTTGCTCGATGTCGGCCACCGGTACCCACGCGACCGCGTCCGTCGTCCCGTCGACCTCCTGGACCCGCGGCTCGGCACCGTCCGGAACGGTGGCAGCGAAGAGCAGGTGGACGCCGTGGAAGTCCTCCTGGCGCCCCGTGGGTGCGTGGCCGGTGAAGTGGACGTCGTGGACGCCGAGCAGCTCGCCGACCTCGGCCGGGATCCCGCACTCCTCCTCGACCTCACGCGCCAGCGCCACGGCCGGCGACTCCCCGTGGTCGACGCCACCGCCGGGCAGCGTCCACGAACCGGCGTGGTGTCCCTTGGGCGAGATCCGGGTGAGCAGGACCTGGTCGTCACGACGGATCACGGCGTACGCCGCGAGCCGCTGTCGCTGCGACGGGTGGCGGTCGGCCAGCGCCTCCTTCACCATCGGCACCACCGGGACCCGACCCGACACGACGTCCGCGAGCGGGTGCCACGCGGCCTCGACCGTGGATCCGTCCACCTCGAGCACGCGCGGGGGCGGCGAGTCCGGGGGGACCCAGCCCTCGTACACGATCCGGAGGGCGTGCGCGTCGACCTTGCGGCCCTCTCGCCAGACGCGCGGGAGGTGGGCCGAGTAGACCCGGGCCACCTCGCCGACGCTCACCTCGAGCCCCGTCTCCTCCTTGACCTCGCGGACGACCGCGTCCCGCGGGTCCTCGCCGTGGTCGAGCCCACCACCGGGGAGGGTCCACAGCTCGTCGGAGGTCACCTTGGGCGCGAGCCGGGAGAGCAGGATCTCCTCACCACGGACGATGACCGCGTACGCGGCCACGCGTTGGCGCTGCGGGATCCGGTTTCTGCTCACGAGGCCGCCTCGCGAGGACACGAGCGCAGCGAGGCTCGGAACGGGGTGCGCCGAGGGGGCCATCGCGAGCTGCTCACAACCAGCCAACTTACCGGTCGGTCGCCTAGGCGAAAGGTGGCCTTGCGTCCCGAGCCAGGGAGTGGCGCCCGGCCCAGCGCCAGACCCGGGCCTGGCGATCGCGATCCTCGTCGGTGACGAGGTTGCCCATCCAGCGCAGCGCCAGAGTCATCAACCAGTCCGAGCGCATGCCGAGGGGGCCGAGGGTCTTGAGGACGCCGGGGACCGTGACGATGCCGGCCAGCCGCCTCGCGATCGAGAACGACTCGCCGTAGTGCTCGCGGAGCAGTGCCGGCCAGACGGTGGCGAGGTCGCCGTCCTCGGCGAGCACCTCGGCGATCATCCGGCCGGACTCGAGGCCGTAGTCGATGCCCTCGCCGTTGAGCGGGTTGACCAGCGCGGCGGCGTCGCCGATCAGCGCCCAGTTGGCGCCGGCGACGTTGCTCACGGCTCCCCCCATCGGCAGCAGCGCGGACGTGGGCATGCGGAGCTCGTCGGCCAGGCCGAAGTCGTCGCGGATCGTGTCGGCGTAGATCTTCATCAGCGGCTTGATCGCGACGTCCGCCGGACGCTTCGAGGTGGCCAGGGTGCCCGCCCCGAGGTTGACCGAACCGCGTCCGTCGGTGGTGCCGAGCGGGAACACCCAGCCGTAGCCCGACAGGATCTCACCCGTCTCGTCGCGCAGCTCGAGGTGCGAGGAGATCCAGGGGTCGTCACACATGGTCGAGTCGACGTAGGTGCGGCCGGCGACCGCGTACACGGTGTCCCGGTGCCACTCCCGACCGAGCACCTTGCCCAGGGGCGAGCGGACGCCGTCGGCGACGACCAGTCGCCGGCAAGCGACCTCGAAGGTGCCGTCGGCACTCTTGAAGATCACGGCCGCGACGCGGCCACCCTCGCGTCGTACGTCGACGGCGCGGGCGCCGTCCAGGGCTCGCACGCCGGACTTGATCGCAGTGGTGCGGAGGTGGTCGTCGAGCTCGGTGCGAGCGACGGCCGAGCCCCAGTCGGGCAACGAGCCGCCCGGCCACGTGAGGTACAGGGTCTGGCCGAACCCGTGGGCGCGGAGCCCCTGGTTGACCGTGTGCGCACGCAGCCAGTCCGCGAGTCCCAGCCGCTCGAGCTCGCCGATCGCGCGCGGGGTGAGCCCGTCGCCGCAGGTCTTGTCGCGAGGGAAGACGGCGGCGTCGACGAGCGTCGTGTCGAGCCCGGCGCGCGCCGACCAGGCCGCGGCAGCCGACCCGGCGGGGCCGGCGCCCACGACCAGGACGTCGGTCTTCAGCGGCTCGGACTGCACGCCGCCATTCTCTCAGCCGGTCAGTCGCGTCTTCCCACGTGGGTGCAGACGCAGACCTTGTTGCCCTGCGGGTCGGCCAGCACCGTGAACCTCGGCGCCATGTCGTCCGCGACGAGGGTGCCGCCGGCCGCCAGGGCTGCCTCGATCCGCGGCTTCGCCAGCTCGACCGGCACCCGGATGTCGAGGTGGAACCGCTGGCGCGGCTCGTCGTGCCGATCGGTCTCCTGGAACCACAGGGTGATCCCCTCGCCGTCGTCGTCGCGCAGCTCCTCGTCGTACCGGGGGTTGTCGCCCAGCCCGAGGACCGCCTTCCAGAACGGCCGGATCTCGTCGACGTCCCAGGTGTCGAGGCCGATCTCGGTCACCGCGATGGCGGCCGGGTCGGACGACACGTCGAGGTCCCGGGCGATCTCCGAGATCTTCCTGGCCAGCTCGACGTCGCGGTCGGTCTTGCCGAACACGTCGTGGCTGTACAGCCGGACGTTGAGGTGCGGGTAGCGGAGGTCCAGGTCCGGGTGGTGGCCCATCTCCTCGGCCACCGCTCCGATCCGGTTGACCATCTCCAGGCCGGTGGCGAAGTTCTTGGTCAGGAACCGGGACTGCAGCGCGTGGTACATCGAGCGCCAGTCCCCCATCCCCTCCATCGCCGAGATCTGGTCGCCGCTGAGCCGATCGCTTCCGTCGTCGTCAGTCATGTGTCCAGACAAGCACGCATGACCGACGACGTCACGGGCGTTGGTCGCCGCCCTGCGCGGGTGCCGGGGTTTCGAGACGGCACTTCGTGCCTCCTCAACCACCGGTGGTTGAGGAGCGAGCGAAGCGAGCGTCTCGAAACCCCGGAACCTGAGGCAGGGCCTAGGGCCGATGGAGCGGACCGTGGCTGAGCAGGTGGATCTTCGCGTTGCGGCAGCCGCGGGTGGGGTGGGCGACGTACTGGGACTTCGTCGCGTTCGGCACGTAGACGCGGAAGCCGTCCACGTGGGCGGGGTGGCAACGCTTGACGGGGTAGTCGGCGGCCACCGTCGCGTCGACATCGCTCACCAGGCGCTGACCGGGCCGGACGACGTAGGAGCGGACCGTGCCGGGGTCACGCGTGGCGGCGTGGCCGATCTGCGTGCCGTCACCGTCGCCGACGTACGACAGGCCGCCGTACCCGCCAGTGCGGCAGCGGGTGTCCGAGGAGTTGGTCAGGATCAGCCGGCCGTAGCGGTGACCGGCGCCGGCGTCGGTGGCCCGGTACGACGCCGTGAGGTCGGCGTTGGTGCAGGAGCGGACCTGCGGGGATGCCTCCGCCCCGAGCGGGGAGACCACCATCGCGGCGAGGACGGCCACCAGGCCGGAGACCACGACGCGCGTGAGAGTGCGGGTGCTGGACATCGGAGGACTCCTTTCGGGGAACTCGCGGTGAGTCCCTCATCCGATGACACGCTCGCAACCCGCCATTTGTTGTCGGCGACAACTGAGAAAAGACGAAGAAGCCCCCGCCACCGCGAAGGTGACGGGGGCTCCTGACGTCGATCAGTTCTGGTACGAACCGAAGTCGAAGTCGTCCAGGGCGACCGCCTGACCCGAGCCGTTGCCGAACTCGTAGTCGTAGGAGTCGTAGCCGGTCACGGAGTACGCCGCGGCGCGGGCCTCCTCGGTCGGCTCCACCCGGATGTTGCGGTACCGCTCCAGGCCGGTGCCGGCCGGGATCAGCTTGCCGATGATGACGTTCTCCTTCAGGCCGCGCAGCGAGTCGCTGCGGGCGTGGATGGCGGCATCGGTCAGCACGCGGGTGGTCTCCTGGAAGGACGCTGCCGACAGCCACGACTCGGTGGCCAGCGACGCCTTGGTGATGCCCATGAGCACCGGACGACCCGAGGCAGGCTTCTTGCCCTCGGAGACCGCACGGCGGTTCTCCTCCTCGTAGATCACGCGGTCCACCAGGTCGGAGGGCAGCAGGTTGGTCTCGCCCGACTCGATCACCGTGATCCGGCGCAGCATCTGCCGCACGATGATCTCGATGTGCTTGTCGTGGATCGACACACCCTGGCTGCGGTACACCGACTGGACCTCTTCGACCAGGTGCTCCTGCGCGGTGCGCACACCCAGGATCCGCAGCACGTCGTGCGGGTCCTCGGTTCCGACGATCAGCTTCTGGCCGACCTCGACGTGGTCGCCGTCGGCGACCAGCATGCGCGAACGCTTGGAGACGGGGTACTCCTGGACGTCGGAGCCGTCGTCAGGGGTGACGATGATCTTCCGCGCCTTGTCGGTCTCCTCGACCTCGACCCGGCCGGCGGCCTCGGAGATCGGCGCCCGGCCCTTGGGCTGACGTGCCTCGAAGATCTCCTGGACTCGCGGCAGACCCTGCGTGATGTCGTCCGCGGACGCCACACCACCGGTGTGGAACGTACGCATCGTCAGCTGGGTGCCCGGCTCACCGATCGACTGGGCGGCGATGATGCCGACCGCCTCGCCGATGTCGACGAGCTTGCCGGTGGCCAGCGAACGGCCGTAGCAGGCCGCGCAGGTACCGGTCTTGGCGTCACAGGTCAGCACCGAGCGCACCTTGACGACGTCGATGCCGGCCGCGATCAGCTGGCCGATCTTCACGTCACCGAGGTCCTCACCAGCCTCGGCCAGCACCTCGCCCGTCTCCGGGTGGGTGATCGCCTCGGCAGCGGTGCGGGCGTACGCCGAGGTCTCGACGTACTCGTGCTTGATGACCGAACCGTCCTCGAGCCGCTCGCCGATCTTCTTCGGCAGGCCGCGCTCGGTGCCGCAGTCGTCCTCGCGGATGATGACGTCCTGGCTGACGTCGACGAGTCGACGGGTCAGGTAGCCGGAGTCCGCCGTCCGCAGCGCGGTGTCGGCCAGACCCTTGCGGGCACCGTGGGTCGAGATGAAGTACTCCAGCACCGACAGGCCCTCACGGAAGTTGGCCTTGATCGGACGCGGGATGATCTCGCCCTTGGGGTTGGCCACCAGGCCACGCATGGCGCCGACCTGACGGATCTGGTTCATGTTTCCGGACGCGCCCGAGTTGACCATCATGAAGATCGGGTTGGTCCGGTCGAAGGTGCCCTCCATGGCCTCACCGACGAGCTTGGACGCCTCGGTCCAGATCTCGATGAGCTCCTGACGGCGCTCCTCCTCGGTCACGAGACCCCGCTCGTACTGGGTCTGGACCTTGGTGGCCTGCGTCTCGTACTCGCCGAGGATCTCCGCCTTGTTGGCCGGGGTGGTCACGTCGTCGATCGAGACCGTGACGCCCGAGCGGGTGGCCCAGTGGAAACCGGCCTCCTTGAGGGCGTCCAGCGACGCGGCGACCTCGACCTTGGTGTAGCGCTCGGCCAGGTCGTTGACGATCGCACCCAGGGCCTTCTTGCCCACCTCGTAGTTCACGAAGGGGTAGTCGGCCGGCAGGGTCTCGTTGAACAGCGCCCGACCGAGGGTGGTGTCGAGCGTGAGCTCGCGACCCTCCTCCCAGTCGGCCCCGAGGTCGAGGTCGAGCGGCGGGACGATGTCGGTGAACCGGAGCTTGATCCGGCTCTGCAGCGAGATCTCGTGGTGGTCGAAGGCCATGATCGCCTCGGCGACCGAGGCGAAGGAACGACCCTCGCCCGGCTGACCGTCACGGTCGGTCGTCAGGAAGAACAGACCGATGATCATGTCCTGCGTCGGCATGGTGACCGGACGGCCGTCGGACGGCTTGAGGATGTTGTTGGTCGAGAGCATCAGGATCCGGGCCTCGGCCTGGGCCTCGGCCGACAGCGGCAGGTGCACGGCCATCTGGTCACCGTCGAAGTCCGCGTTGAAGGCGGTGCAGACGAGCGGGTGGATCTGGATGGCCTTGCCCTCGATCAGCTGCGGCTCGAAGGCCTGGATGCCGAGGCGGTGCAGCGTCGGTGCGCGGTTGAGCAGCACCGGGTGCTCGGTGATGACCTCTTCCAGCACGTCCCAGACCTCGGGGCGTACGGCGCGCTCGACCATCCGCTTGGCGGACTTGATGTTCTGCGCGTGGGACAGGTCGACCAGCCGCTTCATCACGAACGGCTTGAACAGCTCGATCGCCATGTTCTTCGGCAGACCGCACTGGTGCAGCTTGAGCTGCGGACCGGACACGATCACGGAACGACCGGAGTAGTCGACGCGCTTGCCGAGGAGGTTCTGGCGGAAGCGACCCTGCTTGCCCTTGAGCATGTCGGACAGCGACTTCAGCGGACGGTTGCCCGGCCCGGTGACGGGCCGGCCACGACGACCGTTGTCGAAGAGGCTGTCGACGGCCTCCTGCAGCATGCGCTTCTCGTTGTTGACGATGATCTCCGGCGCACCGAGGTCGAGCAGGCGCTTGAGTCGGTTGTTCCGGTTGATCACGCGGCGGTACAGGTCGTTGAGGTCCGAGGTGGCGAACCGGCCACCGTCGAGCTGCACCATCGGGCGCAGGTCCGGCGGGATGACCGGGACGGCGTCGAGGACCATGCCGATCGGCTGGTTGCCGGTCTTGCGGAAGGCGTCGACGACGCGCAGCCGCTTGAGGGCGCGAACCTTGCGCTGACCCTTGCCGGTGGCGATGGTCTCGCGCAGGTTGTCGACCTCGGCGGCGATGTCGAAGTCCTGGAGGCGCTTCTGGATCGCCGTGGCGCCCATGTGGCCCTCGAAGTACTTGCCGAACCAGGTCTTCATCTCCCGGTAGAGCATCTCGTCGCCCATGAGGTCCTGGACCTTGAGCGCCTTGAAGGTGCTCCAGACCTCCTCGAGGCGGTCGAGCTCGCGCTGCGCACGGTCACGCAGCTGCTTCATCTCGCGCTCGGCGGCGTCCTTGACCTTCCGCTTGGCGTCGGACTTGGCGCCCTCGTCCTCGAGGACCTTGAGGTCCTCCTCGAGCTTCTTGGAGCGGTCGTCGAGCGAACCGTCGCGGCGCTTCTCGAGCCGCTCACGCTCCAGGGAGACCTTCTTCTCGAGGGAGTCGAGGTCGCGGTGCCGGGCGTCCTCGTCGACCGAGGTGATCATGTACGCCGCGAAATAGATGACCTTCTCCAGGTCCTTCGGGGCGAGGTCGAGCAGGTAGCCCAGCCGCGACGGCACGCCCTTGAAGTACCAGATGTGGGTCACGGGAGCCGCGAGCTCGATGTGACCCATGCGCTCACGGCGCACCTTGGAGCGGGTCACCTCGACGCCGCAGCGCTCGCAGATGATGCCCTTGAAGCGCACGCGCTTGTACTTGCCGCAGTAGCACTCCCAGTCCCGGGTGGGACCGAAGATCTTCTCGCAGAAGAGGCCGTCACGCTCGGGCTTGAGCGTGCGGTAGTTGATGGTTTCGGGCTTCTTGACCTCGCCGTGGCTCCACTGGCGGATGTCCTCCGCGGTGGCCAGGCCGATCTGAAGCTGATCGAAGAAGTTCACGTCGAGCACGATGGCTGCAATCCTTCGTTAGTTCTGAGTAGTCAAGCTGGGGACTGAGGTGCCGACCCGCACTCGCGCGCGGGCCGGCTCACGCTCAGACTTCTTCGACGGTCGAGGGCTCGCGCCGGGAGAGGTCGATGCCGAGCTCCTCGGCGGCACGGAAGACGTCTTCCTCCGCGTCCTTGAGCTCGATCTGCGAACCGTCCTGCGACAGCACCTCGACGTTGAGGCACAAGGACTGCATCTCCTTGACGAGCACCTTGAACGACTCCGGGATGCCCGAGTCGGGGATGTTCTCGCCCTTGACGATGGCCTCGTAGACCTTGACGCGTCCGGGGACGTCGTCCGACTTGATCGTCAGCAGCTCCTGCAGGGCGTAGGCGGCGCCGTACGCCTCCATCGCCCAGACCTCCATCTCGCCGAACCGCTGGCCACCGAACTGGGCCTTACCGCCCAGCGGCTGCTGCGTGATCATCGAGTAGGGGCCGGTCGAGCGTGCGTGGATCTTGTCGTCGACCAGGTGGTGCAGCTTGAGGATGTACATGTAGCCGACCGAGACCGGGTCCGGGAACGGCTCGCCGGAGCGGCCGTCGAACAGGCTCGCCTTCCCGGTCTCGTCGATCATCCGGACGCCGTCGCGGTTGGGACGGGTCGCACCGAGCAGGCCGGTGATCTCGTCCTCCTTGGCACCGTCGAAGACCGGCGTCGCCACCTTGGTGTTCGGCTCCGCCTTCTCCGCGTGGATCGACATGAGCCGCTCGGCCCACTCACCCTTGTCACCCTCGTGCAGGTCCAGGTCCCAGCCCTGCTTGGCCAGCCAGCCGAGGTGCAGCTCGAGGATCTGACCGATGTTCATCCGTCGCGGGACACCCAGCGGGTTGAGGACCACGTCGACCGGGGTGCCGTCCTCCATGAACGGCATGTCCTCGATCGGCAGGATCTTCGCGATGACGCCCTTGTTGCCGTGGCGGCCGGCCAGCTTGTCGCCGACCGAGATCTTCCGCTTCTGGGCGACGTACACGCGCACCAGCTGGTTGACGCCCGGAGGCAGCTCGTCGCCCTCCTCACGGTCGAAGACGCGGACACCGATGACGGTGCCCTCCTCGCCGTGCGGCACCTTCATCGAGGTGTCGCGGACCTCGCGGGCCTTTTCACCGAAGATCGCGCGCAGCAGGCGCTCCTCCGGGGTCAGCTCGGTCTCGCCCTTGGGGGTCACCTTGCCGACGAGGATGTCACCGGTGGTGACCTCCGCGCCGATCCGGATGATGCCGCGCTCGTCGAGGTCGGCGAGCATCTCCTCGGACATGTTGGGGATGTCGCGAGTGATCTCCTCCGGACCCAGCTTGGTGTCGCGGGCGTCGACCTCGTGCTCCTCGATGTGGATCGAGGTGAGGACGTCCTCCTGCACCAGGCGCTGGCTGAGGATGATCGCGTCCTCGTAGTTGTGACCCTGCCAGGGCATGAAGGCGACCAGGAGGTTCGTGCCCAGCGCCATCTCGGCGTTGTCGGTGCACGGACCGTCGGCGATCGGGTCGCCGGCCTTGATCTTGTCGCCCTCGACCACCAGCGGACGCTGGTTGATGCAGGTGCCCTGGTTGGACCGGCGGAACTTCGCCAGCTTGTACGTCGAGTAGGTGCCGTCGTCGTTCATCGTCTCGATGACGTCGGCGGAGACCTCCTGGACCACACCGGCCTTCGTGGCGGTGACCACGTCACCGGAGTCGACCGCGGCGCGGTACTCGATGCCGGTGCCGACCAGCGGGCTGTCGCTGGTGATCAGCGGGACGGCCTGACGCTGCATGTTGGCGCCCATGAGTGCACGGTTGGCGTCGTCGTGCTCGAGGAACGGGATCAGGGCGGTCGCGACCGACACCATCTGGCGCGGCGAGACGTCCATGTAGTCGACCTCGTCGGCCAGGACCTCGGACACCTCACCGTCGCGCTGGCGGACCAGCACGCGCTCCTCGACGAACTTGAACTTGTCGTCGAGCGGAGCGTTCGCCTGGGCGATGACGTAGCGGTCCTCGTCGTCGGCGGTCAGGTAGTCGATCTGGTCGGTGACCTTGCCCTTGGTGACGCGGCGGTACGGCGTCTCCACGAAACCGAACGGGTTGATCCGGCCGTACGAGGCGAGCGAGCCGATCAGACCGATGTTCGGGCCTTCCGGCGTCTCGATCGGGCACATGCGGCCGTAGTGCGAGCTGTGGACGTCGCGGACCTCCATGCCGGCCCGGTCACGGGACAGACCGCCCGGCCCGAGCGCGTTGAGGCGACGCTTGTGCGTCAGTCCCGCGATCGGGTTGGTCTGGTCCATGAACTGGCTCAGCTGCGAGGTGCCGAAGAACTCCTTCAGCGCCGCCACCACGGGACGGATGTTGATCAGGGACTGCGGCGTGATCGCCTCGACGTCCTGGGTCGTCATCCGCTCGCGGACTACGCGCTCCATGCGGGCCAGACCGGTGCGGAGCTGGTTCTGGATCAGCTCGCCCACGGTCCGCATGCGGCGGTTGCCGAAGTGGTCGATGTCGTCGGCGCTGATCTCGAGCTCGCCGGCCGGGGCCTGGATCTGGTCCTGGCCGTCGTGCAGCGCAACGATGTAGGTGATCGCTGCGACGACGTCGGCGATGGTCAGCGTCTGCTGGTCGAACGCCTCGGTCAGGCCGAGCTTCTTGTTGATCTTGTACCGGCCGACCTTGGCGAGGTCGTAGCGCTTGGGGTTGAAGTAGTAGTTCTTCAGCAGCGTCAGCGCGGCCTCGCGCGTCGGCGGCTCGCCCGGGCGCAGCTTGCGGTAGATGTCGAGCAGCGCGTCGTCGGGGCCCTGGGTGTGGTCCTTCTCCTCGGTCAGCTGGATCGACTCGAACTCGCGCAGCCGCGTCATGACCGCGTCGTAGTCGTAGTGCTCGCCGGTGTCCTCGGCCACGGCCTGGAGGGCCTTGAGCAGGACGGTGATGTTCTGCTTGCGCTTGCGGTCGAGACGGACGCCGACCATGTCGCGCTTGTCGATCTCGAACTCGAGCCAGGCGCCGCGCGACGGGATCAGCTTGGACGTGTAGATGTCCTTGTCCGAGGTCTTGTCGGGGGTGCGCTCGAAGTACACGCCCGGGGACCGGACCAGCTGCGAGACGACGACGCGCTCGGTGCCGTTGATGATGAAGGTGCCCTTGTCGCTCATGAGGGGGAACTCGCCCATGAAGACCGTCTGGCCCTTGATCTCACCGGTCTCGTTGTTGGTGAACTCCGCGGAGACGTAGAGCGGGGCGGAGTAGGTGAAGTCCTTCTCCTTGCACTCGTCCACGGTGTACTTGGGGTCGTAGAAGACCGGGTCCTCAAAGGAGAGGCTCATGGTCTCGGAGAAGTCCTCGATCGGCGAGATCTCCTCGAAGATCTCGGTCAGACCGGACTTCGTGGAGACGTCCTCACCGGCCTCCTGGCGGGTCTTGACGACGTCCTGCCAGGCCTCGTTGCCGACCAACCAGTCGAAGCTGTCGGTCTGGAGAGAGAGGAGCTGCGGGAGCTCGAGGGGCTCGGTGATCTTTGCGAAGGAGATGCGGCGGGGATTGCTGGAAGCGTTGCGCGCGGCCAAGAGGTGATCCTTGTGAAGTTCGCTGCCGAATTCGCCGACCAACCACACTCCGGCCACCGGGCAGGCAGAAGCGCATTTGAGGGAGGGCGAACCTGCAGGATAACCCATACGCAGGCGCGAAACAACCGCGGGGTCAAACCACCCGCGATGTTGGGCTAGATCATGCGGTACGACGGCCCCGCGGTCAAGCACCCGCGCCGGATCAGGCTCCTCCGCCGGCTCCGAGCGGGGTGGTCGAGAGCTTGTCGACGAGCCACTTGCCGTCCTCCTTGACCATGGTCACGGTGACCTGGTCCTTGAAGGTGACGGTCCTCGCCTTGTTCGTCGTCGGTCGGTTGACGAACAGCAGGACCTGCACCATGTCGTCGCCCTGGGTCCGCACGATGGCGGCGTCGATGACCCGCACCGAGACCACGGTCTTGGTCTTCGCGGCGTTGGGCTTGATCAGCTCGTCGAACGCCTTGTCGTACTGCGCCCGGTAGCCGCTGGTGAGGTAGCGGTGCGCGTCGTTCTGGTCCTGGTCCAGGGTCCGGTAGTCGTAGGACAGGATCGGCTCGATCGCGGTCTGGGCGGCCACCTTCGCATCCGTCGAGGCGGACTCGATGGACCCTTCGGACGGCTGCGACCAGAGCAGCACCACCGCCGTGAGCGCGAGCGCGGTGAGGACGCCGACCGCCGCGAGGAGCCAGCCCGGGACCAGTGGGACCCGTGACCCGGATCGGCCGACGCGCGTCTGGGGATCCGGCGGCGGGAGCTTCTCCTCGGTCGCGTCGTCCGTCGGGTCGTCGGCCACGACGTCCTCCGCGACCGGCTCCGGCTCGACGGGCTCGAGCGTCTCGTCGTACGCCGCCCGCCGGGCGGGGTCGAGGAGGGTCTCCGCTGCCTCGTTGTAGGCACGGAACCGGGGGTCGCTGGGGTCGAGGTCGGCGATCAGCGCGCGCCAGGTGGAGCGGATCTCGGTCGCGTCGGCGTCCCGATCGACGCCGAGGAAGTCGTACAGCGTGCTGCTCACTGGCCACCTCCACCGGCGCCGGGCAGCGACCCGCCACCCGACTGGTCGGTGGTGCTCCCGGTCACGGGGGCGAAGTTGTCGACCAGCCACTTGCCGCCGGTCTTGACCAGGGTGATCTCGAGCCGGAACGGCACGGGCTCGCCCTGGACGCTCTTCCCCTTCTTGTCCGGGAACGACGGCGTGAAGGAGCCGGCGACCAGCGCCACGGCGGAGTCCGGGTCGATCGAGGACACCCCGACGCCGAAGACCTCAGCGGTCCGGCCGACCCCCTGGGAGGCCTGCTGCTCGGCGATGCCCACCGAGTCGTCGAACGAGCTGGCGAGCTTGGGCGTGATGACCGCGTCGACGCGCGTGCGGTACTCCGGCATCTTGCCGTCCTGCACGAGGTCGGGGCCGAAGTTCCCCATGCGCAGCATGAACTGCTCGGTCTGCTGGCGCACTCGTTCGATCTCGGCGGAGCGCTGGCCGACGTTGCCCTCGATCCCGAGCGCGGTCGCACCGCGGGTGGCGGTGAGCCAGATCCCCAACCCGACGCAGGCCAGCAGGGCGACGACCAGACCGATGAGCAGGGCGAACCGGAAGGTCGTGGCGGGAGCGTCTGATCGGGAGTCTGGATCGTTGCTGTCGGTCACTTCCCCTGACGAAGCAGGGGCTGGAGGAACAGCCACTTCCACGACTCCTCTCCGAAGCTGGACGGCGCCACCGTACCGGGGTTGTCCAACCCGTCGGGGATCTTGCTGCCCCAGTGCAGCTTGCCGGTGTCCGGGTCGTACGAGGCGATGACGGGCGCGCGGTAGTTGGCTCCAGCGCGGGGCGCGTGCTGCGCGCCGCGCGGGTTCGACGCGGCGGCCGGCTCGGCACAGTGCGCGTTGACGTTCATCGGCTTGTTGCTGCCGTCCTGCGGGGGGCGCTGGTTCGTGCTCTCGTAGCCGTGGTGGCACACGGGGGGATCGTTGGTGGTGATCATGCCGAAGTGGGCGTCGTACAGGCCGGTGTCCGGCGACTTGGAGACGACCGTGAAGCCACCCTCCACGACGTACGGGTAGAGGATCAGCACCTGGCGGACACCGTCGAGGTGCTTGACCACGATGTCGCCGGTGATCCGCAGCTCGCTGATCAGCTCGCCGAGGTCGACCTTGTTCTGCTCGAGGAAGGTCCGCAGCTGGGTGGCCGTCTCCGAACCGCGGTCGATGACCTTGCGCAGCGCGGGGTCGTTGGCCGCCAGCGTGCCACTGAAGAGCGAGAGGTCGCGCGCGAAGTTCTTGATGTACCGCGCGGAGTCCGCCTGCCCCTTGAGCACCGTGTTGCTGTCCCGGATGAGTGCGGTCGTGGTGTCGAAGTTGTCGTTGGCGTCCTTGATGAAGGCGTTGCCGGTGTCGATGATCTGCTGGAGGTCCTTGCCGGTGCCGCCGAACGCGAGGCCGAGCTCGTGGACGGTGGTCTGGAGGGCGTCCTTGTCCACCGACTCGACGGTGTTGGACAGGTTGGTGAGCAGCGTCCTGGTGGAGATCGGGATTTCGGTGTGCTCGGGGGCGATCTTCGAGTTCTGCTCGAGGTAGGGGCCCTGGTCGCTCTGCGGCTGCAGGTCGACGAACTGCTCGCCCACGGCGGAGCGGTTGGCCACCACGGCGAACGCGTCGGCGGGGATCCGGTCGTAGTTCTTCTCGATGTCGAGGTGGACGTCGACGCCCGTGCTCGAGAGCTGGAGGGAGTGCACCTGGCCGACCTTCACCCCGCGGTAGTCGACCTCGGCGCCGGCGAAGATGCCGCCGGAGTCCGGGAACTGCGCCACGACGGTGTAGCTGTCGTCGTAGAAGACCCGGTCGAGCCGGGCGTACCGGGCGCCGACGAAGCTGACGCCGAGCAGCGTGATGATCGCGAAGATCAGCAGCTGGATCTTGGTCCGACGGGTGATCATCGGGTCACCACCATTCCGGGCACGAGGAGGGAGACCAGGGCCGGGTCGTAGTGGCGGGTCAGCTGACCCATCGTCGGGCCCTGCTTCTCCGACCACCACGGCGCGGCGCGAGGCAGCGACCTCAGCCCACCGGGCAGACCCGGCAGACCGGTCGGCAGCGTCGGCAAGGAGCCGGTCGGGATCGGAGCCCCGGGCACCTGGTTGAGCTGCTGGCAGACCGCCTTGTCCTCGTTCTGCTTCTTCTTGCACTCCTCCTTCAGCTGCGCCAGGGACTGGAGGTTCCGGAGCACCTTCTTGCACGCCTTGGAGCTGAGGTCACCGGACTGGATGCACTTGGTGACGTTGTCGAGGATGACCGTCGGGTCCAGGACCGTCGGCAGGGTCGGGACGCCGGTTCCGCCAGGCCCGGAGCCCTGCACCGTGATGTCGAGCTGCACCGACAGGTTGGTGTAGTCACCCATGTGCAGGTTGCGAGCCACCTGCGGGTCGCGGCCGACCACGTCGTCGACGAACGGGTAGGTCAGGAAGACGTTGAAGGCCTTCACGAAGTCGTCGCCGGCGTTCTTGAGCTGGCTCAGCACCGGGTTGAGCTGGCGGAACGCCTGGATGGTGGCGTCCTTCGATTCCCGGATGACCCGGACGCCGACGTCGCCCAGCCGACTGAGCGACTTGAGCATCTTCACCAGGTCGTCGCGCTGCTTGGTCAAGGAGGTCAGCGCCGAGGGCAGCTTCTCCAACGTGGCGTCGATGGTGTCCATCTGCCCGTTGAGGCCCTTGCTCAGGCGGTTGAGTGCCTCGATGGCGTTGACGATGTCTTCCTTGTTCGCCGCCAGCTGACCGGTGAAGGTCTCGATCTGGCGCAGGACCGACCGGGCGGAGCCCTCGTGACCCTCGAGCGCCAGGTTGAGCTCCTTGGAGATGGTCTGGAGCTGCGCGACGCCACCGCCGTTGAGCAGCAGGCTCAAGGCACCCAGGACCTCCTCGACCTCCGGGTTGCGGCCGGTGTGCGCGAGCGGGATCACGTCACCGCTGGACAGCCTGCCGGTGCCGGCCGTTCCGTCGGTGGGCGGGCTGAGCGAGACGAACTTCTCGCCCAGGAGGCTGGTCTGGCGGATCTCCGCGATCGCGTTGTCGGGCAGGTCGACGGTGTTGCGCAGCTGCATCGTCACGACGGCCTCTTGGTCGCCGTTCAGTGCGATGTCGGTGATCTTGCCGACGTTGACGTCGTCGACCTTCACGGCCGACTGGGGGACAAGGTCCAGCACGTCGGCGAACTGGGCCGTGATCGTGATCGGGTTGTCGCCCACATCCGTGCCGCCGGGAAGCGGCAGGTTGTAGACGTCGCAGCCGGCGAGCATGACGACCGAGATCACCAGCCCGAGGAGCAGGCGCAGACGCTTCATCGCTGCACCTCCACGAATCCGCCGAGGGTGGGATCGAAGCGGTCGACCGAGCGGGTGGTGCCGCCCTTGCCGAACAGCGTGGTCCGCGGGAACGACTGCTGGATCAGGTCGCACGCGGCGCCCGAGGTGTCAGCCTGGTTGACGATGCCGCAGAGGAACGCCGCTGGGTCGGAGGAGATCTGGTTACCGACGTTGTCGAGGTTGGCGCGGGTGTCGAGCGTGCCGGCCTGCGGGTTGTAGGTCAGCGCCAGGTTGTCCAGCGCCACCGGAGCGTCCCGGAGCGTCTCGTCCAGGGCCGCCCGCTGCTTGACCAGGACCTTGCCGACCCGGTTCAGCCCCTTGATGTTCTTGCTGAGGATGTCCCGGTTGTCGCGGACGAAGCTGGACACCTGACCCATCGCAGTGGCGAGGTTGCGCAGGGACGCCGCCAGCTCCTGCCGCTCGCCCTTGAGGACGCCCGAGACCTGCGAGAGCGACTGGTTGAAGGACCGCACGGTCTTGTCGTTGTCCGCCAGGGTGGAGATGAAGCCCTCCAGCGCGCGGGCCGAGTCGAACAGCTCGTCGCGGTTGTCAGCCAGCGTGGCGGAGAACTTCCCGAAGTCGGAGATGGTCTGGTGGAACTGCTCGCCCTGGCCGTCGAAGTTCTTCGCGGTGGACTCGAGGAGGTCCGTGAGGGCGCCGTCCTTGTTGGCGCCGTTCGGGCCGAGGGCCCGGGTCAGCTGGTCCATCGAGGAGTAGATCTCGTCGAGCTCGAGCGGGACCGCCGTCTGGTCGGTCTCCAGGACGGCGCCGTTGGCCAACGGCTTGTCGCCCTGCTCGAAGACCGGGGTGAGCTGGATGTAGCGGTCGCCGACGACCGACGGCGCGATGATCGCGGCCTTGGCGTCGTCGGGGAGCTGGACGTCCTTGTCGTAGTGCATGGTCACGACGACGTCCGTGCCTCGGGGCGTCACCGAGTCGACCTTGCCGACCGGGACGCCGAGGACCCGGACGTCGCTGCCCTCGTAGATCGAGACCGTCCGCGGGAACTTCGCGGTAAGCGTCTTCGAGTCGTCGCCGCCGAACATCACGATCGCACCGACGACGACCAGCGCCACGAGGACCAGGGGAACGATGAGCTTGCGCATGTCAGCCCCCTGCCTGCGGGACGGGCGGCATGTTCGTGATGTAGGTGTCGAACCACGGACCGTTGCCGAGGGTGTTGGCGAAGACGCGGTAGAACGGCGCCATCAGCCGGAGGCTGTTGTCGATGTTGTCCTCGTTCTTGTTCAGCACCTCGATGACGCTCTGCAGGTGGGTCAGTGCGGGCTTCAGGTCGGCACGGCTCTGCTTCACCAGGGCGGTCAGCTCCTTGGACAGCTGGGCGGTGGAGGTCAGCAGGTTGTGGACGGCCTCGCGGCGCTTGACCAGCGCCCGGAAGAGGACGTCGGAGTCCTTCATCAGCCCGACGATGTCCTGGTCGCGGGCGTCGAGGGTGTCCGAGACCCGCTTGAGGTTCTGCAGCAGGCTCCCGATCTGCTCGTTCTTCGCCGCGACGTTCGCCGAGAGGGCCGAGACGCCCTTGAGTGCGCTCTGGAACTCCTCGGGGGTGTTGCGGGTCAGGTCGGCCATCGTGGTGAAGGCGTTGGCGAGCTGGTCGGTGTCGATCTCCTGGGACCGCTCCGCCAGTCCCGAGAACGCGTCCACGACGTCGTACGGCGAGCTGGTGCGCGAGACGGGGATCTCGGTGCCCTCCGGCAGCTGTCCCGGACCCGCCGGCGCGAGCGCGAGGTACATCGACCCGAGGATGGTCTTGACCTTGATGTCGGCACGGGTGTCGGTGCCGAACTCCGCACCGTTGTCTACCCGGAAGTCCACCCGGACGTGGTCGCCCTCGAGCTTGACGTCCTCGACCTTGCCGACGCGGACACCGGCGATCCGGACCTCGTCGTTGACCTTGAGGCCACCGGCCTCGGTGAACGCCGCGGAGTAGGTGTCGCCGCCACCGATGACCGGGAGCGAGGAGGCCTTGAAGGCGCCCAGCAGCAGGAGCAGCATCACGACGATGCTGATCGCCCCGACGGTGACGGGGTTGCGCTCGCGGAAGGGAGTACTCATCCGAGATCACACCTGTCCGAGCCGGCCTGGTAGTTGACCGGGATGCTCTGGTTGCCCGGCAGCTGGACCTTGCCGGTGAACGAGCACAAGTAGAAGTTGAACCACGAGCCGTAGATCGCCGTGCGACCCACCTTGTTCAGCTTGATGGGCAGGACCTGCAGGGCCCGGTCGAGCTCGCCCTTGTTGCGGTCCAGGATCACGCTGAGGCCGCGCAGGTTGTGGATGTCGTTCACGAAGCTCGGCCGGATCCCCGAGACCAGGTCGGCGGTCTGGACCGAGAGGTTCGAGATCTGGCTGAGGGAGTTGAGGATCGGCTTCCGGTCCTTCTTCAGTCCGCCGACGAACTGACGGAACGTCGTGAGCAGGTTGCTCAGCTGCTGGTCGCGGTTGCCGATGTGCGCCAGCACCTGGTTGAGGTTGTCGATCAGCTCGCTGATCACCTGGTCGCGTGCCGCGAGCGTGTTGGTGATGTCGGCGGTGTTGGCCAGCAGCCCCTCGAGGGTGCCGCCCTCGCCCTGGAACACCTGGACGATCTCGTAGGACAGCTTGTTGAGGTCCTCGGGCGACAGCGCCTGGAAGAGCGGCTTGAAGCCGTTGAACAGCACGGTCAGGTCGAGCGCCGGCGTCGTCTGCGCGACGGGGATCGTGCCGCCCGCGGGCAGCACCGAGGTGTCGCCGATGTCGGTGGTGAGAGCGATGTAGCGCTGCCCGACGAGATTGCGGTAGCGGATCGTGGCATGCGTCGACCTGTACAGCGCGGTCTGGTCCTGGACGGTGAACGTCACCAGGGCCCGGGTCCGATCCTCGATCTCCACGCTCTTGACCGAGCCGACCCGGACGCCCGAGATCCGGACGTCGTCGCCCTTGTTGACACCGGTCGCGTCGACGAACTCGGCCTGGTACTCCTTCGAGCCACCGAAGCTCACGTTGCCGATGATCACGATCAGCACGCCGGTGGCCAGGCTGGTCACCAGGATGAAGATCAGCAGCCGGATGAGGTCACCGGTCGTCTTCTTGTCCAAACCTCCGCGGGGCATCAGCGGTACCCCACCTTCGAGCCGCGCACCATCGGGCTGACCAGGAGGACGCCGATGTCCGGCACCTGATCGGCCGAGGTGCCGTACGCCGGTGCGAGCAGGTTCTTCAAGAGCTGGGTCTCCCCCACCGATCCGGCGTAGCCGGCGCCGTTGCCCGACCAGTAACCGAGCGTCGTACGGTCGGTGCCCTTGCCGGTGGGCTCGTCGACGCCGTCGTTGAAGTTGGGCTGGTGCCGGACCGGGTTGGACTGGCTCCAGGGCGGGTTGGGCAGGCGGCCGCAGTACGGGCCGCGGATGTCGGCGTTCCGCGGGGTGTCTCGCGGCGTGTAGCCGCGCGGCTGGTTGGGCAGCGTCTCGAGCACGATGTGGAGGACGAAGCCGCGGAACGCCTCGGCCTGGAGCTTGCCGGCACCGACGATGCCCTTGAGCAGGCAGGGGTACTCCGGTGCGTACCGCGCGAAGACGGTCAGCTGCTGCTGGCTCACCTTGCTCAGTCGGATGATGTTGTCGCCGTTGTCCTTCAGGAAGTCGCGCGACGTGTCGGCGAACGCCGAGACGTCGTTGAACAGGGCCTTGAGCTTGGCCTCACGACCCTTGAGGGTGCCCGTGGTCTTGATCGTGTCCCGCAGGATCTGCGCGATCTGCGGCAGCGCGTCGGCGTAGACGTTGGAGACCTTGGCGGTCAGGCGCAGGTCCTGCACGATCTGCGGGATCTGCGGGTTGAGCCGCTTGAGGTAGTTGTCGACGGTGACGAGGTTCTCCCCGATCTCCTGGCCGCGACCCTCGAGCGCCGTCGCCATGGCGTTCAGCGTCACGTTGAGGTCCGCCGGCTGCACGGTGCGCAGCAGCGGGTAGAGGTCCGCGAGCACCTTCTCGACCTCGATCGACACCTCGGTGCGCGGAATGGTCGCCCCTTGCTTGATCGGGGGCGCGGAGTCGTTCTCGGGAACGGCCAGCGAGACGTACTTCTCACCGAACAACGTCTTCGGCAGGATCTCCCCGGTCACGTCCGAGGGAATGCTGTCGAGCTTGTCGGGGTAGATGCCGAGCGTGACGTTCGCGCCGTCCGGGGTGGTGTCGAAGCCGAGCACCTCGCCGACGATCACGCCGCGGATCTTCACGTCCGCACGACTGGGGAGCTGAAGACCGATCTTCGAGGTCTGCAGGGTCACCTCGTCGTACGAGGAGAACTTCTTGGTGAAGACGCCGTACGACGTCCAGACGCCGAGCAGCAGCAGCGCGACGAAGACGACGCCGAGCACCTTGTGGGAAGCCATCGACCTCATGTCAACCAGCCAACCTGACGGTGGTCGTGGTGCCCCAGATGGCCATGGACAGGAAGAGGTCGAGGACGTTGATCGCGACGATGCTGGTGCGGACGGCGCGACCGACCGCCACTCCCACGCCAGCAGGACCGCCGGAGGCGTTGTAGCCGTGGTAGCAGTGGATGAGGATGACGGTGACCGAGAAGACCAGCACCTTCCCGAACGACCACAGGACGTCACCGGGTGGCAGGAAGGCGTTGAAGTAGTGGTCGTAGGTGCCGGTCGACTGCCCGTAGAACGTCGTCACGACGACTCGTGAGGCGAAGTACGACGACAGCAGGCCCACGACGTACAGCGGCACGATCGCGATCAGGCCACCGACCACGCGGGTGGCGACCAGGAAGGGCATGGACGGGATCGCCATGACCTCGAGGGCGTCCACCTCCTCGGAGATGCGCATGGCGCCGAGCTGAGCGGTGAAGCCGCAGCCGACCGTCGCCGCGAGGGCGATGCCGGCGACGAGCGGGGCGATCTCACGGGTGTTGAAGTACGCCGACACGAAGCCGGAGAACGCGGCGGTGCCGAGCTGGTTGAGCGCGGCGTACCCGGAGAGCCCGACCTGAGCGCCGGTGAAGAAGGTCATGCCGATGATCACGCCGACGGTGCCACCGATGACCGCGAGGGCGCCGGAACCGAGGGTCACCTCGGCGAGGATCCGGAGGATCTCCTTGCGGTAGCGCGAGATCGACCTCGGCGTGGCCCGCAGGACACCGAGGTAGAACGCCAGCTGCTCCCCCAGGGTGTCGAGGGATCCCAGCGGCTTCTGGTAGACGGATCGGAGGTTGGCCACGTCGTCAACCCGTCTTCGGGGGCACGATCTGGAGGTAGATCATGCTGAGGATGAAGTTGGCCACGAACAGGAGCAGGAAGGTGATGACCACCGACTCGTTCACCGCGTCGCCGACGCCCTTCGGCCCGCCGCCGGCGTTCATGCCCTTGTAGGAGGCGACGATCGCGGCGATGAGACCGAACACCAGCGCCTTGACGAGGCCGATGTAGAGGTCGGGGAGCTGGGCGAGTGCGGTGAAGCTGGCGAGGTAGGCGCCGGGCGTGCCGTCCTGCAGGATCACGTTGAAGACGTACCCACCGGCGACGCCGACCACGCTCACCATGCCGTTGAGGAAGAACGCGACGAGCATGCAGGCCAGGACGCGCGGGACGACGAGGCGCTGGATGGGGTCGATGCCGAGCACCATCATCGCGTCGAGCTCTTCACGGATCTTGCGGGCGCCGAGGTCGGCTGCGATCGCGGAGCCACCGGCGCCGGCGATCAGCAGCGCGGTGCCGATCGGAGCGGCCTGCTGGATGACCGCGAGGACCGAGGCGGAGCCGGTGAAGGACTGGGCGCCGAACTGCTTGATCAGGCCACCGACCTGAAGGGCGATGACCGCACCGAAGGGGATGGCGACGAGCGCGGTGGGCACGATCGTCACCGACGCGATGAACCAAGCCTGCTGAAGGAACTCGCGCAGCTGAAAGGGGCGCCGGAACAGGTTGCGGCCCACGTCGAGGGCGAACGCGAAGAGGCTTCCCGCAGCCCCGATGGGCTTGAGGGCCCGTGATGCGGTCAGGGAGGACACCGGGGCCTCAGCCCCCCGCTGCCATCGTCTGGTTGTCCTCGAAGGACCCTGGCGGCGGGGTCACGCCGTTCTCCCGGCACCACTCGCCGGGCGGACGCTGGCTGCGCCGCGGGATGCCGTTGGAGGGCTCGATCTGGTGCGGGATCGGGGGCAGCGGCGGCAGCTCCTGGTCGCGCTCGGCCTCGAGCTCGTCGGCGTCCTTCTCCTCCGACATGCCGATCGGGCCGACACGCTGGGCGTTGAGGAACTGACGCACCACCGGCTCCTCGGAGCTGAGCAGCATCTCGCGCGGGCCGAACATCGCGAGGTGCTTGTGGTACAGCAGGCCGATGTTGTCGGGCACCGTGCGGGCGGTGTTGATGTCGTGGGTGACGATGAGGAACGTCGCGTCGATCTGGGCGTTGAGGTCGACGATGAGCTGGTTGAGGAACGCCGTACGCACGGGGTCGAGCCCGGAGTCCGGCTCGTCGAAGAGCACGATCTCGGGGTCGAGCACCAGGGCCCGCGCGAGGCCGGCCCGCTTGCGCATGCCGCCGGAGATCTCGCCGGGCAGCTTGTCCTCGGTGCCGATCAGACCGGTGAGGTCGAGCTTCTCCATGACGATGTCGCGGATCTCGGACTCGCTCTTCTTGGTGTGCTCACGCAGGGGGAAGGCGATGTTGTCGTAGAGGTTCATCGAGCCGAACATCGCGCCGTCCTGGAACAGCACGCCGAACAGCTTGCGGATCTCGTAGAGGTCACGCTCGGGGCAGGTGGCGATGTCCACGCCCTCGATCACCACGCTGCCCTCGTCGGGCTTGAGCAGGCCGATGATGGTCTTGAGGAGCACAGACTTGCCGGTACCGGACGGGCCGAGCATCACGCAGATCTCGCCGGCCGGGACCGTGAGCGTGACGTCGCCCCAGATGAGCTGCTTGCCGAACGACTTCGTCAGATGCTCGATCTGGATCTCCACGCCCATGGAATCTCCCTCTCGTCGCAGAACAGCGCAGGCGCACCCGTCCCGCGAAAACCCACTCGTGAGTAACAACGGCTCTCGTGCGGCGAGGTTACGCGGGATTTGCCCAAACGTCACTCGTGACCAGTGCGTGGGAGCGGCGTCCATCCGAAACGGTCTGACCTGCAGGAGGAGGACCCCCGAAATGCGCCCAGGGCGGACACCCGAAGGTGCCCGCCCTGGAGCGGAGAAACTGCCGCGAGTCGCGGCGGGAATCAGCGGTACGTCACTTGAGGGTGACGGTGGCGCCGGCGCCCTTTCCAGCACATTGGGATCCTAAGCTTAGAATTCCACGTGGACAAGTTGTCG
>JADMIO010826407.1_pt1 | contig 36305 bp, 36 predicted proteins | sample 8958161 | NCBI WGS metagenome assembly JADMIO01 (sample SAMN16585339, study PRJNA669376) | soil metagenome | isolation source: Crop rotation soil | place: USA: Cullars Rotation, Alabama | collected 2011
CGCGACAACTTGTCCACGTGGAATTCTAAGCTTAGGATCCCAATGTGCTGGAAAGATCACCCGCAATCTGGAGCAGCACAATCCCGTCGGCCGCGCGCGACAGAATGTGAGTCACCACTACGACCTGTCGAGCACGCTGTACGACCTCTTCCTCGATCGCGACCGGCAGTATTCCTGCGCCTATTTCATCGACCCTTCGATATCACTCGAGCAGGCACAGGAGGCAAAGAAGCGCCATCTGCTGGCCAAGCTGCATGCCGGCCCGCAGCACAGGATTCTCGACATCGGCTCGGGCTGGGGTGGACTTGCCCTCTACATCGCCCGCGAGTCCGGCGCCGATGTCACAGGCATCACGCTTTCTACCGAGCAGCACCAGATGTCACAGCGTCGGGCGCAGGATGCCGGCATGGAGCAGCAGGTGCGCTTCCGGCTTCAGGATTATCGCCAGGAGAGCGGGCGCTACGATCGGATCGTGTCGGTCGGGATGTTCGAGCATGTCGGCGCTGCCCACTACGTCGAGTTCTTCACCAAGGTAAAGGACTTGCTGAAGGACGACGGCGTGATGCTGTTGCACGCAATCGGACGCATGGAACCGCCCGGGGGCACAAATCCATGGCTGCGCAAGTACATCTTCCCCGGTGGCTATTCGCCCGCCCTATCGGAAGTGGTAGCGGCGGTCGAGAAAGTCGGACTATGGATTACCGACATCGAGATCCTGCGTCTGCACTATGCGGCGACCTTGGGCCATTGGCGACGCCGCTTCCTCGCCAATATCGACAAGGTCAAGTCGATCCCAGGATACGATGATCGTTTCTGCCGGATGTGGGAATTCTATCTGACGGCCTGCGAGCTGAGCTTCCGGCACCTGCGCCAGATGGTCTTCCAGATGCAGCTTGCTCTGGTTCCCGACGCCGTGCCTTTGACACGCGACTACATCAGTGATTTCGAGCGCGCCACCGGCCACACGCGCGCAAGGCCGGCGGCCGCCGAGTAGCCTTCTCCCTGTGGACCGATGCCCACAAGCGCTTTCAACGCCAAAATCTAAGGACAATTGCGGAGGGAACGCGCGTCATTTCGGCGCGTTTGCGCTTCATCGGGCGACAATCTGTCGCACGATCGAGCTTTGCTCGCGAGCGAGACGAGGCGTACGATGAGCCATATTTCGTCGTCATTTTGCGTTCTGGATATCGGTAGCTGATCATGAACAGAAGGTCGTTCCTCATCGCAGCACCGGCGTGCATTTCTGGCATCGCCGGCCTCTCGCTCACCGCAGCCACCGCGCAGGCTGGTTCGCCGCTACGCGGGTCGGTAGCCATCGGCAACGTCACCGGCAATGGAGCCGTGCCTTCGACAGCGTTCCTCGCTGACCTGACGCCGCGCCGCTTCCGCAGCGTCCTGCAGAGCACGCTGGAGGGCGCGCATCTCGCGTCGGACGGAGCTGCCCGGTACCGTCTGGATGCCCATGTCGAGCACGTCGACTATCCGTCTGCCTCGTTCATTCCGCTCGCGGTGACGGTGCGGGCGATCGTGCAATACAGCCTGATCGATCTGGCGACGGGCGCCGTAGTCCTCAGCACCCGCGCCGATGAGTCGGCGATGGTGACCCGGCTTCAGGTGCCCGACGAGATGACTCGCGCCAACACGGCCATCCGCAAATGTGCGCTGGGCAATGCCCAGCGGCTGATCACCACTCTCAATGATCCGGGTCGGCTCGCCGCCGCGCGCTAGGCTGTTCGCGGGACCGCCAGAGGTCCACAGCACATCTGCGGGCGTCTCAAAGGTCACTTTTGACCGTCAGGCACAGCGAGGCTGCGCAAACTGCGGGCTCACAGCCGGTTATTAGCGCGTTCAACAGGCCAGCAAAAAATTCCTCTGGAGCGGCGGCGGCGGAAGCTGATTAGCTTCAGCCAATGGATGGAACCCTCTCGCCCCCGCCACGACCCGGCAGCGACGAAGCGCGCCTGCGCGAGCCGCCGCACAATTTCGAAGCCGAGCAGGCGCTGCTTGGCGCGGTGCTGCTGAACAACCTCGCCTACAACCGCGTCTCCGATTTCCTGCGGCCTGAGCACTTCGCCGATCCTCTGCACGGCAAGATCTGGGATGCGATTGTGCGCCTGGTCGAACGCGGCATGGTCGCATCGGAGGTCACGCTGAAGACCTTGTTCGAGCACGACGAGGGCTTCGGCGACAAGGGCGGCTACGTCTATCTTGGGCGGCTGGTGGCGGCCGCCGTCAGCATCATCGATGCCGGCGACTATGGCCGCACGATCCACGATCTCTATTTGCGCCGCCAGCTCATCGAGCTCGGCAGCGAGACCGTCAACGCCGCCTTTCGCCAGGATCTCGACGATCCGGCCATCGCCCAGATCGAAACCACCGAGAAACGTCTCTATGAGCTGGCCAGCACCGGCCAGATCGAAGGTGGCTTCAAGCCGTTTCGCGCCTCGCTGCTGGATGCGGTTTCCATGGCCGAGGCGGCCTACAAGCGGGAGGGCAAGCTCACCGGCGTGGCCACCGGCCTGTTCGCGCTCGACCAGCTTCTTGGTGGCCTGCACAAGTCGGACCTGATCATTCTGGCCGGCCGTCCCTCGATGGGAAAATCGGCGCTCGCCAGCAATATCGCGTTTCATGCGGCACAGAATTACCGCGAGGAGCACGACGCCGGCGGCAAGCCCAAGACGGTGGACGGCGCAGTGTGCGGCTTCTTCTCGCTCGAAATGTCGTCCGAGCAGCTTGCCACCCGCATTCTTGCCGAGCAGGCCGGCGTGCCTTCGGAGAAGATCCGCCGCGGCGAGATGACCTCGGGTGATTTTGACAGCGTGCTCGGCACCTCGCACCGGCTGGAGCAGATGCCGTTTTTCATCGACGATACGCCGGCACTGAGCATCGCTGCCCTTCGCACCCGGGCCCGTCGCCTGCAGCGTCAACACGGACTGGGCCTGATCGTGGTCGATTATCTGCAGCTTCTGCAGGCGCCGGGACGCCGCAATCAGGAGAGCCGTGTTCAGGAGGTGTCGGAGATCACCCGCAGCCTCAAGACCCTGGCAAAGGAGCTCGACGTGCCGGTCCTCGCACTCGCGCAGCTCAGCCGCGCGGTCGAGCAGCGCGAGGACAAGCGGCCGCAGCTCGCCGATCTGCGCGAATCGGGATCGATCGAGCAGGACGCCGATGTCGTGATGTTCATCTTCCGCGAGGAGTACTACCTCACGCGGGCCGAGCCCACGCGCCGACCGGAGGAGAGCGACGAGCGGTTCAACGAACGGCACGAAGCCTGGCGCGCACGCTGCGAGCAGGTCTACGGACAGGCCGAGGTGATCGTGGCCAAGCAACGCCACGGCCCGACCGGTATCGTTCGCCTGAGCTTCGAGGGCGCCACGACGAAGTTCGGCAACCTCTCTACCGAGGAAGACAACAGCTACCGAAGCTAGTCTCCCCGCGGGCGCGGCTTTCAGACCCGCTTTGCTTCGCACAAACGAGCACGGGAGCCCGGCCTGAAGGCCGCGTTCCGGTTTGAATGAGCGCACCATGGCAGGAATGCGCGCGATCCGACTGGATTCGGCACCTCGGCTGGGGCAGGACAGGTCGGGAAAAGGGCGGAGGAAACCATGACGGCAATTCTGGGCAGCGGCGGGCATCGCTATCGCGTGGTGGAGAACTGGGCCAAGCTTCCCGAAGGCCGGGAATTTCGCGACGTCGCGGCCGTTGCCGTCGATGGCAAGGACCAGGTCTATGTCTTCAATCGTGGTGCGCATCCGATGATGGTGTTCGACCGCGACGGCAATTTCCTGCGTTCCTGGGGTGAAGGCCTGTTCAAGCGTGCGCACGGTCTGCACTTCGATATCGACGGCATGTTGTGGTGCACCGACGACGGCGATCACACCGTGCGGCGTTGCACGACCGACGGCAAGGTGCTGCTGACCATCGGCGTGCCGGACAAGCCCGCGGCCTTCATGAGTGGCCAGCCATTCAATCGCTGCACCCACACCGCGCTATCCCCAAAGGGCGAGATCTTCGTCTCTGACGGCTACGGCAACAGCCGTGTCCACAAATACACGCCGGACGGAAAATATCTAATGTCCTGGGGCGAGACCGGCACCGCGCCGGGCCAGTTCAATATCGTCCACAACATCGTTGCCGATAACGACGGCTGGCTCTACGTCGCCGACCGCGAGAATCACCGCGTTCAGGTGTTCGACGGCAACGGCAGGTACGAGACACAGTGGAACAACCTCCATCGGCCCTGCTGCCTTTACTGCAGCGGCGCCGGCAAGGATCTGCGCTTCATCATCGGCGAGCTGGGTCCCGGCCAGCCGGTGAACATCCGGCATACCAATCTCGGTCCACGGCTCAGCATCGTCGATGCCAAGGGCGCACTGGTCGCGCGCCTCGGCGGCGATCAGGGTGCGGGCACCGAGACCGGCAGGTTTCTCGCGCCGCACGGGCTTGCCGTCGACTCGAGGGAATCGATCTATGTCGGCGAGGTCAGCTACACCAACTGGCCGACCAGCTTTCCCGGTGTGCCCTTGCCCAAATACGTAAGATCTCTGCAGAAGCTGGAGAAGCTCGCCTGAGGCCGGTCAGGCGGCTCCCAGCAGCTCCCTGAGCCGACCGAGGTGCTCGCGGCCCCAGTAGAGGTCGCCGTCGTCGAGCAGAAAGCTCGGTACGCCGAAGACTCCGGCGGCCTCTGCCTCCTGCTGTACCTTCTGCAATTCCTGTCGCCCCTCGCCGGCCGCATAATCGGGGAAGCTTCGCCCGTCCGTCCCACATTCCGATAGCAGGGCGGCAAGCACGGCGATGTTCTCCATATCGAGCTCGCGCTTCCAGAAGCGCTCGAAGAGGCGATCGTTGTAGCCTCGCCAGGCGTCGCCCTTACGCTTGGCGAACAGCAGGCCGATGCCCGCCAGCGACGAGTTCCAGATCTTCTGCGTGCCGCGTATCGTCAGGCCACGCCGGTTCGCCTCGCGGCGGCAATCCATGTAGCTGTACTTGACCCGTCGCCACTGATGGGGATTGCGCGTCGCCTCCAGCACCTTGCCTTGCTCATCGACGCGCGCACTTCCGAGATAGGCCGGTATGTCGAGCGTATAGGGCAGCCAATCGATCGTTGCGCCGGTATCACGCTCGAGATCGTAAGCCAGGTCCTTCGCGAGAAAGGCGTAGGGACTCTTGTAGTCGATATAGAGCTTCAACGTCCGCGTGGTCATGCCGGCGACGCTATCGCGGGCAATGGCGTTGCGGAAGTACGAGTTTAGGACGGATCGACGCGCGCGCTCTCGGAGTGCGGGCAGGACGTCGCGATCGGCTGCTCGCTACAGCCAGCGCCAGGGCTGCAGCGGCCAGACGGCTCGCGCAACCCGGCGCTTGAGCACGGGCAGTGAAGTCCACGAGCGATATCGATCCGCTGCCAGTTCGCGCCGGAACATTGGCGCGAAGTCCGACCGGCCGCCGGCGCGATCGATGATGTCCTGCACCAGCACAGCAAATCGGCTGCGGTCGCGCTCGACCAGGGCCAAGGCACGTTTGCGCACGGACGCGGGCGGCAGACCGCGGGCGATCAGTGCCTCGACCGCCTCGCGAATCTGGCGCGGATCGGCCTCGACAGTGATGCTGTAGTCCTGGTGGAAATAGCGATCACGTCCGCCGAGATTGACCGTGCTCACCACCGGCAAGCCGGCCAGCAGATATTCCATCGAGGCGCGCATCGCCCCTTCGATCCTGGAAAGACAGAGGCCAACCCGCGCGCGCACCAGAACCGCGTTCACCGCGGCCGCCGTCAGGTAGGCGCAGCCGTCAGGCGTCAGGCCATTGATGAAGCTGGCAACGGGCATCAGGGTCCGCAAGCGTGCGTGCTCGGCGTGGAACTCGGCAACCGTATGCTCGTGAGGCGCATACTGATAGATCAGCGCCAGCTTTTCTATCTCACGCGCGAGTTCCGGCCGTTTCCGGGCCGAGAGGCGTGCGTTGTAGACCGCGTCGAACTCGACGATCGAGCCCGGCAGCGGTCGAAAGACGTGCTCGTTGACGAGGCAGTTGTGATTGACCGTCGCTGCCGCGAAACCTGCGGCCGAGAAGATCTCCGTCTCGCGGTCGGTATTGCCGAGAAAGATCAGCCGGTGTGTCGGATGAGCCGCGCAGTAGCCCTGTGCCGCCGCGATCATCTGCCGATGATGGGGAACAGGCTCCATCGACCATGACTGCATCAGCAGGAAGCTTGCCGATCGCGAGCGAATCATCGGCCCAAGGAAGCTGGCACACCCAAGCGGCAGGCCGCTCGACTTCGAGGTCAGAATGACGAGCGGATCGACGGAGAGAATGTCGCCATAGCCGCCGATCGCGGTACCCGGCGCTCGCCAGTCGGCGGGCTCATCCGGCTCATCGGAGTCGGCGCGGTCCAGATCGCCGATCATCGCCCGGCCCTGCCTGGCGCGCTGCGTGCAGTCATTCCGCAGCGTTGGCCTTCGGGATCATGCCGAACGCATCCGCAAGCAGCGCATAGCTGCGATGGCGGATCGTCTCGTCGTAGGTCCAAGTCACCACGGCCATCTCGTCGGCCTCGACGTGTCGCGCCAGCTCCTCGATCTGCAGCCGCACCCGCTGCGGTGTGCCGACGAAGGATTCCTGGCGCAGCCGCTCGATGCGTGCCTGCTCGGCCGGCGTATAGACATGCTTCAGCGCCGCCTCCGGCGAGTCGATGGGCAGCAGCAGACCTTTGTCGCGATTGATGCGCGAGAGCGCGCGCGAGCTGAAATGATGCTGCGCCTCCTCCTCGTCCTCCAAAGCCAGCGCCCAGACGCACAAGGCGGAATGCGGCTCGGGATGCCGGGCGCTCGGACGGTAGGTGCGACGATAGAGTTCCATGGCGCGCTCGCCGCCTGCACCGTCGGCAAAGAACCAGGCAAAGCAGTAGGGCAGGCCGAAATAGGCAGCCATCTGCGCGCCGAAATCCGAGCTGCCGAGAATCCAGATCTCCGGTGCCGTGTCGGTTTGCGGAAAGGCCTTCACGGTGGCGAAGGGATGGCGTTCGACCAGCGGCTCGCCGTGCACCCAGGCGATCAGATCGCGCACGTCGGCCGGAAACTGGTCCGGCCGTTCGTTGGCGGCGGGGTTGAGCGCGAAGGCCGTGCGGCCATCCGAGCCTGGTGCCCGGCCGAGACCGAGATCGACACGTCCCGGCGCCAGCGCATCGAGCACACGGAACTGCTCGGCCACCTTGAATGGGGCGTAGTGCGGCAGCATGATTCCGGCACTGCCGAGCCGGATGCGCTGCGTCGTGGCCGCGATGGCGCCCAGCAGGATCTCCGGTGCCGTGCCGACGATCGTCGGATGATTGTGATGTTCCGAGACCCAGAAGCGGGCATAGCCCAGCGATTCGCAGTGTTGCGCCAGCAGGACGGTGTTGCGGATCGACTGATCGTGCGGGCGGCCAGCAACGGCAATCGACTGATCGAGAACAGAAAGGCGCATCGCGTGCTGTCACCGAGGTTTTTTAGCGTACCCGCCGGGGCGGACACGCGATACGCGATATATAATCCGCTGCACGGGAATAGGAAGCGGCGGCGGCCGCAAGGGAGGCTTGATGATCCGTTCGGCCCGTTGCCAATGCGGCAAGCTCACGGTGCAGGCGAGCGGCGAGCCGGCCGGCATCGTGGCCTGTAGCTGCACGGAGTGCCAGCGCCGGACCGGCTCGGTTTTCGGCGTCGGTGCCTACTATCCCGAAGCACAGGTCGCCGTCTCCGGCGATGCCCGCGAGTATGTGCGCATGGCCGACAGCGGCGCGCCGTTCCACACCTTCTTCTGTCCGACCTGCGGCACCTCGCTCTATTGGCGCTCGGCACGCAACCCCGGCACGCTGGGCGTGGCCGTCGGCGCCTTCGCCGACCCCAAATTTCCGGCACCGCATCGCTCCGTCTTCGAGCAATCGCGGCACGAGTGGGTCTTGCTCGATCCCGCGAGACCCGCCTTCTTTCGCGGCCGCGACAGCCAGCAGATCCGCTGAACTGCTGGCACGCGTGTCGCCGGGCCGTCCTCTCGCCGAGCGCTGACTTATCCAGAGCTGCGGCGCAGCCATCTCTCGACACCCGCGATCCTCGCTCCTAGGACACGGGCATGCGCGAGACCGATCTCTATGAGCCGGTGAAGGCACTTCTGGAAGGACAGGGCTATCAGGTCAAGGGAGAGGTCCGGCAATGCGATCTCGTGGCGGTGCGTGGTGAGGAGTCGCCCGTCATCGTAGAGCTCAAGCGCAGCTTCGGGCTCGGCCTCGTTCTGCAAGGCATCGATCGGCTCACCATGAGCGATGCGGTCTATATTGCAGTCGGCTCCTGGCCCAAGCGCATGCGCGATGTGAAGAAGCTCTGCCGCAGGCTCGGTCTCGGGCTGATGGTGGTCGTCGAGCGCCGGGTCGAGATCCTGCTCGATCCCCTTCCCTACCAGCCGCGCAAGAATGCGCGCCGGGCAACACGCTTGCTGCTGGAGCACAGCCGGCGTGTCGGCGATCCGACGCGCGGCGGCTCGACCCGTCAGCCGATCATGACGGCGTACCGGCAGGAAGCGCTACGCTGCGCAGCGCAACTGGCCAGGGACGGGCCGATGAGTCCGAGGATTCTGCGCGCCGCCGTCGATGCGCCGCACGCCGGCTCAATCCTGCGGCGCGACGTCTACGGATGGTTCGAACGCATCCAGAAGGGCGTCTACGCCCTCACGCCCCTCGGACGCCAGGCTTTGCAGCAATTCGGCTGGGAGCCGGCAGACTGAACGCCGGCGTGGCCACTCAGGCCGGTGCGAACACGCTTTCCTTGCCGCCGCCCGCTACCAGCTTCAAAGGCGCCGGCGCCACTGCCCCGGTGAAGGCAGCGTCGCGCTGCAGGACCGGCAGAACGCGATCTGCGAACAGTCGCAGGTTCACCTCGGCGCGCTCGTGCGGCATGCCGCCAAAGGAGAATTCCGTCACCAGGTGATCCATACCGGTGAGACGGCGCAGCTCGGCGATCTGCTGGATGCAATCGTCCGGTGTGCCCACCACCTGGATCGAGACGTAGAAATCCGTCGCCTTCTGCCTGAACGAATCGTCCTTCATCTTGGCGTAGGTCTTGGCGACCTTGCCGTAGGATTCGTAGCCTTTCACGCTGGCGAGATGTCCGTCGGAAAAATGGTAGTGGTTGTCGATCGAGTCCCACTTGCGGGCGAGATATTCCAGACCGAGCTCCTTGGCCTCCGCACGGCTGTCGCAGCAGGCGACATTGGTCAGGATGATCGGCGCCCGCGGCGTATGGCCGGCCGCCTGAGACATGGCGCGGAACTTGTGAATGTCCTCGGCCGCCTTGGGCCACTCGTTCTGCATGATCACCAGCATGCCGAAGCCGAGCTTGGCGATGATCTCGGCCGATTCGGGGCTCACGGAGGATGCATAGAAGCGCCGCGTCGGATTGGAGATCGGCCGCGGACGGATCGAGGTGCGTGGCACCTTGAAGAACTTGCCGTCGTGCTCGAAGGAGTCCTGGCTCAGCGCCTTGATCAGGATCTCGGCCGTCTCGACGAAGCGCGGACGCGCCTCGTCCATCGGGATTCGCATGCCGGCATATTCGACGCTCGCAGCACCCCGGCCAAAGCCGAAGAGGCAGCGGCCACCGCAAAGTATGTCGAGCAGCGCGATCTCCTCGGCGATCCGCACCGGGTCGTGCCACGGCAGCACGATCACGGCGGTCCCGAGCATGATCCGCCTGGTGCGGCCGGCGAAGTAGCTCAGCAACTGCACCGGCGAGGGCGACATGGCGTAGCCGGTGAAATGATGCTCGAGTGCGAACAGGGAATCGAAGCCGAGCGGCTCGGCGAGATCGCCCATCTGGAGGTGCTCGCCCAGCACCGATGCGTCGGAGTGCCCGGCTTTCTGCAGCACGTTGAGTGCGGTACCGACTTTCATGGCGCTTCCCTTCGATCGATGTTTGCTGGCGACAGTCTAGGAATGCCCCGGCGACCCGGCAATATGCACCGGTTGCAGCGGAGCCTTGTGGCGATCCGCTGCCAAGGCACGCGGCCACCAGTGCTGCAACGCGGCGAGATTGACAGGCCGCCGCATCTGCGGCGCAATGCGCTCGGGATGGAAATGCCGGGAGTGCCGCATGGACCGCTATGAACGGCCCGATCCGCTGGCGCGGGCCGCAAGGTTGGGCGGCATGATCGACGCCTGCGCCGACGAGATCGAGCGTACGCGCCGCATTCCCGAGCCGCTGCTGTCGCAGCTTCACGAGGAGCGGCTGTTCCGCATGCTGCTGCCGCGCTCCGTCGGCGGCGATCAGGTCGAGCCGGGCGTCTATCTGCGCACAGTCGAGGAGATCTCGCGCCACGACGGCTCGATCGGCTGGAACATCTTCGTCGGCAACAGCTCGTCCCTGATCGCCGGCTATCTTCCTCTCGAATCGGCGCGCACCATCTACGCCGATCCGCGTACTCTCATCGCCTGGGGCCCGCCGAACGCCTGTGCTGCCAACGCGGCGCCCGGTGGCTACCGGGTCAGTGGCGCCTGGGATTTCGCCAGCGGGTGCCGGCAGGCAAGCTGGATGGGCGCGCATGGCCATGTTGTTGAAACCGACGGCTCGCTGCGCCTGAACCGCTTCGGACGCCCCACGGTGCGCACGATGCTCTTTCCGGCCGATCAGGCCGAGCTGCTCGACACATGGAACACCATCGGTCTGCGCGGCACCGCATCGGACTCCTATCGCGTGAAGGACGTCTTCGTGCCGGAAGCCTTCAGCACGACGCGCGAGGACCCGGAGATCCGTCGCGAGCGCGGACCGCTTTATGCCTTCACGCAAGGCGGGCTCTATGCCGTCGGTGTCGCCGGCGTGGCGCTGGGTATCGCCCGTGCGATGCTGGAGGGCTTCGTCACGCTGGCCGGACGCAAGACGCCACGCAACCTGCAACGCCTCGCCGACCAGGCAACCGTCCAGGGCGGCATGGGACGCAACGAGGCCAAGCTCGGCTCCGCACGCGCCTATCTTCTGGAAACACTCGCCGATATCTATGCGCGCGCCGACGACATCGCGCCGATCGACGTGCCTGACCGCGCCATGGCGCGCCTGGCCTGCAGCCACGCCATCGTCACCGCCGCGGAGGTTGCCGACTGGGTCTACAAGGCCGTCGGCGTCGATGGCATCTTTCCCGGCAGCCCCTTCGAGCGCCGTTTTCGCGACATCCACACGCTCACGCAGCAGATTCAATCGCGCGATTCCCATTTCGAGGCGGTTGGTCAGGTCCTGCTCGGCGTTCCGCCGGCGGTGTTCCTGTAGAGCCGCGTCTGAAATCTCCGGCGGCCATCGCATCGACATCCTCGGGTGTGATCTCGATCTCGTAGCTGCCGAGACGACCAGGCTCCACTGGCAAGCGCCCGTCGGCCAGAGCGCGCAATAACGGCAATGGTTCCACCTCGAAGGCAACGATGTGTGTCTTGCCGTCGACCAGGGTCCTGGCACTCGCGCGTTCGAAGGCAAGCACGCTCGCCAGGTGCGGCACGCCGAGGTCGAGGCCGGCGAGATAGTCGCCGAAAGCTTCGGCTTCGCGGTTCGCATACATCCGCGGCGTGCCACGCGCCCAGAAATCGGCGAGCAAGGTCCGGAAAGCCGGCGGGCCCAGGGTCAGCATCAGCAGGCGCGCCGTGAGATTGAGCACGCGCACGATCATCGAGGCGGAAAACTCGTGCACGAGCTGTTGCACGATGCGCACGCCTTGTTCCTGCAGCAATTCCTCGCCGAGCTCATCGCCGCTGCTGCGCCCCAGCACCGCGCTGCCCAGAGCACGTTCCCATTGTGCGGGCGTCACGCCCTGCCGCGTGGAGATCTCCACCGGGCGTGACGGAAGCGGCGTCGCCTGCACTGGCCGGCGCAAGGCCCACAGCGCCTGCAGCCGCTCCATTTGCGCCTGAACGAGATCGAGCCCCACCACAGGCACGAAGGAAGGGAAGATCTCGAACACGACTGCGCGCAGATTCGGCAATTGTGGCACCAGCCGCTCCGCCAGGGCATAGAGCGCATCGGGGATGGAGCCGGAATGGGCATCGAGCCAGAAGCCTTCCATCTCGAAGCCGCCGGCGAGATGGATCTCCCAGACCCGCTCAAGCGGAACCGCCGCGAGATAGGCATCGATGTCCTGCCGGCCGTTGACGCTGTTGCACCAGACATTGTGCAGGTCGAGCAGCAGGCCGCAGTCGGCGCGCTCGACCACCCCGCGCACGAAGGCCGCATCGCTCATCTCGTCGGCGCGCGGACGCAGATAGCTGACGCCGGTCTCGATCGCGACCGGAACCGGAAGCGCACGCTGGAGATCGCCGATCGAGCGCGCTGCGAGCGCGATGCCGTCCGCGGTCTGCCGCGGCGGCAGCAGGAAGCCAGTCGCGAAATCCGGCGTGTGGTTGAAGCTGAGATGCTCGCTCGCCCAGGGCACGTCGAGCATTCCGATGGTCTCCGCGAGCAGCGCGAGCTGCGCCGGCTCGGGCCGGATCGTGCCGCCCACAGGCGCACCGACACTGTGCACCAGCTTGCGGCCGGGGAAACGCTGCAGGCGGTGCAGCACCTCGCGATCCATGCGATAGGGTCGCGCCTGCTCGCCGGTCCGTACCCAGGTGGTCTGCGGCTCGAGCTCGACCACTGGAAAGAGCTCGGGCCGGTTCTCCAGTAACGGCTCGATCGCCGTCGACCAGATGATGCCCGGCCCGAGCGCCGGCAATTCAGCGCATGCCGCCGAAATGCGTGACATTGAGTCTCTCGTCCAGATGCATGGTGGCGATCTCGCGCTGGAACTGAATGTCGAAGCCCGAGCAGCAGGCGGCGCAGCCCAGCTTGCCGAGCGCCACGCCGATCGCCTTCTTCAGCCCCTCGATGTCGTGGCTGACGCGGTCCGGCATGGTGACCGAGACGCGCCAAGGCTCGGGCGACGGCCCCCGGACTGCCGGCGCCGGTGGCAGCGGCTGAGGATTGAGCGCCACCGCCTCTGTGAGGATGAACTCGCGCTCGAGCATGATGTCGAGAATGTCGCAGCCCGTCGCACATTGCGCATGGCCGAGACGCTCGGCGAGCGAGCCGAGACTTTTCTGCAAAGCGCCGAGATCGTTGGCAACGCGCGCCGGCAGGGTCAAGCGGACCGTGCCGCCGTGCCGTGAAACCTTTACGGTATCCATAGCCATGATGTCCTCCGTTGGAGTTGCCTGCATGACGTTCGTGTGCATGCGCCGGCGACTCTAGGCGCAGCGACCTCGACGTCGCGTTGCGCGCTTCACACACCTGGCGCGAATGCGTCGGCGTGCTGCGGACGAGGACGCGAACAAACTTCGTGCTGCTGCCAATTTGGATTTGCCACGGAGCGACGCTACTTCCGCAGGTGATCGCAGGAGCTCTTGGGGTGCCCGATGGGTGACAGCGCAGCGAGTCCTTGCGTCGAACTGCGCGCGAAAATTCGCAGGCAAGGCGGCTTGCACATTGACATGTGCGGTTGCGGCGCTGGGCGGGACCGCCGATCTTCAGGTCCGCTCCTCGATCAGTTGCCGCAGTCCGATCGCGTCGCCCACTTCGAGGGCAAGCAACAACCTTCTAGCTAGTGCCGTCCGGCGTGATATCGCCCGGTGCCGCGGGTGATCACCTGATCGCCCGGCACGACAGCGCCGGCCGCGAAGTCGGGCAGGCCATGAATTCGCGCGTAAATCGGCGCAAAGTCGATACGCGCCAGCTCGAGCAGCTCCTCGAGACTGCTGATCACGAAATAGCTCTCCTGGAAGTCGTCGTAGCGGTAGGCCGTGCGCATGACCCGCTCGAGATTGAATCGGATGCGGTTCGGCGAGGGATCCTCGAGAGCGAATATCGTCTCGGCCTGGGAGGACACGATGCCGGAACCGTAGATGCGCAGGCCGTCGTGCTGCTGCAACAGGCCGAACTCGACCGTGAACCAGTAGACGCGGGCGAGATTGTCCAGGGCGCCCAACCGCCCGGCGCGCAGCCCGCCTTCGCCATAGGCCTGGATATAGTCGGCGATCACCGGGTTCATCAGCATCGGCACGTGCCCGAACACGTCGTGGAAAACGTCGGGCTCCTCGAGATAGTCGAGCTGGTCCGGCTTGCGGATGAAGTTGCCTGCCGGGAAGCGACGATTGGCGAGGTGCTCGAAGAAGACCTCGCCAGGCACCAGGCCGGGCACCGCCACGACCTGCCAGCCGGTGCGTCGCATCATCGTCTCGCTGAGGCGCCGGAAATCGGGGATGCGATCCGGCTCGATCGGCAGCGCACGCAGCCCGGAAAGGAATTCATCGCACGCGCGCCCCGGCAGAAGCCGGCTCTGCCGATCATAGAGGGTGCGCCATACCGCATGCTCCGCGGCCGTATAGCTTTCCCATCCCTGCTCGATCGTCCAGTCGACACGCTGCGGCCGCAGCCCGGCGGCGGCGGCACCGTGACGCGCATTGGTCTTGAGCTGGCGTTGCATGAGGGCCTTGCTCCGATCCGATGTCTCAAGATGGGGAGTGTAGTCCCGCCGGTTCAAGAGCGATGCCAGCCGCCGGTGGGATATAGTGCGGTCCACGAATGGCCACGGGGATTGTTCATGGAGCTGCCGCGCCTTCTGCTCGCGGTGATCGGCGACGAGATCGGACCGACCATCGAGGAGATGCTGTCATTTTGCGCCGAGACCAGTGTCAGCCGGCTGGAAATGCGGACGGTCGAGGGCCGCAACCTGCTCGGCATGACGCTCGACCAGGTGGCTGCGATCGCCACCCGCCTGCACAAGGCCAGGATCAGCGTGCCGACCTTTGTCTCGCCGGTGCTGAAATGGCCGGCACCGGGCAAGGTGGCACGCGGCGACAAGGTCGATTTCGCCTTCGATCCGGCGAGCTGTCCCGCCGCCGATCCTCTGCAGCATGCCTTCGACATCTGCCTGATCCTCGGGGCCACCCGCCTGCGCATCTTCAGCTGGCTCGCCTATGACGGCTTTACGCCCGCCGACCTGGCCGAGCCGTTCACCATCCTGTGCGGGTATGCGGACCGCTATGGTGTCGACCTCCAGGTCGAGAACGAGCCCGTGTGCAATGGCGGCTCGATCGCCGATCTGGCGGCGATCATGGAGACGTTTCCACATCGACGCATCAAGCCGCTGCTCGACATCTGCAATGATTATTCACACGGAACGCCGCCCTCGCCCGAGCTTCTGCGAACCATCTCGGTTCGCGCCGATCACATCAGTCTCAAGGATCGCGACATCGCGGCGAAGAAAACGGTGCCGATCGGTCAGGGTGATGTCGACTATGCCAGGCTCTTGCCGATCGTGTTGCAGGCGACTCGCGCGCGTGAGGTCTTGGCTTCGATCGAGACCCACGTTCCCGCCGACGCGCGCAATGCCACGCGCCGCAACGTGCATGCCCTGCGCCACCTTGCCACCCACATCGGCGCCGCCATCGGCTGATCGCAGGACCCCTGATACAACCCTGCCCTCGATCGAGCTTTCACCGACCTGCGGCGTCCGCTAGGCTCGATCCGAAGCATTCCTGCCAGATTGGTGTCGTTCATGACTCGTGGTGCCTTGCCGGTGATGGGACTCGCGCTGCTTTTTGCCACCCTGCCAGCGCAGGCCAATGACCGGGTCGGGCCGGCAAGAGTGATCGATGGCAACACGGTCGAGGTCGGCGGCACGCGTCTGAAGCTGGCACAGATGGATGCGCCTGCGCTCGGCCAGAGCTGTTCGCGCTTCGATGCGCGTTACGATTGCGGCAGGGAGGCCGCCGCGGAGCTTGGTCGTATCATCGAAGGTCATCCCCTGCGCTGCACGCCGGCTGGCAACGATACGGCCCGCGGGCCGCTCTATCGTTGCTGGGCCGGCGATCTCGATGTCGGCCGCGAGCTGGTGCGCCGCGGCTGGGCGATCGTCGCCAATGGATATCTCTACAGCACCGACGAGAATCGCGCGCGCGAGACGAGGCGCGGCCTTTGGGCGGGCGACTTCCAGCGGCCGGCGGACTGGCGGCGCGAGCGCAAGCTGACGAGGTAACAAGACCGCCGGAACCGGCGGCAGTCACGGGGGACTCCGAAATGGCCGAGACGCGTCCCGACCTTGCGCGCATCACCTTTGTCGTGCTGTCGCTCGCGGCGATGCTCGCCGCCTGCCTCTGGATCCTGCGTCCGTTTATCCCGGCGATCATCTGGGCGACCACCGTGGTGATTGCCACCTGGCCGATCATGCGACGCGTGCAGGGACATCTGGGCAACAGCCGCGCGTTGGCCGTCACGGTGATGAGCGTCGCGATCTTGCTCGTGTTCGTGCTGCCGTTCTGGTTGGCAATCGGTACCATCGTGAAGCACTCCGCGCAGATCATCCAATGGGCCGAGGATCTTGCGAGCGCCGGCGTACCGACGCCGCCGGACTGGGTCGGCCGCGTCCCTGTGATCGGCGGAGGCATCGTCGAAGCGTGGAACAAGATCGGTGATGACGGCGTGCGCGAGCTGCTGCAGAAGATCCGGCCCTATGCCGGTGCGATCACGCAGTGGTTCGCCCGCGCCGTGGGAAACTTCGGCACCGTGCTGCTGCAATTCCTGCTGACCCTGGTGATCGCGGCCATCATGTATGCCAAAGGCGAGACGGCGGCGGCGGCAGTCCGTCGGTTCGGTCTGCGCCTTGCGGGCAGCCGCGGCGAGGAGGCTGTGATCCTGGCCGCACAGGCAATTCGCGGCGTGGCACTGGGTGTGGTTGTTACCGCCCTGCTGCAGACAGCAGTTGGCGCCTTCGGACTGATCATGGTCGGCGCGCCCTTCACCTCGGTGCTGTGCGCGCTGATGTTCATGCTTTGCATCGCCCAGCTCGGGCCGGCCCTCGTGCTGATTCCGATGGTGATCTATCTCTACAGCACCGGCAGTCCGGCATGGGCGACGTTTCTGCTCATCTGCTCCCTGGTGGCGATCCTACTCGACAATTTCCTTCGCCCGATCCTGATCCGCAAAGGCGCCGACCTGCCGCTTTTGCTGATCCTCGCCGGCGTCATCGGCGGCCTGATCGGATTCGGCCTGATCGGCCTGTTCCTTGGTCCCACGGTGCTGGCTGTGGGTTACACCCTCTTGAGGGCCTGGATCGACGAGGCCGCCCCAATCGAAAATGCCTGAGCTTCAGGCATCGCTCGCGGCGAACGCCGGTTGATGCGGGCGTTTTGCCATGCAAGCATCATCCGATACGAGCGGCCTGCAGAGGCGACTTCGGAGGAGCACACCGACATGACTGCAGCAAAGGGCTTCGTCATACCGGCCGGTGGTGGCCATGCGCTCGACATGCAGGAGCCCGGCCGCGCCTCGGCTCTGAAGCTGTTGGGGCGCGAGACCAACGAGAGCATCATGCTGTTCGAGGAAACCATTCCGCCGGGCACCGGCACACTCTTTCACCTGCATCACGACAGCGACGAGGTCGCCTGGGTGATCGCTGGCGAGTTCAGCTTCAAGATCGGCGACGAGGTGAGCGTCGGTGGGCCGGGCACCTGCGCCTTCTTTCCACGCAATGTTCCACATGCCTGGAAGAACACCGGCAGCGACACCGGCCGGGTTGTGTTCCTCTACACACCGGCAGCAGCAGGGCGCTATTTCGAAGCACTGCTCGAGCGTCCCGAAAACCGTATCAACGACGAGGAGCGCAGTCGCCTGCGTCGTGACGCGAACTGGGAAGACCTCGGCCCGAATCCCCTGTGACACGACCGGGGCGCTGGCCCTCTTCACTTCCCTCGCAGGAGAAGGGAAGGGAAGAGAACGGCACGCCCCCGCGATCTCACCGCTTTTTCATCTGCTCGACCTGACGACGCTCCTGCTCGGCAAGCTCGGGGGTGACCGCGTCGCCAAAATCCTCCAGCTCGAAAAACGGACGGATCTCGAGCTCACTGGGCCCGGGCATCGGATTGGGACAGCGCTTGGCCCAGGCGATCGCCTCGTCCATGTCCTTGACTTTCCAGAGCCAGAAGCCGGCAACCAGCTCGTTGGTTGCCGCGAACGGGCCGTCGATCACTGTGCGGCGCGGGCCGTCGAACGCGATGCGTTTGCCGTTGGCCGAGGGCTTCAGCCCGTCGCCGCCCTGCATGATGCCGGCGTCGATCAGCTCCTGATTGTACTTGCCCATCGCCTCGAGGAGCTCTCTCGGCGGCATCATGCCGGCCTCGCTGTCTTTCGTCGCTTTCACCAGAACCATCACGCGCATGCTCGGTCTCCTTTGATCGTCACGGCCGATTGGCCTTGTGCACGAAGGACGTCCGGGGCGCAGCAGGGCCGACAGATTGGGACAGAATTTTTCTGAGATTGGAAACAGCGCATCATATCAACGTGTTAGCTCTTATTTACGATATGTTTCAGATATATCTTGACAACAGATATATCGCGATCTATATCGCCACTCATGAAACACACAGCACGAAGCGGCGAAGGCCGCCAAATCCCTCACCCCGGCCGCGACAGCGGACATCACCATCATCACGGCGAGCATCGCCGGCGCAGCCACGGTGGCCGCCGCGGCGGCCGCATGTTCGATTACGGCGAGCTCCGCCTGCTTGTCCTGGCAATGATCGCCGAGCAACCGCGGCACGGCTACGAGCTGATCAAGGCGATCGAGGAGCGCTTTGCCGGCAGCTATGCGCCAAGCCCCGGCGTGATCTATCCGACACTCTCCTGGCTCGAGGACATGGGTTACGCGCGAGTCGAGGCCGAAGAGGCCGGCCGCAAGCGCTATCACATCACCGGCCAAGGCGAGGAATTCCTCGCGGCCAACCGCGTCGAAGCGGATGAGCTGCTGGCGCGCGCCGCGAGCGATCGGCCCGGCCGGCATGGCGACGTCCCGGCACCCGTGGTCCGCGCCATGGAGAATTTGAAGCTCGCGATGAGGCTGCGCTTGCGCCAAGGCCCGCTTGCGTCGGCAACGGCGGAAGCGATCGCTACTGCGCTCGATGCGGCGGCGGTGGCTGTGGAACGGAGCTGACGAAGTCTCCGAGCAGTTTCCGGCATTGCCGTAGCCGAACGCGGCGCCGCATGCCAAGGCACTCTCGCTGGTTCAGCGCCGAGCACAGTGTACAATCGGCGATCGACGTGAGGGAGCGCAGGCATGGAGACACTTGCCGAGATTGGTGCCTGGAGCGTGCTGGCCTTCGGGGCGCTGCTGGGCGTCTGCCAGCTCGTCGTGCACGAGGTGGGGTTTCGCGTCGGCCGACGGGTTTCTGCAAATGTGCCGCCGGACGGCGTCGGCACAGTCGTCGGCGGCATTCTCGGTCTTCTCGCCTTCGTGCTTGCCCTCACTCTTTCGTTTGCCAGCACCCGCTTTGACGAACGTCGATCCGGTACGCTCGCGGAAGCCAATGCAATCGGGACCGCCTGGTTGCGGGCACAGGCGATCGGCCATCCGCGGGGACTGGAGATCGCGCGTCTGCTCGAGACCTACATCGAGACACGACGCGATTTTGTCTCTGCCGAGCGCAAGTCCGCGGCAATCGAGACGCTGAACGAGCGCAGCAACCGCCTGCAATCGACACTATGGGGTCACGCGGCGGCGATCGTGCGCGAACGCAGCGATCCTGTCGCGGTCTCACTGGCGACCTCGCTCAATGACGCCTTCGACGCCGCAACGGCAACCCGCTTCGCCTACGATCTCAGGCTCCCGCCGCAGCTGTTCTGGATGCTGATCGGAATGACCATGACAGGCATGGTTGCGCTCGGGGTACAGCTCGGCCTGCGTGGTCGACCGCTGCGGCCGCTGGTCCTGTTGCTTGTGCTGATGTGGACAGTGGTAATCGTCGAGATTCTCGACCTCGCGGCACCGCGCGCAGGTGCGTGGCGCACCAGTACTGACGTTTACGACTGGACTCTGCAAGGGTTCCGCGGAGGCATTAGCATCCCTCCGGCGCCACCCTCTCGCTGATGCGGTCTGCGGACTTCGACCATGTTTGACACAAAAGTAGCCATCCTGATCCTGAGTGATCTGCCGGTTTGGCAGAAGCTCAACGTCACGGCGTTTCTGGCGACCGGCATTGCCGGCGCGGCACCAGAGGCGATGGGAGAACCCTATGTCGATGCCGCCGGTCATCGCTTCGCCCGATTGCTCGGGCAACCGGTCCTGATCTTCGCGGCGGACGGTGGTGAGCTGGCGCGAGCGCGCCACGTTGCACTGGAGCGCGGGCTGACCTGTGCCGCCTATGTGCGCGCCATGTTCGCCACCGGCAACGATGCTGACAACCGTGCCGCCTTCCGCGTGGTGCCATTTGAAGCACCCGATCTCGTCGGGCTTGCCGTTCGTGGTCGCAAGAAAGACGTCGATCGTGCAACCAAGGGCCTGAAGCTGCATGGCTGATTTTCGCGGCTTCCCCCGCCGGAAAAATCTCTTGCCGATTATCGTAATCTAACTTCCAGTACCTCGGACGTAGTTGCCGTCCCACCTCCGACACGCATCATGGTCGTCACCCGGGATGCGAGGACACTATGGGCGAGATGCTTGGACCGCTGGTGCTGTTCGCGGTGTCGGTGTGCTTCACGCCGGGACCCAATGTGGTCATGATCACTGCATCGGGTGCCAATTTTGGCTTCCGGCGCGCAATTCCACATATGCTCGGGATAACCGCGGGATTCGGCGCCATGACCTTGACGTCGGGACTCGGGCTCGCCGGGTTGTTTCATGCCGAGCCTCGCCTGCATGTCGGTCTCAAGTACATGGGAGCGATCTATCTTCTGTATCTGGCCTGGCGCATCGCCCGCGCCGATGCGGCTGCCGTCGATCTGCGCCGGGCGCGGCCGATCGGTTTCGTCGAGGCGGTGATCTTTACCTGGCTCAATCCCAAGGCATGGGTCAGCACGATCGGCGCCCTGGCAGCCTTCACGACACTAGACGGCGACCTCGCGTTGCAAAGCGCCGTGATCGCGGGGGTGCTCGCTGTCGCCTGCCTCGCCTCGTGCCTTGTCTGGGCGGGATTCGGCGTTACCGTCGGACACTTCCTTCGCAGCCGCCGATCGCGGCGCCTGTTCAATGGTGGCCTGGCGAGCCTGCTGGTGCTGTCGCTGATTCCCGTCCTTTGGTAGCCGGCCGGCCAGGGCAGCAAGCTTCGACTGTCGGGGCCGGAGGCAGGCTCCGGTAACGGGAACCCGCGGCCCTCAATCGCCGTTAGGTGCGCGCGCCTGCTTGGAAAGGATTGGGCGGATCAGCGTGGAGGCCGTGGTGATGACGGGCAGAAACGGGGAAATCCGATCTCACGGGGCAAAGCCCCCGCTGGCCGGCGATCAGGCGGCAACTGGCATCACCGGTCTGGACGATATTCTGCGCGGAGGTTTCGCGCGCGGTTGCGTTTTCCTGCTCGAGGGAAACCCAGGGACAGGCAAGACCACGATCGCCCTGCAGTTCCTGCGCACCGGTGCTGCGGAGGGTGAAAAGGGTCTTTATATCACCCTGTCCGAGAGCGAACGCGAGCTGCGCAGCGGCGCGGCTTCTCATGGCTGGGACATCGACGGCAATATTGAAGTCTTCGAGTTGCAGCCACCCGACAGCGTGCTGGACGAGGGCCAGCAGCAAAGTCTGCTCTATGCTTCCGATCTCGAGCTCGGCGAGACGACCCGACAGATCGTGGCGGTTATCGAGCGATGTCGGGCGCAACGCATTGTCCTGGACAGCCTGTCTGAAATTCGCCTGCTGTCCCAAGGCTCGCTGCGCTACCGTCGGCAGCTTCTCGCTTTGAAGCACTATTTCGTGCGTCATGGCTCGACCGTACTGATGCTCGATGACATGACAGCGGACTCGCGTGACAAGACGGTCCACAGCATCGTGCATGGCGTGGTCCGCCTTGAGGAGCTGGCGCCGAGCTATGGCGCCGAGCGGCGGCGCCTTCGCGTGATGAAATATCGCGGCCGATCTTTCCGCGGCGGCTATCACGACTTCTCCATCAAGACGGGTGGCGTGCAAGTATTTCCGCGACTCGTGGCCGCCGAATTCCGCAGCGAGTTTGCGCGCCGGCAGATCGCCAGTGACATTCCTGAGCTCGATGCGCTGCTCGGGGGTGGCCTGGAAGCGGGCTCGAGCTGCCTCGTCCTGGGGCCGGCAGGCACCGGCAAAAGCACATTTGTGTTCCAGTTCGCGACCGCGGCTGTGCGCCGGGGTGAAAGGGCCGCAATCTTCGTGTTCGACGAGGAACTGGGTTTGCTGCTCGACCGCAGCCGCGCCATGGGATTCGATCTCGCGGCAATGCGCGACTCCGGCATGTTGCATATTGAGCAGCTCGACGCCGCCGAGCTCACGCCCGGCGAGTTCGCTCACCGTGTGCGGTCAATCGTTGATCGCGCCGCCGTCAAGACCGTGGCGATCGACAGTCTCAATGGCTATCAGGCGGCCATGCCTGAGGAGAACTCGCTGGTGCTGCACGTGCACGAGCTGTTGCAGTATCTCAACCGTCGCGGCGCCACCACATTCCTCACCGTGGCGCAGCAAGGTCTCGTCGGCGACATGAAATCGCCGGTCGACATCACCTATCTTGCGGACACGGTTATCCTGCTGCGCTACTTCGAGGCGATGGGCTCGGTACGCCGTGCGGTATCGGTGATCAAGAAGCGCACCGGGCGGCACGAGGCGACGATACGAGAATATCGAGTGACGGCTGACGGAGGCCTGGTGCTCGACAAGCCATTGGAGAACTTTCAGGGCGTATTGCGGGGGGTACCGATGGTACTCGGGACCGACGGTTCGGTCGGCCGTGACCTGTGAGCTGGCCGGCCGTCAAGTCCGCCGCGATGTTCCGTGCACTGGTTCTCGCCCCGCACGGACGCGATGCGGCCGTCGCATCTCGGCTTCTGGGGGCAGCGGACGTCGCTGCGCAGAGCTGCGACGACACGGTCGAGCTCTTGCGGGCATTGGACGACGATACGGGCTTCGTCGTCGCCACCGAGGAGGCACTGCTAGGGGCTGATCTGCGTGCACTGGAAACGCGGCTCGCGGCACAGCCGAGCTGGTCCGATCTTCCCTTCCTCATAATGACACGCCGCGTCGGCGACGTCGGGGGCGCGCCCGCGTCAGCGAGCCTGTTCGCGAGCCTCGGCAACGTCACCTTGCTGGAGAGGCCGTTCCGGGCCACGACCTTCATCAGCGCAGCGCGTAGCGCCCGCAAGGGACGAGAACGGCAATATCAGGCGCGCGCCATCATCGAGGCCCTGCACGAGAGTGAGCAACGACTGCACACGGCGCTGCGTGCCGGGCGCCTCGGGGCGTGGGAGCTCGACGTTGCGAATGATCGACTGGAGGTCTCAGAGACCTGTCGCACCTTGTTTGGTCAAGGTGGTGAGGAGTCGGAGACTTGGACCGCCTTACTGAGCCGCGTGCACCCTGAGGACAGGGCGCGACTTGCGGCGGCAGCGCAAAATGCCTTGGCAGGGCGGGGCGATCTTTCCGCGGAATTTCGTCTGCAGTGGCCGGACGGCAGTGAACACTGGGCCGAGATGCGGGCGCGCATGATACCCGGCCGCAGCGGAACCGCAGCACGGCTGGTCGGCGTGTGCACCGATGTCACTGAACGAAAGACCGCTGAAGAGCGGTTGCGGCGCATGAACGAGACCCTCGAGGAGCGGGTGGTCGAGCGCACGCAGGAACTGCGGCGCGCCCATGCCAACGTGTTGGCCGAGATAGGCCAGCGCGAACGTGCCGAGGCGCAGCTGCGTCAGTCGCAGAAGATGGAGATGATCGGCCAGCTTACCGGCGGCATTGCGCACGATTTCAACAATCTGCTGATGGCGATCCTCGGCAACATCGACATGCTACGGAAACATGTCGGCAGCAACCGGGTCGCCACGCGGCTGATCGAGAGTGCACTGACGGGGGCCCGCCGCGGTGCCACCCTGACGCAGCGGCTTCTTGCCTTCGCCCGCCGCCAGTCGCTGCAGGTAGCACCACGTGACATGAACGAGCTGGTCTCCGGTATGCAGGAGCTTATGCAGCAGTCCGCAGGAAATGCAGTTGAGGTGCGTCTGCAATTGCCTGCCAAGGTGTCGCCCGCCCTGATGGACGCCAACCAGGTCGAGCTTGCCCTGCTCAATCTTGTGGTAAATGCGCGCGACGCCATGCCCGACGGCGGTATGCTGACGATTGCCGTCGATGAGGTTCAGTCGGACGGCGACCGCGATCTCGCGCCGGGCCCATATGTGCGACTTATCGTGCGCGACACTGGCCGTGGCATGGACGCCGCGACGTTGGCGCGCGCGACGGAGCCATTTTTCTCGACCAAGGAGCTCGGCAAAGGTACCGGCCTCGGCCTGTCGATGATTCATGGCCTCGCACAGCAACTCAATGGCACTCTACGGCTGGCCAGTGAGCCCGGGCGCGGGACGCGGGCCGAGCTGTGGCTCCCCGTGACAGGGGAAGCCCCCCAGCAAATGACGACTGCCGAGGAGGCGCCGGCGCAGATCGCTGCAGAATCCCGACGCATTCTGGTGGTCGATGACGATGCGCTGGTGGTGATGAGCACCGTCGACATGCTCGAAGATCTCGGCCACGAGGTGATCCAGGCGACATCCGGTGCACGCGCGCTGGAGGTCCTGCGTGGCCAGGACACAATCGATCTTCTGATCACCGATTACATGATGCCGCACATGTCCGGCGCCGAGCTGGCCGAAGCAGCGCGTGAGTTGCGGCCCGCGCTGCCGGTGCTGCTCGCAACCGGCTTCGCGGAGGTGCCGAGCGGCTACGGGATCGATCTCCCACGGATCGGCAAGCCTTTCTTGCAGGCGCAGCTCGCCACCGAGATCGAGCGCCTGCTCGGATCGAGCGAAACAGCCAGCACAGGCACGGCAGGTCAGGCAGGATAGTCCAGCGAAGGGTACCAGTCGGTTCCGCGGCCTTCGGGCGTGCAATCCAGGACCATCCACAACGGTGCGGGATCCGGTGCGCCGCGCGGATCCTGGCCGGGATCTGCGGTCGGCCCGGTCATCTCCCCGGACCAGAAGTGCCGGATCGTTCCATCGCGCCGTGTGAAGACATTGAGCGATGGCACCTCCGAGCCGTCCGGTGCAATGGCGAACCAGTCGCGGGAATAGGCGTCGTTGAGATCGCTGTAGAGCCGCAGGTTTTTCCAGCCGCGCTCCTTTTTCCAGTCCATCAGCTTGCCGATCGGCGAGCGGGCGATCACCGCGAGCGAGACACGCTGCCCGATATCGGCGGCATTGCCTTCCCAGGCGCCAAGCAGATTGGTGCACATCGGGCAGGGCCGCGCCCACTGCGGACCGAACATGTAGCTGTAGGTGACAAGCGTCTGCTTGTCGCGAAACAGGCCGGCGAAATCGACCAACCCTTCCTCGCCTTCGAAGCGATAGTCGCCAGCTACCGGTGCGCCCGTCGGCAAAGTGCGGCGCTGCGCCGCAACTCGTTCGATATGCCGGCGCAGCTCGATCTCCTCGGCAAGCAGGGCCGTGCGCGCCGCGCGGTAGGCCGCACTCTCATGCGGAATGCGAATCCGGTTATTGCGCGCCAGCTCGATCGCAGGCGTGAGAGGTGCGTCGGTGCCGTCCATCTTGGCCTCCACCTTGACTTGGAGTTGCGAAAACGCTGCGAGCGGCCAAAGGAGCCGCCGGAGGGTTCCGAACTACCCGCGGTGCCGACCCGTCAAGCTGCAGCGGGATAGGGCTCACGCCATGCCGGCAATTCGTTCAGCCGGTCATGCCAGCGAGCAATCGCCGGAAAATCGGTGAGCGGGATTTGGGCGCGTTCAGCATAAGGTAACGTGATGCCGAGAGCAAAATCGGCCACGCTGAGGCTGTCGCCCGTGACGTACCGGCGATCCTGCAGATGTCGGTCAAGGATGGCCGCATAAGTACGAAAGTTCTGCAGCGCCTCAGCGACCGCCGCGGAATTCGGCGCGATGCCGAGCAGATCCGGCTTGATGATGTGCTCGAAGTAGAGCGGCCCGGCAAAACGGCTGAAGTGCATCGTGTCCCAGAACAACCACCTCAGGACCTCGATCTGCCGCCGGTCGTGCGGCCAAAGATCGGCTCTGGCAATGTCGGAAAGCCGGCACATGATGGCGTTCGACTCGTTCAAGTTGCGGTCGGCTTCCTGCAATAACGGCACCTTGCCATTGGGATTGAGCGCGAGGAATTGCGGTGTTCGGTTGGCGCGCTGCTTCAGGTCGACCCGGACCATCTCGATCGGCAGATCGAGATGGCGGGCGACCGCGCAGCACTTTCGCGGATTGATCGTCTCGGCATAGTAGAGCTTGATGTCATTGGTCGCGGACATCGCGATCCTCCTTGGAAAAAAGCAAAACGGCTTCCTCGAACGGCGTGCGCGGCCCGACTGGTGGCGCCCTGCGGCCTACGGCATTGCCGCATCAATTCTATCCTGATTTGGCGCTACGACCGTCGTCCGGATACTGGTCGTGCCGCTTTACCCAGCGCATCAGATTGCCACCTTCGCCCTCGTTGCGGCCCTTCGGCACGATATCGAGCCAGGCATAGACAGGCAGAAACATCTCCCCGCCGCGGCTATAGCTGGAGTAGGTATGAAAGATCGTGCCGTCGTCGTCCTTGTGGAAGACGCTGACGCCGGGCAGCTCCTCGATCTCCGGATCCGCAATACGCCGGAAATTGTAATCGACCCCCTGCTCGCGCGTGCCCGCGGGGAAGGAGACGCGATAGTCGAAGTTGAAGTCGTTGCCACTGGAGGAAACCCAGCGAAAGGTCCAGCCCATGCGTTTGCGGTAGGCCTCGAGCTTGCCGATCGGCGCACGCGAGACCGCAACCCAGCTCACGTCATTGTGCTCGAAATGCTGGCGTGCCCCGTCGACCTGGTCGGCGAGCAGGGAGCAGCCCGGGCAGCCCTCCTCCCAGTCCGGGCCGAACATGAAGTGATACACGACGAGCTGGCTGCGGCCGTCGAACAGATCGACCAGGCTTACTGGGCCGCCGACGCCCTCGAAGACATAGGTCTTCTCGACGCGAACCCAGGGCAGTGCGCGCCTTCTGGCAGCTAGCCTGTCGCGCTCGCGGGTCCAGGCCTTTTCCTCGGCCAGCAGCGCGCGGCGCGCGGCCAGCCATTGCTCCTGCGAGACGATCTCATGCCTGCTCATGCCGGTCTCCTTCGGGAAGTGCGCCGAGATGGCGCGTGAGCTTGGCCAATGCGCCGGTCCAGCCCTGCTCGTGGCCATCGCGGCTCTCGGGCGTGCTGAGGCGGGCATGGGTGAAGGTGAGCTCGGTGCCGCCGGCAACGGCGCGCAGATCGATCTCGATCCGCGATTCGTTGCCGTTGTCCTCATCGCCGGTCCAGCGCCAGGTCATGACCAGGCGCCGTGGCTTGTCGACCTCGAGATAGGTGCCACTGCTCTCGTGCTCCTTGCCGTCGAGCATGCGGAAGCGCACGCGATAGCGGCCGCCGATGCGGACATCGGTCTCCGCCAGCAGGACCGGCCCGTCGTCGGGTCCTCACCAGTGCGCAATGCCCTCTGGCGTTGTCATTGCATCGAACACGATCGAGGGGCGCGCCTTGAAGCGGCGCACGAGCGTAAGGCTGGTGGTCATGGGCGCGGTTTCCGTCGTTGGGACTTGCGGGCCTTGCGTTCCTGCGCCTCGGCAAAGGCGCCCAGACGATCGAGACGCACGGACCAGAAGCGCTCGTAGCGACGCAGCCACTCCATCGCCGCACGCATCGGGGCTGGCGTGAGGCGGACTGCGACCGTGCGGCCGCTCTTGCTGCGGGCGATCAGGCCCGCCTCGCCGAGCACGTCGAGATGCTTCATCACCGCCGGCAGCTTGATCGCGAAGGGCCGAGCCAGCTCGCTGACGGAAAGGCTTTCCTCGCTCTCCAATCTCGTGAGGATCGCGCGCCGGGTCGGATCGACGAGCGCCGCGAACGTACGATCGAGGGCCTGCTGCGAAAGGTTTACCATGTGGTAAAGTATTGGTCGTGCAATGCCATCTGTCAAGGGGCCAGGTGCGCGGCACTCCAGACCCGCATCCTGTCTCGTTTGCAGCAATGGAAGAACGGGCCTGAAGGCCCAGGCGCCGCCTACTGCGGCAGGTTGGCCGGTTCCGGAGCGGCCTTGCCGCGGATCAGGTCTGAGCCCTTCTCGGCGATCATCAGGGTGGCGGCATTCAGGTTGGCCGAGATCATGCGCGGCATGATCGAGGCATCGATGATGCGCAGTCCCGCGAGCCCGTGCACGCGAAGCTGGTCGTCGACGACCGCGGTGGGATCGCTCGCCGGGCCCATGCGGCAGGTTCCGGCGGGATGGAACGTCGTGGTGCCGCGCTGCCTGGCGGCGTCGAGCAGCTCGTCGTCGGTCTGCACCTGCGGACCGGGAAAATCCTCGCGCTCGTAATAGGGCTCGAGCGGCCTGGTCTTCAGCAGCCGGCGCGCCAGCTTCATGCCGGCCACCAGCACGCGCCGGTCGGTCTCCTCGACGAGATAGTTCGGCTGGATCACCGGCGGCGCAAAGGGATCGGCCGAGCGCAGGCGCACCCAGCCGCGGCTTTCCGGCCGCTGCTGCCAGGACGCGACCGTCATGCCGGGCTCGTCCTCGAGCTCGCCCTGCACGCCCTCCTTGTAGCTCGCCGGGGTGAAGGTGAGCTGCAGGTCCGAGCGTTCCGTCGTTGCGCCGGAATGCCAGAAGCAATAGATCAGCGTCGGATTGAGCGAGAGGATGCCCTTGCGAGCGATCGCCCACTTGGCAATCTCGAGCGCCAGCTTCCATCCCCTGCTCTTCTCGTTGATGGTCTCGATGTTCTTCACGCGGGCGACGAAGCGTGGCGCATAGTGATCCTGCAGCCCCTCGCCGACCCCGGCCAGCGCATGCCGTACGGCAATGCCGTGCTGCCGGAGCTGCGCCTGCGGCCCTACGCCGGAGAGCATGAGAAGCTGCGGCGTGTTGTAGGTGCCCAGCGCCAGGATCACCTCGCGTTTGGCACGCAGCTCGACCAGCGGCCCCTGCGGCCCGCCCTTGCGGCATTGCACGCCGACAACGCGCTTGCCCTCGAAGACGAGCTGCGTCGCCTGCAGCCGCATCTTCACCTCGAGGTTCGCCCGGCTCATCGCCGGGCGCAGAAAGGCGGTCGCAGCACTGGCGCGCCGGCCATTGAGTATGGTCCGCTGGGTGTAGGAGACACCTTCCTGCGTCGTGCCGTTGTAGTCGGGGTTGCGCGGAATGCCGAGACTGACGCAGCCCTCGATGAAGGCCTCGTTCAGCGGGTGATGCCAGTCGATGTCGGTGACGGCCAGCCCACCCTCGTTGCCGCGATAGAGGGGATCGTGCGCTCCGATGCGGCGCTCCAGCCGGCGGAAATAGGGCAGGATGTCGGGATACGACCAGCCGCGATTGCCCATCTGCGCCCAGGTATCGAAATCCATCCGCTGGCCGCGATTGAAGACGTTGCCGTTGATCGAGGAGGAGCCGCCGAGCGTCTTGCCGCGCGGCGCGAAGATACGCCGGCCGCCGGTCCAATGGCTGGGCTCCTGGTCGTAGCACCAGTTCACGCTCTTGTCGTAGAAGGTCTTGATGAAGCCGGCCGGAATGTGAATGTAGGGATTCCAGTCGCGGCCGCCGGCCTCCACGACGCAAACCTTCACGCCGGCGTCCTCGCTCAGCCGGTTGGCGAGCACGCAACCGGCCGAGCCGGCGCCGATGATCAGGTAGTCGAAGCTTTCCAAGTCGATCGCCTCTTCATATCGGTGAGATCGTTCAGCAGCCGAGCGCCGTGGCAACGCCGGGGAAGCTGTCGGTGACGACGTCCCAGGCGCGCTCGGCCGCCTTGTCCCGCGTCTGATTGGGGCCGTATTCCGTCGGCCGCACGACGAAGGCCGTGCGATAGCCGACGGCGGCGGCCGCCGCGAGGTCGCCGTTGTGCGCTGCGACCAGCATGCATTCGCCGGGTGTCAGGTTGAGGATCTCGGCGTTGCGCAGATAGCATTCCGGCTGCGGCTTGAAGGCACGCGCCGTCTCGGAGCCGAGAATGACATCCCATGGCAGGCCGCCGAACTTGGCCATGCGGGTGAGCAAGCCGGTGTTGCCGTTGGACAGTGTGCCGATGATGAATTTCGATTTCAGGCGATAGAGGCCGACAACGCTGTCCGGCCACGGCTTCAGGCGATGCCAGGCGCGGTTCATGTGATCGATGTCGGCTTCGCCGAGGCCCTTCAGATCGTATTGGGCGATCAGCTTCATCAGGCTCTCGCGATGCAGCACATCGAGGATCGTCCAGGGCCGTCGCCCGGTACGCACTTCCTCCATCGCCGGCTGATAGAGCTTGCGCCAATCATCGGCGAACTGCACCCAGTCCGCCTCGAGGCCTTTGCCCGCGGCAAAAGCGGCAAGATCCTCGCTGATGCTGGTACGCCAGTCGACCACAGTTCCGAAAACGTCGAAAACCAGCGCCTTCACATCAGCCAGCTCGCTCATCGGCCATCCCCTCGGCTTCGTCCCGACTCTGATATTCACTCGCCTGCCGCAGGTCAAATACCGGCTGCCCGCGCGCCGATGGACCGTCGTAGAGTGGCAGCATGTCCGAGCTGATTCTCCATCACTACGATTTCTCGTCGTTCTCCGAGAAGATCCGCCTGATTCTCGGCGCAAAGAAACTCGCCTGGCGCTCGGTCATCATCCCGCCCAAGCTGCCGAAGCCGCTGCTGATGCCGCTGACCGGCGGCTACCGTCGCACACCGGTGCTGCAGATCGGCGCCGACATCTGGTGCGATACACGTCTGATTGCACGCGAGCTGGAGCGGCGCGTGCCAGAGCCGACGTTGCTGCCTGACCGGTACCGCGGGCAGTGCGAGGCAACGACCCGGTGGGCCGAGGAACTGCTGTTCTGGCCGATCGCGCGTTACGTCAGCGGCATCAATGCATCGACGATGCCTGCGGGCGTGCAGGCCGATCGCGCCGCCATGCGCGGCCTGCCGCCGCCCTCGCCCGATCGGCTTCTCTCCTCGGCGCGGCGCAACCGCGGCCAGATGCTGCTGCAGATCGGCTGGCTCGAGAATCTCCTCGCCGACGGCCGCACCTGGCTGCTCGGATCGCCCGGCGCGACGATCGCCGATCTCGCCGCCTACCATGGTCTGTGGTTCCTCGGCAGGCTGGCGATCGATCTCAGTGGCGATCTCGTGCCGTTCGCCCTTTGCCGGAGCTGGATGAGGCGCATCGCAGCGCTTGGCCACGGCAGCCCGAGCGACATGAGCGCGGAGCAGGCACTCGAAATCGCCGCAGCCACGACTCCGGCGGTCTGCCCGGCATCTCATCCGGGCGAGGACGATCCGCGCCCTGGCATGCAGGTCACGGTGCGGCCGGAGGAAGCCTTCGGACGTGATCCCGTCGTTGGCGAGCTCGCCTTCATCGATGAAGACGAGCTCGCGCTGCGCCGCCACGATCCGCAGGTCGGCGAGATCCTCGTCCACTTCCCACGGCTGAAGTATGTCGTGAAAGCCTTATCGTGATATCGGGAACGACTTCCTCGAGGGAGAGCGCCATGCAGACAGGCAGGATCGTTTTCACCAGCATGGACCGCGTGATCTTCGGCACACCGGCCGCCGAGGCGCTCGCAGCCGAAGTCGGCAGGCTGGATGCGAAACGAGTCTTTATCCTTGCCGGCGGCACGCTCTCGCGCAGCACCGACGCTGTGTCGAAGATCGTCGCGGCGCTCGGTCCACGCTTTGCCGGCCTGCACGATCAGATGCCGGCCCATTCGCCGCGCGAGGCAGTGGTCGCCTGCGCCAATGCTGCGCGCGCCGCCGGCACCGACCTGCTGGTCACGGTCGGCGGCGGCTCGGTCACCGACGGCGGCAAGGCGGTGACGATCTGCCTCGAGCATGGCATCACCGAGCCCGACGGCCTCGAGCCCTTCCGCACCTCCGTCGACGGCCAGGGCAAACGCACCATCCCAAAATTCCGCGCACCACGCGTGCGGCTGATCTGCATCCCGACCACCTTGTCCGGCGGCGAGTTCAATCCGCGCGCCGGCATCACCAACTCTGCCAAGCGACTGAAGCAGAGCTTCATGCATCCCGGTTTAATTCCACTCGCCGTGATCCTCGATCCGGCGATCACTTTGCACACCCCGGAATGGCTGTTTCTCTCGACCGGCATTCGTGCGGTCGATCATGCCGTCGAGACCTATTGCTCGCTGGATGCCAATCCCTACACCGACGGCACAGCCTTGCACGCCCTCAAGCTTCTCGGACGCGGACTGACTGGCGTGAAGCGCGACCCGGCCGATCTCACTGCGCGGCTGGACTGCCTGATTGGCACCTGGACCTCCATGGTCGGTGTGGTCTCCGGCACCCGACTGGGCGCCAGCCATGCCATTGGCCACATCCTGGGTGGCAGCGCCGGAGTACCGCACGGCTATACGTCGTGCGTCATGCTGCCCTACGTGCTCGACTACAATTCGGCGGTGAATGACCATCGCCAGGCCGATCTCTCCGGCGCCCTCGACCAGGCCACGCGCCCCGCCTCCCAGGCGCTGGACCACTTTATCTCGAGCCTCGGCCTGCCGCGCCACCTCAAGGACGTCAAGGTATCGCGCGAGGACCTGCCGCGGCTGGCGGAGAACTGCATGCTCGACGACTGGACCTACTCCAACCCGCGGCCGATCCGCAGTCCGGCGGAGATCATGGAAATCCTCCAGGCGGCCTATTGAAGGGATCCTCCGGCCGGGCTTCCGTCAGGTTACAATCGGGTTTACAATTGTCGCAGTTCTGCCGCCCGTCTCTCGGGCGGGTCAGGAGGCGGGTTCGGGGGAACCTGTGGGGTGAAGAGAAAAGGGGCTCTTCGCGCGACGCAGTTGGTGGAACCGGTCTTCTGGCGGCGTTTTGCGTAATCGTCACCGTGGGGTGGGAAATGCGCGGACCTGCTGCTGCTGCGATCTGCTTAGCCGTCGCCGGCCTCGGCGTGGCCGATGTGCGCGCCCAGGAGCGCGCCAGCTACTCCTTCTATCGCAATGGCGTCGCGGTCGGACACCACGTCGTGCAGACCTCCGGCAGCGCCGGACGCCACACTGTCGATATCGACAGTCAGGTGGCGGTTCGCCTTGGCGGTCAATTGACAGTCTTCCGCTATGCGCATCATTCGCGCGAGACGTGGGATGGCGAGCGTCTGATCAGCCTCGAGTCGCGGACCGACGATGACGGCAAGTCGTTCCGGGTGCTGGCCAGCGCCGGCGCCGGCGGGATGGTGGTCCGCGCGACCGTGCCGGAGGTGGAGAACGCCAGTCTCAACGACCGCATGATGGGCTTCGCTCCGACCAACAGCGAGCGACTGGTCGAGCAGGTACTGCCGGCCGACCTCCTGCCGACGAGCTGGTCGCACGCCAGAATCCTCAAGCAATCTCGGCTGCTGAACAGCCAGACCGGCAATCTGCAGCAGATCTCGGTGCAGCAGCTCGGCACCGACGTCGTGCAGACCGGTCAGGGCCAGATTCCGGCGAGCCGCTATCGCCTGACTGGCATGATCACGACGCTCGAGCTCTGGTACGACAATCGCGGCCGCTGGCTGAAGAGCGCCTTCAGGGGCCGCGACGGCTCGGCCATCGAGATGGTTCTCGAGCGCTAGCAGCGCCGCGAGCGCGGGTCTTCGGACCCTCCCTTACTTCCGGTTGAAGCAGCAAGACTAGGTTCTTCACTTCCCCCGTAGCGGGAAGTCGACTGCCGTAAGGTCGCCACATGGCGCGATGCGGTCACCCTCGATCGCCAAATCGCCCGCAAATGGCGCACCGCCGCTGCCGTCGATGATCAGCCCGTTCCTGAGCACGATGTCGTGCATCATCCCTCTCCTTTTTGCAGCCCAGGCCAGTCGCCGAGCAGGCGGCGCGCCGGTGCAAGCCTTGTAACCGCCGTGCTGAACGCCCGCGCTAGGCGATGCGCATCTTCACATAGCTTCCCGGCGCGTCCTCGATCGGCGTCAGCTTGCCGTCGCCCGGGACGCGGGCGGGAATGCGTGGTCCGGATTGCGCGGAAAGCCATTTGTCCCAGTCGTGCCACCAGGAACCGGGGAACTCCGTGGCGCCCGCCTGCCACTCCGCGAGCGTCGGCGGATTGCTCTGCGTCTCGTTCAGCCAGTGCTGATATTTTTTCGCGGCCGGTGGATTGACCACGCCGGCGATATGGCCCGAGCCCGCGAGCATGAAGCGGGCGGGTCCCTTGAAGATCTGCGACATCTTGTAGACCGAGCGTGCCGGCGCGATGTGATCCTCCTTGCCGGCCTGCAGATAGACCGGAACGGTGATCTTGCGCAGGTCGATCGGCACCCCTGCCAGGGTGATGCCGCCGGGCTGCGCCAGCAGGTTCTTCTGGTACATGTTGCGCAGGTAATAGCTGTGCATGGTGGCCGGCATGCGCGTCGCATCCGAGTTCCAGAACAGGAGATCGAACGGGAACGGATCCTTGCCGAGCAGGTAATTGCTGACCACGAACGACCAGATCAGGTCGTTGGCGCGCAGCATGTTGAATGTCGTCGCCATCTCGCCGCCGTCGAGATAGCCACGCTGGTTCATGCTCTCCTCGAGCCTGGTGAGGGTCTCCTCCTCGACAAACACCTCGAGCTCGCCGGCATCGCTGAACTCGACCTGTGCGGTGAAGAAGGTGCAGTTGGCGATGCGGTTGTCATTTTTCGCCGCCAGCCACGCGAGCGTCGATGCCATCAGGGTGCCGCCGATGCAGTAGCCGATCGCCGAGACGCGCCGTTCCCCGGTCGCCTGCTCGATCGCATCGAGCGCGGCAAGCGGCCCTTGCAGCATGTAGTCCTCGAAATTCTTCTTCGCCAGGCGCTCGTCCGGATTGACCCAGGAGATGACGAAAACCGTATAACCTTGTGCCACCGCCCAGCGAATGAAGGAATTCTCCGGCTTGAGGTCGAGGATGTAGAACTTGTTGATCCAGGGCGGCACGATCAGCAGCGGCACCTGGTAGACCGTCTCGGTCGTCGGCGCATACTGCAGGAGCTGGATCAGCTCGTTCTGGAACACCACCTTGCCCGGGGCCGTGGCGACGTTGCGGCCGACCTCGAAGGCATTCATGTCGGTCTGACGGATGGCGAGCCTGCCGTTGCCGCGCTCCAGATCGGTCAGCAGGTTCTGCAGCCCCTTCACCAGATTCTCGCCGCCGCTCTCCATCGTGGCGCGCAGCACTTGCGGATTGGTCAGCACGAAATTCGATGGCGACATCGCGTCGACGAACTGGCGCGTGTAGAAATCGATCTTGCGCTTTTCCTTGTCGCCGACACCGTCGACGTCCTTGACCGTGCCCTGCAGCCAGCGCGCCGTCAGCAGATAGGACTGCTTGATGTAGTCGAAGAGCGCTTCGTCCTTCCAGGCCGGATCGGCGAAGCGCTTGTCGCCCTTGGCTGGCTCGGCGATCGGCTCGGATGGCTGGCCGGCGAGCTTGCGCGCCGTGCTCTGCCATAGCCGCATATAATCGTCCCACAGCTTCATCTGCGCCTGCATCAGCTTCTGCGGATCGGCCAGCATGCGTGTGGTCAGATCCATGAAGGTGCTGGCGAGGTTGAGCGGATCGTTTGGCCGCTGCGGATTGGTGCTCTGCCGCTCCGACCATTCGCGCAGCAGCTTCTGGCTGCGCTCGGCGATGTCGGCCCAGGCGGTCTGGAGTCTCTCGGCGTCGGGCAGCTCGAGATTGGGCGGGGGAGCGGCGGGCTCGGCCATGTCGTCTCCTCGTCGGCGCCTGTCCGGGCAACGCATCAGCGGTGCCAGGCGGACGCCTTTTGTTGGGCAGCGATGATAGCAAGTGCAGGGGTGCGGTGAAGAGGCGATCGGCACTGGTTGTCGCACCCCCGGCGCTTGCCTCAGTCCCGAGGAGCAGCGCGCAGCCGCGAAGAGGCTGGCGTTGCACACGCCTTTGTGGGATGACTTCGGCTGCGAAATTCGGAGGCGTGGTCATGCGTTGGCGGTCGGCGGATTGGCTCGGGAACGTGCGTGCAGGCATGGCTGCGGCGGCCGTGCTGGCGGCGGTCGCCACCACCGGCTGCAGCGAGCGCGGCACCTCGCAACCGGCGCCGGGCCAGACCGGTCCCAACCCCAATCTCGGCACCGTGCCGCCGCGTCCGATCGCCACCCCGACGGCAGATCGTGCCGCGCTGCTCGGCGCGTTGCAACGCGACCGCGACCAGGCCCGTCACGACGTCGACATGCCGGCGATCGACGAGACCCGCGGCTCGACGATCGGCGCGCTGGTCAGCCCGGGCCAGGGCCGCAACGATGCGCGCGCCGCCGCCTCGCCGGCGCCCGAGTTGCGGGTCGAGGGTGGTCCGCCACGCGCCGGTGGGCCGCCGGCGGCTGAAGGCGCCACCGTCGGTCCGCCGCGCACGCAGCAGCGCG